>Ga0138256_10006450_pt1 | contig 12402 bp, 9 predicted proteins | sample KNB2016incub_MG_FD_105486 | JGI IMG/M metagenome (GOLD analysis project Ga0138256, IMG submission 105486) | Active sludge microbial communities from wastewater in Klosterneuburg, Austria - KNB2014incub_MG | ecosystem: Engineered > WWTP > Activated sludge > Unclassified | place: Austria... | reverse complement strand
GTAGTTTGGTAAGAGGGCCGCCTGCAACACCTGACATGCCTATGCCCACGTTAATATCATTATCTCCCAATATCATTACTTTATCATTAACAGCTGTGGCATTGGTGCCTATAGCTGATGCATTGGAAATACCAGATGCCGTGCCACTCCCGCTACCTGCACCAACAAATGTATTTTGATGACCATTTCGGTTGGTAATGCCTGACTCATAGCCTATAAAAGTATTTCTCATGCCTCTATCATTGTTTTCACCTGAACTCTTTCCGATAAAAGTATTTTGATCGCCCTGTATATTACTTAGCCCAGACTTGGAGCCGATAAATACATTAAACCGAGCTGTATTAACTATGCCGCTTTGGTAGCCTGAAAACACATTTTCATCTCCTGTTGCAAATTTTCCGCTCTCTGTACCGCAAAAAACATTGTAATTCCCCTTTATAAAATTTTCTCCAGAAGAATGTCCAAAAAAGGAATTACCATTACCATCATTAATATTTCCTGACCCACTGCCCAAAAAAGTATTTGTACTTCCTGTGTTATTGTTTCCGCTTAATACTCCCAAAAATGTATTTGCATTACCCTGATTGTTTTCACCGGAGCGACTCCCAACAAATGTGTTCTCATGTTTGTCGTACATTTTTCCTGCAAGCCAGCCAATATAGGTGTTGCCGCCAGAATGTACATTATTCATACCAGATTCTTTTCCATAAAAAGTATTGGCATAACCATTGGTATTATTAGTACCTGAATATGCCCCCATGAATGTGTTATCAATACCTGTATTGCTCTGCCCTGCGCCTACGCCCACAAAAATGTTATTTGCTCCCCAATTATGCAGCACCGTTTGATGGTTTATGCCTATTCCTGTATTCGGAAAATTAATATCAGGCAATATATCAAGCACATCATTGCCCGGTGTAAAGTTTAACCCTATGCCTATGTGACCGGGTGATTTATCTATTATCATCCGTTGGTAGTTAAAAGTTCCTGCTCCGGCATTGGTGTAAAAGTGAATGGGCTGGTCAAGTTCGTGTTTGATGTTTAAATCGGGGCTTCCCGGTGTGGTGTTCCAACCGACATAATTTGTATTCGCGGAATAAGTATTAGAACTTACTGACACTTGTGCAAAGGTTTTATTGATTAATAAAACCCAAAAGCAAGTTAATGCTGTTAAAATTTTACTTTTCATCTTTTTAAAGTTTAATAAATTTATAATAATATATGTTGTTGTTGTGAGTTTTTAATTTTATAAAATATATCCCTGATTTTAAATTGCCAATATTCATTTCTACAAGGTTAGTGTTTAAATTACTCATTTTATTCATGGGTTGCCCTGTAATACTAATAACAGAAACATCTTTAAAATAAAATTCATCCGTAACTATTTTCAACCTCTCCTTTACAGGATTTGTGAATTTAATCATCGAGAAATTAACGCCCTTATCATTTATATTCGTTGTGGTATCTTCCATAATGGCTATATCATCAATATAATAATAAGCCTGTGATGCAGGAGGTATGTAAATTGTGTCCGTATTTGTGTCATCAAAAAAATTGCCTATGGTCATATAAACATAATCGGAATCGGCAATAAAACTACCTTCAACATGAACCCAGTTAAGAGTATCTGTAATTATTGAATCAGTATAAAACTGAGAATAATTGCCAACAGGTGCAGGATTACTCAAATTATAATTAACCGTGCTGAATAACAGTCCCATTTTATTACTGGCTAAATTAACACATGAATTTGCTAATGAAAGATAATAGGAAACCCTATATTTAACTCCTGTAATTAACGGATTAATTAACTGACAGGTAAAATATTCTCTTTCATTACCACCATTGAGGTAAGCAGCAATAAATCCGCAATATGCAGAACCACTATGTGCATATTGATAGCCAAGAAAATTATACGGCACAGAACAATTGTCAGCAATAAAAGCACAATCATTAAAATAATCTGGACTACCTTTACTCACATGCCACCCCACAGCTTTATCTAACTGGTTGGCATAATGAGGGCACTCTATGGTATCTTCAAAACTCGGGTTGGGCACTAAATTAATTTGCGCATTGCAAAGGTTGTAAGCAAAAGTTAAAATAAGTAGTATAAGTTTTTTCATCACCTTTAATTTTTTGTTAATTGATTCAATTGTTCTTTTAGTTGGGCTATTTCGTTTTTCAGTTCGTTTAGCATGGCTGTTACATCTTGCTTTTGGTTTTCGTTTTTTATAATAATTTGTTTGACTGTTAGCGCTCCGTTATTTCTAACTCACATTTGCGAAACGGGAATGGTGTAATGTAGCGATGGTGGCTGCGGGCTAAGAAAAACGCAGCATGCGCTTATAGCGCATCAACCTTGCAAGTGCTTCTGTTGTTATCATGGTAGTTTGGTCTAATTTAAGAATTGTAAAATTAAAACTATTCAACTCAATTTATCAAATTTTTCTGAAATTACTTCTTACTAGAAGTTTACTCCCTTTTGTCCTTTTCTGAAGCCAAAACCCTGCATAAGAAAAGAAGGTGTTTTTCTTTTTACTTCTTTCCTTGATGAAAAAAGTAACAATAAAAATACTGCCTGAAAAACTGCTTACACGGTTGTATGCTAATAGTTGACAAGTGTTGGCAGGTAAGCAAGATGTGTACTAAAAAACGTCAGGAGGTGCGTTTGTGGCTTGGCTTACGCCTACAATATCACTGGCGTAACTTGTCCCATTCAAACAATTCTATCCGTTAGACAATGTTTGTAATACTTAATAATCTGCTATCTTCTCAACCTACTAATTGCCATCTTCACTCCCTGCACAAGTGTTTCTATCTCGGCCAGGGTGTTGTAAAATAAAAACGAAGCACGAATGGTTCCGGCAATATTAAATCTTTGCATAACGGGCTCTGTACAGTGATGCCCTGTACGAACTGCAATGCCTAAGGTGTCGAGGTACATGCCTGCATCCATAGCATTAACTCCTTCTATGATAAAAGATACCACACTGGTTTTTTGATGTGCTGTACCTATAAGCCGAACGCCATCTATTTCGGCAAGTAATTTTGCAGCCCTTTCGGCCAACATAATTTCATGATTTACTGCGCCAATGCGGTCTAAGTTATTTAAGTAATCTATGGCAGCTCCAAATGCAATGACATCTGCAATGTTGGGTGTGCCTGCTTCAAAGCGGAAGGGAATATCGTTGTAGGTAGTTTTCTCAAAACTCACACTTTTAATCATGTCGCCACCACCGCGGTAGGGTGGCATGTTGTTCAGTAAATTTGATTTACCATAAAGCACTCCTACACCTGTTGGTCCCAACATTTTATGTGCAGAAAAACAGAGAAAATCACAATCTAACTGCTGCACATCAATAGGCTCATGCACTACGGCCTGTGCAGCGTCTATCAATACAGCAACTGTCTTCCCGGTTTTCTTCTCATGCTGGCGAACGGCATGTACAATGGCTAAAACAGGGTTAATAGTACCTAATGAATTAGAGGTATGGACTACTGCTACAATTTTTGTTCTTATGGAAAGCAACTTTTCAAATTCAGACAACAACAACTCACCATCATCATTCATGGGAATAACCTTGAGTAATGCCTTTTTTTCCATGCAAAGCATCTGCCATGGAACAATGTTACTGTGATGTTCCATAGCAGAAACAATAATTTCATCGCCTTCGCCAATATGTTGACGACCCCAGGTGGCAGCTACCAGATTAATGGCATCTGTTGTACCTCCGGTAAAAACAATTTCTTCTTCTGTTGCAGCATGAATAAAATTTTTAACCTTTATGCGTACATCATCATAAGCCTTCGATGCCGTTTGCGACAAAAAATGTACACCCCGGTGTATATTGGCATTATACTCTGAATAATACTTAACCAAGGCATCAATCACCGGTTGAGGCTTTTGCGAAGTTGCTGCATTGTCGAGATATACCAATGGTTTTCCATAAACACTTTGCGACAGCACAGGAAAATCCTTTCTGATGCTTTCTGCATCAAATACTACGGTTGCGGTTTTTGTCAATCTGCTCATTGTTCAGGCTTGTTTACACATCAAAACGGATACCTTGTGCCAAAGGCAGGCTGGTACCAAAGTTGATGGTGTTGGTCTGTCTGCGCATATAGGCTTTCCATGCATCAGAACCAGACTCTCTTCCACCACCGGTTTCTTTTTCGCCACCAAAGGCTCCGCCAATTTCTGCACCTGATGTTCCGATATTGACATTGGCTATTCCGCAATCCGATCCTGCTGCTGACAAGAACAATTCCATTTCGCGCATGTTTGATGTAAATATGGATGACGACAATCCCTGCGGAACATTATTCTGCATGGCAATTGCTTCTTCAATAGTATTATACTTCATCACATATAATATTGGCGCAAATGTTTCTTCCTGTACAATTTTAAAATTGTTTTGCGCTTCAATTACACATGGTTTTACATAACATCCCGATTCATAGCCATCACCGGAAAGAACACCACCTTCAACAATAATTTTTCCACCTTCTGCTTTGGCTTTTTCAATGGCATTAAGGTAATCCTGTACAGCACCTTTATCAATCAATGGGCCTACATGATTGCTTGCGTCTAAGGGGTTGCCGATTTTTAATTGAGCGTAGGCGTTTTTAATCACATCAAGGGTTTTATTGTAAACGCTTTCATGTATAATCAATCTGCGTGTTGAGGTGCAACGCTGACCGGCAGTGCCCACAGCACCAAATACTGAACCGATAAGAACCATATTTAAATCGGCCTGTTCAGAAACTATTATTGCATTGTTGCCACCTAATTCAAGAATGGTACGTCCAAAGCGTTCGGCAACCGATTTGGAAACATGTCGGCCAATGCGGGTAGAACCGGTAAAAGAAACTAAAGGAATGCGTTTGTCATTATTGATTAAGTCACCCGATTCATTACCAATTACCAGACAGCTTACACCCTCCGGAATATTGTTTCTTTTCAAAACTTCTGCAACAATATTTTGACATGCAATGGCACACATAGGAACTTTGGAACTTGGCTTCCAGATACAAACATCGCCACACACCCATGCCAGCATGGAGTTCCAACTCCAAACAGCGACAGGAAAATTAAATGCAGAAATAATGCCTACAACACCCAGTGGATGCCACTGCTCATACATGCGGTGCATAGGTCGCTCACTGTGCATAGTGAGACCATAAAGCTGACGCGATAAGCCAACAGCAAAGTCACATATATCAATCATTTCCTGCACTTCACCCAGTCCTTCCTGAAGACTCTTGCCCATTTCAAAAGAAACTAATTTTCCCAAAGGCTCCTTATATTTACGTAGTTCATCACCCATCTGACGTACAATTTCGCCACGCTTGGGTGCCGGCATTAAACGCCATACCTTAAAAGCTTCTTCAGCAGTTTTCATCACTGTAGCATAATCATCTGCAGTAGCGGCATCCACACTGCCTATTTTTTGCCCGTCAACAGGTGAATAAGAGTCTATGGTTTTACCTTTTGTGGTAATCCATTTACTGCCTGTGGCAGCACCTTTATTTATTTGTGCTATTCCCAACTGTTTCAGCACTTGTGCAATGCCATAATCTTTCTCAACTACTGTGTCTTTCATAATTGTTTATTTTTATTTGCTGATGTAATGTAATTTTAGCCTGCAAAATTAAGCATTTCAACGCCTTGTCTATGGTAAAAACAACATCTAAAGCATCAATTGCAATAATTATTTTATTGGCACTTGCATTACTAACAATAAAAGGCATTAAAAGTTGCCGTTCAACGAATGAAAATACTGAAGTTGCTGCACCTCAATGGAAAGATGATGGCCGCAATAAAAGAAGCGAGTGGCGCTATCAGCCTTTAGAATACACATCACATGCAAAGTGTCGCATGCAATGTCGCCAAATCAGCGAAGCAGAGGTTTCTGAAATCTTAAGAAGCGGAACCATTAACTACAAAAAAAGTAATCTTAATGACAAGCCATGCCCCACCTATGCCATTGAAGGAAATACAAATGACGGACAAAAAGTGCGCATTGTTTTTGCAGCCTGCAAAACAAATACACGTGTGGTAACAACGATTGACATTGGCAAAGAGCATGAGTGTGATTGCAAATAGATGTTCACCTTATCGCACCATTAAAAATTTTCCATAGAAATAAACCGCTTTTGCCGATTTGAGGGTATATAAATAAATACCGTTTTCAAGACCTTGCCCTGACCAATTGTTGCGATAGTCTTTTGTAGTATAGACTTCACGACCCTGTACATCATAAACAGTTAAACTTATGGGATTACTGAGACCGGTAACTACAAAGCCATCATCCTTATCCCATAATGTTGAAATCTTAGGATTGCAATTTTCAGATACAGCAACTTTTGAATTGCAGCTACCGTCATAAACATAAAGAGAAACGGCATTTACTCCCAATGCTGCAATATAAGAGGTAATGTCCTGTGGCAAGCTGTTGTAGTTTTCTCCATTTGTACTGATATAATATCTTACCGCACCTTGGTAAGGCTGCCATGTAAATTTATTTCCATTTGCTGTAAGTATAGGGCAGTTTAATTGTGGTGCTTCCGGTTCAGGTTTATTGACGACATGAGTTGAATCCGCAACCATACAACCATCAGTTGTTGTAAAAAACATTTTGCAAAAACCTTCTTTAGTAACATCTAACCACGATTGATTATTCTGAAGTGTATCACCATCAAATATCCAGAGAAAAGTGCCGTTATCATTGATACCACTCAACAATTCTATCTGACTGTTTACACATCGTGCAACAGTATCTGACAATAGAGATAAAGGCACATTGTAAAAACTAACATGTAAAGTATCAAATGCCATACAATATCCTTCTGACCATGCCTGCACCACAACACTTCCGGTGTCGGCCGGAGTAAAGATATTGGTATCGGATGCATAAGGAATGTTGTTTAAATACCACATTACGTGTGAACTGTTGGTAGTACAATTTATTTCAGGGAAAGAAGACTCTTTACAAATATTAATATCAGTACCCAGACTTACAGATACTGCCTGTTTACGGATTATATAAATGGTGTCTGTTGCTTGACAAAATGACCCTAAGTATGCCTGTAAAATATACTGTCCGGTGTCAGCAGGTTGCAAATAAGAAAAATGTTGATTTAGCAGCGTATTGTTGAAATACCAATTGTAATTTGCAACGGGTGTTGAAGCAGAATATAAAACAGGTAACGTATCATAGCTGCATGTCCACAAATCGCTGCCTAAATCAACAGTCATATTGTTGTAGCTGTAAAATTTTGCAATTGTATCACTAACACTCACAAAGTTGCCACATAAGTCGGAAATAGTATTGCCATCGCTGCCATTGGCGGCAAGCAAATAAAAGTTGTTGCTTCCGGCAAATGGCTGAGCAAAAAATAACTCTGCTTCTGTTATGTAAGGATGTGCAGAATCACAGCCTACAAAAGTTATACTTACAGGTATTTGTAAGTTACCATTATCATCAGCAAGAATCATATCACTACCACTTGATGTTAGTGTACTGCAAAGAACAGGTTCATTAAACTTTACTTTTAAAGATGTTTGTGTACAAGCTATGGTGTCGTTGGATGCATGTGGCGGTGTAACATCAAAAATTAATGCCGTGGATGCAGAAAAGTCAATGGTATAGCCACTTTGTGAGGAGGAATAGTTACTTATGTTGATAAGGTATGATTCATTTGCAAGAACAGAGATGACACTTTCTGTCTGTCCACAAGGACCAAAGTTTCCATTGGCACCTGTGATACCATTACATCCAATATTGGCATCATAATTACAACTGACTTCCATTGAAGAATCGTTGTAAATATTGCTGCATGATTTTTGAGTAATGTTAAATACTGCCCAATCATAATCATCAGCTACGTTAACCGGTGTAATGCTGAAACTGATTGTTCCGGCAGAATGTGTTCTGAACAAATACCAAACATCATTTTTTTCGCCTGAAGAAAGACACGAATATGCGTTGTTGATCTCATTGGGAATATTTCCTGACCCCGTATATGATGCCGTAGTAGAATAGGTTGTCTGACAAATAGGAATAGCACCAAAACAATCTTGCTCGGGCATACCCGATAAATTAGTTTGTGCATGACTGCTGCAAATCCAGAAAAAACCAATAAGGTGAAGTAAAAAATGTCTCATCCGTATTTAGTATGATACGAATTTCTGTTCGCTATGTTGAATACATATCCCGAAAAATCTTACACTATAAATTAATCTTCTGCACTATTGAAAATAGCTACTTTTACTCCATCTATTCAAACAACAAACATGTACGAAAACTATTCGCAACCCATACTCCCTTTTAAAAAATTCAGTCTCCGGCTGTTTAAAAACTTTCTATGGTCGTGTAGCATACTGTTACTTTCTCTCCTTGCCGGAATGGCAGGATATCACTATCTTGAAGGATTATCATGGATAGATTCCATGCTGGAGGCATCTATGATTCTTACCGGAATGGGACCACTACACCCATTAACCAACGACTCTGCAAAAATCTTTGCAACTATTTATGCCCTTTATAGCGGGGTAGCGTTTTTAACGGCTATTGCTGTTTTTCTGGCACCGGTCATTCACCGTTTTATGCATCATTTTCATTTTGATGACGATAATTAAACTTTTTTCTCTGTTCTCTTACAAGTCAATAAAATGCCGCAGACTATTAGTTAAATGCTATGTTACTTAAAAATTCTATACCAACAGCAGCCTCATGCACAAAACCGAACACTTGATTTATAATAACTTATGCCTGACATTAAAATAATTTTACCCTATCATAAAACTTTTTTATTGTATGGATGTTCCTAATAGTAATGAGTTTGGTTCTTTTGAAAGATTAAAAATTATCCAAAATCTTTTCAAAACATGAAATTTCTACTGAATTCATTGTTTTTTAATATTAATGTTGTACTTTAGCACTGTAATTTAGAAACGAGAAACACAAAATATTTTTTTCATAGGGTTAGTTTTAGGTTACGAACAGGGAACTCAACGGAGTTCCCTTTCGTTTTTTATATACCTGAGTAAATATTGCCGATGATGTTTTACTTTTGAGCGAATGAAAAAAACAGTTTTAATTTTTACTGTGCTCCTCTTGACAGGTCACATTGCATTGGCTCAGAAAATAAATCCTACCACAGAGGCCGAATTTCTATATGGCTCCGTTGGATACAAAATTCAGCTCAACAACAAGCTTCCTGTAAAAGAAGGATATTCTTTAAAAGATTTCAAACCGGTAGTTGAAGAAAATCGTCAGGTAGAATTTAAAGGCGTTTTCCGTAAAGGAGAAAACACCCCCTGTGCTGTGATAATGATTTATACTAAACTGCGTAATGCTCCGCAATACTATTGCATACCTACAGATGATGCATCAGCGGATTTATGGCAAAGGTTTAATGCAAGCCTTCTTGACGATTCGGAAAACCAGCAGCCACAGTTACAGTTTTTTGCTTACTGTTTAGCCTATTTGTCTTCTCAAAATCATCAGCCATGAGTGAGCGTATAAATGCGCTGGCAGTAATACCTGCCCGATATGCCTCTACTCGTTTTCCGGGTAAACCACTAGCCTTGATACAGGGAAAAACTATGCTGCAACGTGTTTATGAGCAAGTAAAGAAAAGCCATGTAAAAAAAATTATCATTGCTACAGATCATGATGACATTGAGACACACGCCAAAACTTTTAATGCCGAAGTGATGATGACACGGGCAGATCATGTTTCGGGCACTGACCGCATTGCCGAAGTGATACAACGTATTCAACAAAGATTTGATGTTGTTGTCAACATACAGGGTGATGAGCCTTTTATACATCCCGAACAGATAGATCAAATTATCAACGCTTTTAATGACCCAACAACAGATATTGCCACTATGGTGAAACCGGTTTCAGGAGCGGACGAATACCACAGTGCCGATGTGGTGAAAGCTGTATTAGCCATTAATGGCAATGCTTTATACTTCAGCAGACAGCCTTTACCTTATTTCAGAAAAGGATTTGACGAAAAAAAACTACAACAAAATGCTTACAAGCATCTTGGCATGTATGCCTACAGAACAGAGGTAATTAAAAAAATTGCGCAACTTCCGGTGGCACCACTCGAAGAGGCCGAACAATTAGAACAACTGCGGTGGCTTCAAAACGGTTATACCATCAGAGCAATAGTTACTTCAACAGAAACCATTGCCGTTGATACATCTGATGACCTGAAAAGAGCAGTGCAATTTCTAAACAAAAACAACGTCTGATATTTTTATAATATCATACTTTAGTACACTGAAAATTTTAATCACAGATACAATGAATAAAATCATCTTGCTGGCAGGAAGCCTGCTTGCAGCCACCACAGTGATGGGGCAAAGTAAATTAACTCCGGAACTTCTTTGGAAGCTGGGACGTGTTGGAGAGCAGGCATTATCTCCGGATGGAAAAACCGTAGTTTATACTGTCAGAAATTTTAATCTTGCCGACAACAAAGGCAACACCGACATGTACACCATAGCTGCTTCAGGTGGTGAACCCAAATTGATTGCAGGCACGGCAGACAATGAAACCTCACCTGCATGGAGCGCTGACAGTAAAAAAATCTATTTCCTGAATGACAAAGGCGGTGTCAACAATTTGTGGAGTATGAATGTTGATGGATCTGATGCAAAACAAATTTCGAACTCGAAAGATGATATTGCATGTTTTGGCATAGCCCCTGCAGGCAATAGAATATGGATGGTAATGGAAGTTAAGGTTGATAAAACTACACAGGACATTTTTCCTGACCTGCCCAAAGCCACCGGAAAAATTTATGACGACCTTATGTACCGTCACTGGACAGAATGGGAAGATGGCTCCTACTCGCATGTGTTTGTTGCCGATTTTAAAAATGATGTTGTAGGTACTGCCACAGACATACAAAAAGGAGAACGTTTTGACACACCAATGAAACCTAATGGCGGTGGCGAACAAATAGCCTGGAGCAATGACGGGAAAAAGCTTGCCTATACCTGTAAAAAACTTGCGGGCAAAGATTATGCAACAAGTACCAACTCTGATATCTATCTTTATGATGTAGCTTCCGGAAAAACTGAAAACATTTCTGCATCGAACGAGGGTTATGATATGTCGCCAGCATTTTCGCCTGACAACAACAGATTGATGTGGTTAAGCATGCAGACACCCACCTACGAAGCCGACAGAAACAGGATTATGATTTATGATTTTGTATCTCAAAAAACTACTGAGGCAACAGCCGGTTTTGATTATACTGTTGATGCTGCAAAGTGGGCACCTGACGGATTTAAAATTTATTTCATCAGTGGCATCAATGCTACCGATCAGTTATGGGTTTATGACGGACGACTGCGCAGCTACCCACCCCTTCGGCAGCTAACCACCGACATTGGCGACTACACAGGCTTTTCACTTTCTGCCAATAAAACCGAGCCTTTTTTAGTAGCTTCAATGATGTCTATATCATCACCTACGGAACTGTTTCGTGTAGATTTGAAAACAGGCAAATCAACACAGTTGACTTTCACCAATAAAAATGTTTTGAAAGACACCCGTATGGGAAAAGTTGAAAAGCGAATGATTAAAGCAACGGATGGCAAAGAAATTCTCACTTGGGTAATTTACCCTCCTGATTTTGATGCCTCCAAAAAATATCCAACACTGCTTTACTGTCAGGGTGGACCGCAAAGTACCGTATCGCAGTTTTTCAGCTACCGTTGGAATTTTCAGCTCATGGCTGCCAATGGCTACATTGTAGTAGCACCCAACCGCAGGGGTTTACCTTCTTTTGGCACGGCATGGAACCGCGAAATTTCCGGTGACTGGGGTGGGCAGTGTATGCGCGACTACCTGTCTGCCATTGACGAAGTAAGCAAAGAACCTTTTGTAAACAAAGACCGTTTAGGTGCTGTTGGTGCCAGCTTTGGAGGCTACAGTGTTTATTGGCTTGCAGGACATCATCAGAAACGTTTTAAAGCTTTTATTTCACATTGTGGTGTCTATAATCTGGAAAGTATGTATGGCACTACAGAAGAGCTGTGGTTTCCAGACTTTGATCTGGGAGGCTCCTTCTGGCAGACACCTAAGCCAAAATCATACACACAGTTTTCTCCTGTTGACTTTGTGCAGAACTGGGATACTCCAATTCTTGTCATTCATAACGAAAAAGATTTTAGAGTGCCTTTAGGTCAAGGTATGGAAGCCTATACCGCGGCAAGACTACAAAATATCCCTGCCCGTTTTCTTTATTTTCCGGACGAAGGACATTGGGTTAACAAACCACAAAACAGTGTGATGTGGCAGCGTGTGTTTTTTGGCTGGCTCGATAAATACCTTAAACAATAATTTGATTCAAGGCATATCAAATAAG
>Ga0138256_10006449_pt1 | contig 12403 bp, 15 predicted proteins | sample KNB2016incub_MG_FD_105486 | JGI IMG/M metagenome (GOLD analysis project Ga0138256, IMG submission 105486) | Active sludge microbial communities from wastewater in Klosterneuburg, Austria - KNB2014incub_MG | ecosystem: Engineered > WWTP > Activated sludge > Unclassified | place: Austria... | reverse complement strand
CCAGAACCTGATTTTAGATATTTTTCACGATTTCTGGCTGATATTCGATCTGGATATTCTTAGAGACTGGCATTCAAACCTCAACCAATATCATTCTTAAAGCTCGCATATACACCTGTGTTTTGAAAAAATGAGATTGTGTTCAGGTGGCAACAGTAATTTTATATGCCTGACATGCAACCATTCTGTCAATCTGATACCTAAATTTATTGTAAGAGGCTATATGCTCATTATGCTTTAGTTTTTTATAGAGAGTGAGCCAACTTAACCATCTAATATTTCGTATCATGTATATTATAGCTTAACTACATATTTACAATTTTTTTGAATACGTTATGAGTAATGATTGGGTGGTTCAAAACAATGTTAATCATAGATTCGTTTCCAACAGGTATTCTGATAATTGAATAGATTCTACTTTAAAAAATGAAAAACAGCACTTTATCTATATTTTTATCCGTTGCTATTATCATTAGCTTGATTATTTTGACATTTTCTTCTTGTACTCACGATCCATTTAGTCTTGCAGTGGAGCCAGATCCTGTAGATACTACCACTTTTCCTGGTTCTGACTCAGGATGTGATACAAGCATAATTTATTTTAATAGAGATATACTGCCTATTTTCAGGAATTCATGTGCCATTACAGGCTGCCATGATGCCAGATCTGCCAAAGAAGGATATGTCCTTACAGATTATGCACATATTGTTAAAAAGGGGCTGATATCAGGCAAACCGAAGAATAGTAATATATATAGTGTCATTACTGCCAGCAAAGCTAAAGATGTGATGCCGCCTGCTCCTTACAACAGGTTGACTAGCAAACAAATAAGTCTAATTAATCGTTGGATCACCGGAGGGCTCACCAACGATTCCTGCGTTGCAGTATCGACATGCGACACTACTAACATAACTTTTACAAAGAACATTTTACCCATATTTGAAGGCTATTGCACAGGATGTCATGGTTCTATCACCAGTTATTCCGGAATTAGATTGGATGGCTATAAGTATGTGGTAGATGCTTTGAAAACAGGTAGGTTACTCGGATCGCTGAAATGGGAGCCTGGTTATATCAGGATGCCATTGGATTTACCACAATTGATTGGCTGTGACATAAAAAAGATCGAAATTTGGGTTCGAAATGGATCAGTGAACAACTAATGGAAAAAATTATGATTTTTTTTAGACTGTCAGGGATGAATAAAGAGTCTGTTGTAAAAAAGATATTGATACTTGGGCTTGTGTTGACGATGACCAGATGTTATTATGATAATGAAGAGACTTTATATCCAGGGATATGTAACAGTGAAAATGTTACCTATAAGGGATTTGTAAGACCGTTTTTGGATGTTAATTGCACCTGTCATGTGAAAGGAAGTAAAAATGGAAATATAAGTTTAGATAACTATGCTGAGACACAGACTTATATCTCCAACGGGCAGATGTTGAGAAGTATTAAACATGAATCTGGGGTTTCGCCAATGCCACCTTCTACTCCAAGAAGATCATCCTGCGATATCAGCAAATTAGAATCCTGGGTGGCTGGAGGAGCCCAGGATAATTAAATAGATTATTATGAAATCAAAGATTCTTTTAACGATTGTTTTCCTTGGCATCATTGGGGCCTTCATTGGCTACAAAATATATAACAAGCCGCACACAGATATGACTTCTGCAGAATCTCAAACCAGTATAAATGCTACTGATCTCATGGCCGATTTTAACAAAAATGAAGCTGCTGCAAATGAAAAGCACCTTGATAAAGTAATTACTGTCAGTGGTAAAATCGGAGAAATAAAAAAAGAAGGGGAGCAGACGATAGTTATGTTGGAAACTGCCGATCCACTTTCTTCTGTTATCTGCAATTTGGACCCTTTTTCTGCACATGAAGATCATCTTTTTACAATTGGAGATGAAGTTCGTTTCAAAGGTATCTGCTCGGGATATCTCGCAGATGTAGTTATTGACCGATGTGTTTTAATCAAGTAATCAAAAAAAATGAAAAAAATAAGTTTTATAAGCCTTGCTTTAGTCTTCATTGGCCTGATACCCCTTCACGGGCAGATCTATTACACGAAAACCGGGGTCGTTAATTTTGAAGCCAGTTCTCCATTAGAAAAAATCGAAGCTGTAGCGAAATCTGCAAACTGTGTTCTCAATGCAGAAACTGGAGCAGTAGAGATGGCCGTACTCATCAAATCATTCAATTTCGACAAAGCCCTGATGCAGGAACATTTTAATGAAAATTATTTGGAATCAACCAAATTTCCCAAAGCTATATTTAAGGGAACCATTTCAAATATCAAAGAAGTACAATTTTTAAAAGATGGCAAGTATAAAGGCAATTTTGAAGGAAAAATAACGATTCATGGCGTCACCAAGTCTGTTGACAATGTGGTCAATTTCAGGGTGAGTGGAGGTAAAATTACAGCCGATACTGATTTTAATCTTACAGTAGGTGACTTTGATATCTCGATACCTTCACTCGTTAGTGATAAAGTGGCCAAAACTGCCAAAGTCACCATTCAAGTTGAACTTCAAGAACTCAAGAAATCTCAATAACCTATCTTAGTACTTTTATTTTTATCCAATTTTATGAACCGATTCATACTACTCCTTTTTTGCAGCTTTGTTTCCATCTCATTATATAGTCAGGAAGATCTCCTTTCACTTTTGAATGACTCTCTTGATGCAAAAGTCAAAGAACCTGTAACAGCCACCTTCAAGACCACCCGAGTCATCAACTTACCCTCCATAGAGCAAACTGCTGCTGGGGTTTTTGACTTTAAGATTTCCCACAGATTCGGGTTCCTCAGCAGTGGGGTCAGAGAGTTTTTCGGCCTGGATCAGGCTTCCATCAGAATAGGGGGAGAATATGGTATCTCCAAAGGGTTAATGATTGGTGTTGGACGAAGCTCCTTTGAAAAAACAGTAGATGGTTATTTTAAATGGCGCTTGTTTAAACAGACTTCCGGCTACAAGTCTTTTCCTTTGACTGTGAGTGTGTTCGGTGGATCTGCGATTAAAACGGTCAACACCACACCTGATCGTACCAATTTTTTCGTCAATAACCTGTTTTACACCGGTCAGTTAATCATAGGCTCAAAACTCACTGAGGGACTTTCATTGCAAATATCCCCGACAGTGGTTCACAGGAATCTAACCCTTACTACCAATGAAAAAAATGATGTATTAGCCGTCGGAGCTGGAGGGCGAATAAAACTGTCCAAAAGAACTTCTCTGAATGCCGAATATATTTATCTTCTGCCTAATCAAATCTCCTCAGAATATAAACCTTCATTGTCCATAGGTTTCGATATAGAGACCGGAGGTCATGTCTTTCAATTGCACGCTTCCAATTCGACTTCCATGATAGAAAAAGGGTATATCGCTGAAACGGTAGGTGATTGGGGACAGGGCGATATCCATTTTGGGTTTAATATCTCCCGAGTATTTACGATCAGGAAACCAAAGAATTAGATCGGCTCATGATTGGGTCGGCCCCTTGCTCAGCCAATTCTTGATATTTGTATATTTGCGGCATGAGTGAAACTCCCCGGCAATTTACTGCTGTATTAAACGAATGTCGAGAACTTTTTTTCAAAAAAAACCACGATTACGGGACAGCCTGGAGGGTTTTAAGGTCATCCTCTATTACTGACCAGATCTATATCAAAGCTGCCCGGATCAGATCTATTGATACCAAAAAGGATCAAAAAATACAGGATAGCATTGAAAATGAGTTCATTGGGATTGTCAATTATTGTATTATGGCCCTCATCCAGCTGGACAGGGAGAATGGAATCATTGCAGATGAACTGCGTAAATCCAATGTGGTCGGTTTTTATGACGAAAAAGCTGAAAAGGTTTATCAATTGATGCTGGCGAAAAACCACGATTATGATGAGGTCTGGAGATCCATGAGAATTAGCTCCATGACTGACCTTATACTGATGAAAATAATCCGGATCAAAGAAATAGAAGATAAAAAAGGGAATACCCTCGTATCTGAAGGGGTAGACTCCAATTTTATGGACATCATGAATTACGCTATTTTTGCACTGATCTTGATAAACCAATCACTAAATCCCAATTTCTGATGACGCTGAATACATTAATATTTGCTTTTGCCACCATTGGCCTGCTTTTGACTTATATTTTTGGCAAATGGGTGAAGAAACCTGATCATTGGTGGTTATCCTTTTTAAAGAATTTTGTAGGGGTCTGGTTTATCTTTTCAGGTTTTGTCAAGGCGGTGGATCCGATGGGCACTGCCTTTAAAATGGAACAGTATTTCGCAGCATTTCAGCAAACATTTGAAGCGACTAAGGCCAGCTTCCTGGTGCCTTTATTTTCCAGTTTATCTCACTATACAGTATCGTTTTCGATTTTTATGATCTTGTTGGAGATACTTTTGGGAGTAGCCCTCATCATTGGATATGCTCCTAAACTCACCGCTTGGATATTGCTTATATTATTGATCTTTTTTACGAAACTCACCGGTTTTACTTATTTGACCGGATATGTTCCGTCCAATTCCAATTTTTTTGATTTTAGTGCCTGGGGAGACTACGAACCTCTTCAAATGAGGGTATCAGATTGTGGTTGTTTCGGTGACTTTCTCAAGTTGGATCCTAAAGTTTCCTTTTTTAAGGATCTATTCTTGTTGATCCCCGGTGTCCTATTTGTGATTTGGGCTAAAGCTAAGCATCAACTCTGGACAGTAGGTGTTAGACGAGGCATTATGGTAATAAGTCTGTTGGTTAGTTTGTTGTTTTGTTCGTACAATACTTTTATGAATGAACCAATTTGGGATTTTAGACCATTTAGAAATGGCGCCGATATAGCGACTACCCGTAAGATGGAACTTGATGCTGCACAGGCCGTACAGATTGAAAAGGCGCAAGTGAAAAATAAAAAGTCCGGCGAAATCCTCAGTGTGCCATATGCCACCTATATGAAAGAATTTAAGAAATATCCTAAAGAAGATTGGGATACCAAGTTTGTATATGGTGAGTCCACTGTCACTAAAACTAAAGTCAGTGAATTTCAGATACTAGACGAGCATGGGACTGATGTTACATTGGATATTTTAAATAACGAGGGATATTCGCTGATGGTCAATGCTTATAAAATACATGGTAATACTATAACTGTAGATAAAGTACAGACAGACAGTATATTTATTGACTCTTTGGTAATCCAAAATAAGGACACCGTGCGATTGAAAATCTTTGCAGGAACGAACCAAGTCACAAATAAAGTGGACCAATTTGAACCTACCACAGCAGATTTTGACATTTTTGATCAGCAGATCAATCCGCTGGTGAATGTGCTCACAAAGGAAGGAATAAAGACTTTTGCGGTAACTGGCGGATTAGGGTCTAGCCATATGAATGATTTTGCACAAAAGATTAATGCAGCTTACCCAATTTATCAGGCAGATGATATCCTTTTAAAGACAATTATGCGATCTAATCCAGGTCTGATCTTATGGAAAAACGGAAAAATAATTCAAAAATGGCACTATAAACAATTGCCGAGCCTGGAAGAGCTTCGTGCGTTGATGAAATAACCCTTCTTAAGTTTAAAAAGTATAGATCTGTTTTTGGGAACAGGAAAGACTTCATTGAACTATGAATTAATAAATTGGATATAGTATAATTCATTATATTTGTGCCATCAGAAGTGACGACAACAGCCCATGTTAAGTAGGAGAAATTTAAGAGTCAAGGTTATGCAGATCTTGTTTGCCAAAAACAGAGATCCTTACCTGCTAGAAACACACCTTCCCAAAATTTTTGATCAGTCGATCCAAAATTCTTTTAATCTGTATTTGTTTCAATTGTACCTGGTTCAGCATATCTGCAAACAGGCCAAAAATGTAGCAGACAAAATCCAAAATAAATATTTGCCGTCTGTGGACGATAAAAACTTTGTTCCCGTTCTATATGAAAACGAATTGATCCAGAGCCTGGTGCAGAACAAGAAGCTTCAAAAATTATTTGACAAAGGCGGTTTTGTACAATGGGTTGACGAAGATGTACTTAAGAATATTTACAGTGAGTTTGCCAAATTAGATTGGTACAAGGCTTATGCAGATAAGGCTACAGAAGATAAAAACCACCTTGAGACCCTTCTTGAACTCTACCGTTTTCTGAGAAAAAATGTGTTATTCAATGAGACTGTCGAAGATCAACTTTATAATTGGGAAGATGATGATTCGCTCATCATCGGCGCTATCAAAAAAACGCTGAAGTCATTGCCAGCCAAAGATGAATTTTATAAAGAGTATATGCTGACGGAGACTGATACTCTGGCATTTGGCAAGTCCCTTTTGCATGCGGTTGTCGAAAACGATGAAGAATATGCTGCGATCATCAAGCCAACTCTTAGAAACTGGGAAGCTGAAAGGGTTGCAGTGGTAGACATGATATTACTTAAAATGGCTATTGCAGAATTTCTCAATTTTGAATCGATCCCTACCAATGCCACGCTCAATGAATATGTAGAGCTTTCAAAAATTTATTCCACCCCCAAAAGCAAAGAGTTCATCAATGGAGTATTGGATAAGATCATGAAAGATCTCCTTCAAAAGAATTTAATTAAAAAGTCCGGCAGAGGGTTACTCGCAGAATAATATGCACGAACAAGTATTAATTCTTGATTTTGGCTCTCAGTACACCCAGCTCATTGCCCGTAGAATTAGGGAGCTTAATATTTATTGTGAAATCAAACCATTTTCTCAATATCAAATCAATGAGCATACTAAGGCTGTCATCCTTTCCGGCAGCCCTTGTTCTGTCAAGGATGAAAACCCCTTACGAATTCCGTTGGAAGACCTATTGGGGAAGGTACCGGTTTTAGCCATTTGTTATGGGGCTCAATTATTGGCTGATAGCTTAGGTGGTGAAGTGGTCAAATCAGACCATAGAGAATATGGCAAAGCCCAATTAAACCTGGTGGGAACGGCTGACCGCTTTTTTGATGGGGTCAAGGCGGGGTCTCAAATTTGGATGTCTCATGCAGATACCATCAAAAAAATACCTTCCAATTTTACCTTGCTTGCTTCGACTGAATCTATTCCGGTAGCGGCTTTTAAATCTGAAGCTTACATGGCTCCAGTATATGCTATTCAGTTTCATCCTGAAGTGACTCACTCTCTGCAAGGAAAAAAGATACTAGAGAACTTTCTTATCCATATCGCCGGCTTTAAGGGCGATTGGACTCCCGCTGTTTTTATTGAAGAACAAGTAGCAAAAATTAAAGAGGCTGTAGGTGATGAGCATGTTTTGCTCGCTATTTCCGGAGGAGTGGATAGTACGGTAGCTGCAGCGCTGATACACCGTGCTATTGGAAAAAACCTACATGGGGTGTATATCGACCATGGTTTGATGCGGAAAGGCGAGACAGCCCAGGTCATGAAGGTTTACGAGGAACATGGTTTTAATGTCAAATCGATCAATGCATCGACTCATTTCCTCGAAGCACTCAAAGGGGTCTCTGATCCTGAGCAAAAGCGCAAGATTATTGGAAAAGCTTTTATAGATGTGTTTGAAAAAGAAGCTACCTCCCTGAGTGAGGTCAAATGGCTTGCACAAGGGACCATCTATCCGGATGTGATCGAATCCGTTTCTGTACATGGCCCGACGGTGACGATAAAGTCACATCACAATGTTGGGGGATTACCTGAAAAATTGCACTTAAAAGTACTTGAGCCGTTGAGAATGTTGTTTAAGGATGAAGTCAGAAAGATAGGTCATGAATTGGGCATACCCGATTCTATATTGAAGCGTCATCCTTTTCCGGGTCCTGGTCTAGCTATCAGGATATTGGGCGATATCAGCCAGGACAAAATAGATATTCTTCAAAAAGCTGATGAGATCTACATATCACTGTTGAAAAAATATGAACTCTACGACGCTGTCTGGCAGGCTGGCGCTATACTCCTGCCCGTGCGTTCAGTCGGAGTGATGGGCGATGAAAGGACTTATGAATTTACCCTGGCATTGCGTGCGGTAAATTCGATGGATGGCATGACCGCTGAATGGAGTAAATTGCCTTATGAATTTTTGGCGGAAGTCTCCAATGAAATAATAAATAAAGTTAAAGGGATAAATAGAGTAGTTTATGATATCAGCACAAAACCGCCAGCTACCATTGAGTGGGAATAATTGGGGTACAGTCATAGCCTCCATCAGCCTGCTTTTAATGTTTGCTTGTTCCGGTCCGACCAAAGTAGTCGCGCCAGTTAAGCCGGAGGTGGTGACTTCTAAGCCTGAGGTTTATAATCCCAAAACCGGCAAGTTTGAACCTGCCAACGCCCAAAATACCCATATTGATACAGTAGTCTGGAAAGAATCTACTCAAGGCCCATTAATCAAAGATGAGGTCATTTCTGAGGATAAGCTAAACAATGCATTAAAGAAAGAATACCATGTAGCCGTATTGCTGCCGGTCTCGGAGGATGACCTGGGACGCGATCTCGCCAGCGAGGGAACTGAGAAGTTTTTTCACTATTATGCTGGGATGAAAATGGGAGCTGCCGGATGGTTGGATACCTCAGTTAAAATGAATATTGATGTCATCGATGTCAAAGCAGCCCCGGATGCTATCATTCCGATATTAAAAGGATCTACAATGGCTAATGCCGATTTGGTAATAGGCCCTTTGCGTAGAGACCACCTCAGTGAAACAGCCAAATGGTCCAAGGAAATGAATGTGCCTATGGTTGCACCATGGAATTCTTTCAGGACGCTCGAAAACATCAGTGAAAATTATGTGTTGTTAAAAGCATCTTTGCCGACCCACTGTGAAGAGCTCAGCAAATTTATAATGTCTAAGTTTAAACCGTCGGATATCTGTGTAGTGGGTCGTGAGAGGTCAAAAGCTTTGATGGCTTATTTTGAAAACGAACTTCAAAAATTATCGGGCTCAGAAAAAATAAACCTTCCTCAAAGCATTGTTAAGGATGACTTCAAATTTGAAGAGGGCTACAAGTATATGGACACTACTAAATCGGTGTACATCGTAACCGAATTTGACGACCCCAATATTGTGTTTAACTTTTTGAGACATATCAATGTGATGCGGAAACAGCGTGCTGTGACAGTGATTGGGATGCCATCCTGGCTGGACTATCCCAGGGATTTTTATAGTTTATTTTCGCAGTTAAATGTAATAATTACTACTTCTTCTTTCGCTGATATTAATTCCTCAGAAGTGGCCTCCTTTAAAAAGTCGTTTTTTCAAGCGTATCAAACTTTTCCTATGAGAGAAGCCTATGAAGGATACGATGCTATACGATATTTGGCAAAAATGTTGGCTACCTATGGTCGAAAATTCCCAATTTATGGCGATATAAGTACCCAATATGGATTAGCTTCAGGATTTAGATTGGAGAAAATCATAGACGCTTCTAAACCGATTGATGACCGATTGTTGAATATCCAATGCATTGAAAACAAAGCTTTATTTATAGTTCAATTTGACCAGTTCCGATTCAATAAAGTCCAATAATCAGCATATGCTGGAGAAAAGACAAGATAAGATCAAAAGACTTATCAGGCAGCGACAATCGCATTTTACTGTCATATTAGAGAATGTAAGGGATCCACATAATATTGGTGCAGTCATGCGGACTTGTGATGCAGTAGGTATTCGTGAAATTTTTCTAATCTATAGCCACGCCGAAGAACATCAACAATTCATATTGGGCAAAAGAGCATCTTCAGGTGCCAGAAAGTGGGTTGAAGTATATGAATTTGATGATATCAAAACAGGGATGGATTATGTCCGCAGCAAAGGATATGAGAAAATATGGGCGACTAAAATTTTGCCCGGCAGTAAAGGATTATATGAAATTGACTTTACGGAGAAAATAGCGCTCTTGTTTGGAAACGAACATTTTGGTGTAAGCGATGAAGCACTGTCTTATGTAGATGGCAATTTTATTATACCTCAGGTAGGAATGGTTCAAAGCCTGAATATATCGGTAGCCTGTGCCGTCACTTTGTACGAAGGGTATCGCCAGCGAAAATTAAAGGGATATTATGATGAGCCTACACTGTCATCTCAAGAACAGGAAGAACTCTTTGACCACTATGCTCAGAGAGAACTTTTAAGGATAAAAGGCAAAAACTCCATCAAAATTCAAAAAGGCTAGCCTAATTCTATGGTATCTGATTCTTTGGCTAGTTTGGCTTCAAACGGAAGATCCTCAGGCACATATATTTTATGCATCTCCTGTAACCTTTGATCAGAGTGCATGGGATCGTGGTGAAAAAAATACAACTTTTTTACTTTGGCTTCACGTGCAAACTGAATCGTCTGCGGAAATGAACTATGTCCCCAACCTACTTTTTCAAGGTATTGATTATGATCGTATTGAGCATCATGGATCAGCACATCCGCTTGATGAGCTAAATCAAATCCGGAGGTCCAATCATGCGTTTTGGGTGTATCTCCGGTGCCTAGTGAGACTTCATGATCCGGTATATAGGTGACCGTATGTTTTTCATCGTTGATTCGATATCCGAGAGTAGGCCCGGGATGACAAACAAAAGCGGATTCAATCTCAAGGTGACCTATTTTTAAACTTCTTCGAGGCATTGCGAAAAACTGTAATTCGGCTTTAAAATCCCTAATCCGGACAGGAAAAAGAGGTGGAGAAAGATATTTGGTGAGGGTCATGATCAATTCATCCGAATTAGAGGCTGGCCCGTAAATGTTGATTTTGTTTTTGGGATTAAAAAACGGTGTGAAAAAACCCAGCCCCTGAATATGATCAAAATGCATATGGGTGAGTAAAATATGAAATTCATGGAAAAATTTGATATAATTGCTATCCGCAAGAATCTTGACTCCTGAACCGGCGTCAAGGATGACCATGACACCATCATCGACTATAGTCACACAGGAGGTATTGCCACCAAAAGTCTGGGTATCATTATTAAAAGTTGGGATGGAGCCACGGGTACCCCAAAATCGTATGGTCATGGTTATCGTTGGATCAGGTTAAAATAAATGATGGCCCCTAACTCCCTTTGAGCGAGCCCGACCAGAGGTATACAAATAACAAGGAGTTTTTGTTCTATTTCTTCAAAATTGCGCATCCAGTATTCGCCTTGCATGATACTCCTGCTACTTAATACTTTTACAAAAGGCAGGTCGAGTATTTTGATGGTCAGGCCATGTTGCTCGTCTTCGTAAAACCTGTCGTCCCAGTCCCGGGATTCAATTTCACCGGATTCATTAAATTTTCTTCCCAGTAAAAATTCTGCAGATTCATTGTAATAAATCATTTTGCCGTCGTGATCCACTAAGGCGATGGGGGTAGACAGATATTCTGATAATTGGCGGGCTAATATAAATTCAACATTTTGGGCAGGCATCTTTATAGGCTTTATCTCACCTCCAAATTAGGATATTTTTACTAAAACGCGTTTATTAAAATTGATCAATATTAGTATTTGAAGGCGTAAAATGTGCTTTGGCGATCTCATCTGTCCGGGTACCTCCTCATTGCCTGATGTTCCAGGAGATTACTTTGAGCTTCATTTAATTCAAGGCTTAAATGAGGGAAGCAAGTGACTGCAATAGGAGGTTGATATGATCAGTATGTTGGTCTGGCTTTAGAACTTTGTAATTCTGGAAAGCAATATTGGCAGCTTTGAGGTCTTCGATTTCCAAAAAGGCAAGACCAAGATTAAAATAGACATCTGCAAAATTAGGAGCAATTTGAATAACCAATTGGAAATGTAAAATAGCGAGTCTAAACTGTCCAAGTGAAAAGTAGGCATTGGCCAGGTTAAAATGAGACTCAAAATGTCTTGGATCTTCTATCAAGGCCTTGGTAAAAAAATCTAAGGCCTCCACCATTTTCTGTTTATGAGCTGCGATCACTCCGAGATTGCACAAGGAGGGAGCCGTATTTTCATTGTTTTCTATTGAGCGGAGATAATAATCTTCCGCAGTAGGGTCATTACGCAGATCAAGCTTGAGAGCGAAATCAAAGACATTTTCAGATAGGGGCAGGGTATTGTTTTCGATCGATGGAATAGGGGGGGCAAATAGATTTAGCTGTCCAGCAGGCCCAGTGCTCATAAGATCATCAGCACGAATAAAATCTATAGGCTGAAAGCGTCGCTTTTGATAAGGAATGATCTTTGCCACAATGTGAAATTATAAAAATTTCAATCAACAAATTAGCGAAAAAGTTAATTCGTTTTTTTAAACAACAGTTACAATGGAAGATTTATTTACAGCCCATATCTGACCTCGACAAAGGGTCATTATTAGGGAAACAATTTCCTGACATAATCCGTACCGGAGCATAACGCTGCAAGTTCGAATCAAAAAGACCATTAGCCAAGAAGTCTGTCAATTGATCTATCTCGGT
>Ga0138256_10006448_pt1 | contig 12403 bp, 11 predicted proteins | sample KNB2016incub_MG_FD_105486 | JGI IMG/M metagenome (GOLD analysis project Ga0138256, IMG submission 105486) | Active sludge microbial communities from wastewater in Klosterneuburg, Austria - KNB2014incub_MG | ecosystem: Engineered > WWTP > Activated sludge > Unclassified | place: Austria... | reverse complement strand
TTCCGTAGTCGGTCAGGCCGCCGCAGCGGTTGCGATGGCCAGGAAATCCGCGGCGACCAGCGAGGCGCCACCGATCAGTCCGCCGTCGACGTCGGCCTGTCCGAACAGGCTGGCCGCGTTCCCGGGCTTGACGCTGCCGCCATACAGGATGGGCAGCGAGCCCGCGATTGTAGCATCGTGCGCCGCCACCTCGCCACGAATGAAGGCGTGCACCGCCTGCGCCTGCTCCGGGCTGGCGGTGCGGCCAGTGCCGATCGCCCACACCGGCTCGTAGGCGACCACGGCCTTGGCAAACGCCGCCACCCCGACCAACGCCAGCACCGGACGCAGCTGGCCGGCGATCACCGCTTCGGTCTGGCCGGCCTCACGCTGCTCCAGGTTCTCGCCGAGGCAGAGGATCGGGCGCAGGCCGGCGTGGATCGCGGCCTGGAACTTCAGCGCCACCAGTTCGCTGCTTTCGGCGTGGTACTGGCGGCGCTCCGAATGCCCGACCAGGCCGTAGCGCGCGCCGACATCGACCAGCATCGAGGCCGACACCTCACCGGTGTAGGCGCCCTGCTCATTGCTGCTGACGTCCTGCGCGCCGAACGCCAGCGGCGTGCCCTCGAAATCCTCGATGAGGTCGCCGATGTACGGCAGCGGCGGCAGGATCACCAGCTCCACGCCGGGCACGGGTACGGCGGCGATCTCGCGGACCAGCGCGGTGGCGAAGGCGCGGCTGCCATGCAATTTCCAGTTACCGGCGACGATCCTGTTCCTGCGGTGCATCGGCATCTCCTTCTCTGTTCGGCCTACTTCAGCTTGATCTCGCGCAGGCGCTCTTCAAGGTAGCCCTGCGCGGTGATCGGCTCCGGGTAACGACTCGGGTTGTCCGCGGTGATCGTGGACGGCAGCACGTCGATCAGGAAATCCGGGTTCGGGTGCAGGAAGAACGGCACCGAGTAGCGAGGATTGCGCGCGGCCTCGCCGGGGGGATTGGTCACCCGGTGGGTGGTCGACGGATACACGTGATTGGTCAGCCGCTGCAGCATGTCGCCGATGTTGACCACGATGGTGTCGGCGTCCGAGGTGAACGGCACCCATTCGCCCTTCTTCGACAGCACTTCCAGGCCGGCCGCGCTGGCACCCACCAGCAGGGTGATCAGGTTGATGTCCTCGTGCGCGCCGGCGCGCACGTTGGGGATGTCCTCGGTGGTGATCGGTGGGTAGTGGATCGGGCGCAGGATCGAGTTGCCGACGTCGGTCTTGTCGGCGAAATAGTCTTCCGGCAGGCCGATGTGCAGGGCTAGCGCCGACAGCACCTGCGAGCCCAGTGCATCCAGTGATTCGTACAGGCCGTAACCGACGCGCTGGAAATCGGGCACTTCTTCCGGCCACAGGTTCGGCGCCATGTCCGCGGCGTATTTCGAATCGCGCGGGATCTCGCGGCCGATGTGCCAGAACTCCTTGAGGTCGGAGTATTTCGCACCCTTCGCGGTCTCCACGCCGAACGCCGTGTAGCCACGCGCACCGCCGCCGCCGGGCACGTGGTACGCCCGCTTGGCATCTTCCGGCAACGCGAAGAATTGGCGGAAGGTCTCGTAGGCCTCGTCGATCCGTTCCTGCGGGATGCCGTGGTTGCGGATGCCGGCGAAGCCCCATTCGCGATACGCCGCGCCGAGTTCGTCGATGAAGGCCTGGCGGTCTTCCGACGCCGCCGGATGGGTGAAGCGGCGGATGTCGAGGGTGGGGATTCGCGAGGTCATATGCGGTTCTTCTTGCTCGTCATTTCTGCGGAGGCAGGGAGATCATGCCGCGGCGTTGCGCACGGCCGCAGCCAGCGTTTCAAGGGTGGCGTCGACCAGCGCGGCATCGTCGGCTTCGACCGTCACCCGCACCACCGGCTCGGTGCCGGACGGGCGCAGGAACGCACGGCCACGGCCTACGACTGCGCGCAGGGCCTCGGCGAGCGCGGCTTGCACGCTGTCGGCCTCAGCCGGCTTGCTGCTGCCTTGGTAGCGCACGTTGATGGTCTTCTGCGGCACCTTGTGCAGACCCACCAGCGCCTCTTGCAAGCCGATCCCGCGCCGCTGCAGCACTTCCAGCACCTGCAGCGCGCTGACGATGCCGTCACCGGTGCTGGCGCGATCCAGGCACAGCAAATGGCCGCTGGCCTCGCCGCCGAGCACACCGTCGTTCGCCAGCAATTGCTGATGGACGTAGCGATCACCGACCTTGGCGCGAATGAAGCCGATCCCGAGCTTGGCCATCGCCTGCTCGAAGCCGTAGTTGGTCATCAGCGTACCAACCACCGGGCCGCGCAGGCGCCCCGTGTCCTGCCAATCGCAGGCCAGCACGTACAGCAGGTCGTCGCCGTCGCGGACGTTGCCCTGTGCGTCGACGAACAGCACGCGATCGCCGTCGCCGTCGAAGGCGATGCCGAGATCGGCACCGGTGTCGCGGACACGCGCAGCCAGTAATTGCGGATGGGTCGAGCCGACGCCATCGTTGATGTTCAGCCCGTTCGGATCGATCCCGATCGCATCGAGGCGCGCGCCGAGTTCGCGCAGCACCAGCGGCGCCAATTGGTAGGTGGCACCGTTCGCGCAATCAACCACGATGCGCATGCCGCGCAGGTTGAAGCCCTTCGGCACCGAATTCTTGCAGGCTTCGACGTAGCGGCCGATGGTGTCGCGGGTGCGCACCGCGCGACCCAACCGCTCCGAGGCGACGGTCCGGAACGGCGCGTCCAGCGCGGCCTCGATCGCGAGCTCGGTGGCGTCGTCGAGCTTCTCGCCCTGCGCCGAGAAAAACTTGATGCCGTTGTCGTGGTGCGGGTTGTGCGAGGCGGAGATGACGATGCCGCCATCGGCGCGCATCGAATGGGTGAGGTGCGCGACGGCGGGCGTCGGCATCGGCCCCATCAGCTGCACATCCACGCCGGCGGCGACCAGCCCGGCCTCGAGCGCCGCCTCGAACATGTAGTTGGAGATGCGGGTGTCCTTGCCGATGACGACGACAGGTTTCCGCCATTCCTGCCCCGCGCCGGTGGCGGCGACCAGCGCATGGCCGTATGCGTTGCCGAGGCGCAGCACGAAATCTGCCGAAATCACCCCTTCTCCGACGCGTCCGCGGATGCCGTCGGTACCGAAGTAGCGACGCGTGTTCATGCGGCCTCGACGTCGTCGGCGGGCGCGGGATGTTTCATCATCATGGCCAGCAGGTGGGCCAGGCGATCGCGCATCTCGCGGCGGTCGACGATCTGGTCGACGGTGCCGTGCTGGAGCAGGAATTCGCTGCGCTGGAAACCTTCCGGCAGCTTCTCGCGCACGGTCTGTTCGATCACGCGCTGGCCGGCGAAGCCGATCAGGGCCTCGGGCTCGGCCAGGTTGATGTCGCCGAGCATCGCAAAGCTGGCGGACACGCCACCGGTGGTCGGATGGGTGAGCACCGAGATGTACGGCAGGCCCACGGCGCGCAAGCGGCCCAGCGCGGCCGAGGTCTTGGCCATCTGCATCAGCGAGAACAGGCTTTCCTGCATGCGCGCGCCGCCACTGGCGGAAAAGTTCACGAACGGGCAGCGCAACGCCAGCGCGCGCTCCGCGGCGAGGGTAAAGCGCTCGCCGACCACCGAGCCCATCGAGCCGCCCATGTAGGCAAAATCGAACGCGGCCGCGACCAGGTCGTGGCCCTTGAGCTTGCCTTCCATCCCGATCAGCGCATCACGCTCACCGGTGGCTTTCTGTGCGGCCTTGATGCGCTCGGAATACTTCTTCTGGTCCTTGAACTTGAGGACGTCGGTCGGGCCGAGCTTGGCGCCGATTTCGTGCCCCAGCCCGTCGTCCAGCAAGGCTGCCAGCCGCGCGCGCGCGCGGATCGGCATGTGGAAACTGCACTTCGGGCAGACCTCGAGGTTTTCCTCCAGTTCCGGGCGGTACAGCACCGCGCCGCAGCGCTCGCACTTTTCCCAGAGGCCTTCCGGCACGCTGCGCTTGCGATCCACCCCGGTTTCGGTGCGGATGCTCGCGGGCATCAGTTTCTTAAGCCAGCTCATTCGGTTCGTTCACCGCTGTTGTCGGGCCGCCGGAGTGCCGTCGCGGATGCCGGTGGCGCAGTCTAGCTCAGGCCGGGACCGCGACCAGGTCGTCGAGGGCCTGGCGCAACGGCCGCAGGAAGGCACCGGCCATGTCTGCCGCAGCATTCGCGTCGGCAGCCTCGCCCAGCGCAGACACGAGCGCGCTGCCGACCACCACGCCATCGGCATGCGCGGCCATCGCTGCCGCGCTGGCGGCATCGCGGATGCCGAAGCCGGCGTAGACCGGAATCGCCGCCATCGCGCGCAATTGGCCAAGGCGCTCGCCGGCATCACCCACATCGAGCCGATCCGCACCGGTCACCCCGGCAAAGCTGACGTAGTAGAGATAACCCTCGGCCTGGTTGCACAGCCGCTCCAGGCGCGCCTGCGGCGTCGTCGGCGAGGCCAGCGAGATCAACGCCACGCCATGCCGGCCGAACGCGGCGCGGTATTCGTCGGCTTCCTCGGGGGGCAGGTCGACCAGCAGCACGCCATCCACCCCGGCCTCGCCCGCCGCAGCGGCAAAGCCGGCAGCGCCCCGGATCTCGACCGGATTCAAGTAGCCCATCAACACCACCGGCGTGGCGTCATCGCCCTGGCGGAACTCGCGTACCGCTTGCAGCACGTAGGTCATGCCCGCGCCACGCGCCAGCGCGTGCTCCGAGCTGCGCTGGATCACCGGGCCGTCCGCCATCGGGTCGGAAAACGGCACGCCCAGCTCGATCACGTCGGCACCGGCCGCGGCCAGCGCATGCATCACCGGCACGGTGGCCTCCAGCGACGGATCGCCGGCGCTGATGAACGGCACCAACGCCTTGCGGCCGGACACGCGGAGCACATCCAGCCTTGCCTGCAGGCGGGTCACTCGTTCGCCGGTGCGGCCGGCGGCACCGCGCCCGCGGCGGCCACATAGTCGCCGGCCGGAGTCTGCACGGTGGCGCCACCGACCTGGATGCCAGCCGCGGCGTATTCGGCGGCCAGTTCGGACTCGCCCACGTCGATGCCGCGTTCCTGTCCAATGCCGTCCAGATGCTCGTTCAGCATCCGGCGGTACATCGTGCTCATGTAGTCCAGGAAGTGGGCGCGCTCACTGGCGGCGTGGATCGGCTTCACGCTGACCAGGTACACGTGCGCATTGAAACGCGCGGCGGCGTACATGCTGGCCAGGCTGATGCGCTTCTCGCCGTATTCGCGGGACTGCTTGTTGGTCAGTTCCAGGTACTCGTTGACGCAGTCGAAGAACTTCGGATCCGGCCCGTTCTGGGTCTGTGCGGAAAGGTCGGCCGCAGCCTGGGTCTGGGTGTCGTCGGCCATGGCCGTACTCCTTAGGGTGTGTTTTTCAGCCGGGTATTGTCTCGCAAGCAGCCGGCTGAGGCCAGTTCAGGGAAAACCGCCCTGCCCGGCCACTGCCGCAGGCACACCGCGCCCGCGATCAGAGATCCATGCCATCGCGGGCGGCGATGGTGTGCACGTCCTTGTCACCGCGACCGGACAGGTTGCACAGCACCAGCGCATCCTTCGGCAGTTCGCGCGCCAGCTTGATCGCCTGGGCGATCGCGTGGCTGGACTCCAGCGCCGGCAGGATGCCCTCGGTGCGAGTGAGCTTGTGGAATGCGGCCAGTGCTTCGTCGTCGGTGATGCCGACATATTCGGCGCGGCCGCTGTCCTTCAGGAACGCGTGTTCGGGACCGACGCCGGGATAGTCCAGGCCGGCCGAGATCGAATGGGTCTCGATGATCTGACCATCGTCGTCGCAGATGACATAGGTGCGGTTGCCGTGCAGCACGCCGATCCGGCCCGCCGACAGCGAGGACGCATGGCGGCCGGTTTCGATGCCGTCACCCGCGGCTTCGGCGCCGACGATGCGCACGCCGCCGTCGTTGAGGAACGCGTGGAACAGGCCGATCGCATTGCTGCCGCCACCGACGCAGGCAGTGATCGCGTCGGGCAGGCGGCCGTATTCCGACAACATCTGTGCGCGCGCCTCGCGCCCGACCACCGCGTTGAAATCGCGAACCATGCGCGGGTACGGATCCGGGCCGGCCACCGTGCCGATGATGTAAAAGGTGTCCTGCACGTTGGTCACCCAGTCGCGCATCGCCTCGTTGAGCGCGTCCTTGAGCGTGGCCGATCCGCTGGTCACCGGCACCACCGTCGCCCCGAGCAGCTTCATCCGGTAGACGTTGATCTTCTGCCGCTCGATGTCGGTGGCGCCCATGTAGACCACGCACTCCAGCCCCAGCCGCGTGGCCACGGTGGCGCTGGCCACGCCATGCTGGCCGGCACCGGTCTCGGCGATGATGCGGGTCTTGCCCATCCGGCTGGCGAGCAAGGCCTGGCCGATGGTGTTGTTGATCTTGTGCGCGCCGGTGTGATTCAGGTCCTCGCGCTTGAGCAGGATCTGCGCGCCACCGGTTTCGCGGCTGAGGCGCTCGGCGTGATAGATCGGGCTCGGCCGGCCGACGTAGTGCTTCAGGTCTTTTTCGAACGCGGCGATGAAGGCCGGATCGACGCGCGCGGCGTCGTACGCGGCGGCCAGTTCTTCCAGCGGGCCGATCAGGGTCTCGGCGACGAAGCGCCCGCCATGGCGACCGAAATGCCCCTGCGCATCCGGATAGGCATTGAAGTCGAGAGGATCAGCGGCCACAGGCATTGCACTCCTTGAGTTCATCGTTGTCGCCGAGGTCGACGCAGTCGGCGCGCCGCACTTGCTCCACGAAACGGCGCATCAGCACGCCATCCTTGATCCCTGGTTCCCGCTCGATGCCGCTGGCGACGTCCACGCCCCATGGCGAGGCCGCGCGCACCGCAGCAAACACATTGTCCGGCCCCAGCCCGCCCGCGAGCACGAAAGGCTTGCTCATGTCACCCGGAATGGCGGCGGTATCGACGCGTTGCCCGCTCCCACCCGGCTCGCCTGCCGCATGACCGTCCAGCACGAAGCCCGCTGCATGCGGATAGCGCGCATGCAGCATCCGGCCGTTGAGGCCCGCCTCCGCGCCCTTCAGGCCGATGCCCTTCAGGTACGGCAGGCCGAAACGGCGGCAGAAGGCGTCGTCTTCGCTGCCATGGAACTGCAGCAGGGTTGGCCGCGCATGCGCGATCGCCTCGCGCACTTCACCCGCGCTGTTGTCCATGAACAAGGCGACCACGTCCACCAGCGGCGCCAATGCCTCGCGCAGGGCGCGCGCCGACTCCGGCTCGAGGCGACGCGGGCTGCTTCCGGCGAAGATCAGCCCGACCGCATCCACGCCCAACTCGCCAGCCAGGCGCACGTCGCCGGCGCGGGTCAGGCCGCAGAACTTGATGCGGGTGCGGAACAGCGCGCGTGTCATCGGGGGTCCTTCAACAGGATGTTTCGTCGCTGCAGACGTCCTGCGGCAGTCCCCATTGTCGCGGATAACGCGGCCCCAGGAACAGCAGCCCTGCCGCCGGCGCGGTCGGCCCCGCCACGCTGCGGTCGCGGCCGTGCAGCAACTCGGCGATCCACTCGACCGGGCGCTCGCCGCGCCCGACCAACAGCAGCGATCCCACGATGTTGCGCACCATGTGGTGGAGGAAGGCATTGGCCTGCACCTCCACCAACACCTCGTCGTCGCGGCGGGTCACCACGATGTCGTGCATCTGGCGCCGTGCATGTTTGGCCTGGCATTGCACGCTGCGGAACGCGGAGAAATCATGTTCGCCGCGCAGCAGCTGCGCGGCGGCATGCATGGCGTCGGCATCCAACGGCATCCGTTCCCAGCTGAGGTACTGGTGTTCCAGCCCGGGCCGCGTGCCCCGATTGAGGATGCGATAACGATACCGCCGCGCGCGCGCCCCGAAGCGTGCACTGAAGTCGTCGCTGACCGGCACGCACCAGCGCACAGACATGCTGACAGGCAGGTTGCTGGTGGTGCCGAGCACCCAGCCGCGCGGGTCGCGCACGGCATCGGTGTCGAAGTGGACGACCTGGCAGCGTGCATGCACACCGGCATCAGTGCGGCCTGCGCAGATGGTGTCGATACGCGCAGCGGCAACCTTCGACAGGGCCATCTCCAGCGCGGTCTGCAGGCTGCCGTCAGCGACCTGGGTTCCGGCCGTGCTCAGCCGCTGCCAGCCGGAGAAGCGACCACCGTCGTATTCGACCCCCAGCGCGAACCGCATCCGCTTGCCGTTGCGCCTCAGTCGATCTCGCGCAACAGCCGCGCGGCATCCGTGCGCACGACCGGATCGGCATCATCCAGCAACTCTTGCAGCAGTTGCTTTGCCGAATGGTCGTCGCCGATGTCGAGGAAGGCACGCGCCAGCTTCATGCGCTGCTCGGCACTGGCCTGGGGGGTGGGCACCACGTCCGGGACGTCGTCCTCGGCCGGCACGAAACGAGGTGCGGCGGGCTCGAACGGGGCCACCGGCGTCACCGGCGGCAGGACGTCCTCGGCTTTCACCCAGCCGGAATGCCAGGCCGGGGCTTCCACCCGGCTGGCGGTGGGCGGCACGTCGGCCAGATCGATGGTCGGCGCGGGTCGTGGCACGTCCTCGACCGGCATCGGAATCGCGATCTGTGCCGGCGCATGCTGCTCGACGTGGTCGCTGTCGGGTTCCGGATCCGCGGCAACGGCCGGCTCTGTTTCCGCCACCGGATGCATCAGGCTGGCGGCCAGCGCTTCGCTGTCGAAGCTGCTGCGGCGAGGCACCGGCGCCGGCTTGCGGCGCCCCATCAGCAACCAGGCCAGCAGCGCAAACGCAGCCAGGCCCAGTCCGCCCCAGATATACGGCATCGGACTGGGCGCATTCGCGGCCTCATCCGGGCGGGACGGCACCTGCTCGCTGGCCTGCGGCGCTGCCTGCGCCGTCGCGGGCTTCACGGCGGCGACAGACGCAGCTTTAGCCTTGTTCGCTTCGGCCAGGCGCTGCTGGGCGGCGGCCAGCTCGCTGTCCTTCAGCGACAGCAACTGCTGCTGCTCCTGCTTGAGTTTCTCGAGTTCGGCCACCCGCTCCTTCAGGTCGCCGATTTCGGCGGCCTTGGCGGCGATGTCCTCATCCCGTTGACGCAATTGCTGCTGCAGCATGCTGCCCTCGCCCCCGGCAGCGGTGCCGGATCGTGTTCCTGTGGCCTTGCCCGGTGCAGCGGGCGGGATGATCTGCAAGCGTGCTTCCTGCCGCCGTGGCGGCGCGGCCTGGCGCTTCTGTGCCGCCACAACAGCTGCAGCGGGCTTGGGTGCGGCGGTCGCTTCGGTGGCAGCCGGCTGCGGCGCGCGGGTGACGGGTGCCGCTGGCGCGGCTGCGACCTCCGGCTGGCGGACCGGGCGACGTGCCTGCCGCCATTGCTGCATCTGCTGGCGAACGACCTGGCCGGCTTCGTCGGCGTTGACGCTGCCAAGCTCTTCGCTGCCGGGAACCCGCAACACCGAACCACGCCGCAACCGGTTGATGTCATCGCCCAGGAACGCGTCCGGATTGGCGCGCAGCAACGCGAGCATGGTCTGGTCGAGGCTGAAACCCGCTGGCAGGTCCAGCTTGCCGGCGATCTTCGACAGCGTTTCGCCCTGCTTGATCGGGCCGTATTGCGCAGGCGCGGGCGCTGCTGCCACCGGCGCGGGCACCGGTGCTACCGGTTGCGCCGGCGGCAGCGGCGCGATGGCGATGGCCGTCGGCGCAGGTACCGGTTCGGGTCGCTCGTCGAGAATCGGCGCGGCGGGCACAGGCGCTGGCGCGACGGCCACCGGCGGCGCGATCGGCCGCTGGACCACGTTCGGCGCGGGCGAGACCGGCGCATCGATCGCCGGCTGCAACGGCGCACTGGCAGTGTTGGGCGCGTCGACCAGCACGGAATATTCACGCACCAGCAGGCCCTGCTGCCAGTCGACCTCGACCAGGAAATTCAGCACAGCCGTTTCGACCGGGCGGGTGGTGGTGACCCGGATCACCGGGCGGCCACGCGCATCACTGCCCAGGCTGAACTGCAGGTCTGCCGCCACGCCGCTGGGCGGCGCCAAGCCGACCCGCCGGAACTTGTCCGGTGACGCCAGACGCACCTGCAGCGCCTCCAACTCCCCTGGAGTCGTGGAGATGATCGGAATTTCCGCAACCAGCGGCTGGTTGCGCCGCGACTTGACCTCGATCTGGCCGAGGCCGAGCGCCCACGCATGTCCCGCCGCCAGCAGCAGCGCGGTGGCAATCGCCGCCGTTCGCAATGTCCTGATCACGCCTACTCCCGCCCCCAACATCGCGATGACTCTAGCCGCGCTCAGCCTTCGGCGGCAACAAGTTCCGCGATTTGCACGGCATTCAACGCCGCACCCTTGCGGATGTTGTCGGACACGACCCACAGGTTCAGGCCTCGCGGATGCGACAAATCCTCGCGAATACGGCCCACGTAAACGGCATCGGTACCCGACGCATGGGTGACCGGGGTCGGATAACCGCCCGCCTTGTGCTCGTCGACCACCACCACGCCCGGCGCGCGCTCCAGCAGTTCACGCGCCTGTTGCGCGGAAAGCTTGGCGCGGGTCTCGACGTTGACCGCCTCGGAATGGCCGTAGAACACCGGCACGCGCACGGCGGTCGGATTCACCTGGATGGTGTCGTCGCCGAGGATCTTGCGGGTCTCCCAGACCAGCTTCATCTCTTCCTTGGTGTAGCCGTTGTCGAGGAATTCGTCGATGTGCGGGATCAGGTTGAAGGCGATCTGCGCCGAGAACTTCTTCGGCTCGATCTCCTGGAAGTTGAGCAACTGGCCGGTCTGCACGCCCAGTTCCTCCAGCCCGGAGCGACCGGCGCCGGACACCGACTGGTAGGTCGCCACGTTGATGCGCTGGATGCCGGCGGCGTCATGGATGGGCTTCAGCGCGACCATCAGCTGCATGGTCGAGCAGTTCGGGTTGGCGATGATCCCGCGCGGGCGATTGCGCGCCGCCTCGGGGTTGACCTCGGACACCACCAGCGGCACGTCGTCGTCGTAGCGGAAGGTCGAGGAGTTGTCGATGACGACTGCGCCGGCGGCAGCGAACTTCGGGCCGTATTCCTTGCTGGTCGCGCCGCCCGCCGAGAACAGCGCGATATCGACGCCGGTCGGGTCGAAGGTGGCCAGGTCCTGCACCACCAGGTCACCGTTGCCGAACGGCACGGTGGTGCCGGCGGAACGCTCGCTGGCGAGGGCGATCACTTCGCTGGCCGGGAAGTCGCGCTCCGCCAGGATCGACAGCATCACTTCGCCCACCGCGCCGGTCGCGCCCACTACTGCCACTCTGAATTGCTTGTTCATTGTCTTGAGTTCTGCCCTGGTTGTTGTAGGAGCGGCGTAAGCCGCGACTGCCTGTCCCGGAAACCGGTCGCGGCTCACGCCGCTCCTACAGGGAATTTGGTTTCGTCGTGTGTGCTTGCAATACCGCAGCGGCGCAGTCGTTGCCCACGAGGGCGATGGCGCGACTGGCCGCTATCGTTTGGTGTCGGTGGTAATCGAGCCGGGAATGCGCGGCGAAACGTCGCCGACATCGCCGCACTGCGCGCGATGGCGCAGCGCCTGATCCATCAGCACCAGCGCCAGCATCGCCTCGCAAATGGGCGTGGCGCGGATGCCGACGCAGGGATCGTGGCGGCCGGTGGTGACGATGTCGACCACATTGCCATCGGCATCCAGTCCTTCCACCGGCAGGCGCAGGCTTGAGGTCGGCTTGAACGCCACCGACACCACCACCTGCTGGCCGCTGGAAATGCCTCCGAGGATGCCGCCCGCATGGTTCGACAAAAATCCATCGTGCGTCATCACGTCGCGATGCTCGCTGCCCTTCTGCGCGACGCTGGCGAAACCGTCGCCGATCTCCACGCCCTTGACCGCGTTGATCGACATCATCGCCGCCGCAAGGTCGCCATCGAGCTTGCCGTAGACCGGCTCGCCCCAGCCTGGCGGCACGCCGTCGGCGACCACGGTGACGCGCGCACCCACGGAGTCGCCGGACTTGCGCAGCGCATCCATGTAGGCCTCGAGGTCATCGACCTGCGCGGCGTGCGGCCAGAAGAACGGGTTGTCTTCGATGACGGACGCATCGAAGCCATTCGGCACCACATCGCCCAATTGGGACAGCCAGCCCTGCACGCGCACGCCATGGCGATCCGCCAGCCACTTCTTCGCGATCACCGCCGCGGCGACGCGCATGGTGGTCTCGCGCGCGCTGCTGCGGCCACCGCCGCGCGGATCGCGGATGCCGTACTTCTGCCAATAGGTGTAGTCGGCGTGGCCGGGGCGGAACTGCTCGGCGATCTTGCTGTAGTCCTTGCTGCGCGCATCGGTGTTGCGCACCAGCAGCGCGATCGGCGTGCCGGTGGTGACGCCTTGGTAGACACCGCTGAGGATTTCGACTTCATCGG
>Ga0138256_10006446_pt1 | contig 12406 bp, 7 predicted proteins | sample KNB2016incub_MG_FD_105486 | JGI IMG/M metagenome (GOLD analysis project Ga0138256, IMG submission 105486) | Active sludge microbial communities from wastewater in Klosterneuburg, Austria - KNB2014incub_MG | ecosystem: Engineered > WWTP > Activated sludge > Unclassified | place: Austria... | reverse complement strand
CCAGCGTAACCTTCACGGCTACTCCTACCAATGGTGGTGCAAGTCCAACATATCAATGGAAAAAGAATGGTGTAAATGTCGGCACTAACAGTACAACATATACCGACGCAGCTCTTGCCAATGGAAATACCATCTCTTGTGTGATGACCAGCAATGCACCTTGTGTAACGGGGAGTCCTGCGACTTCCAATACACTCACGATGACTGTAACGACAAGCGTTGCAGCAAGTGTGAGTATTGCGGCCAGTCCTTCCACTACGATTTGTTCAGGAACCAGCGTAACCTTCACGGCTACTCCTACCAATGGTGGTGCAAGTCCAACCTATCAATGGAAAAAGAATGGTGTAAATGTCGGCACTAACAGTACAACATATACCGACGCAGCTCTTGCCAATGGAAATACCATCTCTTGCGTGATGACCAGCAATGCAGCTTGTGTAACTGGAAGTCCTGCGACTTCCAATACACTCACGATGACTGTGACGACAAGCGTTGCAGCAAGTGTGAGTATTGCGGCCAGTCCTTCCACTACGATTTGTTCAGGAACCAGCGTAACCTTCACGGCTACTCCTACCAATGGTGGTACAACTCCCGCTTATCAATGGAAAAAGAATGGGGTAAACGTCGGCACTAACAGCACAACATACACCGATGCAGGTCTTACAAATGGAAATACCATCACCTGTGTGCTGACAAGCAATGCAAATTGTGTAACTGGAAGTCCTGCTACATCGAATACAATTACCATGACTGTTAATCCAAATGTTGCAGCCAGTGTAAGCATTGCAGCGAGTCCTTCAACAACAATTTGTTCAGGTACGAATGTCACTTTTACAGCCACACCAACAAATGGAGGAACAACTCCGGCGTATCAATGGAAAAAGAATGGTGTCAATGTGGGAACGAACAGCACTACATACAGTGAAAATGCCCTGACGAATGGAAATACCATCACGTGTACAATGACCAGCAATGCTGCTTGCGTAACTGGAAGCCCTGCTGTTTCGAATACTCTCACTATGACAGTAAATTCAACACCAACGGTCACCGGATTTAGTCCGGGAAATGGAACTGTCGGAACATCGGTAGTAATTACAGGAACCAACTTTAGCGCTGTCACCCAGGTACAGTTCAATATTACCAATGCGTCCTTTACAATTAATAACTCAACGCAAATTACAGCGACCGTTCCGGCAGGGGCTACAACAGGAACGATAAAAGTTACGAATGCCTGTGGTACCGGAACGAGTGTCTCCAGCTTTACAGTAAATTCAACACCTGTTACTTTTACCCTGAAAGTATTTATCGAAGGTTACTATTCAGGTGGAAGTATGCCTGCTGTTGTTGATCCGGGTGCAGCACCAACAGTTTGTGATACTGTGACTGTTATTCTTGCCAATTTTGGTAACCCCACCATTATTGATGCTACGGTTAAAGGAGTAATTGGCACAAACGGAATTGGTGTATTTACGTTTCCGGCAGCGACAGCAAATGTTCCGCATTGGGTTGGTGTTCGCCACAGGAATACTCTCGAAACCTGGAGTTCAAACATCGTTCCTTTCCCTGGCACAACTGTCGGTTATGACTTCACTACAGCCAATTCTCAATCCTTGGGAAATAATATGATCTCCAATGGTGATGGCACATTTTCTATCCGAAGCGGTGACTCCAATCAGGACGGTTCAATTGAATCGACAGATTTCTCCAATATTGAAAATGCTTCCCAGGTATTTTTAACCGGATACTTCCCTGAAGATTTAACAGGCGATAATCTTGTAGAATCTGCCGACTATGGATTAATAGAAAATAATTCTCAATTATTCTTGTCGGCAATCACTCCATAAACAGGTAGTATTCATAGTATTGACAATTCCCAACAGCTCCATCAACCGATGGGGCTGTTCTTTTAAATTCTCCTCGAAGGATTTTCCAGTTTGCGAATCTATTCGCACTTTTACATCTGCTAAAATTCACCGTTCAATTTATGTACGCAGGACTATCTGATATACTCAACGATTTTTTCGGGACACATTTTGCTGTGTCCTTCCCTCCGACTTTTGGAACGATGGTTGCAATTTCTTTCCTGCTTGCTGCATGGACGATGAAACTGGAATTGAAGCGCAAGGAATCGCTGGGAATGCTTTCTGCTTCTAAAGAAACCCTGGTCATTGGTAAACCAGCAAGTACATCCGAACTTTTAGGAAATGGAATTTTCGGTTTTATCCTGGGGTATAAACTGGGTTTCATTTTCATGGAAAGTGCTCAGTTTTTCAATGATCCTCCTGGAATTTTGCTGAGTACAAAGGGAAATTGGTTTGGTGGTTTAGCCGGTGCTGTGCTTTTCGTGTATTTAAAATACAGGGAAAAAAATGCAGAGAAATTAGCTGAGCCAAAAGAAAAAGAAATCCTGGTTTCGCCGTATATGCGTGTTCCGGAAATCACTATGGCTGCGGCTTTTGGCGGACTTATCGGAGCAAAAATATTTCACATCTTCGAATACTGGAGTGATTTTATGGCGGACCCGGTGGGCATGTTTTTCAGTGGCAGCGGACTGACCATGTATGGCGGCTTAATCGTTGGTGCGATAGCATCCATCTGGTATGGAAGAAAACACGGTATTCCAGCTCTTCAATTGAGTGATGCTGCCGCTCCGGGACTGATGCTCGCCTACGGAACCGGACGTATCGGTTGTCAGCTTGCCGGTGATGGCGATTGGGGAATTATCAACATGGCACCGAAACCAGGATGGATGAGTTTTCTTCCGGATTGGTTCTGGAGTTTCAAATATCCGCACAATGTGGTGAGTGAAGGTGTACAGATTCCGGGATGTGAAGGAAAACATTGTTTTGAATTAATGCATGCCGTTTACCCTACGCCATTGTATGAAAGTATTGCATGCATTTTACTGTTCTTTGTAATCTGGTCATTACGCAAGAGATTCAATGTGCCGGGAATGATTTTTTCAATTTATCTGATCTTTAATGGAATTGAACGTTTCCTGATTGAAAGCATACGAGTGAATTCCAAATACCATGTTGCAGGAATTGATTTTACACAGGCACAATTGATCTCTTTGTTATTGCTTGCCACCGGATTGATTGGATTCTTTTATCTCAGATCAAAAGAGAAAAAAGGAATTGCTTAAAGATCTATTTCTGATTCTTTCTTTCAAATAAATTATTGTATGAGCACAAGTGAATTGCAGGAACTTTGTGAAAATGTTACCCAGCTTACACAGGAAGTAGGCGATTTCATTCGTGGAGAGCGGAAACATTTTAAACAAAGTTCAGTCGAGAAGAAAGGTCACAACGATCTTGTTTCTTATGTTGATAAAACTGCAGAACAAATGCTGGTAAATGGTTTGAGCGAATTGCTGCCCGGATCAGGATTTATTACAGAAGAGAAAACAAGTTCTGTCAAAGGACAAGTATACAACTGGATTATTGATCCACTCGATGGCACAACAAATTTTATCCATGGTCTACCCTGCTTTTGTATCAGCATTGGTTTACTCAAAGGAGAAACACTGGTTCTTGGCGTGGTGCATGAATTAAATCTCGATGAATGTTTTTATGCCTGGGAGAATGGCGGTGCATACATGAATGGAGATAAGATTTCTGTCTCTCCGGAAAAACGTCTGGGAGAAAGTCTGATTGCAACGGGATTTCCCTACCACGATTACGATCGCATGGTTCCTTATATGGAAGTTTTTGATTATTGCATGCGGAACACACACGGACTTCGCCGCCTTGGTTCTGCTGCGGCTGATCTTGCCTATGTTGCTTGCGGTCGCTTTGAAGCTTTTTACGAATATGGGCTGAATGCCTGGGATGTTGCCGGTGGAATTGTATTGGTGAAAGAAGCCGGTGGAACTATTTCCGATTTTTCCGGTGGAACAAATTTTCTTTTTGGAAAAGAAATTCTTACTTCCAATTCAGGGGTTCATGAGGAGTTTCTGGGCGTGATACGGGAGAAATTCAAAAACTAATTTTTAAACAGACCGGTATCACAAAGTACTCTAAGGTTTCACAAAGTTCACGAAGATATTTTCGAAAACTCCTTGTGAACTTTGTGCAACCTTGGTGTTCATTGTGTTGCAAAATTGTTGTTCCAATTTGTACATTCTAAAATCAGTCTTTCAAAAATCGTATCGTCTCCATCTTATTCCCGTAAATCAATTTCAACAAATAAATACCCCTTTCCATTCCTGCAACTTGAATACTATTGTCCCGTAGAATCCCACTTTGCTGGATTCGTCCGGTAAGATCATAAACTTGATACTGAATTTCTTGCCCTTCCGGAATTGCCTTGTTCGTTATCGTCAGAAAAGTTTGCGTCGGGTTCGGATAAATCGTCCACACATCAGCAAGAATTGATTCAACCTGATCTTCATTTTCCTTCATACGAGTTGATGCAGAAGTTGTCCGGAAAGTGATCGCTGAACTGTAAGCACTGTTTCCGGAAGTACACAAAGCCTGAATACTCACCTGGTAATTTGTATTTCTTTTTAAGCCTGTAAGTAAATACGAATTGTTACCCGGTACCCATGTAAATGTTTTATAGGTGTAAGTTGATGAACCACTTTTTCTATATCGCAATTTGAATTGCGGAGCGGACGAACCTGACCAGCCAATGAGTGCCTTTGTTCCTGTAATATTCGTAGCCGTGATAGATTGTGGAACAGAACAATTATATCCAGCCGTTACAGTTGTTGTCTGCGACTGGCTTGCACTACATCCTGCCGGACTTGTGTAAGCATAGGAAATAGTATACGGTCCGCCCACTCCTACTGTCGCCGGATTAAATGTATTCCCAGAAATACCCGGACCGGAAAATACTCCGCCTGCAGGTGAACCCGTTAATGTTGCTGTCGGACTTAATGTGGTGTAGCTCGCAGCCAGACCGGAAAAACTTACAGAAGGAATTGGATTTACAGTAAGAACTGTAGCTGCAGAGGTAAATGTACACGAAGCAGAACTTGCAGTAACAGTATAGGATCCTGAATTCGTAGCAGTATATGTTTGTCCTGTAGCTCCTGCAATCAATACTCCGTTATTCTTCCATTGAAAAGTATAATTCGCTGCCGAATAACTTGCTGTTAAATCAACTGATCCACCCTGACAAAAGGACAATGATCCATTGGCACTAATTGTAAGTGCAGTAATTCCTGCAGCCGTTACTGCGGCTGTCGTAATTGTATTGCAAACATTGCTGATCCTGCAAGCATAACTTCCGCTTTGTCCTGCGGGAATTGTGTATTGGAAGGACGATGCTCCGCTAATTACAACACCGCTTTTCAGCCATTGATAAGAATTGCTGCTGACATTTGGAACCGATAGAATACCACATGCTGCATTGACAGACACAACCGTTGATGTAAGCGGAGAGACGATAGTAATTGGTGAACCAAAAGCTTCAACGGAACCACAGCTATTGCTAACCCTGCAAGAATAGCTGCCGCTCGCTGTCGGATTGAAGGAAGCGGAAGTGGCCCCGGGAATATTAATTGCATTGAGCATCCATTGGTAGGAATTCCAGAAATTTCCAGGCATACAAAGTCCGGGCCCTACGGTAAGAGTGATTCCTGTAGAGGAACACACCGGACCCGACTGAAATGGCATGATTACAGTGTTGTATCCAAGCAATGCCCTTACGCGAATGGGAGCAGATGAACTTTGTAATCCTCCCGGCCAAGTAGCTACACAATACCAATCCCCTGACTCAGCCAGGAAACTTTGTCCGCTTGCTACAGGCGGCAATATACAACCCATACGATACCAGGCATACGAAATTGCCCCTGAGGGACTGGCTGTGATGTTTACAGTTGTAGTAGTCCCGCACAAATCAACGATGCCGCTCGGGCTGGTTATGATTGGAGTTTGTGCATTCAGAATAGAGAAACAACTCAGAAAAGCAAAGAAGAGTAATTTTTTTTTCATGGTTCGGTGATTAGGCGATTGAAACTATTTTCAGGTTAAAATCTGGAAAATTTAATGAGGGAGAAAATTAAAAGAAAAGGAAAATGGTGATTCAGGATTTTGGCGAAAAGGGCTGTTCAGGATGTGAGCGGTAGAAAAATGGAGATGAATGAATTGCTGATTTTAGATTGAGGATTGTTGATTTATGGATTGCTGATTTTAGATTGTGGATTGTTGATTGGATTAAAAATTATTTCTCCGAAACCCCATAAATCAATTCCGCCGAAAAACGTTGATCGAGAACACCGAGTTTTTCGGCGCTGGCTTTGGAGATTTTGATGATGAGTCCTTCGTTGTCGCCGGTGTCGGGCAGGCGGCCGACAACCTTTACAAAGATAGCTTTGTTGTTCATCCGGTTGGTGATTTTGATAATGGTTCCGGATGGAGCTGTGCGATGTAAGGCGTAATATTTATTCGGATTTATTTCCTCGTCTTCAATCCAGGAAGCAACACCTTGCTCGTTTACTTCTTTACGACCGTTTGAAAAAGTGTATTTCTTATCGTCTTTTCTTTGTTCAAGTTTTGGCTTTTCAACACTTGCTGTTTTAATGATAACGGTTTCTGCTTTTTTTGGTTCGATGGTCACCGGCGGACCAACAGAATCGGGTTTGCCGGCATTTTGATTCTTTGGCGCGTTGTTTTTCTTTTCTTCGACAATTTTCTTTTCAGGAACAACAGTATTTTCTGTCGAATCGGAACCGCTTCCATAACCAACCACCAGAGGTTGCCCAAGATGAATTGAGTTACCGCCAAGTTTATTCCAGGCTTTCACCTGATCAACAGTTACTTTGTATTTTTTTGCAATGGAAAAAAGTGTTTCAGATTTTCCAACTTTATGGATATGCGGAACACCTTTGCCTTGGACAAGCGGTGGATGAATTTCTGGTGTCGCAGACTTCGCAGGTTTATCAGTATAATTCTTTTGGAATCGTGGATCGTTGGATTTCGCTTTTGCAGGAACACGTAGGACTTCTCCTTTTTTTAATTTATCGTCTTTCTCTTTATTTGCAAGACGAAGTTCAGAATATGAAATCCCATACTTGCGGGCGATGGAATACCATCCTTCACCATCGCCAATCTGATGGCGTATAAAATTTGCTCCTTTTACATTTTCAACACCAATCGAATCAACAGGACTAAAAGCCTTGCTAATAATTGGTAGATTCATCAAGAGTACTAGCAATAGAATTCTCATCCCTTTCATTATCGGCTCCATGCTGCAAAAATAGTGCAATCACAAGGTGATCGCCGCCTTGGCAGGAAAGTGAATGAACAGGGTTTTCAACAGTTTCAGGCCAGGATGGGCTTCTCACGGATCAATACCAATCCGGCATAAGTCGCCATCCCATTCAGAATAAGGAGCTCAAAACCGAATTTGTAGCCGTTGAAAAGCACTTCTGAATACTCATTCAAAACATAACAAAACACAGGGGAAATCAGACAAATTAGCGGAACAAGTTTGTCCTTTACGGGAGCTTTGGAAAATAAACCAAAAGCATAAAGTCCCAACAAAGGACCATAGGTGTACCCAGCAACCGTAAAGAGTTTGTTGATGACAGCATCATCATTGATCATTCTGAAAATGACAATTACCACCAACAGCAAGACAGCAAAACTGATGTGAACCTTGTACCTGACGTTCTTCTGTTTCTCTTCAGTCCAGCCTTGTTTTTTGATACCCAGAAAATCGATGCAAAAGGATGCGGTGAGCGCTGTCAATGCGCCATCTGCACTTGGATAAGCTGCTGAGATCAGTCCGATGATAAAAAAGACTGCCGACATGGTTCCCAGACTGTTCAAAGCGATTGTCGGGAATAGATCGTCGCTGCTGCGGGTTGGTAATGCAATTCCTTTGGATGCAGAATACATATACAACAAAGCTCCAAGTGCGAGGAACATCATATTCACAAACAGGAGAATGATGCTGAACGTAAACATGTTTTTTTGAGAATCCTTCAGGGTTTTGACACTGATATTTTTCTGCATCATTTCCTGATCGAGTCCGGTCATGGCAATGGCGATGAACATACCACCGAAAAACTGCTTGAGAAAAAATCCTCGCGGACGCCATTCCGTATTCACTATTTTGGTGTAATCACCGTTTACCAGTTTGTCGATGAGCGCACCAAAACTCATGTCCATTTGCCGCGCGATCAGGATCACCGATAAAACCATGGACAGGAGCATAAAAGTCGTTTGCAACATATCTGTCCAGACGATGGTTTTAACTCCTCCTTTGAAAGTATACAACAAAATGAGCGCGATAAACGTTGCCACAGTAAGCCAGAATGGAACGCCCCAATTATCAAATACAAAGGTTTGCAACACATTCACAACCACAAATAAGCGGAATGATGCACCGATAGTCCTTGAAAGGATGAAATAAAAGGCCCCTGTTTTATAACTCCAGAATCCAAAACGGGTTTCCAGGTAGGAATAGATTGATGTGAGGTTTAATCGATAATACAAGGGCAATAAAATGGTCGCGATGACAGTGTATCCAACCAGATAGCCAAAAACTACCATGAGATAGGTGTACTGAGTCGTGCCGACCCAGCCGGGAACGGACATAAACGTAACTCCGGATAAGGATGCTCCGATCATTCCATAGGCTATGACGAACCATTTGGAGGACTTATTTCCTATGAAAAAGGACTCGTTATCAGCATGACGGCTGGTGCGCCAGACGACATAGAAGAGCATCGCCGAATAGGCAACAACGCATGTTAAAATCAGGTTGGGAGACATTCGGTTTTGGGTTGTGTATCCAAGCCGAAGTAAGTAATTTCGCATGCTGCATGGGAAAACACCTGAGCAGACTTATCAACACAAACACTTGAGTACTTATTCATCACGGATTTTAGAAGAAACGGTAGCTGAATTTTCCCGGCTGCCCGGAATTGGAAAACGAACTGCACTGAGACTGGTGCTTCATCTTTTGAAGTCGGCTCCGGAAGATTCTGAACGTTTGGGCAATGCATTGGTTCGACTTCGCAAGGAGATTCGCTATTGTTCCATTTGTCATAATATCACGGAAAGAGAAACTTGTGCGATTTGTTCCAATCCCAGTCGTGATGAAAGTGTCATCTGTGTTGTGGAAGATATCCGGGATGTGATTGCTATCGAAAACACTAATCAGTTCCATGGTAAATACCATGTTCTTGGTGGTATCATTTCACCCATGGACGGTATTGGACCGAGTGACCTGGCAATTGATTCCCTGATCAGCAGGTTGAAAGAACATCCTGTCAAAGAACTGATCATGGCTTTGAGTGCAACTATGGAAGGTGATACAACTTCCTTTTTTATTTTCAAAAAAATTGCTTCATTGCAAATACAAGAGATCCGGTTTTCAACTATTGCCCGCGGAGTGTCCATTGGTGATGAACTGGAATATGCAGATGAAGTTACCCTTGGAAGATCAATTCTCAACAGAGTTCCTTATGAGAATTCAGCAACGCGATGAAGATGATGAACTCCCCTCTTTCCTGGTGTACTGATTTTTTTATTTGTAAAATTGCCATTCAATCCTTTGTTCCCTGCTTGTGAAGCTCTCTGTCGTCATTGTCAATTATAATGTCAAGTATTTCCTTGAGCAATGTCTGCATTCCGTGCAGAAGGCTGCAGGAGGAATTGAGACGGAAATATGGGTCGTGGATAACAATTCAGTCGATGGTTCGGTTGAAATGGTACGGGAGAAATTTCCTTCTGTAAAAATCATTGCGAATACTGACAACAAAGGTTTTTCGAAAGCCAATAACCAGGCAATTCATCAGAGTTCGGGCGACTATGTTTTATTGCTCAATCCGGATACTGTTGTTGAAGAAGATACTTTCCGAAAGATGCTGCAATTCATGGATGCGCATCCGGATGCCGGTGGATTGGGCGTAAAAATGATTGACGGCACCGGTAAATTTTTACCTGAATCGAAACGTGGACTCCCCACTCCTACAGTTGCTTTTTACAAGATCTTTGGCTTGTCGGCCCTTTTTCCGAAATCAAAAACATTTGGAAAATACCATCTCGGTTATCTTGATCAGAATGCCATAAACCCGGTTGATGTACTCGCCGGTGCTTTTATGCTGATCCGGAAAGATGTCTTGCAAAAGATCGGATTGCTCGACGAAGATTTCTTTATGTATGGAGAAGACATTGATCTTTCCTACCGAATCACCAAAGCCGGTTACAAGAACTATTATTTCCCCGATGCGCGTATCATTCATTACAAAGGAGAAAGTACAAAGAAAAGCAGTGTCAATTATGTCTTCGTGTTTTACAATGCGATGATCATTTTTGCAAAAAAACATTTCTCAAAATCCAATGCTTCACTTTTTACATTTTTCATACGCTTTGCGATTTACCTGAGAGCCGGAGCTGCGCTGTTGATCCGTTTTCTAAAAAGAATTTTACTACCGGTCCTGGATTTTTTGCTCTTGTATATTGGCATGTATTTCCTCAAAGAATACTGGGGACAAAATATGATAGTAAACTATCCCTCCGAATTCATGGAACTCGCTGTTCCGGGATATTTACTCATCTGGATTACTTCTGTATTCTTCAGCGGTGGTTACGATTCTCCTATTCGATTGTCGAAAGTCATCCGCGGAATTTTTACAGGAACATTAATCATTCTCGTTATCTACGCTTTGCTTCCGGAAGCCTATCGTTTCTCAAGAGCCCTGATTTTATTGGGTTCTGTATGGGCCAGCATTGCCATGATCCTTGCCCGACTTTTCCTAAATGCAGTTTCTTCCAAAAATATTGTCATGGAAAGTGCAACACGGAAACGATTACTTATCGTCGGTGAAGAGGAAGAAGGAATTCGTGTTTTGTCATTGCTCAAACTTTCGGATGCTTCACACAATTTCATTGGCTTTGTAAAACCCAGGGGAAATGGTTCGCAAAAGAATTTGGATACCATTAAAAATCATTCTGAATACACAAAATTTTATCTCGGTGCAGATGATAAGTTGAGTGAAATAATCGAGGTTTATAGTATTGAAGAAGTTGTTTTTTGTGGAAAAGATGTCGCTTCGAATCAGATCATCAATTGCATGGCGACTGAACAAAACCGTGATGTCGAATACAAAATTGCACCACCGGAAAGTATGTTTATCATCGGTTCCAGTTCGGTCGACAATCCCGGTGAATTGTATGTGATCGATATCAATAGTATCAGCAAATCGATCAACAAACGCAACAAACGTGTCATCGATCTGGTGCTTGGGATTTTCTTCCTGGCTTTATCGCCCTTGCTTGTTTTCTTGCAACACAATCCGGGCAGATTTTTTTCAAATATTTTTTCAGTTTTGGGCGCTAAAAAATCCTGGGTAGGATATTCTTCAACAGCGCAGGCTCTCAATACTCTTCCGAAGATTCGTCCGGGAATTCTCAGCCCAATCGACGGTTTGCAACAACATTCCTTGGATGAACACACAATTTCCCGCTTAAATACCTTGTATGCAAAAGATTACAGAGCTTATGCGGATCTTCGCATTGTGTGGAAAGGGTGGAGAAATTTGGGTAGATGAACGGTTCTGAATACCCATAAATTTATAAATTTGTGCTAGAAGCGTTTTCATCGCTTCGGTTAATACAACAAAACAGAAATTATATTCATGGTCCAGATGATCATGCCCAAAATGGGCGAAAGTGTCGCAGAAGCAACGATTCTCAAATGGTTGAAAAAAGAAGGCGATCGAATTGAAGCCGATGAACCTGTATTGGAAATCGCGACAGATAAAGTAGATTCAGAAGTTCCTTCTCCCGCTGCCGGAATTCTCTCCAAACGGATGTTTGAAGAAGGTCAGGTTGTGAAAGTTGGTGAAGTAATTGCAATGATTACTGCTGAAGGCGAAGTTGCAAAAGTCTCCACTCCTGCTGCTCCTGCACTAGTTGCAGCTCCTGTTGCTGTGCCTGTTGCCTCCAATGGAAATGTAAGTTCTGCTCCTGTGAGCGCTGAACCAATTTCAAAAAGTTCTTCATCCGGACGTTTTTATTCTCCTCTTGTTCGAAACATCGCCAAGGAAGAAGGAATCACGATGGCGGAATTGGAAACAATTTCCGGTTCCGGTATGAACAACCGTGTGACTAAAACAGACATCCTGCATCATCTGGAGCAACGCGGACAAGGTGGTACTACAGTTGCGGCTCCTGCGAAAACCGCACCTGCTCCTATTCCTACACCGGCTGGTTCTGTAGCTCCATCGGTTTCTGTTGGCGGTAGCTTTGAAATCATCGAAATGGATCGCATGCGTAAGTTGATTGCGGATCACATGGTGATGTCGAAACAAACTTCTCCACACGTTACCTCTTATATTGAAGAGGATGTAACCAATCTGGTGAAATGGAGAGATAAAGTAAAATCAGAATTTGAAAAAAGAGAAAAAGAAAAAATTACCTATACTCCTATTTTCATTGAAGCTGTT
>Ga0138256_10006445_pt1 | contig 12406 bp, 7 predicted proteins | sample KNB2016incub_MG_FD_105486 | JGI IMG/M metagenome (GOLD analysis project Ga0138256, IMG submission 105486) | Active sludge microbial communities from wastewater in Klosterneuburg, Austria - KNB2014incub_MG | ecosystem: Engineered > WWTP > Activated sludge > Unclassified | place: Austria... | reverse complement strand
TGAACCGCGTGATCGTCGAGGACGGCATGAGCGAGGACGACAACCTGGAGATCGAACTGGCCGAAGCGCGCAAGATCGAGCCCGATTTCGAAGTGGGTGAGGAGGTGAGCCAGGAAGTGAAGATCCTCGACTTCGGCCGCCGCAACATCCTTTCGCTGAAGCAGAACCTCCAGAGCCGGATCATGGAACTGGAGAAGGACCACCTGTACAACAAGTACAAGGAGCGGGTCGGTGAGATCATCACCGGCGAGGTGTACCAGATCTGGAAGCGCGAAACGTTGATCCTGGACGACGAGGGCAATGAGCTGATCATGCCCAAGGACCAGCAGATCAAAGTGGATTTTTTCAAGAAGGGTGACACGGTGCGCGCCGTGGTGTGGAAAGTGGAGATGCGCAACAACACGCCCGTGGTCATCCTCAGCCGCACCGCACCGGAGTTCCTGGAGAAGTTGTTCGAGCAGGAAGTGCCTGAGGTAATGGACGGGCTCATCACCATCAAGCGTATCGTGCGCGAACCCGGGGAGCGTGCCAAGGTCGCTGTGGAGAGCTACGACGACCGCATCGACCCGGTCGGTGCTTGCGTGGGCATGAAGGGCAGCCGCATCCATGGTATCGTGCGCGAACTGCGCAACGAGAACATCGATGTGATCAACTGGACCGCCAATGAGCAACTGCTGATCCAACGGGCACTGAGCCCGGCCAAGATCGGCAACATCAAGTTGGATGTGGAGCGCAAACGCGCCGAGGTGTACATGAAGCCCGACCAGGTGGCGCTCGCCATCGGCAAGGGTGGTCACAACATCAAGTTGGCGAGCCGACTAACGGGCTACGACCTGGATGTGTACCGCGAGACCGATGAGGTGACGGATGATGTGGACCTGGAGGAATTCGCGGACGAGATCGAGCATTGGATCATCGACGAGCTGAAAAAAGTAGGATGTGATACGGCGCGCAGCGTACTGGACCTTCCGGTGGAAGAACTGGTGCGTCGCAGCGATCTTGAAGAGGAGACGATCGTGGAAGTGGTAAGGGTCCTGAAAGCCGAACTGGAGGGATGAGCAGCGCCCTTCCGATCGCCCCGAGGGTACGGGCCGATCACGATCGGCCACAATTGAGAACTGAATGAGCGAAGCGACGGAAAAAGGCGCACGACTGAGCAAGGTGGCCCGAGAGTTCAACCTCGGGCTGCACACTGTGGTGGAGTTCCTGGAGAAGAAGGGCCACAAGGTGGAAAGCAACCCGAACACCAAGATCGGGAACGACCTCTATGACCTGCTCATGGCCGAGTTCGGCACGGACAAGGCCATGAAGGAGCAGAGCAAGGCCACGGTGCAACTGCGCCAGGAGCGCGAGACGATCAGCCTGGTGGCAGCGCCGCCGGAGAAGCCTTCCGCCAAGCCCGCCGAAGAGGAGGTCTTGATCCACAACCTACCACCGATCGATGCACCCGCACGTCCGGCGCAGCCTGAGACGATCAAGGCCAAGGTGGACCGGCCCAGTGTGAAGGTGCTGGACAAGATCGATCTGGCACCCAAGAAAAAGGCCGCTCCCGAGGCACCGGTACCGACACCCGCCCCAAGCGCAACACCGCCCGCGCCGCCCGCCGCAGCGGAGCCCGCCCCGCCCGCCGTTCCCGATGCGCCGGTGGAGCCAGAACTCATCCGCGCACGTGCGGAGAAACTCACCGGTCCGAAGACCGTGGGCCGCATCGATCTGCCTGTGGAACGGGAACGCAAGCCCTCGGAGCGCGGCGGTTCCGGTCCGGGCAGCGCCAATGATCGCGGCCGCCGCAAGCGGATCGTGAAACCCGGCCCGGTGAACATAGATCGCGCTGTACAACAGGAACAGCGCACCACACCGCCCAGCGGCCGCCCCGGCGAACTGGACGAGAACGCGGTGAAGAAGAAAGTGAGCGAGACGCTCGCCCGTCTCACCAGCTCGGGCAAGAGCCGGGGCTCCAAAATGCGCAAGGACAAGCGGGCTGAACGCTACCAGCGCCTGGAAGAGGAGCAGGCTGCGCGCGAGCTCGCCGGACGCACACTGAAGGTGACCGAGTTCGTTACCGCGAGCGAACTGGCCTCTATGATGGGCGTGCCGGTCACGGACATCATCAAGGCCTGCTTCAGCCTGGGCCTCATGGTGAGCATCAACCAACGCCTCGATGCCGAGACCCTTTCGGTCATCGCGGATGAATACGGCTTCAAGGTCGAGTTCGTCGGAGCTGACGTGCAGGAGAACATCCCAGTGGACACGGACGATGAGGCGCGGATGGTATCACGCCCCCCGATCGTCACGGTGATGGGTCACGTGGACCATGGCAAGACCTCGTTGCTCGACTATGTGCGCAGTGCCAATGTGGTGGCCGGTGAAGCAGGTGGTATCACCCAGCATATCGGGGCCTATAGCGTAACGCTGAAGAACGGCAAGCACATCACGTTCCTGGATACACCGGGCCACGAGGCTTTTACAGCCATGCGCGCACGGGGTGCCCAGGTCACGGACATCGCCATCATTGTGATCAGCGCGGACGATAGCGTTATGCCACAGACGCGCGAAGCGATCAACCACGCGCAAGCGGCGGGTGTACCGATGGTCTTCGCTTTGAACAAGATCGACAAGGAAGGGGCGGCACCGGACAAGATCCGCGAAGAGCTCAGCCAGATGAACATCCTGGTGGAAGAGTGGGGCGGCAAATTCCAGAGCCAGGAGATCAGCGCAAAAAAAGGCATCGGGATCGAGAACCTCCTGGAGAAGGTGCTCTTGGAGAGCGACATGCTCGATCTAAAAGCCGACCCGGCGAAGCGCGCGAGCGGCGTGGTGATAGAAAGCACCCTGGAGCAAGGCCGTGGCTACGTGACCACCATTCTGGTGGAGGGCGGCACCTTGCGACGGGGAGATATCCTACTGGCCGGCCAGTTCAGTGGTCGTGTGAGGAACATGTTCAACGAACGGGGCGTTCCCGTGCTGGAGGCTGGTCCTTCCGTACCGGTTTCCATCCTGGGTCTGGATGGTGCCCCCAACGCGGGTGATCATTTCCATGTGTTCGAGGATGAACGCGAGGCCCGGCAGATCGCCACGCGCCGCCAGCAACTGCAGCGCGAACAAGGGATCCGCACCCATAAGCACATCACCTTGGACGAGATCGGCCGCCGTTTGGCCATCGGCGATTTCAAGGAGCTCAATATCATCGTGAAAGGCGACGTGGATGGATCGGTGGAAGCCCTAACCGACTCACTGTTGAAACTCAGCACGGAGAAGATCAAGGTCTCCGTGATCCACAAGGCGGTTGGCCCGATCGCGGAGAGCGATGTGCTGCTAGCCACCGCCTCGGATGCCATCATCATCGGGTTCCAAGTGCGGCCCACACCAGGTGCGCGCAAATTGGCCGAAGCCGAGGAGATCGACATCCGTCTCTACTCGATCATCTACGACGCCATCGAAGAGATCAAGCAGGCCATGGAGGGCATGCTGGCTCCGAAAGAGGTGGAAAAGGTGGTGGGCACTGCGGAGGTCCGCGATGTGTTCAAGATCAGCAAGGTGGGCACCGTGGCCGGATGTTTTGTGATCGATGGCAAGATCAAGCGGTCGAACAAGGTGCGCTTGATCCGCGAGGGCATTGTGGTCTACACCGGCGATCTGGCCGACCTCAAGCGCTTCAAGGACGACGTGAAGGAGGTGACGCATGGTTACGAGTGCGGCCTCTCCATCAAGAACTTCAACGACATCAAGGTCGGCGACAACGTCGAGGCGTTCGAGATGGTGGAGGTGAAGCAGACGCTCGATAGCTGAGGGGAATAGTGCGGAGCCACGAGGTTCCGAACAACGAAGGCCGGGATCTATCCCGGCCTTCGTTGTTCGTGTCTCTTCCGCAGTCCCGCTCCCCCGAACGCGGGCCCTAGCACTGACTTGGATCATCTCAAGCCGCCTCTGGCGGACCGAAAGGCGCACCGCGCTGGTTCCCGTAACGACCCATCTCGAACCACTTCCGCTGCGACCCCGTCCGAAAGTGATCTAGAACACGATCTTCTGTCTGCGCAGGCGGGTGCGGTACTTCTTGCTGCGCGACTTGAACTTGTAGATCTTGTAATGCACCTGCGCGCGGATGAAGAGGTATGCGTCGAGGTCGTCAGGGTCGCCGCGCTGCGCGCCGGGCCCGTACCGGAGGCCCTCCGGTTGTGGGTCCGCCAGGAATGCGGCCGCCTCTCCGGAGGGCGAGCCTTCACCACCGTTCGCCTCCGCAATGGCGTCGTTGTCGTAGTACACGTCGCTCACATCGTCGATGTAGTCGGTGAAGGTCTTGGAATACTGTAGCTCGAGACCGAAACTGAGCACCTTGCTCAATTGCTTGCGGATCCCAATGCCCATCGGGATCGCGAAACTGAAGTTCGAGTATTCCTCCGGCCCACCCTCCAAGCCTTGTCCTTCGGTGCGTAGGGGTTTGAGTTCCACCCACGCATTGTTGAACTTGCCCTTCGGGTTGAAGTAACAACCGCCCACACCCGCGAACACATAGAGCCCGATGCGAGAGGACTTTGTTCCCTTCACACCCCGGATATCATACAGGTGGCCGAGCTCTTCCAGGAACGGGTGAACTTCGAGCAAGAACGCGCCCTCGAACAGGTCGGACCGGAAATTCAGGTTTCTGCGCGCACGGGCGGGTTCGTTGGTCAGGTTGTCGTTACCGGCCATCACCCCGTAGGCCAACTGAGTGCGCAGGCTGAGCCGCTCGCGGATATAGTAACGATGCGCGAGAGCGAACGCGGGCCGCGTCTGGCTCAACTCCAAGTCCCAAATGAAGGAGGTGCCGACCTGGTCACGCCCCCCCAGTTCGCCTAGGAAATTCGATGCTCCCAAGCCGATGGAGATCTCGTTGCGATGCGTTTTCCAATAGTCGGTGGTCCGGAAGTATTGAGCGTTCGCCTTGGGTGCATAGCACAAGGCCGCCAGCACGAGCGCGGACCAACACAGAAGGGGACGCCAGGCGACCATCAGCGAAGACCGTTCACGCCACATGGCTGCTCGCTCCGGGCCTTGTGCGCCACTGCTGGCGCGGTCTCCGGGGGCGGGTGTGCATGTGCGCATGAAGGGGCGGCCAAGGTAGGGAACGGACATGGAACAGCCGTCACGGCGTGCTCCCTTCCGAAAGTCGTGGTGGCTCGATCCGGTCCTGCACAACGTAACACCCGGGCTGCTCCTCCCTCAGATCATGTCGGAGCCGTTCGGCGCTGATGCGGTCGCGTAGGTCGCCTACCCGGATCCGGAAATTGGGTGCCAGGTAGCTGAGGTAAGCAGGCACATCGGGATGCTTCAGCAGGAAGGTCTGGCGCGTTTTCACGGCATCCGCTTTCGCACCCAGAAAGATCTGCACCCGATACCCGTCGATCACATGGTCCGATGCAGGGTACTCCTCCAGGAACCTCAGCGCACGCTCATCCCCGGACCATTCGATCGAGGCGGTGTTGGTCTGTGCAAGGAGGGTGCTCCATGGGACCGTACCCACCAACAGGTACCATAGGCTCGAGCGTATCATGCTGCGGCAAAGGTAGGTGGGGGTGCCGTCCCGATGGGCGCATTCGCGGGCTGACATTGGTGTGGATGGCGACCTACGCTGTTTAGAACGATCCTAAATAGTGACGCTTCCATGGCTTAGCCACACCCCACCCGTCCCCGGTACGCTTCGCCGTTTATTTTTGCGCCGCATCTACAGGGCCACCCCTCGCCAAAATCGTCCGGAATGCCGCGTCCAACAAGGATTTCTCCACGTTCCACCGGGCTCTTCCACGCACTGTTCTTCCTGATCCTCATCGTATTCGCGGGGTCGGTTCGCGCCCAAAGCGCTGATGCCGCCCTCTATGGTGCGGGTGAGAAGATCTTCAAAGCCAACTGTCAGAGTTGCCACAAGCCACATGTGAAGCAGGCCACCGGCCCAGCGCTCAAGGATGCGCGTGCGCGCTGGGAAGGTCAGGGCGACATATATGCGTGGGTGCGGAACAGTCAGACGGTGGTGAAGAGCGGCAATGCCTATGCGCAGAAGCTCTTTGGTGAGTGGAACCAAATCATGACGCCGCAGGCTCTTACCAACGAGGAGATCGACGCCGTCCTCTACTATGCGGACAATTTTGTTCCACCCGCACCCAAAGGTGGGGATCAGCCGACACCGGTGGGCGCCCCCGCACCCGAAGCACCGATGTGGCCATGGCTGATCGTGGTCGGGCTGCTGCTCGCAGTGGTCACGCTAAGCTTGGGTGGCGTGCGCAAGAGCCTTACCAGCGCGGTGCGCGAGGCCGAGGGTCAGCGACCCATCGGCGACAGGACCGGGTTACAACGTTTATATCATTGGGCGGGGGACAACAAGATATTCGCGTCGGTGATCGGCCTCTCGCTGGTCACTTGGTTCCTTGTTGCTGCTTGGTATTGGGCGCTCACGATCGGAGTGTATGGCGGCGATACCGTCGAACATTACAAGCCCGAACAGCCGATCCTCTTCAACCACACGCTGCACGCCGGCAAGGCCGATAAGAACAACCTCGCGATAAATTGCCAGTACTGCCACAGCAGTGCGGAGAAAAGCAAGCATGCTGGTATTCCCAGTGCGAACGTCTGTATGAACTGCCACAAGGCGGTAGCGCAAGGCCGCTCGGACGCGGGTACGAAAGAGATCCAGAAGATATACGCGGCGGTGGGTTGGGATCCGGAAAAGCTGGCCTACACGGGCAAGGAGGATCCGATCGAATGGGTGAAAGTGCATAATCTGCCCGATCATGCCTTCTTCAGTCATGCCCAGCATGTGGCCGTAGGTAAATTGGAGTGCCAGGAATGCCATGGCCCCATTGACGAGAAGATGGACGTGGCCGAGCAATGGGCCCCCCTCACCATGGGTTGGTGTATCCAGTGCCACAACGAAAAGGATGTGAAGATGGCCGGCAACGGCTATTACGATGAGTTGATGGTGCGTATGGAAGCGAACGAGAAGCTCGGGCACCGCGAGCTCAAGGAGTATTTGGAGGACGAAAAGATCACCGTGAAGGAGCTTGGCGGCTGGGAGTGCGCCAAGTGTCACTACTAAGAACACCGCGCAGCCGCATGTCGAGCTCGAAGCGTTACTGGCAGGACCTGGCCCAACTGGACCGGGCCGCCGATGTGATCAAAGGCCGGGAGAACGAATTCCAGGCCCCTCTGCCCATCGACGAGATGTTGGCGGATAAAGGCCTCACCGGTTCTACCACCGGTCGCCGCGATTTCCTGAAGTTCCTGGGCTTCGGCGTAGGAGCCGCCGCTTTGGCCGCCTGCGAAACGCCGGTGATCAAGAGCATTCCTTATGTGAACAAACCGGAGGAGATCGTCCCCGGCGTGGCCACTTGGTACGCGAGCACCTACTACGATGGTAGCGACTACGCCAGCATCCTGGTGAAGACGCGCGAAGGCCGACCGATCCACATCATGGGCAACCCACGGTTCGGCATCAACCGCAACCCGAAGTTGAGCGTGGGCGCCGTGAGCGCCCGCATCAATAGCTCCGTATTGGGTCTCTACGATAGCGAGCGTTTGAAAGGGCCCGTGAAGTACGTCGTAGGTGAGAACGGCACTGCGGGCCAGGCTTCCACATGGAGTGAAGCGGACAAGGCCATTATGGCCAAATTGGATGCCGTCGCTACCGGTGACAAGCGCATCGTGCTGCTCACCGGTACCGTGATCAGTCCGAGCACCAAGGCCGCGATCGCGAAGCTACAGGGTAAGTACGCTTCGGCGCCCGCCGCTGAAGGAAGTGTGGCCACCAGCAAGGTGGACCATGTGCAGTACGACGCGATCAGTTACAGCGGTCTCACCAATGCCAATGAGAAGAGCTTCGGCCTGCGCGTTATGCCGAGCTATGACCTGACGAAGGCGGACGTGATCGTGGCCGTGGATTGCGATTTCCTCAGCACCTGGGGTAGCACCACCGAGCACAGTTGGCAGTATACCAGCCGTCGCCGTCCCGAGGATGGGGGCATGAACAAGCACTGGCAGTTCGAAGCGCGAATGAGCAATACCGGAGCGAACGCCGACATGCGTGTAGCTGTCAAGGTGAGCGAGCTGCCCGCGGTAGTGATCGGCCTGCACGACGCGATCGCGAAGAAGGCAGGCGGTGCGACGGTCGGCGGCGGATCGGAGAACGCCTCAGTAGCGCGGGCCGCCGATGAGCTCTGGGCCGCGAAAGGCAAAAGCCTCGTGCTCGCTGGAAGCAATGATGAAGGCGTGCAGACCCTGGTGAACAGCATCAACACCATGCTGGGGAACTACGGAAGCACCATCGACCTGGCCAACCCGACCTACTTCTACCAAGGGGATGATGCGGCGATGGACAAGCTGGTCGCTGACATGAACGCCGGCCGGATCGGTGCGCTACTGATCGCCGATGTCAATCCCGCCTACCAGTTGTCGAACGCCGCCGAATTCCGCACGGGGCTGGGCAAAGTGGACCTGAGCGTCCACATGGGAACGCATGCGGATGAGACCGCGAGCCTCTGCCATTGGAACTGCGCGGACCACCATTTCCTCGAGAGTTGGAACGACCTGATGCCCAAGACGGGCCGTTACGCGCTGGCGCAGCCCACCATTCGGCCGCTGTTCGACACGCGCCAGTGGCAGGAGAGCTTGCTGCGTTGGGCGGGTGATATGGGCAGCTACCACGAGCTGATCCGCAGCACTTGGCGGACGGCGATGTCGAGCCGTACGGATGCCGCCACGATGCCTCCCTTCGAGCGTGTATGGGAGACATCGTTGCACGACGGCGGCTTCGACGCTTACACCGGCACTCCTTCCGCTGTGGTCTTCACTGGCGATGTGAAAGTCGCTGGCGACCTGGCCAAAAAGTCCGCGAGCGTTGCCGGTGAATGGGAACTGGCACTTTACACCAAGGAGAGCATTGGGGATGGTCGCCATGCGAACAATCCATGGCTGCAGGAGTTGCCAGATCCGCTGAGCAAGGTGACCTGGGACAACTACGTGTTGATGGCGCCCGTTGACATGAAGCGCCTTGGCCTGAACATTTACCTGGGTCAAGAACATCCAGCGAGCTTGGTGAAAGTGGCCGCGAACGGTGGGGAGATCGAACTGCCGGTGGTGCCAGCGCCGGGCCAAAAGGCCGGGACCATTTCGATCGCGTTGGGCTATGGCCGTGGCGCGAACGGCGAACGTGTGGGCCGTGCTGCTTGTTTGCTAGGGGAAGATGGCCTCGTTGTGCCTGTGGGCCGCAACGCCTATCCCTTCACCAGCCGCGTGAACGGCACCGTGAGCTATGCCGCATTGAGCGCCACGGTGTCGCCTACAGGCGCCACCTACCCAATGGCCCTCACACAAACGCACATGACGGATATGGACCGTCATAGCGCTGTGAAGGAGACCAGTCTTGGCGTATGGGCGAAGCACGATCCCAAGGGCACCTACAACCATCCACATACGATGGCGGTGCATGAGGACGTCAATGAGGATGGTGCGATCGATGCGCGCGACCGCAAGCCGGTGAAGGACTTCGATCTGTGGGAGGAGCATCCTCTGGGCGTGAACCATCGCTGGGGGATGAGCATCGACCTCAATAGCTGCACAGGTTGTGGGGCTTGCATCACCGCCTGCACCAGCGAGAACAACGTGTCCGTGGTCGGCAAGGATGAAGTGCGCCGCAGCCGCGAGATGCACTGGCTGCGACTTGACCGTTATTACAGCTCCGAAATGACCAAGGAGCGCGCGCAAGAAGAGGGCGTGGGCAAGATCGACATGTACCTGCGGATGGAGGTGCCTGAGGAGAACCCCAAAGTGGTGTTCATGCCTATGATGTGCCAGCACTGCAACCACGCGCCTTGCGAAACGGTATGTCCGGTGGCGGCTACCACGCACAGCAACGAAGGCCTGAACATGATGGCCTACAACCGCTGCATCGGCACACGGTACTGTAGTAACAATTGCCCCTACAAAGTGCGCCGCTTCAACTGGTTCAACTACGTAACGGCGAAGTTCGGCGAAGTGAACCCCGCATGGGACGACCTGGGCCGCATGGTGCTGAACCCGGACGTGGTGGTGCGCAGCCGCGGAGTGATCGAGAAGTGCAGCCTCTGCGTCCAGCGGATCCAGGCGGGCAAGCTCGACGCGAAAAAGGCGAGTACTCCCGTCGCCGACGGCGCCATCCAGACCGCTTGTATGGCCGCCTGTGGCAGCGGTGCCATTGTGTTCGGCGATCTGAACGACAGCAAGAGCCGTGTCCGCCAATTGCATGGTGAGGAACGCGCTTATTACGCCTTGGAAGAGATCGGTGTGAAACCCAACGTGAGCTACCTCGCCAAGGTGCGCAACAGCGAGGAGACCGAAGCCCATCACGCCTAAGCAAAACGGAAAGGACCCCATGCATTCCGAATCCGCGATCCGCGAACCGCTCATCCTGGGCCACAAGACCTATCACGATATCACTTCTGATATCGTTGGGCCCATTGAGAACAAGGCCCCACGTGCTTGGTACGTGCTGCTCACCATCAGCAGCCTGATCGCCTTGTACGGCATCGGCTGCATCATGTACCTCATCGGTACCGGTATCGGGGTATGGGGCTTGAACAAGACCGTGGATTGGGCCTGGGATATCACCAACTTCGTTTGGTGGGTGGGCATCGGCCATGCGGGCACGCTCATCAGCGCGGTGCTGCTTTTATTCCGGCAACGTTGGCGCATGGCCATCAACCGCAGCGCCGAGGCCATGACCATTTTCGCGGTGATCATGGCGGCCACCTTCCCGGTGATCCACATGGGCCGGGTTTGGATGGCGTATTGGGTGCTTCCCCTTCCGAACACCTTTGGCTCATTGTGGGTGAACTTCAACAGCCCGCTTCTTTGGGACGTGTTCGCGATCAGCACCTACTTCACGGTGTCGCTGGTGTTCTGGTACATCGGTCTGATCCCCGACTTTGCCACCATACGGGACCGGGTGACCACCAAAGGCATGAAACGCGCCTACAGCATCCTGAGCTTCGGATGGACCGGCAATGCGAAAGCATGGACCCGCTTCGAGGAGGTGAGCTTGGTGCTGGCGGGCATCGCCACCCCGCTGGTATTCTCGGTGCATAGCGTGGTGAGCATGGACTTCGCGACATCGATCATCCCCGGCTGGCACACCACCATCTTCCCACCCTACTTCGTGAGCGGCGCCGTGTTCAGCGGCTTCGCCATGGTGCAGACGCTGCTCCTCGTGATGCGCAAGGTGATGAAGTTGGAGAGCTACATCACCGTGAAGCATGTGGAGTACATGAACATCGTGATCATCGTGACCGGCTCGATCGTGGGCGTCGCGTACATCACCGAACTCTTCATTAGCTGGTACAGCGGCGTGGAGTACGAGAGCTACGCCTTTATCAACCGCGCCACTGGACCGTATTGGTGGAGCTACTGGGCGATGATGACCTGCAACGTGGTGAGCCCGCAGGTGTTCTGGTTCAAGAAGCTACGCACCCACTTGGGCTTCACCTTCTTCATGAGCATCATCGTGAACATCGGGATGTGGTTCGAGCGCTTCGTGATCATCGTCACCAGTTTGCACCGCGATTATCTGCCGAGCAGCTGGACCCTGTTCCACCCCAGTTGGGTGGACGTGGGGATCTTCATCGGTACGCTCGGCATCTTTTTCACCCTGTACTTGTTGTTCGCCCGTTTCTTCCCGGTGTTGGCCCTGAACGAGATGAAGAGCATCCTGAAGATCAGTGGCGAGAGTTACAAGCAACAACAGGCCCAACACCACCATCACTGAGCCCATGGCCAACAAGGTCGTTTATGCGGTCTATGAGGACCCCGAGGTGCTGAAAAGCGCCGCGCGCAAGCTGGTGACCGCTGGCGTGAAAGTGCGCGATGTGTTCAGCCCGTTCCCCATCCATGGCATCGACCCGATCATCGGGGTGAAGCGCACGCGTCTGGGTATCGCGGCCTTCATGTACGGTATCACGGGCACCAGCCTTGCCCTGCTGGGGTTCTGGTATTTCATGATCCATGACTGGCCCATGAACATCGGTGGCAAACCGAATATTAACCTCAATGAGAACCTGCCCGCGTTCGTGCCGGTGATGTTCGAGTTCACGGTGTTCTGTGCGGCCCACGGCATGGCGCTCACCTACCTGATCCGCAATAAGACCCTGCCCGGTATGCCGGCCCGCAACCCGGACCCGCGCAGCACGGACGACAAGTTCATCATCGAGGTGCGCACGGAGGACAATGCGCAGGGTGGTGATGCGATCGTGGAATTGCTCCGCGGCACCGAAGCCTTGGAGATCAACGAACGCCAATACTGAGCCCCATGCGCATGCAGCCCTTGAGCATCGGAACGGCCCTGACGGTGATGGCCCTCTTCACCGCCTGTGGGGAGCCCAACAGCCCCGGTGTAGAGTACATGCCCGAT
>Ga0138256_10006442_pt1 | contig 12408 bp, 21 predicted proteins | sample KNB2016incub_MG_FD_105486 | JGI IMG/M metagenome (GOLD analysis project Ga0138256, IMG submission 105486) | Active sludge microbial communities from wastewater in Klosterneuburg, Austria - KNB2014incub_MG | ecosystem: Engineered > WWTP > Activated sludge > Unclassified | place: Austria... | reverse complement strand
TTTCCAGAACGCCGTAGACACGACGCACCTTTTGCTTTTCGCGAAGCCGAATCGCGTACTCGCTGAGCTTGATGCGTCCCTGACCGTGCTGACCGGGCGGGTAAGGACGACGCGTGTGAGCACACTTCTCCGAGTAGCAACGCTCTCCCTTGAGGTAGAGCTTCATGCCCTCGCGGCGGCACAGTTTACATACAGGACCAACGTACCGAGCCATGTGCGAACCCTCGAAGCCTCAAACCCGGCGCCGCTTGGGCGGCCGGCAACCGTTGTGGGGAATGGGAGTGACGTCGCGAATCAAGGTTACCTTGAAGCCAGCGGTCTGAAGAGCACGAAGCGCGCTCTCGCGACCGGCCCCTGGACCCTTCACGAATACCGCAACGGATCGCATTCCGTGCTCCTGCGCGCGACGAGCTGCTTCTTCGGCAGCGAGTTGAGCGGCAAACGGAGTCGACTTGCGCGATCCCTTGAAGCCACGCGCACCGGCGGACGACCACGCCACGGCATTACCGTTGATGTCCGTGATCGTCACGACCGTGTTGTTGAACGTCGACTGGATGTGCGCGATCCCAGCCGAAATGTTCTTTTTGACCTTCTTCTTTTGCTTGGCCTTGGTGGCCGCAGCCGACTTCGGATTCGCCATGGCGCCCTGTCCTTAATCGAGTCCCAGTTCGAGCATTTGGGGCTTCGGATCGCCTTCGGCGCCCTTCGCCCCAAACCCCAGTTACGGTTTCGTTGCCGGACGCCTTTGCAGCATCCCCTTGCGCGGCCCCTTGCGCGTACGCGCATTCGTGTGCGTACGCTGGCCGTGCACCGGCAAACCACGGCGATGCCGCAGTCCACGATAGCAGCCGAGATCCATCAGCCGCTTGATGTTGAGCTGCACTTCACGACGAAGATCACCCTCGACCTTGTAGTCGGCATCGAGGATATCACGGATCAGCTTGACTTCCGCATCGCTGAGTTCCTCAACCCTCTTGTTCTCGGGGATCTTCGCCTTCTTGCAGATCTCCTTCGCACTGGCGCGCCCAATGCCATACAAGTACGGCAAGGCAAACGCCAGATGCTTTCGACGCGGAAGATCAACGCCAGCGATACGTGCCATGGCTACTCCAACTCAGTTTCCTTGACGTTGCTTGTGGCGAGGATTCTCGCAGATTACGCGCACGACACCACGACGGCGCACAACTTTGCACTTGTCGCAGATTTTTTTGACGCTTGGTCGTACCTTCATGACGCGTTCCCTGTCCTATCCTCACTCCGCAGTTAGTCCTATTTGTGACGATACGTAATCCGGCCCCGCGTAGGGTCGTAGGGCGAAACCTCGACCGTGACGCGATCACCGGGCAAAATCTTGATGTAATACTGCCGCATGCGACCACTGATGGTCGCGAGTACCCCGAGCCCATTGTCGGCCTTCACCCGAAACATCGCATTCGGAAGCGCCTCTTGGACCACTCCGTCGAACTCGAGCTTGTCAGCTTTCGGTTCCTTCGGAGGTCTCGATTGATTCGATCGTCTCATGAGCCTTCCGCATGCACTCCGCCAAGAGCCTCGAGCACTCTCGACGTCACCTCTGCTGGCGCCCCGACTCCGTCGATGCGCCGCAGAAGCCCCTTGTCCTGATAGTATGGCAAAAGTGCAGCCGTCATCGTCTCATAAGCATCGAGACGCTTGCCAACTGCCTCCGGCCGATCATCCGCCCGATGCTCGAGGTCCGCATCTGGGGGAGGCGGACTATAGACGAGATGATAAATGTGTCCAGACTTTTTGTCAGTTCGACGGTGGATCAACCGCTCCTCCAAGAGCGAGCGGGCGACATCGAGCTGCAAGACCGCGTCGATCCCGAGCGTACGTGCCGCAAGCAGCCGCTCGAGCGCCTCGGCCTGAGGCACCGTTCGCGGAAACCCGTCCAGCATGAAACCCTTTCTACAGTCATCCGCATCGATGCGCTTGTCAATGAGCCCAATCATCGCCTCGTCCGGCACCAACCCCCCCGCATCCATGATCGCACGGTAACGCGGATCGAGCGTGCCAGATGCCTTGGCCGCACGAAGCATGTCTCCCGTCGAAATTTGCGGGATCTCAAACTTCTTGCACAGGACTTGCGCCTGCGTGCCTTTGCCCGAGCCGGGCGGGCCAACCAAGATGATGATCATACCCAAGTCTTCCCCCTCAACCTTCCGGCAACCGACGCGCCCGAAGTCGCCCAGCCCCAGGCCCAGCAAGCCCTTCGTAGCTGCGTGTAATGAGCTGCGCCTCGATTTGATTGACCGTGTCGAGTGCGACACCGACGACAATCATGAGAGACGTGCCGCCAAACGTGATCGGCACTCGCAACATGTCGCCAACAACCGAGGGCAATACACACACCGTCGTCACATACAACGCACCACCAAACGTGATGCGATTCATGACGCCTTGAATGTAGTCAGCAGTCTGCTTGCCAGGGCGAATCCCAGGAATATTGGCCTGCTGCTTTTTCAGGTTCTCGGCCACATCAACCGGCTGAAACGTGACGCTCGTGTAAAAGTAACAGAAAAAGATGATGAGCAGCGCGTAGCCCGAGTTGAATATCCACCCACCACGGTTGATGATGTTCTGAAGCGTTTCTGCCCCAGGAATGTTCATGTTCGCCATCGTCTGCGGAAACATCAGCAACGACGAAGCGAAGATCGGAGGAATCGTTCCCGCAGTGTTCACCTTCAGCGGCAAGTGAGCGTTCTGCGCCCCGTACACTCGGCGCCCAACCTGACGACGCGAATACACAATCGGGATTTGCCGACGACCATTCTCGAAGAACGCGATGACCGCAATCGCCAACACCACGAACGCCAGGACCGCCGCAATCGTCAAAGGCTGAAGATTACCGGCATTTTGCGTAAGATACGTTCCGATGAAGCCGGGTACGCCCGTAATGATGCTCGCGAAGATCAGCAGTGAAATCCCGTTCGAGACTCCACGCTCCGTGATCTGCTCGCCAATCCACATCAAGAACGCCGTTCCCGTGGTCAGCGTGAGCATCGTGAGCAGCGTAAAACCGATGCCTGGATGCGTGACGACGCCCGCCCCTTGATCGCTCGACGAAATCGATACGAGCCATTGCGAAATGGCGTAGGACTGAAACAGAGACAAACCGATCGTGCCGTATCGCGTGTACTGATCGATCTTCCGCCGCCCCTGCTCCCCCTCTTTACGAAGCTCGTCGACAGGCTTGTACACCATGCCCATGAGCTGCATGATGATCGACGCAGAAATATAAGGCATGATGCCCAAGGCGAAGATCGAAAGCTGCTCGAGCGCACCACCTGAGAACATGTTGAAAAAGCCGAGCAGGCTGCCCGACTGATTCGCCATGTATCGCCCCATCTCTCGACGATCGACGCCTGGAACCGTGACAAACACACCAATACGGTAAACGGCCAGCATCACGAGGGTGAAGATCACCCTGCGCCGGAGCTCCGGCACCTTGTGAAAGTTCGCTATTCCCGCGAGTGTGGCCATGGTGTGCTGCTGCGTCGGAAGGAGGAGCTACTAGCCTTGAGCCGGAGCACTGTCCGATGCAAGCACATTTGCTTGACCACCGGCTTGCACGATCTTGGCAAGTGCGCTCTTTGAGAAACGATGAGCCGAGATGACGAGCGTTTTCGTGATCTCGCCGTCACCCAGCACCTTGATCAAATCGTATCGGCCTTGAACGAGACGCTTTGACTCGAGCGCTGCCGCGTCCACCGTAGCACCAGTTTCGAAGGCCGCATCCAAGTCGCCCACATTCACCGTTGCTACGATCGCCGCAAACGGATTGCGAAAGCCGCGCTTCGGGAGACGACGCTGAATCGGCGTCTGGCCGCCCTGGAAGTGCTTCTTGTTGAAGTTGCCAGTCGCACGAGCCTTCTGGCCCTTTTGACCACGACCAGCCGTCTTGCCAAGACCAGAACCCACGCCACGTCCGACGCGAGTTTCCTTCTTGTTGGCGCCTTCCGGTGCCTTGAGCTTCGAGAGAATATCCATCGCTACTACGCTTTCCCGACCGGCTACGCCTGGGATTTCTGCCCGTCGACTTCTTCGACCGATACGAGGTGAAGCACCTTCTTGATCATGCCGCGGAACGACGGCGTGTTCGCGACGATGACTTCACTGCCAGACTTCCGAAGACCAAGACCTCGCAAAACACGGCGCTGATGGTCAGTCTGACCCGTCACGCTGCCGCTCTGTCGCACCCGAAGATGACTCTTCATTGCGATCCTCCGTCACCACCCTCGCGCGGAGCACGTGCCGGTGGAGCTTGACTGGCGCGACGACGGGTCGGCGCAGTCGTAATACCACCACCCTTGCGCTGCCAGCCGACATCATCCGTCTGCATCGACCGCTTGCCCGCGACGTGATCAACACTGCGCAAGTTCTTGAGCGCCGCCACTGTCGCGTGCACGACATTGTGCGGATTGCTCGTCCCAAGCGACTTCGTCAAGACGTCGTGGATGCCCGCGGACTCGACCACCGCGCGAACGGCACCACCCGCAATAACGCCCGTACCAGGGCTGGCAGGCTTCAAGAGAACCCTGCCCGCTCCCACATGCCCGAACGCATCGTGCGGAATCGTCACGCCATCCAGCGGAACGCGGAAAATGTTCTTCCGTGCCTGGTCATTGCCCTTCCGAATGGCCTCGGGGACCTCGTTGGCTTTGCCCAGACCCACGCCCACATGCCCAGATTCATCGCCAACGACGACAAGCGCCGAAAAGCTGAACCTTCGGCCACCTTTCACGACCTTGGCGACGCGGTTGATGTGAATCACCCGCTCCTTGAGTTTCTCGTCGTCGATTTGATCGAACGCCATACCGTGCCTTCTTCGTCCGTGAAGCCTGCGCGAACGCCAGCAATCCCAGGGCCTAGAACTCGAGCCCCGCCTCTCGAGCAGCCTGTGCAAGAGCGCTCACGCGCCCGTGATAGAGATAGCCGTTCCGATCGAACACGACACGGTCGATCTTCTTCGACTTGCAAATCTTTGCGATGAGCGCTCCCACCTTCTTGGCCGCATCGACTTTCTTGTCGTCGTCGAACGTGCCGCGAAGATCTTTCGACAATGTCGAGGCGTGCGCGAGTGTCTGCCCCGTCGCATCGTCGATGACCTGCGCGTAGATGTGTTTGGCGCTTCGGAAAACGGTCAAACGCGGGCGAGCGGACGAACCACTCACCTTCTTGCGAATGCGGAGCTTGCGGCGCTCCCTTCCGACGATTCTCATGCCCATGATCGTGTCGCTTCCGTACCTGTAGGGACAACCTTTGGTCGCCCCGCTCGGTTACTTCTTGCCGCCCTTGCCGCCAGCCTTGCCCGCCTTTTCGCGGACTCGCTCACCACGGTACCGAACTCCCTTGCCACCGTAAGGCTCGGGGGGCCGGAATCCGCGGATTGTCGCAGCCGTCTGTCCAATGAGCGCCTTGTCAGCACCCTGCAAAACGAGCACCGTGCCCTTGGAATCCGCTGGAATGGTTGCCGTGAGCCCCTTGGGGACCGGAAAAACCACTGGATGCGAATATCCGAGTGCAAAGGTGAGCGTTGTGCCCTTCAAGTCCACGCGATAACCAGTGCCCTTCAGCTCGAGCACTCGCTCGTATCCGTCTGCCGCACCCTTCACCATGGAAGCGAGCAGCGCACGGACAAGACCTTGAAGGCGTGAACCATCACGTCCGAGTGCACTCGAAGAGACAAGGAGCTTCGAGCCGTCGACTTTCACATCCACCGTTGCCGGCAAGTCATGTGAAAGCTGGCCTTTGGCGCCCTTGATCTCGACGCTGCGACCCTTGACGGTCACCGTGACGCCCTTCGGGACGTCCACCGGGCGCTTGCCAACCCGCGAAGTCTTCGGAGCTTCGCCCGATTGCGTCGTAGCCGCCTGCATCACCACACCTCACAGATAAGCTCGCCGCCGAGCTTGTGCTTACGGGCATCACGGTCGCTCATCAAGCCATGAGATGTGCTCAGAATGCTGATCCCGAGGCCTGAAAGGACGCGCGGAATCCGGTCGTGCTTGACGTACACCCGACGGCCCGGCCGGCTGATGCGGCGAACTCCGTCGATGGCGCTGGTCCGATCACGCCCGTATTTGAGCACGATCGTCAGCTTCCCTGTGTTGCCTTCGCTGGGCCTCACGTCCGAGATGTACCCTTCGGACTTGAGAATATCGGCGACGGCCTTCTTCAACTTGCTTGCAGGAACCTCGGTTCGATCGTGCCGCGCAAGCGCAGCATTTCGAATACGGGTCAGCATGTCGGCGATCGGATCGGTCATCATGGCATCACCAACTCGCCTTGATCACGCCCGGCAGTTCGCCCCGAAGCGCGAACATTCGGAGACACACGCGGCACAGCTCGAAATCGCGATAATAACCGCGCGAACGGCCGCAAACCTTGCAACGATTACGATGCCGCACGGCAAACTTGGGCGGCCGGTTCAGCTTGGCAAATTCTTTTGCGCGAGCCATCGAATGTTCCTCAATGCCTGAACGGAATCCCAAGCTCCGTGAGAAGGGCTCGTCCCTCCTCGTCGGTGCGTGCGGTGGTCACGAACGAAATGTTCATTCCCTTGACAACATCGACCTTGTCATAGTCGATCTCGGGGAAAATGATCTGCTCACGCAGACCCATCGTGAAGTTACCTCGACCATCGAACCCCTTGGGATTGACGCCCTTGAAGTCACGTACCCGAGGCAACGAAAAACTGATCAGCCGATCGACGAACTCCCACATCCGATCTCGGCGCAGCGTCACTGTCACTCCGATCGGCAGGTTCTCGCGAAGCTTGAACGTCGCAATCGACTTGCGAGCTCGCGTGACGATGGGCTTTTGGCCCGCAATCGCCCGCAAGTCCTCGACCGCCGAGTCGATGATCTTCGGATTCCCGACGGCTGCACCAAGACCCATGTTGATCACCACCTTCTCCAGGCGGGGAACCATCATGGGGTTCTTGTAGCCAAACTTCTTCGAAAGCGCCGCCACCACCGTCTCGCGATACTTCTTGCGCATGCGAGGCGCGTAGTTCGGGTCGACTGGCATTGCAGCAGCTTCGACGGCAGCGGCTTTCGGAGTCTCCCCCTTGCCCTTGCCACCCTTGCCACCCTTGCCAGCTTCCTTGGCGCCCTTGCCAGCTGCTGCCGCAGCCGGTTTGTTCGCAGCCGGTTTGGCGTCTTTCGCGGGCTTCTGGCCCTTGTCCTTGCCCTTGTCGTCCTTTTTGTCCGCCATGGCTCAGCCTGCCGTGATCACGGCGCCGCTCTTCGCGGTGCGCTGCTTCTTGCCGTCGACGACTGCCACCTTCACGCGCGAAGGTTTGCCCGTCGTCGGGTCCACCAACATGACCTTGGAGGCATAAAGCGGCGCCTCCTTCTCGATTTTGCCGCCTTGCTGATTCCGCGGCGTCGGGCGCTGATGACGCGTCACCTTGTTCAAACCCTCGACGACCACTTTGTCGTCATCGGCCAGAATCTTCGACACGCGACCTTGCTTGCCCTTCTCTTTGCCGCTGATGACCTGCACAAGGTCACCCACCTTCAGCCGGTTCATCAGAGCACCTCCGGAGCAAGCGAGATGATCTTCATGAACTTCTTGGCGCGCAGCTCACGAGCTACCGGTCCGAAAATGCGGGTCCCGATAGGCTCCTTGTCCTTGTTGATCAGCACGGCGCTATTTCCATCGAACTTGATGTAGCTGCCATCCGACCGCTGATACTCGCGCGCCGTCCGCACGACGACCGCACGGGCGGTGTCGCCCTTCTTCACTTTCGTGCCGGGCAACGCTTCCTTGATCGACACGACAATCACGTCGCCGAGGCCTGCATACTTGCGCCGCGAACCGCCGAGCACCTTGATGCACTTGACAACACGCGCGCCCGAATTGTCCGCGATCTCAAGATGCGTAGTGACCTGGATCATGACTACTCCTCCACCGATCGCGATATCAGGCGCGTCACGATCCAACGCTTCTCGCGCGAAATCGGGCGATGCTCCTGAATTTCCACGCGGTCGCCGACCTTGTATTCATTCTTCTCGTCATGCGCCTTGTAGCGCTCACGAGCGCGAACATACTTCTTGTAGACAGGATCCGGCGCATTACGAACGACCTCGACGATAACGGTCTTGTCGCACTTGTCGCTCTTGACCTTGCCAACCAGCTTGCGGCGGAACCCGTGCTGCTCTTTCGGCGTCTCGGTCTGCGTCGCAGCCTGCCCACCGGTCGCGTCATTCGTCGTCATGACTCAGTCTTTCCTTCCGCAACCACGGCGCCCGTACGCTGCGCGAGGATCGTCTTCACTCGCGCCAAGTCACGGCGCGCCTTACGCACCGACGACGTGTCGTTCAGGCGGTTGGTGAAGTTCTTGAACCTCGTATCGAACACATCGCGCTGAAGCGTCTTCTCGAGCTCCTGCAAGTGTTCGGTCGTGCGTTCGCGCAAATCCTTCGCTTTCATCTCGAATCCCTCACACGATCCCGCGTGCGATGAACTTGCAGTCGATCGGGAGCTTGTGCGCGGCCAGACGGAACGCTTCGCGCGCCATCTCTTCCGGAACGCCTGCAAGCTCGTACATCACTCGTCCAGGCCGCACCGCGGCTGCCCATTCCTCCGGCGCACCCTTGCCGCCACCCATACGAACTTCGAGCGGCTTCTTGGTGACCGGACGATCCGGGAATATTCGGATCCAAAGCTTCCCAGCGCGCTTGCAGTGACGCTGAATCGCCATACGCGCCGCCTCGATCTGCCGAGCCGTCAGGCGCGCAGGACCAAGCGCTTGCAAGCCGAAGTCGCCGAAGGACACATCGCTTCCCGATGTCGCAATCCCGCGGACTCGGCCCTTCTGCATCTTGCGGAATTTGGTTCTCTTGGGAGAGAGCATGACTTCCGTCCTACTGAATCCGGCGCGACTTGCGCTGGAGAACTTCGCCCTTGAACATCCACACTTTCACGCCGATGATGCCGACCTTCGTCTTCGCCTCGGCCAAACCAAACTCGATGTCGGCACGCAGCGTGTGCAGCGGAACGCGACCCTCGCGATACGTCTCCACACGGCTCATCTCGCTTCCGCCAAGACGACCTGCGCAACGTACGCGAATGCCTTTCGCTCCAAACTTCATCGCCGTCGCGACCGCCTTCTTCATGGCGCGACGGAAGGCAATGCGGCGCTCGAGTTGCGTCGCGATGTTCTCGGCCACGAGCTGCGCATTCGTTTCCGCCTTGCGCACCTCCTGGACATCGATGAACACCTCATTTTCGGTAAACGACGCGACGCCCTTGAACACCGACTCGCCCTTGGCCGCCGTTCCGACGTTGCCAGTCTTGAGCGTCTCGATGCCCTTGCCGCCTTTGCCAATCACCATGCCCGGACGCGCCGTGTAGACGATCACCTTGGCACGATTGGCTGCACGCTCGATCTCCACGCCGGCGATGTTCGCGTTGTAGAGGTACTGCTTGATCGCTCGCTTGATCCGGATGTCTTCATGAAGCCAACGTTGGTACGCCTTGCCGTCTTCGTACCACTTGCTGCTCCACGTCTTGATGACGCCAACGCGAAAGCCATACGGATGGGTCTTTTGTCCCATGGAAACCGTGTCCCTTTACTTGCGCTCGCTGAGCTCGATCACGATGTGAGAAATGCCCTTCTGAACCCGCGTCGCGCGCCCCATCGCCCGAGGGCGCCAGCGGCGGTTGAACTTGTTCGGACCTTTGTCGACTGTCGCCTTGCTGATGAAAAGCGCATCGACGTCGACGCCACTCTGACGGGCGTTCGCCACCGCGCTTTCGATGATCTTCGAAATCACCGGCGCAGCCGACTTCTCCGTGAACTGGAGGAGCTGGAGTGCCTCTGCGGCGTCACGACCTCGGACCAAATCCGCGATCATGCGCGCCTTCCGCGGCGAAATCCGCGAAAACTTCGCACTGGCCTTGCTTTGCATTCGAGAAACCCTCGCAAACAGTGGGCCCGAGTTTCACCTCGGGATGCCCAGTCGTTGGCCACCCGAAAACGATGTGGTACCCACATCCTTTTCCGAGCCATGCCGTCGTACACATCGAATTTCAGCCCGTCGTCCACGACGTATCGTGACGAGAATCCCCTCTCGCGTCACCGGGGGCCGTCCCACGGTGGCCAAGAAGGCGAACTGAAACCGAAGCGCCGTTACGGCTTCGGAGGGACGAACGCTTGCGGCGGTCGCCCCCAGGAAAACGGAGCGCCGTGTTTACCAAGCGCGCGGTACGAACGCAAGGAAAATGTTCGAAATTATTTTCCCCTGCCGATCGTGATCTCTCCGGCTGAACAATCTGGCTCCCCTTGCTGAACGCACGTCCCTCTTGCAAACAACAATCGCACGGTCGCAGTGCGGCGGTCGCGCGTTCAAATACGCTTGTCCTCTTTGCTGACGTCTCGAACGAGGCGCCACGGTTTGTCTCAGGAGGCTTCATCCATGAACACTCGTGCTTCGCTTGTCATCGGTTTTCCCGCTGCCGTCATTTTGCTCCTCGGTGGTTGCATCATCGTCGACTCCAACCCCGGCGGTTTCGGGGGTTCTGGAGGCACCGGCGGTGACTCCACATCTTCCTCCAGCAGCAGCAGTGGCAGCAGCAGCAGCTCGAGCGGCGCGGGCATGGGCGGCGCCGGCGGCGGTTCGTCCTGCGTCGGGCCAAACGACGGCGTGCTCGACGCGCTCGCGTGCGACGCCCTCAACACCCAACAAGCAGGCTCCGTCTGTGGACCCAACCAAGACCTTCCTCCGCTTGCCAACGGCACGTGCACGCACGGCTTCAAGATCTTTCAATCAGGCGCATACGACGTGCTCGCAACGTGCTTGAAAAAGATCGAAGGGGACAAGACCAACGCCTGCGATGACGCTCAGGTCGCAGCATGCGTCGACGACATGTACAAAGTCGCGTGCCCCTCGCAAGACGGAGCAGCTGCATGCGAATCGATTGCCCAAAAGCTCTGCATCGCCGGCGAAGTGTTCGACACGCAAGGTTGCATGCTCGACACCAACCCCCTCAACAACACCGCACTGCAGCAGATTGCCAACTGCATCACCAACAGCGCGCTGACCGATTGCAACGACGCCTATAAGGACTGTTTCGGCCAGGTCCTGTCCTTCTAAAACGCTGACCCGCTCTCACGCCCACCGTCGTCTCTCGCCATCACCGCATCGACCGTTCGTCCGAGTTGAGCCGCACGAAGAAATCTGCGACGATGCCCTTTGCTTCTTTGATCCGCTCCTTTAGCGGTTCGCGTTCGTTGACTCGTCCCAATCGGATCCTCGCGCAGAGTGCTCATCTGCGCTTGTCCGGTCGACATCTGCAAAGTTTGTCCGCGGAGGTTTTTCTGATGCATCGCAAGCTTCTCCTTTCCGGATCCCTCGTCGTGTTCGTCGGTGCGCTCGGCTTGGCGAGCGGCTGCGAAACAACCACGAACACCGGCACATCGGGCTCGGGCGGTTCTGCTGGTGGCGACGCAGGTTCCGGCGGTAGCACCGGCGGCAGCGCTGGCGCCGGCGCTGCCGGAGGTGCCGCGGGTATGGCCGGCTCCGGCGGCTCCGGCGGAGGCGTCGCCGGCATGGCTGGCGCGGGCGGTGCGGGCGGCTCCGGCGGAGGCGCCGCCGGTATGGCTGGCGCGGGCGGCTCGGCCGGTTCGGGCGGAGGCGCCGCCGGCATGGCTGGCGCAGGCGGCTCCGGTGGAGGCGCCGCCGGCATGGCTGGTGCCGGTGGTTCGGGCGGCTCGGGCGCCATGGCATGCAAGTCGTGCGACGCCAGCGGCAAGTGCGTCGAGCCGTGTGTTCCAGACAAACCTGACGACATGGACTGCGACGGATGGACTCCCGCCGAAGGCGACTGCTGCGACAACTGCTTCAAGTGCGGATCGCCCGCCAGCGTCAACCCAGGCGCCTTCGAGTACCTCGGCAACAGCGAAGACGACGACTGCGACCCGTCCTCGCTCGACAGCCAACCACCCAGCGACTGCACCGATCCACCACTTGCCACACCCACGAGCACCATCGAGCTCGTCAAGGCCATCGACCTCTGTCAGTTCACTTCGGAAAACCCACCACTCGGGCAGAAGAAGTGGGGCGTCATCTCGAGCTCGCTGCTGCTCGCCGATGGCTCGAACGCGATGGTTCCCAAGGACCTGCAAGTCGGCGTGCTCGCCGACTACGGCCCCTACGTCAAACCCATCAAGGGCGCCACGCTTGCCGCTCTCTCCAGTGGCACCGCGCGTGACGAAACGGACCCGAGCCACAAGTACCCGCAAAACGGCCCGAATCCTGCCGTGCAGATAGGCAATTTCGACGCGATGACGGCCGTCCCCGTTCCCGCCGACTACTTAGCGGCCAACGGCGGCAAACTCCCCTCTCCGGCAAACTGTCCCCCCTGCTCCGGGCCGGACTG
>Ga0138256_10006441_pt1 | contig 12408 bp, 9 predicted proteins | sample KNB2016incub_MG_FD_105486 | JGI IMG/M metagenome (GOLD analysis project Ga0138256, IMG submission 105486) | Active sludge microbial communities from wastewater in Klosterneuburg, Austria - KNB2014incub_MG | ecosystem: Engineered > WWTP > Activated sludge > Unclassified | place: Austria... | reverse complement strand
TTAGCTTTTCTGCTCATACGGCGGCTCTCCCGTAATGCTCAGACCCATGCTGCGCGCGGTGCCTGCGATCATTTTGACGGCAGAATCCACGGTAAAGCAGTTTAAGTCGGGCATTTTGGCCTCCGCAATGGCGCGCACCTGATCCCAGGTGACGGAACCAACTTTTTTACGGTTGGGTTCCGGCGAACCTTTGCCGGGCGCTAACTTGGATGCTTCGAACAGTTGGATAGCAGCCGGTGGCGTTTTGATGATAAAGTCAAAAGTTTTGTCTTTATACACCTGAATGATCACCGGAAGAATCTTCCCGATTTGCTCCTGGGTTTGCGCATTGAAGCGCTTACAGAACTCCATGATATTCACACCTTTCGAACCGAGGGCCGGGCCGATGGGTGGGGCAGGGTTGGCTTGGCCACCTTTCACCTGGAGTTTAATATATACGTCTACTTCTTTTGCCATTTTTTCAAATTTTCAGAATCTAAAACCCTGATCTTGAATAAGATATGAAATTGTTCAACACTTCTAACCTGTGGAAGCGAGCCTGGGAGAAGCAGGCATCAGCAGAGGCGTTTAACTAATTTTTTCTACTTGCATGAAGTTCAGTTCGACTTCGGTACCACGACCGAAAATCTTGACGATGACCTTCACTTTTTTCTTTTCGTCATTCACTTCCTGCACATCGCCGATGAAATCTGCAAATGCGCCGTCGATGATTTTTACGGTTTCTCCTTTCAAGAAAGGTTCTGCCATCGTTTCGCCGGCTTCGCTGCTTTCATCCACTTTTCCGAGCATTCGGTTCGCATCGGCCTGTGGCATTGGGGTAGGGGTTTCCTTCCCCAAAAAGTGAATAACGTTGGGTATATCTGCGATCATTTTGGCCACTTCACCATTCAGTTTGGCGCCGACAGCTTCTATGAGGATATAACCCGGAAGCAGGTTGCGTTCCTGCATTACTTTTTTACCATTCCTTATTTTATATACTTTTTCGGTCGGAACAATGATCGAAAAAACAATATCTTCCCAGCCGGAACGCTTTATTTCAAGCATGATCCGCTCCTGAATCTTCTTCTCTTTACCGCTGATGACGCGGAGAGAATACCATCTTTTGTCATCGGGAGTTGTTGATACTACCGCGTCTTTTTGCTGATCCATGTGCTGGTAAGGGATAGAAGGAATCTACTAGAATACTCCGTAGATATTTTTGAAAACAACACCACAAGCCACGTCCATCAGGAAGATGATCAAGGCCAGTATGCCGGAAGTTATCAATACAACCATGGTGCTTTCCTGCAATTGCGCCGCAGTAGGCCATGAAACGTTTTGGGTCAGTTCGTGATAACTTTCGCGCAGGTAAAGTGTCAATTTTTCCATTATGTGTGGAATTCTTATCTGTTAAATGCTTCCTGTTAATTGGCAAAAAAGTCCGTTGTGGCAAATGCCAGACAACGAACGCCATCAATAGAAATACTTTTTGTTTGCAGGGGCAGCAGGGATCGAACCCGCAGCCTACGGTTTTGGAGACCGTCACTCTACCAGTTGAGCTATGCCCCTATTTAAGAAGTGAGAGGGTGAGAAGTGAGAGCGTGAGAGAAACGTAGATTACACCGTTTCATCATAACAAACGCTTAAATAAAGCGGTGTAATCTACGTTTCTCTCACCCTCTCACTTCTCACCTCTCACGTCTATATTTTAGTCGATGATCTCAGTTACCTGACCGGCACCTACCGTACGGCCACCTTCGCGAATAGCGAAACGCAGACCTTTTTCCATGGCAATGGTGTTGAGCAGTTTTACTTCGAGTTCGATGTTGTCGCCGGGCATTACCATTTCAACGTTAGCAGGCAATTTTACGTCGCCAGTTACGTCGGTGGTACGGAAATAGAACTGTGGACGGTATCCGTTGAAGAATGGCGTGTGACGGCCACCTTCTTCTTTAGACAGAACGTATACAGAACATTTAAAGCTTTTATGCGGCTTCACGCTACCTGGTTTGCAAATAACCATACCGCGTTTGATCGCTTCTTTTTCAATACCGCGGAGCAGCAAACCTGCGTTGTCGCCGGCTTCGCCGCGATCCAGCAATTTGCGGAACATTTCCACACCAGTGATAGTAGAAGTCATCGGCTTCTCGTCGTCTCTCATCATACCGATGATTTCAACAGGATCGCCTACATTGATTACACCGCGTTCGATACGACCGGTAGCAACAGTACCACGACCAGTGATCGTGAATACGTCTTCCACAGGCATCAGGAACGGCTTGTCTACTTCACGAACCGGATCAGGAATATCGTTGTCGCAAGCGTCCATCAATTCCATGATTTTGTCCACCCAAACACCCGATTTGCCGTCGCCTTCGAGGGCTTTCAGCGCAGAGCCTTGAATGATGCTGGCGTTGTCGCCGTCGAAGCCGTAAGAGCTCAGCAGTTCGCGGAGTTCCATGTCAACGAGTTCAAGCATTTCCGGGTCGTCTACAGCGTCCACTTTATTCATGAACACGACGATTTTTGGAACACCTACCTGACGAGCAAGCAGGATGTGTTCGCGTGTTTGCGGCATTGGGCCGTCAGTAGCAGCGCATACAACGATTGCACCGTCCATTTGGGCGGCGCCCGTAATCATGTTTTTAACGTAGTCAGCGTGACCTGGGCAGTCAACGTGTGCGTAGTGACGCTTCAGCGTTTCGTATTCAACGTGCGCTGTGTTGATTGTGATACCACGCTCTTTCTCTTCAGGAGCAGAGTCAATAGTATCATAATCGGTTTTCTTGGCCAGACCTTTCTGAGACAGCACATATGTGATTGCTGCCGTCAGCGTCGTCTTACCGTGGTCTACGTGGCCGATCGTACCAATATTAACGTGCGGTTTCGAGCGGACGAATGTCTCTTTTGCCATTGATTTAGACTGTTTATATCAGACTTGTGTGAAAAAAAATTTTTGTTTTGTATTACAATGGGTATTTGAAAAACGTATCAAAAAATGATCGCATTTTTCATTTTCACATTGTGTCGAGCTGTTGATGAGATTTGAACTCACGACCTCTTCCTTACCAAGGAAGTGCTCTACCCCTGAGCTACAACAGCAATTTTGAGCGGAGCGGCGGACGAGATTCGAACTCGCGACATTCAGCTTGGAAGGCTGACGCTCTACCAACTGAGCTACCACCGCGAAAATTAGAGGTGAGAGCGTGAGAGGTGAGAAAGTGAGAAACCGTAGATTACGCCAAATCTTTTCTTAGTATCCGCTAAAATAAAGCGGTGTAATCTACGGCCTCTCACTTTCTCACTTCTCACGCTCTCAATCTCTAAAAAAGTGGGGGTGGTGGGACTCGAACCTACTCAGCAGTGAAGCACCAGATTTACAGTCTGGCCCGGCTCTCCAACTCCGGGGCACCCCCTTTTTTTATTAGAAGTGAGAAGTGAGAGGTGAGAAAGTGGGAGTTTGTAGAGTACACCGCTTCATTTAAGCAATGCTAAAAAGGACCTGGTGTACTCTACAAACTCTCACTTTCTCACTTCTCACCTCTCGCTTCTTTACTGAGCCACTGGAGGGACTCGAACCCCCGACCAGCTGATTACAAATCAGCTGCTCTACCAACTGAGCTACAGTGGCTTATGGTTAAGCCCAAAATGGCTAATAAAAATGCGAATTCAAACAACTTTTTCCTTAAATCAACATCCCCTTTCCAAAAGCGAGTGCAAAGGTAATCCACTGAATTGAAACAGAAAAACAATTTTTAAAAAAAACCGTAAAATTTAGCAGCATATTTGCTGCGCCTATCATAACTGGGTATAAATCGGGTTTTTATTGTGTATTTATAGATTTTGAAGGGCATTATGACTGCGTCGGATAAAACTTTGGATTATTGCTATGCGCATACCTCGCCGGTTGACGCTTCTTTAGGGGCCGTCGAACGCGCTACGCACCTGCGCACCCTGAGTCCACAGATGCTGAGCGGGCCATATCAGGGCATGTTGATTCGTTTCATCAGCCAGATGATCCGGCCCCTTCGGGCGCTGGAAGTGGGGACGTTTACGGGTTACACCGCTATTTGTATTGCGCAGGGAATGCCGGAAGGCGGGATGCTGGATACCATTGAAGTAAATGATGAATTGGGGTGGCTGATCCGTTCGCACCTGCAAGGCGCGGGCGTGGAAGAAAAAGTACGCCTCCATCTTGGTGATGCAGCGCAGATCATTCCCACACTGGAGGCCGGGTTCGACCTGGTTTTTTTAGATGCCGGAAAACTGGACTACGCGCAACATTATGAGATGGCCCTGGCAAAAACCAGACAGGGCGGTTTTATACTGGCCGATAATGTATTGTGGGATGGCAAAGTGGCCGGCGGCGACGAAAAAGACGAAACGGCACGGGTACTGCGGGATTTCAACGATTTTGTTCAGCATGACCACCGTGTAGAAAATATTTTACTCCCGATCAGAGACGGAATTCTGATGATGAGAAAGGTGTGAACAGTCCGAAGTTGTTAGTGCGAAGTACGAAGTCCGTAGAGTGTACCGTTTCATACTTGGGATTCCAAAACATGAAACGGCGTACGCTACGGACTTCGGACTGACGACTTCGGACTGACGACTTAAATATTTCTCACAAGTTACTTATGTTTGCCCACCCTTAGAATAACAACTTACCATTCTTAAGCATGGCCGAGACGAAAGCACACCTATTATATGTAGAGGACGATGAGAGCCTCAGTTTCGTTACCCGCGATAACCTGGAACTCAACGGCTACGAAGTGACCCACTGCGAGGACGGACAAATAGCGCTCGAAACCATCCGGTCGGGGCAAAAATTTGATTTGTGTATCCTCGATGTGATGCTGCCTGAAGTAGACGGCTTCACCCTAGCTCAGGAAATTCGCAAACGCGACGAAAACGTGCCGATTATATTCCTGACTGCCAAAAGCATGAAGCAGGATAAAATCCACGGCCTGACCATCGGTGCGGATGACTATATCACAAAACCCTTCAGCATTGAAGAACTGCTGCTCAAAATTGATATTTTTCTGCGCCGTTCCAAATATACCGGGATTTTGAAAGGGAATGCTCCCGTTGCCGTAGGCTATTATTCATTCGATTACAAAAACCTGAGCCTGACCACGGAAGGCTACGCGGAAACGCTTACCCAAAAAGAAGCGGATCTGCTCAAACTACTCAACGAACACCGCAACCAGGTGGTCAAAAGGTCTTTTATCCTGGAATCCATCTGGGGAAAAGATGATTATTTCCTGGGGCGCAGCCTCGATGTCTTTATTTCCCGCCTGCGCAAATACCTGAACCTCGACGATCGTATCAAAATCGAAAATATCCACGGGGTAGGGTTTAAGTTCCGGGTGGACGAGTAGATTAGAGGTGAGAAGTGAGAAGTGAGAGGGTGAGAGGCGTCCCGCTTGGCGGCTCGATAGTCTTGGCATGGGTTTTTCAGGCCTGTAATTCTGATCGTGTTTGGTGTTTGGTGTTTCGGGCGCTTCGCGTTTGGCATTGCCCCCTACCCCTGAAGGGGAGTACATCGGAATAGATTAACGGTTTCTATCTTAATGTGCAGATTGTCAGTCTATTGCGATGTACTCCCCTTCAGGGGTAGGGGGCAATGCCAAACGCGAAGCGCCCGAAACACGAAACACCACACACCAAACACCACTCACAATTACCAGCCTGAAAAACCAATGCCAAAATCATAACATCTGCCAAGCAGGATGTCTCTCATCCTCTCACGTTCTCACCCTCTCACCTCTTCCATGGTATCTACATTTTTGTCTTCCCCCCATGGCCGTATTCATATTTTTCGCTTCGGTTCCGGTCCGGAGTTGCTGATCGCCCTGCACGGGTTCAGCGACCGGGCGCGTATGTTTACCGTACTGGAGCCGGCGCTGTCAGAAAAATATACGGTGGTGGCGATCGACCTGCCTTTTCACGGACAAACGACCTGGGACAAAAACACCTTTTCAAAAGAAGACCTGCTGGGTATTATCCGGCAAATACTGGCAGAGCAGGGCAAAACTAAGTTCAGCCTGATGGCTTTCAGTTTTGGTGCGCGCCTGGCACAGGCTATGTTGCCCGAACTGGCGGCACAAATCAATCACCTGTACCTGATTTCACCGGACGGCATCAACACTAAAGGCATGAGCATGGCTACCCATACGCCCATGTGGATGCGCCGTCTGTTGTTTCGCATCCTCCAGCGCCCCGGCTGGTTTATCGGAATGGTAGATGCCGGAAAGAAAGTGAAAGTAGTGCCGCCGCTGGTACACCACTTTCTTACCAATAACCTGAACCGCCCGGAGCGGTTCCAACGCACCTTCGGCTGCTGGTTGGCCATGGATTCTTTTTACCTGCGCCGGCGACATATCAAGCGGGTTTTGCAAACAACGGGTCTTCCCACCCGGGTGTTTATTGGTAAAAATGACCCCATGCTGGGACATTCCAGCCTGAAAAAGTTATACGAAAGCATTCCAAATGTGGAAATTACCTGGCTGGACGATGGGCACCGGCTGGTGGGGGAGGAGTTGGGCAGGATGCTCTAGTACGAACGCCGGGCGATCGATATTGAAACAATACGACCAATTGACATTGAAGTGTATATTTTGTTAAGTTTATCACAAAATTTGACAGCCCCGGCAGCGAAGCATGCGGAGGAGTCCGTTCTTGAGGCGAACTAAACTTTTTCTGTCTTATGAACATCAAACTTCTCTACACCATTTTCATTGCCATCGCAACCCTTTCCTTTTCATCACTTCAAGCCCAGTCTGCCGGTAAAAAACGCGAGGTAGGCGTCCAGTTGAACGGTATTAACTTTGGCGGATTCAATAGTTTTAGCGGTTTCTACAAAAAACAACTGAACGAAAACAAATACCGCCGGGTGCGTTTTTTTTCCGGAAATTTATTTACAGGTGTCGTTGGAGAGGATGATTTCCGTTTTAATCTGAATCTGGGCGCCGCTATCGGCCGGGAAAAACGCAGAGCGCTCGATACGCGCCTTGACTTTTTCTGTGGCCCCGAATTTGCCTTCAGCGTGGGTTTCCAATCGATCAATGACGATACTGCATTTAGTTTATTTCCCAGTTTTGGCTATGTGCTCGGCCTGCAACACAGTTTTAACGAACGCTGGGCGATCAACATCGAAACAATCCCAAGTATTGGAGTAGGGGTAGTACTGCTTCCGGGCGATAACGACCAACTGACGCTGGATGCCGGTATTACCAATTCGGTGGCGTTGGGCGTGGTGCGGAAATTCTGAATGTACTGGCTGCTTTAGCTGCCGGAAAATGCCGAACGTGATGTACCGGCTGCTTTAGCTGCCGGAGAAAGCCGAACGTGATGTCCGGCAGCTAAAGCAGCCGGTACATTCAACCGTACAACCACTTCAACGTATTTTTATAAAAAATCCGTTCCAGCGTTTCCTTTGGCAATTCCATTTGTTCGATAAAACGCCCGATTTCCAGGTCTCCCAGCGGGAAAGGATAATCCGTGCCGAGGCACACTTTTTCATCGCCGATCACATCCAGGATATAACGCAACAACTGCGGATCGTGCGTGGCAGAATCCACCCAGAACCGGCCCAGGTATTCGCGCGGAGCCACGGCATTGTCGATGGCCACCAGGTCGGGCCGACAGTCAAAGCCGTGTTGTACCCTTCCGATCGTCGGAATAAAAGAGCCGCCGGCATGGGCAAAACAAAAGCGCAACTTCGGCAGTCGCTCCATCACGCCCCCAAAAATGAGGGAACACACGGCGCGACTGGTTTCGGCAGGCATACCGACCAACCAGGGCAGCCAGTATTTTTTCATATCCGCCTCGCCCATCATTTCCCAGGGATGCACCAGCACCGCCATGTCTAAGCGCTCGCAAGCCTCAAAAATTGGGAAAAACTGCGCCTCGCTCAGGTTCAGTTGATTGATGTTGGAGCCGATCTGGATACCCGGAAAGCCAAGCGTTTTCAGCCGCTCCAATTCCTTGATAGCCAGGTCGGTATCCTGCATGGGCAGGGTGCCCAGCGCCAGGTAATGTTCCGGGTAATCCTCCACCACGCCGGCTAAGTGATCGTTGAGAAACATGGATAATTCCAGGCAATCAGCCGCTTTGGCCCAGTAGGAAAACATCACGGGAACGGTGCAAACCACCTGCACGGGCGTGTGGTAATGCATATATTCTGCGATGCGTATTTCCGGGTCCCAGCAATTGCGGGCAATTTCCCGAAAAAACACCCCGCCCTTCATCATGCTGGCAAAACCATGCCTGTGGTGCTCCAGGTGAATAAAATCTCCGTAACCGAACTTTTTGGCAAAATCCGGCAGTTTTTCGGGCAGGAGGTGGGTGTGCATATCAATTTTATGCCTCATCCCTTCACTACTTTTTTCACTTTCATACCGGTGGGCGTTTGTACCTGCACCAGGTAAATACCGGCCGGCAAACCACTCAAGTCCAAGGGCAACCGAAAATTGCCGGGCAACATATCCGTGGGTGCCTGTGTGCTGCGCAGCGGGCGACCCAGATAGTCCACGATGTGTATGCTCACCGTTTGTCCGACAGGCAAATCGAGCAGCAACCAGGAACGGTCGGTAGCGGGATTGGGTACCACAGACATTTCAAATGATGCTGGATCGGGCGTTGTGGTATTTACGACCACCTCGTACGGGGGCAGGAAAATTTCATCGACCCAGGCGCGGTCCAAACCTTGCGAACCTACCTCGTCTTTGGCGTACACCCAACGGAGTTCGTGAATCCCTTCTTCGAGCGGGAAACTCACTTCGCCCCAGGGTACGTCGCCCGACCACGCGCCCATTTCCACATCGTCGATGGAAAAAAGCAGGAAATCATAGTTGACTTCCGAACTGACCCTGCGGGCAAAAGAAACGACGCCTGCCTCGGAAATGTGCAGCGACATGTTCATTTCAGAAAATTGACTGTGGGTAATGGTGCCGGAACGGGAACAGTAATAACCGTTGTAGGCGTTGCCCGAGGCAATCACCCAGGGTTTGTTGCCGCCCATCAGCCAGGGATAACTCGAAAAATTATGGCTTTCAAATGTTTCGATAATCGGATTGATCAGCATAGGGCCTTGGTTGAGGCCGGCGTTGTAATTTCCAGCTGTCAGGGTGTAATAAAAGTTGGCAGGCACCACCTGTGGCGCGTCTTCTGACACGGTGACGTTGAATTGAGCCGTTGTGTTACCGGCAACATCCAGCGCACCCAGATCGACAGCCGGACTGATCGTCAGCCAGGGCGAATCGGTGCTGAGTTGGCCTGTTGCGGACGGACTGCTGCTGTGTCCGTTGTTGCCGTTAGTGATGCTAATGGTTACGGTTTCGCCGCTTTGCAGGCGTTTGTCGCCATTGCCAAACTGAAAATCGTTGATCTGGAAATTCGTAGCGGTTAATTTGGGCGCTTGCAGCACAACAGGAATTGTGATGGTATAGATCTGCCCATCATTGAACTGGATTTGCAGGGTAAACAGCACGACATGGCCGTCCGTCACGTCATCCAGCACCGTAAAGGCAAATGCGGCTACTTTTTCCAGCGATTCGCTGGCTGCCAGGTCGCCAAAGGTTTCCGAAGCATCCGTGATAAATACGTTTTCATCCGTGGTGCTGAGCGTTGCAGCCGTGGCATTGGCTATTTCCAGGCCTACGTTGGAAAGCGTCACGTTAAAAGCGACCGATTCGTTGTAATCGGCTTTCTGGTTGTTGTTTCCCGCGCTATCATTGAGCGTAACCAATTGATTGACAACAAATGCGCCCGCAGCCGGCGTCACCTGTATCACGCCCTGGTAGGGAATGTAATTGAATTGGGTGGCCGTCACGGTCAACGCGCCTACGTTGTTAAGGGCCGGGAAATTAAAAACCGCCACGCCGCCTGAAACGTTGGCAACCGCCAGGGTTTGACCCTGCCTGTACAAACTGACTAAGGCGCCTTCTACCGGGCAATTGACGCTCAGCGAAGTTGTTCCGATGAAGGTTCCCGCCGGGTGTGTGGCCGTCAGCACCTGCGGCTGTCTGCTGCGAATCACCGTCGAGGGTTCGCCGAATGTGTTCCAGAAACCTGCCATCAGTTCGCCGCCGGAGTCATAAGCCTCGATCATTTTTACATTTCCATAAGCCAGCATACTGCCGACCGTTGGGGTAATATTGATCCCGTCAGCATCAATCAGGTATTGATTCATGCCATCCTGGCCTTCCATGGGAGGCGACCAGCTCTGGAAATCGCTGGAAAAGTAGCCCGCGATACCACCCCAGGCTACTCCGTTCGCCTGGTCGCCGGCCCGTTGAAAGGCCTCTCCGAGGCAGTCGCCGCTGTCGTTATTGGTAAAATTGCCGGCGCAGCAGGCTACTGCTATGCAAACCGGATAACGGTGAATGTTCCGCAGGGCAGCCACGGCATCCACATTAAAATTGCCGCTTACCAGACCCTGCTCCCAGCCATGCCCGGTGTAATTGTAAATGCTGACACCGTGGTTGTTCATCAGGTCAACCAGTTGCGTATTGACCGGATTGCCGTTTTGGTCGGCTGTTTCGTTGCCGGGGGTAGGGGAAATGTCGGCGTGGTTGCCGTCATAAAATTCCCAGTATTTGGTGTAGCCGTCTTCCAATTGGGCGGCTTTCCATGCATTGGCATGTTCGAAATCCGCCTGGTTGTCGTCGCCGATGCCCGTTCCTTCATTGGAAGCCGACCACATGCCTGTGGCGCACCAGTTTTGCGCTTCGTCGACTAAGGGTGTTTTTTCATAATCCAGGTTGCGCTGCACCATTATTTTCAACTGATCGACCGTTTCTGCATGGTAACGCCCGACGAATACTTCCGGGGCGTAGTCGGGGCCGTCGAGGTAACCGAAACAGTTGTCGCAGGAATAATTGCCGCCGTCCTGGCGCATTTCAGGCTCGATGGCGTCTTCGCCGCCGACCAGCAACAGGTAGGTAATCGCGTGTGTTTCGTAGTAGTTTTTTACAAAATTATGGATGTCGCCCGATGCGCTGCTGCCGATTTCAGAGAGCGGAACCACTGTGGTATGAATGCCCATTTGGCGTTTCCAGGTGACCAGTGGCTGCAAATCTTCCACAAATTCATCTTTGGCGATCACCAGCATTTTTTCCGGTTCGCCTTCGTTGCGCTGCCCCGATGCGGTATGGTTGATAAATATTTTTTGATATAACTGGTTGAATGTGTTGCTGCTGGAGCGTTTTTTATCGCCTGGAATCTCGTTTTCTCCGGTACCACCGCTGCTGCTTACCGCAATGGTGATGCTGGAATACACGCGCAACACCTTGCTGACCGGGTTGTATTGCACCGGGTACATCCAAAGTCCCTGCCCGCGTTTGTCGCGCAGGATGAAAGGGTTTTTCAAATCGGCCAGTTGCCCCGGGAAAAAAGCGTCGTGTTCATAAGCCGTACCGTACTTAAACGGGATGGTAGCCGGATCGACAATGCGTTTGATGTCGCCTTTGGACGGCGCTACGGAGACGTTTTGAAATTCCTGAAATTCGCTGTCGAGGATGCTGTAAACCATATTTCCGGTATTCGGGATATGCAGCGTGGTCGCAAATTTGGGCACATCCGGCGCCCCGGCCTGCAACAGGGGCGTTCCCTGTGACATGGAAACAACAACTGCCTCGCCCTGGGGCGTTACAACCGTTCGCTGATCGACGCCTGTCAGATCGAGCCGGATGATGGTGTTTTCCGGCGATTTTTCGAGTACCGTAACGCGGGTTTTGCTGACGGCCTGACCGATGAGTACACTGACGGAAAGGCTGTAAAAGAGAAGGGTAAGTAAATTTTTCATGAATACGCAGGCAGTTTTGTTCAGATGCGATAGGAAGAGTCATTTACTCGCTGTTACCCCTATTTCTGGAGGAGCACACGTTCCGATTTGTCGGGCATTTGCAAAAAATACAGGCCGGAGGGGTAGGGGAGCAGATCGACGTTTTCCATAACAGCGGGCAATATGGTTTTTTGCCATAAGACCCGGCCGGAAATGTCCGTCAACCTGGCAGGCAAAGGCAGGGCGGATGTGTTTTCCACAAATAAAACGTTGTTGGCCGGATTGGGAAAAATGCGCGCAATACTTATTTCCGGTTCTTCGGCGCCCACGGTACCCGGCGTGAACAGGTTGAAATATACGTCCGCAAAATTGGCGTCGTTGCCCACTTCAATGGCCCTGAACCAGAACCAGGCCGTTCCTGCCACTGCATTGGGCTGTACAATCAATTTCAGGTAAGGCTGTATGGTATCAAACACGGGGTTCATGGTACCGTTGGCGGGAATGCCGGTGTAACACAGTCCGTAGTCGCACAGATCGACAGACCAACCCTCCGGCATACTCACTTCCAATTGCCGCCATTTAAGGCGCAGCGTATCGCCGGAAGGGTTATCGAAATAAATGTAGCACTCATTGGCTTCGTT
>Ga0138256_10006440_pt1 | contig 12409 bp, 6 predicted proteins | sample KNB2016incub_MG_FD_105486 | JGI IMG/M metagenome (GOLD analysis project Ga0138256, IMG submission 105486) | Active sludge microbial communities from wastewater in Klosterneuburg, Austria - KNB2014incub_MG | ecosystem: Engineered > WWTP > Activated sludge > Unclassified | place: Austria... | reverse complement strand
TGCTCAAAACCGGCATGGTCGACGCTAATGCCTCGTTCACGCGCAATGTCGGCGGTCAGATCAATAGGGAAGCCGAATGTGTCATAGAGCCGGAATGCGGTTTCACCATCCAGTACCTTGATTTTCTGACTGAGTGCAGTTTCCAGAATCTGCATGCCGTTTTCCAGTGTCTCGGCAAAGCGCTCTTCTTCTTGCTGTAACACGGCGGCAACACGCACTTTGGCGGCAACCAGTTCCGGATAGGCCTGTCCCATCACTTTGCTTAAATCTTCAACTAATTGATAAAAGAAAGGCTGTTTTTGTCCGAGTTGGTAACCATGACGAATAGCGCGACGGATGATGCGCCGCAGCACATAACCACGTCCTTCACTGCCTGGGATGACACCATCCGTGATCAAAAATGAACACGCGCGGATATGATCCGCAATGACTTTGAGTGAATTGTCGGTTAGGTTTTTCGTGTTTGTTACTCGCGCAGCAGCTTGAATGAGGTGCTGGAATAGATCAATGTCATAGTTGCTGTGGACGGCCTGCATGACTGCTGAGATTCGTTCCCATCCCATTCCGGTATCCACGGAAGGTTTGGGTAGAGGGTGCAAGATACCGTCGCTGTCGCGATTGTATTGCATGAATACCAGATTCCAAATTTCAATGTAGCGATCGCCATCAGCATCGGCGGAACCGGGCGGTCCGCCTTTGACTTCCGGGCCGTGATCATAAAAAATTTCGGAGCAGGGGCCGCAGGGGCCGGTATCGCCCATTTGCCAGAAATTATCCATGGTGGCAATCCGTACCAGACGGGAAGCATCGACACCGACTTCGTTCAGCCAGATATCCGCCGCTTCATCGTCTTCCGCATAAACAGTCACCCATAATTTTTCGCGCGGGATTTTCAACGATTGGGTTAAAAAATCCCAGGCAAACAGAATGGCATTGCGTTTGAAATAATCGCCAAAGCTGAAATTACCGAGCATTTCAAAGAAAGTATGATGTCGTGCGGTATAGCCAACATTCTCTAAATCGTTGTGTTTGCCGCCAGCGCGTACACAGCGTTGCGAGCTTGCAGCACGAACATATGGCCGCTGGTCTTGCCCCAGAAATACATCTTTAAACTGTACCATCCCTGCATTGGTAAATAGTAATGTCGGGTCATTATTAGGGACAAGGGGACTGGATGGCACAACGGCATGGCCGTGGGAGGCAAAGAACTCGAGAAATCTTTGTCTTATTTCGCTACTGTTCATAGAAATTTCTACTGATCATTAAATTAGAATTGATGATGATGGGTTAGTATTCGTTTATCGAGTCACTGGCTTGTACTAGAACTTGCCGGATGGTTTCAGTCGAGAATCCCCTGCTCATCATAAATCGCATTTGCTTGGCGCGTTCTTCGGCAGTGATCGGTGGTTTACCAAATTTTTTTTGCCAAACAGTCAAAGCGGCTTCTTCTTCAGTGGCCTTCAAAGTTGGCAATACATCATTAATCAATTGTGCATCGATGCCTTTGGCTCTTAATTCATGAACGATACGTTGGCTTCCATACCGTGATCTTCGATGATGGGTTGTCTGTTCAATCACACGTTGCGCTGACAAAAATCCTTTTTGCTCCAAATCATCCAGTACCGTCATCAGTTCTTCGTTTTTCATAGAACTCGCATAAGCCGAAAGCTTTTGTGCTAATTCTTGCCGCGAGTATTCCCGCCGCGCCAGATAGCGTAGTGCACGCGTTTTTAGGGTTGTTTTACTGTTGTTCTCAATCATTACTCATCAGTAGTTTTATCTTTGTTTGAGGCGGTTGGTTCTGTAATTCCTACCAACGTACGAATTTTTTGTTCGATTTCGTGCGCAAGCTCTTTATGTTCTTTGAGGTAATCTCGCACATTATCTTTGCCCTGGCCTATTTTTTCACCTTTATAGGCATACCAAGCGCCTGCTTTGTCAATGATTTTATGCAGAACTCCTAATTCAATCACTTCACTTTCACGCGAAATACCTTCGCCATACAGAATATCGAAATCGGCTTGTTTAAAAGGTGGCGCGACTTTGTTCTTAACAACTTTGACGCGTGTTTCGTTGCCGATCACCTCTTCGCCTTTTTTGATCGATCCAGTCCGGCGGATGTCCAGGCGTACTGAGGCATAAAATTTTAACGCATTGCCCCCCGTCGTTGTTTCAGGATTGCCAAACATCACGCCAATTTTCATGCGAATTTGATTAATGAAAATAACCATAGTGTTGCTGCGCTTAATGTTGGCGGTTAATTTGCGCAAGGCTTGTGACATCAAGCGCGCTTGCAATCCCATTTGCGGATCCCCCATATCCCCTTCGATTTCCGCACGGGGTGTTAGCGCAGCCACCGAATCCACTACAATGATATCCACGGAACCCGAGCGTACCAGCATATCGGCGATTTCCAACGCCTGTTCGCCATTATCCGGTTGCGATATCAACAGTTCCTTAACATTAATGCCAATCTTTTGCGCATATTGTGGATCCAGTGCATGTTCTGCGTCAATGAAAGCAGCAGTTCCACCGATCTTTTGCATTTCAGCAATGACTTGTAAAGTCAGTGTTGTTTTGCCTGATGATTCGGGTCCATATATTTCGATAATCCGACCTCGTGGTAGTCCACCGACGCCCAGTGCAATATCAAGTCCCAAGGAACCGGTGGAAACGACTTGTATATCATAGGCTACATCATTTGCACCCAACCGCATGATGGAGCCTTTGCCAAACTGTTTTTCAATTTGTGACAGGGCTGCATCCAGCGCTTTGCTTCTGTTTTCGTCCATGATTTTTCCTGTAAAAAGTCGTTCAGATTATCGCATAACCTGTGAGATATCAGCTTGACTTACCATGCGTTTAGTCGATTTTGCCAGAAAATAATGTGGCAAAAAACTCGAGTATCTGGTTTGCCTACGATATAATTGCATGATGTTGTTGAGTTAGCTGACAGAAAATTGTCGGTTAGCTCTGTTAGTTTAAATCAAAAAAGTAAAAGGAGACGGACCATTCGAGTCATTTTATTAGGCGGTCCCGGTGCTGGCAAAGGGACGCAAGCCAATTATATTAAGGAACACTTTGGTATTCCACAAATTTCTACGGGCGACATGCTACGTAGTGCGGTCAAAGAAGGCACTGAGTTAGGTATCATGGCTAAAAAAATTATGGATGCCGGCGGTTTGGTCTCAGATGATATTATTATTAATTTGGTCAAAGAACGCATTACGCAGCCGGATTGCGCTAAAGGTTTTCTTTTTGACGGTTTTCCACGCACCATTCCACAGGCTGATGCGATGAAAGCAGCCAATGTGCCGATTGATTATGTCGTTGAAATTGACGTGGCAGATGCAGAGATTATCAAACGGATGTCTGGGCGTAGAGTGCATCCAGCTTCAGGACGTACCTATCACGTGGAGTTTAATCCTCCCAAAACACCTGATCATGATGATGTTACAGGAGAGTTGTTGATTCAACGTGATGATGATAAGGAAGAAACAGTCCAAAAAAGACTGGATGTTTATCATCAGCAAACGGAGCCTTTGATCAGTTATTATTCCCAATGGGCAGCTTCTGGCGACAAGAATGCACCCCGCTATATCAAAATAATCGGAATAGGCGCAGTCGAAAAGATTCGTGATCAGATTTTCACAGCACTCAAATAACCAATTCGTGTGGTTTTGGCTCGTGCGATCAATAAACACAAATCAAAGAACAATCAAACGAGTAATCAGGTTATTTAGTGCTCATGTGAGTGCGCGCTTAGGAAATTTATAACATAGTTCACTTGTAATTTAATCAGTCAAGGAGACAATATGGCTAGTAAAAATGCTTTTTATGCACAGTCTGGTGGTGTTACGGCTGTCATTAATGCTTCTGCTGCGGGTGTTTTGGAAACGGCCCGTCAGCATTCGGATAAAATCGCTAATGTGTATGCCGGTCGAAACGGCATTATCGGAGCGCTTACGGAAGATTTAATTGATACTAATGCTGAATCCGCTGCTGACATTGCAGGGCTTAAATACACGCCATCCGGTGGGTTTGGTTCGTGTCGGTACAAGCTCAAAAGCTTGGAGCAGAATCGGCGTGAATACGAACGGCTTATTGAGGTTTTCAAAGCGCATAATATCGGTTATTTTTTCTACAACGGTGGTGGTGATTCCGCAGATACTTGTTTGAAAGTATCGCAATTGGCCGATACACTGGGATATCCGATACAAGCGATTCACGTTCCCAAAACAGTGGATAATGATTTGCCGATTACCGATTGTTGTCCGGGCTTTGGCTCTGTTGCGAAATACATTGCGGTATCTACACGTGAAGCGAGTTTTGACGTGGCAAGTATGGCTAAAACTTCAACCAAGGTTTTTGTCCTGGAAGTCATGGGGCGTCATGCAGGCTGGATTGCGGCGGCTGGCGGTTTGGCATCCAGCCCGGATTGTGAAATTCCGATCGTTATTCTATTTCCAGAAATTACATTCAATAAAGCAAAATTCCTTGCCAAAGTAGATCAATATGTCAAACAGTATGGCTATTGTTCAGTCGTGGTATCGGAAGGCGTTAAAGGCGAAGATGGTAATTTTCTTGCAGACCAAGGATTGCGTGATGCTTTTGGTCATGCGCAATTGGGTGGTGTTGCGCCGGTCGTGGCAAATATTATCAAAGAAGGCTTGTCATTGAAATTTCATTGGGGTGTGGCAGACTATTTGCAACGTGCTGCGCGCCACATTGCATCGAAAACGGACGTGGAACAAGCGTATGCAATGGGTAAAGCTGCGGTCGAATATGCGCTGGCGGGACATAATTCTGTCATGCCAACCATTGTTCGTGAATCTAGTAAGCCTTATAAATGGTCGGTGGGTATGGCGAAGCTGTCTGAAGTAGCCAATGTGGAAAAAATGATGCCAGCAAACTATATCAGTGAAGATGGTTTTGGTATTAGCCAAGCTTGCCGTGACTATTTGCTGCCACTCATCGAAGGTGAAGATTATCCGCCGTATAAAGACGGTTTGCCCGATTATGTAAGGTTGAAAAGTGTTGCGGTTGCTAAGAAATTAGCGGAATTCAAACTTTAACCGTGACAGTAGATATGATTATTCAATATCACATCAACTTAGGAATGCTAATTAGGTAGCGTATCTAAATTCGTTAAATTTCATGTACGTTGAACGCAAGAACAGATAAAATACGTTCTTGCGTTCTTGGATTTGAGCAAGTGTTTAATAATGTGGGATTTTTTAGGCCAAGATTCTGCATATTATTTTATGTGGTCTGACTTTAATTGGAGCTTTTTATGTCTATTGGTTTAACTATCGCAATATTGAGTGCGATTTTGGCCCTTGTATTCAGTGGTGTATGGATCAGGGGTATTTACATTCAATCGACCGGTAATCAGCGTATGCAAGAAATTGCATTAGCCATTCAACAAGGTGCATCTGCATATCTGAAACGTCAATACACTACGATTGGTATTGTGGGTGCCGTTTTGTTTGCTGCCTTGTGGCTTGCATTAGGTTGGGATACAGCCGTTGGTTTTGCACTCGGAGCTTTCCTATCTGGCGCCGCTGGTTTTCTGGGTATGAACGTGTCAGTACAATCGAATGTCCGCACAGCACAAGCCGCGACTATTGGATTGAATGAGGCATTAGCGATTGCTTTCCGTGGTGGTGCAGTTACCGGCATGCTGGTAGTAGGACTCGGTTTGCTGGGTGTTGCTGGATACACCGCGATGCTATTTGATAATGCTGCAGGTTCTGACATGGCTGTTAGCGATATTATTAAACCTTTAATTGGTTTTGCATTTGGCGGTTCATTGATTTCGATTTTTGCTCGTTTGGGTGGAGGTATTTTTACCAAAGGAGCTGACGTAGGCGCCGATTTGGTGGGCAAGGTCGAAGCGGGTATTCCTGAAGATGATCCACGTAATCCTGCAGTGATTGCGGATAACGTGGGTGATAACGTAGGGGACTGTGCAGGAATGGCGGCTGATTTGTTTGAAACGTATGCGGTAACCATCATTGCTACCATGATTTTGGGTGCATTATTGTTTACATCCGATGCGTTGAGCGCAGTGACTTATCCATTGATGTTAGGCGCAGTGTCGATCGTTGCATCGATTGTTGGTTGCTACTATGTCAAAATGCGTGATGGCGGCACTATCATGAATGCCTTGTACCGTGGATTGGCAGTTGCCGGCGGAATTGCTTTGTTGGCTTATTTGCCTATTACCATTTGGTTTATGAGTGGCATGACACTGACTGTTGATGGTACGGATATTACTGGCGGCATGTTGATCTTGCGCGTGTTTCTGGCGGCGGCAATTGGCTTGATTCTAACCGGTTTGATGGTAGTCATTACCGAATACTATACATCGACCGAATATCATCCAGTACAACACATTGCGGAAGCGTCAACGACAGGGCATGCGACCAATATCATTGCAGGTCTGGGTGTTTCAATGCGCGCAACAGGCGCACCGGTATTGGCAGTTTGCTTGAGTATCATATTAGCCTATGCGTTGGCCGGTTTATATGGAATCGCGATTGCAGCGACAGCTATGTTGTCGATGACGGGTATCATCGTTGCATTGGATGCTTATGGTCCGATCACTGATAATGCGGGCGGTATCGCTGAAATGTCGGAAATGCCTGATTCTGTGCGGGCGATTACCGATCCTTTGGATGCAGTTGGAAATACCACCAAAGCGGTAACCAAAGGTTATGCGATTGGTTCGGCAGGTTTGGCTGCACTGGTTTTATTTGCTGACTATACTCACGCTTTGGAGCATGCTGGGCATGCGCTAACTTTCGATTTGTCCAATCACATGGTTATCATTGGTTTGTTTATCGGCGGTATGATTCCTTATCTGTTTGGTGCAATGTCGATGGAAGCAGTAGGCCGTGCGGCTGGATCGGTGGTGATTGAAGTGCGTCGCCAATTCAAAGAAATTCCGGGCATTATGGAAGGAACCAGCAAACCGGATTATTCAAAAGCGGTTGATATGCTGACTAAATCGGCGATTAAGGAAATGATGGTTCCTTCGTTGCTGCCCGTATTGATTCCATTGTTGGTAGGTATCATTTTGGGTCCTCAAGCGCTTGGCGGAGTATTAATGGGGTCGATCGTGACTGGCTTGTTCGTTGCGATTTCCATGACCACCGGTGGTGGTGCTTGGGACAATGCCAAAAAATACATTGAGGACGGTCATTTTGGCGGTAAAGGCAGCGATGCTCACAAAGCTTCGGTAACGGGTGATACCGTGGGTGATCCTTACAAAGATACTGCTGGTCCTGCGATTAATCCGCTGATTAAGATTATCAACATCGTTGCGTTATTAATCATACCGCTTCTGTAGTATTTTTCTGATAAAAAAGCACGTCATGAGAATGGCGTGCTTTTTTTTTGCATCTTTATCTGGCCTGTCCTTAAGCAATGAACGCGCTGTTGATCGTACAAAATTTTCCCCAGGATGGCATCATTTGACATTATTATTTTTTTATAACACACTGTGAATACATGAAGAATCGCAATTTCAAGAAATTTAGTTAATAAAAATAGTTAATTGAATTAACAAGAGAGTTTTTGCAAAGGCCACACTAAAAATTCGTCATTACGCCATTTCTCAATCCATTGTAGATAAGTGTTCCGGTCATGTTTTTACTTCATAGAAAAAAAAGATTCGATGCATCTTTTTCAGCATTCCTTTTTCAAATTCAAATTACCCTAATGCCATTGTTTCTTGCTGGAGTCTTTTGGATTCCCGCTAATCCGGCTCAAGCTGCCGGAACTTCTTACACGATTAAACAAATCGGCGAACTACCGGTAGGAACAACACATATTGTGCGAGCGGCTAACGATAGTGGAGATATCGTTGGAACCATTAAGAGAGGGAAGAAAGGGCCTAAAGGAGCGATCTGGGGGGACGGAGGGGAGCGTAGCATTGTGCAGCCTCGCCCCAATAGCGATTATAGCGTTGCTCTAGGTATTAATGATGACAGTCAAGTGGTTGGTTCGACAAATACCGAAACTGGCATGAGGGCTTTTCGTTCGCTTGGTGATGGTAGTAGTGCTTTTCTGGAGTTGCCGCCTGGTGATAATAGTAGTGCGGCTATCGCCGTCAATAGTTTGGGGCAGGTGGTAGGGTGGTCGAGTGGCGCTGGCGGGGTTAGGGCTGTAACGTGGGATTCTACGGGTAAAGTGGAAGTGTTGGCAAAACTGCAAGGTAGCAGCGCATGCCGAGCGCTTGTCATTAATAATGCTGGGGACATCGCAGGCACCTGTGATTTTAATTCCAGGTATCGCGCAGTGTTGTGGAAAAGCACCGCTGGAAAAAGTGCGATCGATTTAGGGATGCTTCCAGGTGATGTTTGGAGTGTGCCTTCTGACATTAACAATAAAGGGGATGTTGTTGGAACTTCCGGTGATGCAGAAAGGCATCGTGCTGTGCTTTGGCCCAAAGGAGCAAAAACTATCAAAAGTCTCGGTGTGCTCACCGGCCGGGTATCAAGTAAGGCTTTAGGCATTAATGCTAAAGGTGATGTAGTGGGTTATTCAGAAGGCGGAAACAGTAGAGACCATGCATTTATATGGACAAGCAAAGATGGAATGATGGATCTGAACGACTTATTGCCTGCGAATTCAGGTTTTGTTCTTGTTCATGCGATTGCTATTAATTCCAAAGGAGCCATCAGTGCGGTTGGTTACGATGAATCCATGAATCCTGAAGGGCATCTGCACGATGAGCAAATACCGCTTCGAATTTTTAGATTAAAGAATGATAACACTATTGTAAAATAGGTTTGATAGTAAGAAATAGATGTTGAGCAAAGATGTCGAAGGAAAGGTAGGTGTTACCTTATGCTGATACAAAGACTTCATTCAAATGCCCTTCACAGTCATATTTCTTGGATTACTTCCTTTCGTGTTATGGGGGAAATAATTAGGTTTGCGTCACTATACACGTTATTTGCCGATAGATTTGCACTCGAAAATTCCAATTTAAAAATAATTGATTAAGGGCCCCCAACTCATCATGCTGAACAGAATTCTGAAAACTGGTTTTTTGATCATTGCTACTTTAGTTGCGGGGGGATTTGCCACTATAACTCAGGCTACATCTGACACACTTGGCGAATGGAATTTGATTACGCCGTCACTGCCGTACTTTCCAGTTCATGCGAATTTGCTGCCTAACGGGAAGGTCATGATATGGCCGGGTGATAGTGGGATATCGGGTGATGATCCCAGGACTTGGGATCCCTCTGATAACAGTTTAACCAACTTGGCGAAGCCGGGTTATGATCTATTTTGTGTGGGGCATGTATCATTAGCGGACGGTTCGCTGTTTTTGGCGGGTGGGCATATTTCTAATTTCGTAGGATTACCCAATGCTTCGAAATACGATTACTTAACCGATACTTGGACTATGCTGCCCAATATGAACGCGGGGCGTTGGTATCCAACAACTACGGTTCTGGCAAATGGCGATGTGCTTACGATTTCTGGTGATATTGATACCACCATCGGTGTTAATACATTGCCGCAAGTGTTCGAAGTGGCAACAGGAACATGGCGTAATCTAACTGGTGCTCAAATCCAACTGGATGATTATCCAAGAATGTTTTTGGCGCCGAATGGCAAAATATTTTATGCAGGTTCTTCGCCTACAACGCGTTACCTGAATACTTCTGGTACGGGGTCGTGGAGTTTTGTGGCAACTAGATCAGGAGGATACCGTGACTACGGTTCCGCCGTCATGTATGCACCGGGTAAGATACTGGTAATGGGAGGAGATCAAGGGCCACCAAAAAGTTCGGCCGAAGTGATTGATCTCAATCAATCATCACCGAGTTGGCGCAATGTGGATCCAATGCAATTTCCACGACGTCAAATCAATGCAACATTGTTACCGGATGGTAAGGTTTTGGTTACAGGTGGTACATCTTCAATTGGATTCAACGATCCAGCGGGACATGTCGATGCAGCTGAATTATGGGATCCAGTTACCGAGCAATGGACTACGCTGGCAAGCAGTACAGGTATTCCACGTATTTATCACTCTACGGCGCTGCTTTTACCCGATGGAAGAATCTTTAGTACCGGCGGTAATAATCAACCAGAGATTGAAATATATTCGCCCCCCTATCTATTTAAAGGAGGAGCCCGACCTACCATCATCTCTGCGCCTTCCAGCGTAGCGTATGGCACGTCATTCTTTATTAATACGCCGGATGCTGCTTCTATAGCTAAAGTTACGGTGTTGAGAATCGGTTCGGTAACGCATGCCTTTAATATGGGGCAGGTTATTAATGAGCTCAATTTTTCGGTAACCACGGATGGGCTGGATATCTCAGCTCCCAATAGTCCTAATATTGCATCGCCTGGTTATTATATGCTTTTTATTTTAAACGGAGACGGGGTTCCGTCCGTTGCTAAATTTATCAAGATTGATGCTGGTGTTTTACCGACCGTATCGTTAACCTCGCCAGAAAATAATGCGACTGTTGCGGGTGCTTCGGTCAATATTACTGCACAAGCATCGGATAGTGTAGGTGTGGCGGGGGTTCAATTTAAATTGGATGGTGTCAATATTGGTGTAGAAGATACCGCGCCACCCTTCAGTATCGCATGGGATAGTACGGCCGTGGCTGATGGTCAGCATACGCTTACTGCTGTTGCACGAGATACGGACGGGAACTTGACCACGAGTTCAAGCGTTGATATAACAGTCAATAATAGTATCCTTCTTCCTGACTTGGTCGTGACACAGCTTTCCTATGCCAACGGTATTTTTACCAGCACGGTAAAAAATCAAGGTACCGCCGCAACACCGGCTGGAGTAAGTGTAGGCGTTGGATACTTTGTCAATAATGTTTGGAGGACTTGGGGCGGTGTATGGGGACCGTTGGCCGCGGGAGCATCTGTTACGATTGGTACAAAAGGGGATCCTTACTTCATTCCCAATGGAACATTCACAGCGACTGCTAATGTAGATGATGGTAAAAAAATTGCGGAGCTTGACAACGACAACAATCAGTTATCTCAGGAAGTTGCTGGAGGTATAACGGATATTACGCCGCCCACTGTATCGATCACGGCCCCTGCAAATGGAGTTACTGTTTCAGGGACTTCGGTTACGCTATCGGCTGATGCAACTGATAATGTGGGTGTAGCTGGCGTGCAATTCTCAGTGACAGGCAGCTACCCTCTTAGCGAAGATGTCACAGAGCCGTATTCAATTGTTTGGGATAGTACTGCAGTCACCAATGGACCTCACACCATTGAAGCCGTTGCTCGAGATGCTGCGGGTAATACCTCAAAAAGCTCGATCACTGTCACGGTAAGCAACGGTGTGTCTACTCCACTTCCGGATGTGGTTGTTACTCAGCTTTCCTATGCTGACGGTATCTTCACAAGTACTGTACAAAATCAGGGCACTGAGGCCACTCCTGCGGGAGTGACGGTAGGTGTCGGTTATTTTGTAGATGGTGTTTGGAGAACCTGGGGATCGGTAGCGGGTCCTTTGGCTGCTGGAGCCTCCGTTACAATTGGTACCAAAGGAGGGGCTTATGTGATTCCGAATGGCGTACATACCATAAAGGCATTCGTCGATGACGTGAACCGTTTTGTTGAATTGAACGAAACAAATAATGAATTTTCTCAATCGATTACCATCAATAATACCCAGCCAATCGTCTCAATATCTGCGCCGATCTCAGGCGTTACTGTCGCAGGTACGTCGGTAACGGTTTCCGCCAATGCATCAGATGATGTTGGTGTCGTAGGCGTGCAGTTTAAGCTGGATGGGAATGATCTCGGTGCAGAAGATACCACCGCGCCATACAGTATCCCATGGGATAGCACTACTGCCACAGATGGACAGCATACGATTACGGCGGTTGCACGGGATGCGGATGGAAATATGACGACCAGTGCGAATATCAATGTAACAGTCAATAATACCAATCCAAGTCTTCTTCCCGATGTGGTTGTCACTCAGCTTTCCTATGCTGACGGTATCTTTACCAGCACAGTGCAGAATCAGGGAGGGGCAGCAACACCTACGGGTGTCAGTGTGGGTGTCGGTTATCTTGTAGACGGGCAATTTAAAACCTGGGGATCGGTAGCAGGTCCTTTGGCCGCCGGTGCTTCTGTTACGATTGGTACCAAAGGAGGGGCTTATGTTATTCCGAATGGCGCGCATACCATAACAGCGCATGTCGATGACGTGAACCGTTTTGTTGAATCAAACGAGACAAATAATAATCTTACTCAAGCCATTAATATAAACGACAATAAACCGAGCGTGTCGCTCACAGCACCGATTTCGGGTATTACCGTTGCAGGTGCATCGGTAACGGTTTCTGCCAATGCATCAGATGATGTTGGTGTCGTAGGCGTGCAGTTTAAG
>Ga0138256_10006436_pt1 | contig 12412 bp, 9 predicted proteins | sample KNB2016incub_MG_FD_105486 | JGI IMG/M metagenome (GOLD analysis project Ga0138256, IMG submission 105486) | Active sludge microbial communities from wastewater in Klosterneuburg, Austria - KNB2014incub_MG | ecosystem: Engineered > WWTP > Activated sludge > Unclassified | place: Austria... | reverse complement strand
TGCGAGGGTGAAGGTGAACGTGGCGGGCACGGCATCGTAGGGCCCGCGTTCCGTGAAGGCGTACACCTCGAAACGGTGCTCACCCGGCCGCAGGCGGGGGAAGGAGATCTCGCGGTCGCGCGTGACGTGGAGCAGCGTGTCGATGCCGGTCATCCGGTAGGCGAAGCGCAGGTCCTCCGGGGCATCGTAATGGATCCCTGTGAAACGGAAGGTGATGTGATCATGGCCCGCTGAGATGCGCGCATGGGCGCCCACCGGCAGATCGTCCGCGCCTTGGCGCACCGCGGTGATGGCGGCGATGGGACGCCCGTTGTGGTCGGCGGGTGGTGGGGAAAGGCGGTACAGGCCCCGGTCGGTGGCGGCCCAGAGGACGCCTGCGCCATCGGTCACCACGGTGTTCAGTTCGGCCTGCGCGCCCCGGAGGGCCAGGGCATTGGTCAGCTCCCGGGTACGGCCCGTGGCGGGATCGATCAGGAAGGCCCCCCCATCGCCGAACAGGAACAGGCCGTCCCCGAAAGCGGCGAAGCCGAAGACCTCGTTCATGGCCATGTCCGCGTCCGTGGCGATGGGCGTGAGGCGATCGGGATCCACGCGGTACACGCCGGTGGCGGGGCCGCATGTCCACGCCTGCCCCTGCCCGTCCACGCAAAACGAATGGAAGGTGCGGTCAGCAGCGCTGGCCCCAATCAATTGGTGGGCGATGCCGTCACGGGCGATACGGATGACGCCGTTGCCATCGGTGGCCACCAGCACGGTGCCGTCACGCAACGGCAACAGGTCGTATGTGAAACCACTGCCGGGAATGGGGACCTTGCGGCCCTGGCATGCCCCCACCGGCCCGCGTGTCAACCGGAAAACACCGTCCAGGGTGGCGGCCCACACCGTGTCGCCCGCGGTGCGGACGGCCATCACGTGCGCGTTGACACGGTCGGGCCCGGCATCGCAGCGGTGTACGTTCCCTGCGGTATCAATGCGGAAGAGGCCCCTTCCGAAGGTGCCCGCCCAGAGGTTCCCGCCCGCGTCGGCGCGCAGCGCGGTGATGGCGGTGGTGCTGTCGATCGGCAGCGGCACGGCCCGCAGACGCTGGTCCTCACGGAAGGTGGACGCATGGATGAGCACGCCCTTCCCGTTGGCGATGGCCACCCGATGGCCACCGAGCGCGGCGATAGCGGTGACATGCCGCAGATCGTGCCCCTCATGGGCCGTAACGATCAGTACGTTCGGATCGGCGCGGTGGAGCACCGCTCCGCCATCGCACCACCACACCGCACCATCGCGGTCGCGCAGCAGGGCCGTTACCCGCGGCTGGCCGCCCTGTTCGGCCTCGGGGGAGCGGTACCAGGCCATGCCCTCCGGCCGGTCGCATACCACGACACCCTCCCCTTCCATTCCCAGCCATAGGCGGCCGTGCGTGGCGGCCAGGTGATGAACGGTGCCTGACGGGCCGAGCACTTCCATGGGCCGGACTGGGTATTCCGGCCCGAAGCTGAAAACTCCTCCGCGATCGGTACCAGCCCACACGCGTCCGTCCGGATCCCTGCACAGCGCCAGTACCAGGTTGTCCGGCGCACCCTGTTCCTCGCCCAGCACGGCGATACGCCGGCCGGTGGTGTCCATGACCACGATGCCGTTGTCCGTGGCGATGGCCATGCGGTCATCGCCGGCCACGCAGAGCGCGTTCACGTGGTCATCGGCCAGGCCCTGCTGTTGGGCCAGGCGCACGGCACGGCCACCGTGCCACAAGCGCACACCACCACCGTGGGTGCCGGCCCACAGTCCGCCGCGCGCGTCGATGGCGAGCGAGCGCACGGGGGTGGCGCGGAGCAGCGTATCCGTCCAGAGCGTGTCGCACACTGTGCCCACACAGCGGACGATCCTGCCGCTCGCCAGCGCGGCGAAAGCGCCGTCTTCCGTCCCGCATACCGCGGTCACGGCATCGTTCTCCGTGCGCAGGACGGCGTCGGTGCGGTCGCCGTCGGTGCGGAAAAGGCCGCGTGGGCCGCCGAGCCAGAGCAGGCCCAGGGAGTCCTGCGCCAGGCAGGTGGCCTGCACGCCCTGCTGGCCGTCGCGCGCGGTGAATGCGCGTGTGAGCGGGTACTGGCCCCGTACCGTGGTGTTGGCCAGGGCCACGATGAGCACGGGCAGGTACCGGCTCATCGTTCCGCCGGGGGTTCGAACCGGAGGTCCACCTCCACACGCGTCTCGGGCGCGAGCTTCTGGTGTACGACCCGCGGTATGCGGATGCCGTGGTCGGCGAGGGCGACATCGAATGCGCTCGTCACGCGGATGCCCCCGGCGTCCACGGTGATCGCGCAGGGAATGATGCGCTCCTGGGGCACGCCATGGATGGTGAGGCGGCCCTTCGCACGCACGCTGTACGTACCCTGCACCGAAAGGTCCACCGCCTCGATGATGCGGCCTTCGAAGATCGCGTTGGGGAAATCCCCGGTCCTCACGTAATTCTCGTAGAAATGCTCCTGCTGCAGCGGGCTGTTGAAACCCTTGAACCAGCGCATGGGAACGCGCACCGCGAAGTCGCGCTCATGGATATCAAGAACGCCTTCCGTTGCATCGTTGGCAGCGGTGATGCGCTCCATGGGCGCATCGCTGGTGAAGGCGACGTGGCCTCTCTTCAGCGTACAGATCGTTCGCTGTGCGGATAGCCGACCGGCCATCAGAAGCAGGGGCACCAACAGGAAAAGCCGCATGGTGTATGCGGCCAAGGTACATCCGCGCCTCATGGCCCCCTCCATGCGGCATACGTCACCGCTCATCGCAGGGGCCATCCGTCTATCTTTGCCGCCCTTCGATCGGAGAGGTGCCAGAGTGGTCGATCGGGTCTGTCTCGAAAACAGAAGTACCTTCACGGGTACCGGGGGTTCGAATCCCTCCCTCTCCGCCACGGGAAGCCGCTGATCAGGCGGCTTTTTCGTTCCATGCGCATCATGCCTGCCCTGCCCCCTTTGCTCGCCCTGGCCACGGCCTGTGTCTCCTCCGCGCCGTTGACCGATCACGGGCCTGACTACTGGTCACCGCAGGAACTCGTGTGCGAGGACCGCGTGTACAGCCCCACATTGGGCACGGTACAGTTCTTCAAGCAGGGCTTCGAGCTGGCACCGCCGGTGATGGAACTGGGCTCGCCCGATGTGCTGGTGCTGCGCTTCGACGACCTGCAGCCGAACCCCGAGCAGCTGAGCTACACGATCATGCACTGCGACGCGCACTGGCAGCCGAGCGACCTGATGACCAACCAGTACATCAACGGCTCGCCCACCGACTATGTGGACCCCGCCGAGCAGAGCCGCATGACCTTGCAGCCCTTCATTGAATATACGCTGACGTTCCCCAACGAATTCATGCGCCCGGCCATCGCGGGCAACTACCTGCTGAAGGTGTACCGCAACAACGACCCGGACGACCTGCTCCTTACGCGTCGCTTCCTGGTCTTCGAGCAGCGGCTGGACGTTCAAGCGCGGATCCAGGCGAGCCGCGACGTGGAGCGGCGCGACATCGCCCAGCAGTTGGATCTCGTGGTACGGCATCCCGGTGTAACGGTACGCGATCCCTTCAGCGACATCAGTGTAACGGTGTTGCAGAACATGCGTTGGGACGATGCGCGCACCGGGTTCCGGCCCAAGTTCATGCGCGACAACGAGCTCGTGTACGACTTCCCCAAAGAGGGCCTTTTCCTCGGCGGCAGTGAATGGCGCACCTACGACCTGAAGAACACGCGCTACGTCACCATCGAGGTGCGCACGATCGCGCGTTCGCCGGACGGGCTGCTGGAGGTGTTCCTGCTGCCGGACCAGAAACGCAACATCCGCGTGTACGTGCAGGAGCCGGACCTGAACGGCAAGCTGTACGTGCGCAACGACGAGATGGACGGCGACCCGCTGGGGGCCGATTACACCTGGGTGGATTTCACCCTGCCGCTCGATGCGCCGGTGGCCAGCGGCGACATCTACGTGTACGGCGGCCTCACCGACTTCCAGTGCAAGAAGGAATTCCGCATGGTGTGGACGCCGGCGGAGAAGGCGTACACGCTGCGCGCCAAGGTGAAGCAGGGCTTCGTGAACTACTGCTACGCCTACCTGCCGCCCGGCGCCACCGTCCCGGACCTTACCACCATCGAGGGATCGCACTTCCAGACGGAGAACGACTACCTCGTGCTGGTGTACGTGAAGGACTATGCCCTGCGCTGCGACCGCCTCCTCGGTGTGCGCTTCGTGAACAGCCGCCAGTAATACCAATTCGCGGCATGAGGGCGTCCAAAGACGCGCCGCTATTTTTTCGCAGGCCGACACGAAGAGGTCGCTGCGTAGCGGTGCCTACGGTGCGATCTCTTCGGGGAAGGCATGCGGAAAAAGAGCAAGCGGATCGGGCGCTTTCCTATCGCGATTTGGTATAAGGCTACTTCTTCAGCACCCGCACGTACCTCTTCAGCCGGGCAAAGTCGAAAAGATACGTTCCCGAAGGAAGCGTACTCACGTCCAGCAGGCCGCCGGGGTTCAGTGTACCGCTGCCGATGAGCAGCCCCGTCGCGCCCATGAGCAGGAAAGGTTCCGGCCCGGACACCGCCAGGTCCACGCGCACCAGGCCGTCCGCGGGGTTCGGGTACGCGGTGATCGTGCGGTAGCCCGTCGTTTCCTCAACGGCCGTGGCACAGCTCGTTACCGTCGGCAGCACCACGGTGTTGTTGCCCGCGTTGGGCACGCACACACGCTGGTGAACGGCGTCGAAATCGATGTCGGCCGGGCTGCTGAGCCCTGAACCCACCACGGTCTCAGCCGGGGCGGTGAAGGTGGGCTCGAAGCGCGTGATCCGATTGGGCGACCAGGAGGCCACCAGGATGTCACCGTCGCAATCCAGCGTGATGCCGTCGATGTTGCCTAAGCTGGTGGTGAAGGTGCTCAGTTCCGCGCCACTGGTGCGGTCATAGCCCTTGATGCGCGCGTTGCTTCCCCAGCAGGCCACCCACAGGCGATCGAGCACGGGATCGTACACGATACCGTTGGGCGTCTGCACCGTGTTGGCCACCAGCGTGCTGAAGGTGCCCGCATCGGGATCCACCTTGTAGATGACCTTGGCGCTGAAGTCCGTGGCGTAGAGGAAGTGCCCGTCGGTGGTGAGACCGTTGAGGAATGATCCCCCGAGGTCGAGATCGAACACCTCGCTGCCGTCTCCGGTGAGGTAGCCGCGCACGCTGCCTCCCACGTCGGCGAAGAGCGTATCGCCCTTCAGTTCGATGCCATAGGGCGAGCCGCCCGCATCGGCCACGAAGACCGTGACGGTGCCGTCCTGTGTACGCTGACGGATGCTGTTGTCATCGTTGCAGCTCACGAAATAGCGATCGCCTGTGGGATCGTATTCCACGCTTTCGGGACCGGCGTACTGGGCATGGCCCGTGCAAGCGACGAGCAGGGGGAGAAAGAGGATGTGGCGCATGAGGGATCGGGCGCAAGCTATTCAACTGCCAGGACCGTGACGTGAGCGCTATAGCGGTGGGGATGCGCCAATGCTCTTCCCACCGCTAACCCGGAAGCGGTGCCATGCCCGATCCGTACATTGCGCGGAACACCGACCATGATGTCGAGCGCATGACGCACCTCCCCGCACTCATCGCCGATCTGGGCCTGGTCCTCTCCGTGGCGGCCGTCACCACCATCGTATCGAAGGCGGTGAAACAGCCCGTGGTGCTGGGCTACATCGTGGCGGGCTTCTTGGTGGGGCCGCACGTCAACTTCCTGCCGTCGGTGGCCGATGAGGCGAACATCCGTACCTGGAGCGAGATCGGGGTGATCTTCCTGCTCTTCAGCCTGGGGCTGGAGTTCAGCTTCCGCAAGCTGGTGAAGGTGGGGGGCACGGCCACGGTGACCTCACTGGTCACGGTGGCCTTCATGCTGGGGGCGGGCTTCCTCACGGGCCGTGCCATGGGCTGGGCGGTCATGGACAGCCTCTTCCTCGGGGGCATCCTGTCCATCAGTTCCACCACCATCATCTTCCGGGCCTTCGACGAGCTGGGGCTGAAGACGGCCTCCTTCGCCAAGGTGGTGCTGGGGGTACTGGTCGTTGAGGATCTGGTGGCCATCCTCCTGCTGGTGCTGCTGAGCACGGTGGCGGTGAGCCGCGAGTTCTCGGGCGGGGCGCTGTTGTTCGAGATGGGCAAGCTCGGCTTCTTCCTGGTGCTGTGGTTCGCCGTGGGCATCTTTTTGATCCCCTCCTTCCTGAAGCGCACGCGCAAGTGGATGAACGATGAGACGCTGCTGATCGTGTCCGTGGCGCTCTGCCTCACCATGGTGTACCTGGCCGTGGCCGCGGGCTTCAGCGCGCCGCTGGGGGCCTTCGTGATGGGCTCATTGCTGGCCGAGACCACCAAGGCCGAGCGGATCGAGCACCTGGTGAAACCGGTGAAGGACCTCTTCGCGTCCATCTTCTTCGTGAGCGTAGGCATGATGATCGACCCGAACGTGCTGCGCGAGCACTGGCTGCCGGTGCTGGTTGTGAGCATGGTCACGCTGATCGGGCAGCCGCTCAGCAGCATGAGCGGCGCGCTGGTGGCCGGGCAACCGCTGAGAACGGCGGTGCGCGCCGGCATGAGCCTGTCGCAGATCGGGGAGTTCTCCTTCATCATCGCCACGTTGGGCGTCACCCTGAAGGTGACGAGCGACCTGCTGTACCCCGTGGCGGTGGCCGTGTCGGCCATCACCACCTTCACCACGCCGTACATGATCAAGGCCGGCGTGCCGGTACATGCCTTCATCACGCGCATGATGCCGCGGCGATGGCTGGAAGGCATCGCGCGGTACAGCGACCAGAGCGGGCAGGTGAAGTCCATCAGCGACTGGAACAAATTGCTGCGGGCCTACCTGGTGAACCTGGGCCTGCATGCGGTGATCGGCGTTGGCATCATCGTGCTGTGCGCGCGTGTGGTGGCACCGTGGTTCGCCGATGGTGGCGCGCCGCAGCTGGAGCCTTTCACCGATGGCGACCACCTCACCGGCCTCATCACCCTGGTGGCGCTCACCCCCACCCTGTGGGCCATCGCCGTGAGGCGCATCGAGCCCGTGGCGCGCCGACACCTATGGCTCAACCGGCGCCAGCTGCGAGGACCGCTGGTGGCGCTGGAGCTGTTGCGCCTGGTCATGGCCATCCTGCTCATATCCATTGTGGTAGGGATATTTTTCCCGTCCCGCTGGGCCATTTTCGGCGTACCGGTGCTGGTGGTCGTCGCCCTGGTGATCTTCCGCCAGCGCCTGCAGCGTTTCTACCACCGGGTGGAGGAGCATTTCCTGCTGAACCTGAACCAGCGCACGCACCGCGAGCAGCGGCAGGTGCCAGCGCTGGCGCCGTGGGACATGCACCCCGCGAAGGTGCGCGTGGACGAGGGCGCGCCATGGGCAGGCCGCACCCTGGCCGAGCTCGCGCTGCGCGAGCGCTTCGGCGTGAACATCGCGCGGATCGAGCGGGACGAACGCTTCATATCGTTGCCCGGCGCCAACGACCGGGTGCTGCCCGGCGACGATCTGCTGGTGATCGGCACCGACGAGCAACTGGTGGGATTGAACCGGGCCCTTGCCGAGGCGCCCGCAGAGCCCGTGTCCGGCGGGGACGACGACGTGCAGGTGGAACTGCTCAAGTTCGGCATCGGCGCGCGATCCCCACTGGTGGGTATCGGCATCCGTGCCTCCCGCCTCAAGGAGTTGGCGCGCGGCCTGGTGGTGGGCATCGAACGTGGTGAGGAGCGCCTGCTGAACCCCGACGGCGCGGTGACCTTCGCCGCCGGCGATGTAGTGTGGGTCGCCGGCGACGGCGCCAAGCTTCGAGAATTGATGCAGGGAAAAGGAGATCTGGTCTGATCCGGACATGCCCGGCCCGCGCCGATCGGCCTTCCGCCCGGGCGGGGGTACCCGATCCATCCGGCCCGTCGCCCGGTTCATCGCCCCCGGTGCCGCACCGCGGTACGCATCCGGGTAGGTTCGCCGCCCTGAACGGAAAAACCATGCGCGCCATCCTGCTCCCCACCCTGCTCCTCTGCTCCGTGCTCCACGCCCAATGGGTGGACATCTCCCCCGGAAACGCTACCGAACTGGAAGCCGTGCTGGTGGATGATGCCGCCAGCTTCATGGTGAGCGGCGGCGTCAACTTGCGTACCACCGATGGTGGCGAGAACTGGACCCCCGTGGCCGGCCTGGGGGCCGATGGCGTGCGCGCCTTCCTCCGGCTGGATGCACAGACCATCCTCGGTGCGGGCGCCGCCGTGGTGCGCAGCACGGATAATGGCCAGACATGGACCACGGTGACCACACCCGCTCCGGACGACCTGCATGCACTCGCGCATCAGGGCTCCGTGGTGATCGCCGTGGGCCGCGATGGCGGTATCGTGCGCAGCGATGATGCGGGCCTCAGTTGGTCCGCCCAAACGTCCGGCACCGCCGAGCGGCTCTTCACGGTGGCCATGCGCTCCGCCACGGAGTTCATCGCTGGTGGCCGCGCTGGTGTACTGCTGCGCACGGTGAACGGCGGCACCACGTGGACCGCGCTGAGCGCGCCTGTGACCGACGACTGGTTGGGCCTGCATTTCTTCCAGGGCGACCCGGACACGGGGCTGCTCTGCGGAGAAGCCGGCCAAGTGTTGCGCACCACCGATGGCGGATCTACCTGGGACGCGGTAGTCGTGGACCCGCTCGCCGAATTCACCTCCATGACCAGCTCGCACGACAGCGCCGTGTATATCGCCGGGTCGGTGGGCCGCGTATGGAAAAGCACGGACCAGGGCCTCACCTGGACCATGGAACAAAGCGTCCTCACGGAACTGCTCACGGCCATCCATGCGAACGAAGGCATGGTGGTGGCGGCCGGTGAGCTTGGCGGTGTCATCCGGCTGGGCACCACCACGGGCATCGCGCCAGGAGCGCGGCCCACTGCCACGCTACAGGTGTGGCACTCCCCCACCGAGGGCCACGCCCGCGTGATCGGCGGCAGCGCCTACCCCAGCCTCATCCTGCTCGATGTCCACGGCCGCCGTGCGAATGTCCCTGTGCAGCGCACGGGCGAGGACCTCCTCCTGGATACGGGCGGGCTCGCCGCCGGTACCTACCACCTGGTAGGTGCTGGCCGTGACGGCGAACGCGCGCACGCCCGGGTCCTCGTGTGGTGAGCGGCCGGATCGTGCGCATGGGAACGAGCGCCGTGGCCACATCTTCGTGCCATGGACCCCTTGATGCGCACCGAACGCCTCATCCTCCGGGAAATGACCACCGCCGATGCGGCCCATTGCTTCGCACTGAACAACGACCCCGAGGTGCGGCGCCATACCGGCGACGGGCCCTTCGCGAGTGTGGACGAAGCGCGCGCGTTCCTCGCCGCCTATCCCGCCTATCGCGCGGACGGCTTCGGTCGCTGGTGCGTGCTGCTGCACGATGGCACCTGGATAGGCTGGTGCGGCCTGCGCCGCCAACCCGATGGTGAGGTGGACCTCGGCTACCGCCTGCTGCGCGCGCATTGGGGAAAGGGCTATGCCACGGAGGCCAGCGTCGCCAGCCTGCGCCTGGGCTTCGAACGTTTCGCGCTGCCCGCCATCATCGGCCGGGTGGACCGTGCCAATGCGGGTTCCATCAGCGTTCTCGAAAAGGTGGGCATGCGCTACTGGAAGACCGATGTGGCCGAGCACAACGACCAGGCATTATTCTACCGGATCACGCGTGCGGAGTGGGGACGCGCCGCGGCCCTTCACGATGACGGCCGGTGAACGGCAGTAGACCTCTTTCGCATTGCAATGGACGCAATAAAAGCAGTGTCACGGTGAGCCCGTCGAACCGGTTCGACGGGCTCACCGTGACACTCTTGGGGCATCATGCAAGAGGTCTAATGGCCGGGCCGTTCAGTTCGTCCACACCGCATACCCCTTCCGGCGAAGTTCCAGCGCCAGGCCTTTCTCCACTTCCAACGCCTCGGCCCGTGAGAGCGGCCCGATATGCTGGTACAAACTGGGGCGCAGGTAGCGGCCGTACTTCCGCACGATATCGCTGCTGAGTTTGTGGCCCTTGTCCGTGCGCGCTGCGGTCTTGTGCTGCTGGAACCGCTCCTTCGGATCCTTGCTCGTCTGCCCCACGTACAGGCATTCGAGCACGCCGTTGTACTGCGGGTTCGCCGCGCGGAACTTCCAGTGCTCGGTGAAGACCTTGCGGCTCAACTCGATCACGTACACGGTATGAACGGTGCGCATGCTTGCTGATGCAAAGAAATGTGAGGTGTGAGGTTGGCTCGCGTCACATTCACCTTTCACACCTCATACCTCCGGTACCTTCGCACCATGTGCCTGATCGCGCTCGCTTACAAGGCGCATCCGCGCTATCCGCTGGTGCTGGCGGCCAACCGCGACGAGTTCCACGAGCGGCCAACAACGCCCGCGCAGTGGTGGGACGGCGCTCCACACCTGCTCGCCGGGCGCGATCTGCGCGCTGGCGGCACCTGGATGGGGATCACGCGCGCGGGCCGCTTCGCCGCGCTCACCAACCACCGCGACCTGCGCCGCCCCTTGAAGCAAGGTCCCTCGCGCGGGCTGCTGGTGCGCGATGCGCTCGAAGGCGCACTGGACGTGGCGGGCACCGCCGCCTATGAGGGCTTCAACCTGCTGCACGGCACCGTGGACGCCCTGCGCTACCACAACAACGTACAGCCCGCCGATGCGCCGCTCGCGCCCGGCGTACACGGCCTCAGCAACGCCTTCCTCGATACGCCCTGGCCCAAGGTGCAACGCGCCCGGGCCGGCATGGAGCAGTTGCTGGATGCCGCCGATACCGCCTTGATCGACGGGCTGTTCGCGCTGCTGCGCGACGAAGTGCCCGCCCCCGACGCGCAACTGCCCGGGACCGGACTGCCCCGGGAACTGGAACGCGCCGTGTCGCCGATCTTCATCCGCACCAACGGCTACGGCACGCGCTGCAGCACGGTGCTGCTCGTGGATACCGAGGGACAGGTCTACTTCGATGAGCGTATCGTTGGCGGTGGCCGGGTGGTGGAGGGCTTCGCGTTGCGTTGAGCTCAGACACCGCCGAAGAATTTCCGGGCCATCTGCCCGAACTCCACGATGCTCATGCGGTCCAGGCCGAGATCCACGCGTTTCACGAGCAGGTTATTGCACGTGGGTGTGATCACCTTGCCCGCAGCGAGCTGCTTGTAGGTGAGGCACTTGATATGTTCCTTGCTCACGATGATGAAAAAGGCATGTGGCCAGGGGTAGCCGGGTTTGATGTCCTCGATGCCGAAAGCACCACTGGCCCGGTACTTCACCTCCACGAAGTGCAGCTTGTTGTTGCGTGGGTCCTGGACCACGAAATCAGGCATGGTGCTGATCTGCTGCTTCACGGCACCATAGGTCTTGCGCGTGAGCTGCGCGATGCCCGGTATGCTGCGTTCCATGCCGTAGTGGAACACGTTGAGCTCATTGGCCAGGAAGAGCTCCTGGATGATGGTCTCGGCCACGCGGCCTTTGACGGTGTTGAGGGAGAAGGTGGGCAATGTCATGGGATCATTTGCCGAGGTCCTTCGCGATCAACCTGAACTGTTCAAGCGCCATCTCCAGATCCCCCACGATCTCCGCCGCCAGCACACCCGGCTCGGGCAGGTTGGCGCTGTCCTCCAGGCTATCATCCTTCAGCCAGAAGATGTCGAGGCTGGCCTTGTCGCGGGCCATGATCTCTGCATAGGTGTACTTGCGCCAGCGGCCCTCGGGAGACTTGTCGGACCATGTCGCCTTGCGTTTGTGGCGGTCGGCGGGGTTGTAGCATGTGATGAAGTCCGCGAGGTCCTCGAACTGGAGCGGGTCGGTCTTCAGCGTGTGCTTGATGTTGGTGCGGTAGTCGTATATCCACACGTCCTTGGTCCAAGGGGTCTTGGCGCCGGGCTTGTTCTCGAAGAAGAGCACGTTCGCCTTTACGCCCTGTGCATAGAAGAGGCCTGTGGGCAGGCGCAGGATGGTGTGCAGTTCCGTGGTCTTCAAAAGCTGCTTGCGCACGGTCTCGCCCGCACCGCCTTCGAAAAGCACATTGTCCGGCAGCACCACGGCGGCGGTGCCGCCGGGTTTCAGGATGCTGCAGATGTGCTGCACGAAGTTGAGCTGCTTGTTGCTCGTGGTGGCCCAGAAGTCCTGGCGATTGTAGGTGAGCGCCTCGCGCTTCTCCTCGCCCGCCTCATTGGTCACCGTGGTGCTGCTCTTCTTGCCGAAGGGCGGGTTGGTGAGCACGTAGTCGAACTTCTGGCTCGGTGTGGTACGCAGGCTGTCGTCACGCGTGATGTCCGCTTCGTGGTCCATATCGCCCACGTTGTGCAGGAAGAGGTTCATCAGGCACAGGCGCGCGGTGCTGGTCACGATCTCCCAGCCGTGGAAGGTCTCGTACTTCAGGTGCTTCAG
>Ga0138256_10006431_pt1 | contig 12421 bp, 9 predicted proteins | sample KNB2016incub_MG_FD_105486 | JGI IMG/M metagenome (GOLD analysis project Ga0138256, IMG submission 105486) | Active sludge microbial communities from wastewater in Klosterneuburg, Austria - KNB2014incub_MG | ecosystem: Engineered > WWTP > Activated sludge > Unclassified | place: Austria... | reverse complement strand
GCGATCGCGGTGATGATAGCATCGCGTTGGGCCTCGGTGACCTCGCGCACCCGAAGCATGTAAAGGGGGTAGCTGCTTTCGCGTTCCGCATCCCGGAACAAGGGCGGCTCGAAACGCGGGTCGGCACCGAACGCGGCGGCGTACCGCTCGCAGATCGCTTTGCGTCTTGGCTGCGTGTCGTTGTCGTAACGATCCAATTCGACCAGACCTATCGCGGCCTGGATGTCGGTCATGTTGCACTTCCATCCCGGGAACTCCACGTCATAGCGCCAGGCGCCGGGCTGCGTTTTGGCCAGGGCGTCCTTGCTCTGGCCATGCAGGCTCATGGTGTTGAAGAACTTGTAGAGTTCCGAATGGTCGAAGGGCTCAGGCAGGCGGAACGCGAGCGCGCCTCCCTCCGAGGTGGTCAGGTTCTTCACCGCATGGAAGCTGAAGCCGGTGATATCCGCCTGCCCTCCTACTTTCTTGCCGCCGTATGTAGCGCCGAAGGAGTGCGCCGCATCGCTCAACACCAATGCACGCCCCAGGAGCATTTGTGGATTGCTTCCTGCCACGCGCAAGTTCACCTTCGGGGTGAAGAAGCCGCAGGTATCCACGGCCACGCGCATCAGCGCATCGATGCGTGCGGGTAGCCCACCGATGTCCACCGGGATGATGCATTTCGTGCGTGGGGTCATGGCCGCGCGCACCGCTTCGGGATCGATGGTGAAGTCATCGAGCACATCCACCATCACCGGCTTGGCGCCCACATGCATGACGATGTTCGCGGTGGCGCAATAGGTATAGGCCGGTACGATCACCTCATCGCCCGGGCCGATGCCGTACCAGCGCAGCACCAATTCGCAGGCATTGGTCCAACTGTTCAGCGCGATCACCCGGTCCACACCGCAGTAGGCGGCAAGCCGCCGTTCGAACTCCTTGGTGCGGGGCCCCGTAGTGATCCATCCACTGCGCAGCGCCTCCTCCACGGCCTTCACGGTGCGATCGTCGATGCGGGGCGGGCTGAAGGGGATCATGCGTGGCCGAAGTTATCCGCCCGCGAGCGGCACAAGCGCCTGCCAGAGGCGATCCGTGATCCGATGGCGATCGAAGCGCTCACGCACGTACCGCGCACCGCTCTCCCCGTGCGCCCTGCGCAAGCTGGGATCATCAAGGTAGCGAAGCACCGAGCGGGCGAGATCCGCGTCATCCTCCGGTACGAACGCCAGACCGGCCCCGCCCTCTTCGATGAACAAGCGCAGGGCCTCCCCTTCCACACCCAGTAGCAGTGGCTTTCCCAGGCCCATGGCCTCGAAGGCCTTGGAGGGTATGGCCCCTTCGAAGAGCTTGTTCCGCCGGAGCGGGACCACGGCCGCATCGCAGGCGGCCACCAACGAAAGGGCCCTGTCGCGTGGCATGGTATCCATGAAACGGACGTTGGTGAGGACCTTCTCCTTCGCGAAGGCCAACAAGCCGGTACGTTCGGGACCATCCCCTGCCAGAAGAAAAAGGACGTTGGGCCTATCACGGATACGCTCGGCGGCGCGGAGCACCACTTCCAATCCTTGGGCATGCCCGAAGATACCCGTGTAGACCACGACGAAGCTGTCCGAAGGGATCCCATATTCCGAGCGGATCGCCGGGGTACTGCGCGCCTTGTCGATCAGGTCGAGGTCCACCCCGTTCGGCACCCAGAGCACGTCCTTCTCCGGACATCGCGCTTTGATGTTGTCCACGATGCCCTGCGTCTGGCCCGTGATCAAAGCGGCACTGCGATAACAGCGCATCTCGAGACGTTCGCTCAACCCGATCGCCAGCGCGTTCGTCACCAAGCCCAGCTGCACGGCGCTTTCGGGCCAAAGATCGCTCACGTTGAACACGAGCTTCGCTCCTTTTGCCCTCGCCAGTAACATGGCGCTGATCCCCAGAAAAAGCGGCGGCGATTCAACCAACAAGACATCGGTTTTGCGCAGGCGGAACAGTCCGTACAACGCCGAGGTGAACACGAACGAGAAATAGTTCAGCAGTCGGGTGAAAAGCCCTTTTCCCTTCGATACGAACAACCACACGCGATGCACATCGAGGCCCTCCATATTCTCGCGGACCACCATGCGGCCGCGGTATCCGCTCTGGATCCGCATGTCCGGATAGTTGGGCATGGCGGTGAGCACGGTGATCTCCGCTCCTTTCATCCGCAAGGCTTTGGCCATGGCGAAGAGCCGGTTCTGCGGTGCGCCGGTCTCCGGCGGGAAGTACTGGGTCAGGAAGATGATCCTCATGCCCCGGTGCGCGATTGCGGTCGATCGGTGAGCAGTGCGGCAAAGAAGACGAAGAAGATCACGCCGGCCTGCACCTCGAGCATGGATTCAACGCTCCAGTTGATCGCCGTAAGGACGAGGAACGCTGCGAACAGATGCTGCCGCCTTCGGAACGCGAACACCAAAGGGACCAACACGGACGCCAACAGGACCAATGCCGCAGGGATGCCTAAAGCCACCGCCGTCTGTAGGAATTGCGAATGGGCGTTCAGGCGATGTTCCAAGGGGTAGGTGTATTGACGGTCGGCATAGGTGCGCACCAGTTCATCCTTTACATCGCCCGTGCCGGAACCTACCCAGGGGTGTTCCGCGATCAGCGCACCGGCCGAGCTCCACACCAATCGCCGCGCGGCACTGCTGTCATGCGCCGTGTCCTCAGTGCCTTGCAGAGCGGCCCAGGCCTCGGTGATCTTCCCGCGCATACCGGCAAAGGAGACCAGGAGCACCGTGAAGAACGCTGCCGTGGACAGTGCGCCCATGAGGAGCCATCGGCGCACGTTCGCTTCCTTCCAACGCACACCCAGCACCTGCGCGGCGAGCAACACCAGGGCCGACCACCCGATCTTGCTCGCACAGAGGACCACCCCCACCACAAGCAGCGCAGGGAGGATCCTGCCTTCGGCGAGATGCGACCAGCGGGACCGGTCCTCCCGCGAAACCGCGAACGCGGACACCGCCAACGCGAACACCGCGTACATGGCCAGGTAACTGGGATGAAGCCAGGGCGAGAAGTAGCTGGAGTAGAAAATGTTCGTGTACGGCAGCCCGTCAGGATAGTGGCCGGTGGCCCGCAAACGCAGTTCCGCTTGGAACAACCACCCGGCCCGGAGCATGAGGAAGAGCATCGTCAATGCGCTGGCCCATAGGAAGCACCGCAAGACCGCCGTTCGGTACCGGCGCCATACATCCGGTGCCCCCATGAACAGGATCGGGATCAGCGCCGCGAGGAGTTTCACCTCCAGATCGAACCAGCCGTGGTTGGAGTTGGTGCTCCATACCATGCCGAGCACATGGATCGCGTACCAGAGAAGCACCCAGGGCAATGGGCTGGACCCATCCAGGGATGCGAAGGGGAGACCGGTGAAAGGCCTTTGCCAGGGCAGCAACGCGATCACCAGCAACACCAGCAGGGCAGGCAGGACATCCGGCCAGAGCGGCATGGCCAAAGCCACCGCGCCAAGGGCTCCCTGGCGCACGCGGTCCAGGATCGAGGCGGGCATGGGGATATCCATCACGCCGGAGCGAGTTGTGCATCGTGGTTCGATGCGGAGCGATAGACAAGTATCCCCAAGGCCGTGAAGCACAGCGATTCCAACACCGCCAGGACGGCGAGATAATCGCCCGGCATGGCGAAGGTGACGAGCCCTGCGAGCAGCACCGCCAGGAAGTAGCACACCTGCCAGATGCTGAACGCCCGGATGCGGCCAAGGGCCGGTAGCAAGGGGGTGAGCGGCATCACCACGAATTGGATCGCGAGCGGCAACGCCAGGATCCGGGCATACTCGCCGGCCACGGTCCACTCTTTCCCGAACACGGACCCGAAGAGCCATGGCCCGCCGATCAACAGCACCGTGGCTATCGCCAGCGCGAGGCCACCGAGCGATCGCACACTTCGCCGGAGGAGGGGAAGCACGGGTACGCCGTCCACCACCGTGCTGCTCGCGCGCTGGGTCCATACCTGCATGAAGGACGTGGCGAAGAAGGTGAGCGGCAGGAAGGTGGTTTGGCGACAGAGATTGAACTGACCGGTCACGTGCTCATCGAACGATCGGGTGAGAAAAAAAACCGGCACGCTGAGCGCTGCGGTGTTCAGCACGGCAGGGAGCGCGTTGTAGAGCGGGAAGCCCCGATACGCCTGTGCCGCGTTGCGGATGGAAGGAAGGTCGATGGGGCGAAAGCGGAAACCCTTCGATCGCGCTTGCGCCACACCGATCAGGAAATAAAGCAGCCAGCCCACCACGTAGCCGATGAGCAGGCCATGGCCCCCGGCCCACCATGCCAACGCCAGGGACACCCCTGTGATGCCCGAAGTCTGTACGATCTTGTTGACGCCCATGGCACGGAACGCCTGCTTGCGGATCAACCAGTTGTTGATGGGTTGGAACACGCCCATCAAGGAGATGAGCACGGGTGCCAGAAGCAGGGGTACGATAGCGGCAGCGCCACCGAACAGGACCGCCCACCGATCGCCGAAACCCCAGATCACGGTGGCGAGCGCTACCGATACGCCCACCCCTACCAACAAGGCCAGCCTACCCAGCAGGTTGGCCTCCGCGTCGGCCTTGGGCAGCACCACGGTCAATTCATACCGGCCGCACACCAATAAGCTCAGCGGGTTCGCGACCGCGAGCAGGATGGCGAGCGCACCGAACTGCTCGGGTGTATAGAGCCGCGTGAGCACCGGCGCGGCCAGCAACGGGATCACTTGTGCGGTGGCCGTACCACCCAACAGGGTCATCATGTTGCGCGTGAAGGACGTTCCTGTGCCGCTCATGGCCCCTCTCATGGAAGCAGTTGGAAGGTCCTCGCACCGAGCCACCGTAGCAGCAGCACCATGGCCACGAAGGAAAGCGCCGTGGCAAGCGCTGCCCCATGTATCCCGAACAGTGGGATCAATGCGAGATTGAGCACCACGTTGCTCGTGAAGTAGCCCGCGATGAAGATCGTCTGAATACCTGGCCGCCCCAACTGACTGAACAGCATGAGGAAGGGTTGGTAGCCCGCAGTGAGCGCGATACCGGTCGCAAGGATGGCGTACACCGCCCAAACGGTCATCGGCTCATCCGTCATGCCCAGCACCCACATCGCGACCGGGAAGAGCGGGATAGTGAGCAGCACCACGGGTGCGAGGATCCGGAAGAACTTGCGGCGGTTGCGGGCCACCACCTTGTTCAGTATCGATGATCCGCCACGTTGCCAGGCAGCCGTGAGCACGGGGTTGATGTTGTTCCGGAAGAGGACCGGCAATTGCAGCACGCCCTCCGCCACCGTCGCAGCGAAGCTGAACAGGCCTACCATCGCATCGTTCAGGAAGACGCCCAGCAGGAACACGTCCACCCGCGTGTTCACATCGAGGAGCAGGTTACCGGCTATCGCCCGATTCCCGAAACGGAAGTTCTCCAGCACGGCGATGCGGATCCCCGCGCGGGACCATGGCATCCAGTACCGCAACGAAACCGGTATGAGCAGGAGGGCCAGAAGGGCTTCCGTCGAGAACAGAACGATAGGGAGCCGCCCTGGGGATGCACCGCGCATGGCCAGGAAGAGCACCGCGCAGAACAGCAGTACGAAGCGCAAGAGCTGGAACAGCGCGAAGAGACGCATGCGCCGAGCACCATTGTGGAAGCTCAGCAACACCTTGTTCCACGAGAAGAACAAGAGACCGGGGACCACGAGCGGGAACGCCGCGGATACGGTCGCGCTATCGAACCACCGGCCCGGCAGATCGCGTCCCAGCCAGGCGATGCCCATCACCACCAGCGAGGATACCGTGGCGAGCAGCATGGAAGCGCTCACCTGGGCATGCACGCTTCGGCCTGCGGCCAGCTCGCGCGGCACAAAAGCCTGCACGGCGAGATGCACCCCGCCCACGGCCAACTGGCTCAGCAGGATGTACACCGCGTAGACCAGGTTGAACGCGCCCAACGCCGCAGCGTCGTAGTAACGGATGATAAGGAGATTGACGAGCACCCCGAGCACCGCGCTCAGGGCGAAAGCCCCGGCGTTCCAGATCAGGTCCGTGGTGAACTTGCCACTGGGCGGCCGCATCGTTACCGGTTAAAGGTATCCTTCACCCGGTGCAGTGTGTGGCCGTGCGCATCGGTGTAAAGCAGGTCGGTACGCCGGTCCAGAAAGTCCTGGAAAGCCCGCTGGTAGCCGTTGTACTCCTCGGTGGAAAAGATGTAGCGGCAGTGCAGGGAATCCACCAGATAGCGCAGCACACCTTCCTCATCGCGGCCCCGGAAAAGGAAGGGCTTGCCGTCGGCAAGGAACAACTGGTCGCTGCCGCACCAGTAGTATACCCCGGGGCGTTGCGTGACATAATACCAGATAGGCAGATTGTTCACCAGCACCGTATCGGTCGGAGCCACTCCATTCGCCTTGAGCATGCCATCGAGGTCCTGCGGTCCCTGGTCCAACCGCTCCTTCAATGTGCCCGGCTTGGTGTCCGGTGAGGAGAAGGTCGGCTCGGCATGCCAGGTACGTTGCCGGTGCTCCATGGCCAGCACGGTGCTGAAAAAACAGACCGTCGCCATGGCGGCGATGTACCCTGAACGCTCCCGTCCTTCGAAGATCCGCCAGGCCAAAGCGAAGCCCGCCACGGTGAACAGCGGCTGGAGCGTGAGCGCGTAGCGGTAATTGAACCCACCGAAAACACCGATCACCGCAACGGCCAGCCATACGAAGGCCAGGCCGCCGCGCTGCCAGGGCTCGAGCCGCTTCCAGATGAAGATCCCGGCGATCAGCGGCACCAGACACAACGCCCCCATCACCCCGAGGTATTGGAAATTGAAGAAGGTGGCCAGGTAGCCGTTCAACCAAAGCAGCAGCGGCGTGGCGATGCCCCGTGAGAAAAGCGCAGGATCGAGGTCGCCGCGCGCGACCGGCAACCAGCGCAAATGATACAGCGCGGTCAATGCCACCACGGCGAGAAGCAGTGCCCAGGCGATCCTTCGTATGGTGCGGGTGTGCTCCATGGTTCAGAACCAGATCAGGTCCTGGAAGATCCATCCCGTTCCCAGGAACACGTCCGCCACGTAGTGTACGCCGCCCATAAGCAGCATGATGCCTGCCGCGAGAGCTCCCCAGCGCGCGCGTGTATGGGTGGGAACGGAAAGAAGAACGAGCGCCAAGGCCAGCAGCAAGCCACCCAGGATCGCGCCAATGGAATGGATGAAGGTCTGGGCGCCGCACAGCAGTGCGAAGAGCACCAGTCGCTCGCGCGAAGGGCGCTGCAACAAGGCGATGAAGGCCGCGAACGCCACGGTGAAAAAGAAGATCCTGAAGCTGTCCAAATGATACACCGTGATCAAGAACAGGAAACCGATCGGCACCGTCAGCGCGATCCCACCGGCCACGGCCATCCATCGATCCCAGCGGCGGAGCAACGACCATACGAAGGCGATGAGCAGCCAGCCGTACCACATGGTGATACTGCGCACCCAGAGGTCGCTCCTCAGCTCGAACATCCCTCCTACCAGCCCTTCCCACGTGAACAGCAGTGGAAAAGCGAAGCCGTGCAGGCCGACGTAGTAAAAGCCGGAGGTGGCGTCGAAGTGGTGCTTTTGGTAGGTGATGGCGTGGTCCCGTAGGAAGATCCCACCTTGGATCGCATACTCGAGCACGTCGTGATCGATCAGCGGCTTGTTCGCCAGGAAGACGAACGTGATGCATGCGATGAAGGCGCTGCCCAGGAAGAAGAACCACATCGACCGGTCGCCAAGGAGCGGAGGTATGCGCTTCATCAGCACAGCGAGCTGTCCCCAGCCCTTTCCCGCAGACCAGGCCAGCCCAGCGAAGCCCAGCAGCGGCAGCGCGAGCAGGACCGCATTGGGGATCCCATGCCACAAAGCCAGCGCATAGTAAAGGACCAGGCTTACGCCGAAGGGGCCCAGCCCGAGCCCAGCGAGCACCAGTGGCCAGGCAGGTAGTCCCAGGCGATCGTTGAAGCGTAAGAACGCAGCGGCCACCGTCGCGCCGAAGAGCCCGTTCGTTACCACGAGCAACAGCACGAAGAGCGCCGCACCGCTCATGCCATCGTGCGGTTGCGATAGAGACGCGGCATGGCATGGATGGCCTTCAATGCACGCTCCATGTCCACCCCGATGGTCTCGAAGTACCATTGCATGCTCTCGAATCGCGGCCGGTTCTCCCGCAACACGGCTTCCAATGCCTCGCTGCGCGTTAGCATGCCTTCGCGGATCTGGTTGCTGCGGAACGTATCGAACTCGGTGAAGCCAGCGACCAGCCCGTACACATAGTTGTAGAAGGCCGCCGTGCCGTCACCGATGCGCCAACTGCTGGTGGTGTCCGGAGAGATCTCCCAGTTGTACTCCTCTTTCAGCGTGCGGTCGAGAGTGCCCTCATCCCAAGGAATATAGTCGAAGAGCAGGAGGTACACCTCCCGCGGTTCCACATAGTAGGCTTTATAGGCGCTGTAGGTATCCGGGATGCTCGCGTTGACATAGCCGGGGTTCGAAACGAAGTTCCGCAGGTAGTAGAGCGGTAGTTGCAGCTTGGCCAGTGCGCTCTGCTTGTCGATGCGCTCCTTGTCGAAATTGGGTTTGATACCCGCGAACCCGGCCTTGAAGTCGGTGTTCTCCAACTTGTTCTCCATCCAGATGTCGCAGTGGATGCCCGTCTGCCGCCGGATGTTGTTCACGTGAACGAGGAAGTGCTTGTCCCCCGCCATGAAGAGGGGTATCATGCCCAGCCGAGGTCGCTTCAGCCAAGCCTCCATGTTCAGACGCACGTTCCGTCGCTTCATCTTGATGTCCGCGCTGATCAGGATGTTCTCCACCCCCAGCTTGCCGGTCATGCGGGCGATGTTGCGCCGCGCCAGGTCTGTGACCAGCCCCCAGTCGTAGGTGAAGGTGAGCGGCCGCATGCCGAACTCCTTCACCAGTAGGTGCAGGCCGTAGCTGCTGTCCCGCCCGCCACTGAAGGCCACGATGCAGTCCTGCTTACCGTCGTGGCGGCGGTATTTCTTCAGCACCTCCTCGAAAGCGGGACGCTTGTCGATCATCAAGCCTTTGGGCCGGTAGCTGTGACAGTAGTTGCACACGCCGGCACCGTCGTAGTTGATGTAGGGGAAGGTTTCGGGCAAGAGGCATTTGCTGCAACGGCGGATGGTGCGCATCACCTCTTCCGGGAATTGGATCAGCGCGCGCAGTCGCCCCTCCGTTCCGGTGTTCATTGCCGGCTTGGCCGGGCGATCGGCCGTGGAATGGTCCTGGATGGCGAACGCATCCACGGGGACGCCTACTGGGCCGGGAGCAGGATCCTTCAAGTGGAAGTGGGTGTTGCCGAGGTCGCGGAGATCGATCAGCCGACCCGTGAAGGGCTCGATCCATTCCACTTCCTTCCCTGCGTAGCGCTCCTTCACGCCATCGCGGTCGCGGAAAGTGCGCGCGATGTATTCCTCCGAAGCGAAGACCAGGGACCCTTGCGCATCATCGATGCAATAGAGCGAACCCGTGTTGGTGGCCAGGAGCACTTGCTTGTGATCGGCCAATAGGATGGCCACGCTGGCCGCACCCTCCATTTCGGCGAACACGCGGCGGATGGCTTCCACGGGCCCCGAGCCTTCCTCCAGGAATAAGCGGAAGAGGGCCGCGAGCACTTCGGTATCCACCTCGGTGCGTCGCTGGATGCGACCGCCATACTTCGCCCAGAGCGCATCCACGTTGGTCACGATCCCGTTGTGGACCATGACGATGCCGTCCTTGATCACCGGCTGGTTGTTCGCGTTCCTTTCCTGCGTGCCATTGGTCACCAGGCGGCTATGGGCTATGACGGCCAGCTCATGGCCTCCGCCTTGGAAGGCCGGTACCAGCGCCTTGTCCAGAAAGGTGCGGTAGGCCGCCGAGCGGATCAGGTCCGTGGCCGGCACATCATCCTTGGTCACATGGATGGTAGCATCCACCGCGTTGCGTATGGCGATGCCGCTGCTCTCCTTGCCCCGCGTTTCGCTGAGCACGAAGAGTTCATGAACGGCCTGTTCGGCCGAGGCCTGGTCTAGGCCCGATCCGCTCTTCGCGATGATCCCGAAAATGCCGCACATCGTCAGTCTTCTATGTTGAACCGTACTCCGTAACGACTGAAGAAGTCACGCACATCCTGCCAGCCCCTGGCCGTGGAATGCCGACTCGTGCGGCCCAGGATGTCGAACCAGGACTTCCCCGCTACGGTGAGCGCGGTGCGTTGTTCCTGGGAAAGGGGACCGAGATAGGTGGCTATCCGTTCCGCAGGCAGTTCGTTCATGGCGCGCGCATAACGCACGGAGGCCTCACCATCGTGTATGATCAATGTTCCGTTCGCGTCTTCGACACGCACCTGCCTTTCTCCCTTGAACGCCTGGAACTCGGCGTACTCGGTGAGCATCTTCCGCACCATGCCATCCTTCTCATCGTCCGTGTGCCGCTTGATGTATTGTTCTTCCGTACGCAGCACCTTGGCCGGTGAACCGGCCGCGAGGCTGCGCGCAGGGATATCCTTGGTGATGATGGAACCGGCGCCGATCGTGGCGTACTCACCCACGGTGACGTTGGGCATGACGAACACCCGCCACGGGAACCAAACCCCTTTCTTGATGTGTACCGGCCCGAAGCTCACCGGAAAACCATCGAGTTGCGACTGCCAGGAGCCGTGGGTGAAGATGTAATTGGCGCCGCCGATGCCCACGTCATCCTCGATGGTGATGGGTTCGGTCGGGTTGAGGAAACTGTACGGGAACACTTTGACACGCTTGCCGATGGAAAGGCGCGAGCGCGGCGTAAGCATGCCGCCCACCACCACTTGCTCCATGATGGAACTGTCGTCGCCCACGATCAATTCATTGGTGTCCACAGCTACCATACTATGGATCTTTACGCGCTTGCCCAGTTTCAGCTTGCGCACGTTGATGAAGCTCAGAGGGGCGATGCGGGTATCGTCCCCGATCTCCATCTCCCGCGCTGTGATCACGGACAACAAGCCGAATTTCACGCCCTTCCCGATCCGGGCGCCATTCATGCGGTAGTACAAGCGTTTCAGCGGCGATGGCAATATCCCGACCGTGATCATCTTGCCGATAGGGATGCTCATTTCCGCACGAGGATGACGGCCTGCTTCGCCATATTCGTAACCGAGTCAAGCGCCCATTGCGCGGTGTGGCCGGTTAACGAATCGGTCCAGCGCTCCGGATGAACCTGGAACACGAGTCTGTGATGTGGCCGTACCTTGAAGTAGGTCAAGAGTTCTTCACCGGATCCGAAGCTCGCCGCGATCGAGCTCGCTACATGATCCCGGCGATTGGCCCGGCCGGAGGTCCAGTTGCGCCCCGTGTCGTTGATGTAGGCGATGTCCGTGTATTCGATGTCCAGGTAAAGTTCGCCAAGGATCCCGAAGCGGTCCTTCAGGAGCGCATGCCGCACCGGATCGCGCCAGATATCACGGTTGTCAAAGGGCTTCAGCGGCCGGCCATGCATGCAACAGGTGCTCACTTGGGCGACGGTCCGGAGTTTCGCGAGCTTGACCCCGAAGTCCTCGAGCGCGGCGTTCATATCACCGTCGGTATCCGAGAGGTTCTCGTAGTGATAGCCGACCTCATGTCCCAACGCCTCTATGCTCTTTATGATGGTACAATTGAAGGTGTAGGGTACGCGGAAGTAGTAGGACGCGACGAAACCCAGCGCATGTTCCACCTCGGCCATAGCCAGCGCGCGATGGGGCTTTCGGTCAACATCGTGGCGAAGCGCCAGGAACCGCGAAGGCAGCGGCACGCCGATCAATTCCTGGAACGCATGCGAGCGTTCGAAATGCCCCTTGAGGGCGACCAGATACTCGCGATATCGCTGAAGCGTAAAGTCCCGCAACTCTTCCCTCTTATTCAATAATGAGCCTTTCTTGACTTTGTGAACCAGACCACGTGGTCGTCCTCACGGCGTAGACCCCGATGGAGAGTTTCCCTGTGCCGAGTACGATGCGCATCGAACCCACGGGATACCTTCCCGATAGAACAACGCGACCTAGGTTGTCTAAGCAGATGATTTCTTGAATCCCGTTGGACCGATCATCCAGTGCCTCCAGGAACACTTGCGCGGTGGCCGGATTCGGGTACAAGCGCACGCCCGCTCCATCGGCTTCAGGCACTTGACCGCTCTTGACATCACACTCGACCATTGGGATGCATCGTGCGCCGGTTCTCAACTCATATGCATAGCACCAACCGTCCTCGTTCCGGTAGTTGATCAACTCATCCATCGGGCAGCAGGCGTCCGAACGCCAGGTCAGGTCGCCGCTGGCGATCACACTGTGCCGAAGCGCGGACACGAGGTTTCCGTTCGAGGTGATGGGGCCCATCAAGTTGGCTCGATCGAATACGATCAGCTGCCCCTGCGAATTGAACTCCAGGAAATAGAGGT
>Ga0138256_10006430_pt1 | contig 12421 bp, 10 predicted proteins | sample KNB2016incub_MG_FD_105486 | JGI IMG/M metagenome (GOLD analysis project Ga0138256, IMG submission 105486) | Active sludge microbial communities from wastewater in Klosterneuburg, Austria - KNB2014incub_MG | ecosystem: Engineered > WWTP > Activated sludge > Unclassified | place: Austria... | reverse complement strand
GTGCGAAATTTTGGTAGCGCCGTAGGTGCGACATTTTGCTAGCACCGTAGGTGCGACATTTTGGTAGCACCGTAGGTGCGACATTTTGGTAGCACCGTAGGTGCGACATTTTGCTAGCACCGTAGGTGCGCCATTTTGCTAGCGCCATAGGTGCACCATTTTGGTAGCACCATAGGTGCGACATTTTGGTAGCACCGTAGGTGCGACATTTTGCTAGCGCCGTAGGTGCGGTATTTGGTCCACCATCAATCGTAAATCGGATTAATCGTAAATCAGATCAATCGGATTAATCGTAAATCGATTATTTCGCAATCGCAGTCGCCCTTTTCTCCCTTATCACCGTAACCCTAACCTGACCTGGATATTGCATTTCATTTTGAATCCGTTGAGAAATCAGGTAAGCCAATTCATCGGCATAACCATCGGATACCTTTTCACTTTCAACGATGACCCTGAGTTCACGGCCGGCCTGTAAGGCATAGGCTTTTTGAACCCCGTCATATCCCATGGCAAGTTCTTCCAATTCTCCAATCCGCTTGAGATAAGATTCCAGGATTTCACGGCGGGCGCCCGGACGGGCTCCGGATATCGCATCACAGGCCTGGACGATCGGTGATATGATGCTGTTCATCTCGATCTCATCGTGGTGGGCACCCACCGCATTGATGATAGCGGGGTGTTCACCGTGTTTTTCACACAGCTTCATACCCAATAATGCATGAGACAATTCACTTTCTTCTTCACTTACTTTTCCAATATCATGAAGCAGGCCTGCCCTTTTGGCCAGTTTAATCAGTTTGGTATTGAGACCCAGTTCAGCACTCAGCGTGGCACATAAATTGGCCGTTTCCATGGAGTGTTTTAATAGGTTTTGCCCGTAAGAAGACCTGAACCGCATACGGCCTACCATCCATACCAGGTATGGGTCGAGTCCGTGTATATCCAGATCGATCACGGTCCTTTCCCCGATTTCGCGGATTTGTTCTTCCAGTTGTTTTTTGACTTTAGCGACCACTTCTTCGATGCGTGCCGGATGGATACGTCCATCGGCCACCAGGCGCTGGAGGGCCAGCCTGCAAATCTCTCGCCGAATCGGATCAAAACTTGAAATTACGATTGCTTCAGGAGTATCATCAACTACAATTTCTGCTCCCGTCGCGGCTTCCAGAGCCCTGATATTACGGCCTTCCCTTCCGATAATCTGGCCTTTGACATCATCATTTTCAAGGTGGAAGACCGACACGGTATTTTCAATGGTATATTCTGATGCCATACGTTGAATCGTCTGAATGACAATTTTTTTGGCTTCTTTATTAGCGGTTATTTTGGCTTGTTCGGCCGCATCCTTGATAAACGACATGGCCTCCGTTTCGGCCTTGGCCCGTATCGCTTCGATCAATTGTTCTTTTGCCTCGTGCTCCGACAAACGCGCAATATTTTCCAGCGCTTTGACCTGTTTTTCCGTAGCCAGATCCAGTTCTTCTTTTCTCTTATTGACGATCTTCAGCTGCTTTTCCAGATTTTCTCTCAGCATATTGAGCTCACTCTCTTTGCTCTCGATATGGTCCGTTTTGGATTTGAATTCGTTTTGCCTTCTTTTGAGTTCATTTTCCGAGGAGACCACCAGCATTTCCCGCTCTTTCATCTCCACGAGGTGGGATGATCTTTCCTTTTCAAACTCAGCTCGTTTGCTGTTGAAATGGTCTTTAGCTTCCTGTATCTTTTTTTGTTTTATTTGTTCATTGCGGCTTTCCGCTTTGGACAATATTTTCTCTGCGTTTACTTCAGCTTCATCCGAAATGCGTTTAGCGGCGATCTTTGCCTGCTCCAGAATCAGGTCCGATTTGGAGTTAGAGTCTTCTATTTGTTTCTGGCGGCTTTTCTTAAATATATTGTTTACAATGACGTAGCCGGCTCCGCCTCCACCCACCAGTCCCAGGATCAATGCTATTATCCAGTCCATAGTACTTTCTTGTTTTTAGTAATAAATAAAAATAAATTGAGCACAAGGGACCTCTATTGGATCACTTCATCGAGGAGTTTATCCATGACTTCGAGTTTGTCCTGTACATCGGGGGAAAGACTTTCCGCTTTGGATTCATACAATTTGACTGCATAAGTCAACAAAGCCATAGCCATACAATCCTGACGGTCCTTTTGGGGATATGCGACATGTAAAGATTTGAGCGATTCATTGACTTCCTCTACAATTTTTAACATCGACGCCGCATCCTGTTCGCTTACTTGCAACGGATAATTGCGGCCTTCAATCATTACCTGCAGTGTTTTCATCTCAGAGTACTATCCTATGTTTTTGACCATGTCGATACATTGATCTACCTGTTTAATGTATTGATCGAGAGTTTGTTCCAATTTCCTGGGCCTTACTCTTGAAGGGTCTTCCTGGTCTGAAAAAAGCGTACGTTGGTCTTCCATATCCCTGATGAGTTTTTCTCTCAGCTTAAGTTCCTTGTTCAATTTGTTGTTTTCATCGTGAAGTAGTTTATTTTCCTGCTGCAGTAACTCAACTTTTTGAGAAACCGCTCTGATTTTATCTTCCATTCGGTCTAATATGGCAGGAACCACTTTCACGCTCAAATATATTGCTTTTTTATAATGTATAAAATATTATATTTCTACTTCCTATCTTCCGATGGCCCCAATTTTTTCCCTTAAACTCTTATTGATTTGTTCTATGGATAAGTCCAAATCGCTCTCTTTTAAGGTTTGATTTTGGTTTTCAAATATAAGACTTATTGCTAAAGATTTTTTGGCTTTCCCTATACGCTCTTCATTTTCAAAGACATCGAACAAATCAAAACTTTGAAGATGGGGGATCTTTTGGGAGTTCAGCGCTGCGGTAACCTGCTCCCAGGAAACTGTTTTGTCTACCACAATAGCAAGATCTCTCCGTACACCCGGGAATTTACCGGGCACCTGAATTTTATTGCGATTCTGAAGAGAATTTATCTTGTAAATTTCTACCCAATTTATTTTTGCGAAATACAATTCTGATTTTAAATCAAAATGCCGGGCCAGTTTATCGTCAATTTTACCGTAGACGATCAATAGAGTCTCTTTTAGCTTTATTTCTATACCATATTCAAAATCAGGGGATTGAACCTCTGTGGTTTCGAAGATGGAAATTTGCCACTTGAGTAACAATTGCTCTACGAGCCCTTTTAAATAATAAAAACCCTGTTTTCCGGGTTTAATGCCCCAATGCTCTTTTTCAAGCTGTCCATAGATAAAAATGGCCAACTCAGCGGATTCCACGAACGGCCAGGCTGCACCCGGACTGGTCCGGTAAGTGGAACCAAATTCAAACAATTTTAATGAGCCCTGTTGCCTGTTCTGGTTAAATTGAATACTCTGCATCCCGCTTCTCAGGATATCCGGCCGCATAATATCCAGATTGACATTGCTGGTATTATTAATAAAGACCAGGTTACCATTCTCGTAGCCAGATGCCAGTACAATCCTGGATTCCATCAGCGATAACCCCATGATTTCATTAAAACCCAGGTTACCAAGATGTGTTGAAATATCTTCCTTAAATACCAGTTTTTTACTGGAATCAGATGATATGGCAAAGGATACTTCCATTTTAGGGGGCATGGGCACCGCGTTGAAACCGTGGATGCGCAGAATTTCTTCAATCACATCGATTTCCCGCTTAACATCGGATTTATTGGTTGGCACAGTAATTTTCACCATCCCTGGTGATTCAGCGATTACGGGCATATCCAGCGCACTGAGGATATTTCTTATTTCTGCATCTGAAATGGACTGTCCAATGACCGATCTTACTTTGTCAAAATAGATCTCTACCTCTGCGGGGAGGACCGGGTGGTCATACACATCGACTACCTCTGAAGAAATATACCCCCCAGCCAACTCAACAATCAATGTAGCGGCCACCTTAAGCGCTTTTACTGTAATATTCGGGTCCGTCCCTTTTTCAAAGCGGGTAGCTGCATCGGTTCGAAGGGTATGTTTCATACTTGTCCTGCGTACAGAAGATGCTGAAAAATGGGCACTTTCCAAAAACAAGTTGGTGGTGGTGTCGCTGATCCCCGAACTCAGGCCACCAAAAACTCCGGCAATACATAAAGGTTGAGAGTCTCCGTCACATATTATGAGGTCGTCAGCATAGAGGGACCTATCGATTCCATCGAGTGTAATAAACCGGGTACCGCCCCTCAATTTTTTGACCCTGATCGTCCTGCCTTTAATTTTATCCAGGTCAAAAGCATGAAGTGGCTGACCATACATATGCAGGATCCAATTGGTAATATCGACCACATTACTGATAGGCCTTACACCTATGGCTTTGAGCCTGTCCTTTAGCCAGTCCGGGGACTCTTTAATCCGCACGCCTGAAATGCTGATCCCACTGTAACGTGGACAAGCGATAGTGTCCTCCACGATTACCTCCACCAGATGGTCATTGTTAGATTGTTTGATTTCCTCGGACAACCAGGGTGTAAACCCAATATTTTCTCCGTCGTGAATCAATTGATACGCTGCCAGGTCTCTGGCGACGCCATAATGGCTGGTGGCATCTGATCGATTGGGGGTCAGGTCAATTTCAAATATGGTATCCCTATAAATTTTAAATACCTCTGCAGCGGGGGTACCTGCTTCCAGTTGATCATCCAATATGATGATACCGGAATGGTCGTCGGATAAACCCAACTCGTCTGCGGCGCAAATCATTCCTTCGGATAATTCGCCTCTTATTTTTGACTTTTTTATTTCCAGGACATCCCCTTTTGATGGGTACAGTTTTGAGCCTACGGTCGCCACCAGAACCGTTTGGCCAGCTGCTACATTAGGAGCTCCGCAAACAATTTGTTTGTGGTCCGGGGTTCCCAGGTCTACCGTTGTCAGTGAAAGCCGGTCTGCATTTGGGTGCTTTTGGCAGGTAATGATTTTGCCTACCACAACCCCTGTCAAACCGCCTTTAAGGCTCTCATAAGTATGGTAACCGTCTACGGCCAATCCCAGATTGGTGAGCTGTTCCGCCAGAATTTCAGGTGACTGGGGCAGGGGCAAAAATGTCTGTAATAACTGATGTGAAATATTCATAAAAAACTGGGCCAAGATACGATAGCGGCGGCAAATCGGATGGGTGTTGGACAGGGGCTGACCAAAAAGTGACCCAGATATAGGTGGGAGGTCGGAGACACTCCAACAGCGGGTGCGCTTGATAGTTGAGCGAAGACTTATCTTTAATATCAATGTTTGATTATCAAACAATTGCGCCGCTTCGCTGTTTGAAGTTTAGATACTTCAAACCAATATTTTGTAATAATAAAGTAGAAGTTAAATAAACTGACTTTTTGGTCAGGCCCTAAGACACGGTGCTTTCGTTTACTGTATCCGGTGGTAATAAAAATCGGATCGTTTCATTTTTGCTTGTTCTCCTCCATCGATCCAGGCGTGAATGATATCCTTGCCCAGGATATCGTAGACAATGCGTTTCGGAAAGTCATGATTTGGGTTTTCAAAAACATAGCGGTTGTTTGCAGAGGACGCCAACCTGAATTTTACAGGTTTACCGTCATTTTGCCCGGTTACTTTCGGGATATAATTAATCTCTGTACCTGTTTTTGTCAATTGTATCGTTTCCAATAACACCGTGTCCAGGGCATTTATGCGATATGTTTTGCCATTCATAGCATCGGGTCCGGCAGACTCCCAGGTTTCCAGGGTTTGACCTCTCGATGTATTCATCAGCCATCTACCTGCTAACACCTGAACAGGCCAATTCGATTTTGGGAGTCCTTGTTTAGGGTCGGTTTTGGGAAGATGGGCTACTAATTCGACTTCCAGCATCCGATCCGGTGTAAACAGTTCGTTTATCCCAATCCAGGAAGCTGCCGGAAAATCGTACTGATAAAATGGTTTGCGGATATAGCTGTATTTTTTCATGGAATCGATACTGGTCGTAAACAGATTCTCTTTTACTACATTTTGAAAACTTGCCCCAAACCTTTTTAAATTGTTCTCCAGCGAAGTATATACGTTTTTTACCTGGGTAGGAAAATCGCCCGGAGCGGTCACACCCGATAGATAGAGCACATGGTCTGCTTTAACCACACCGGCATAACCGTAAACGGTATCCTGACTTATAATCCCCCAATGAAATTTTTCTTTTAAAATGTTACTTTGCTGGGAGTAGGCAGAATAGGATATCAGGGCGCCCCATAGTAGTAGATGGAACTTGTTCGCCTTATACTTCATAATAAAAAATTTAATCTGAAAATTTCAGGTCAGGCTTTTTTCATTCGATCCATGTTGTGTTTCCAGGCGCGGTTAAAGTCCTGTTGATGGTAAGCTTCGGCATCCCCTCTGGATGGATGGGCCTGAAAAAAATTAAAAAGTTCTATTTGTCGCGGGGATAAAACAGCCTGCGGACTTCCTCCTTTTGCCAACACACTATTGAGCCGGCTGGCCTGGATAGGAAGCATGGGGACATAGCGGTAAGCCGTTTGACGGAGATAGTATTGAGGTTCATGATCCGGCTTAAAACCGGCAGACTTTTTCAAATCCTTATCCACGAACAACCCTTCGGCCAGGTCTTCACCTTCGGCAAATAATGTATTAGCACATTCCTGTTTACGGGCTTCTCCAATCAGCTGACTGGTGCTGATAACGGCCGGGTTATAATTTACACGCACCACTTCCTTACCTTGAATAAATCCAGGTTCCGTACTCAACACCCCTTCCAGATTGCCCAGTTTTTTCTCGCCCTCCCAAAAACAACTCATACTAAAAGACATTTGTTTTGATGTTTTTGCTGCGGCAGATTCATAGATTAATCTCAGATAACCGGGTATATTTTTTTTCCTGCTGTTCAGGGCATTGACCATTTTATCTGCAATTCCGGCAGCGGAGTAATTGGCATCCAATCTGGGTACCAGGTCTTTCATATCCGCATCGATAATACGTACTACGGGATTGTTCCACGCAGGTTCTCCAAATAATTTAAGTACCCTGGCATCTTCCCCTGCTTTATTGTTGTGGATGGCAAGGGGTACAAATTCCTGTTCAATACCTTCTACCAGGAGTGGATGGCTGAGGACTTCCGAACCATACCGTTGACAGGTTGCACAACCTGGAACTTCCTGAAACAATATCAGAATGGGTTTGCCGGATTGTTTAGAGTTAGAAATGGCTTCACGGATATCCCTTATCCATTTTACTTCACCCAACTCAATTGGTTTTTGAGCTTGTAAGGGAATCAGATAACTTGCCAGGATCACCAAAATGCAACCTGAAAATTTCATTAGTTTCTTTTATTGTTTTTCCCAAACTTCATGGACGTCATTACCGGTAGAACTCTTACCCTTATGTATCCATTTAGACCCTGAAACTTCGGCATTAAAAACCAATTGACTTCCTACCCTTGTTGGATCTCTGGAAAAAAAAGCGAGATGTTCGGTGTACCTGCCATCTGCGAGAGTATATTTTCCCCCGCCTGTTCCGAAAAATTGTTTGCTCAACGGATTGATTGCTACCCATTGAAAGCGGGTACCGCTATTGATTTTTAATGTTTTTCTTGCACCCTGTGGCATGGGACTCATATTCCCATCATTGCCAATACGGGCAGTAATCCTCCAGCAACCTGACAAAGGCGCCGTTGCAGGAGCATCATCAATTTTCGTCCAGGTGGTTTTAACGAGGTGTTCCAAAGTTAGTGTTGTTTCACTCAACGTGGTGTTATAACTGATTTGATTGCCCACCGATGCGGTATCCGTAGTATTAAATTCTACCGTCAGTAAACATTTGCCCGGCTTGGCCTCATATTTTCCTCCATAAGTCCTGATAAAAGCATTGGTATTTTCATTGTATACCGCCACGGTGAGATAATTGTCCGTAGCGATCATTGTAGCTACCTCCCCCGCATCCCCAGCCCCTCTTAGTTCCCAGGCACCTTTTATGCCAGGAGCTGATGGGGCAAATAACAGGTTCAGGGTAGTGAAAATCAAAAAAAGCAGTTGCATATGTTTTCCTTTAAATGCCGGATAAAATCCTGCTAAAGGTAAAGGATTTTACTTAATGAAATGATAATGAGCATATTGATTAAGAATTTCTCTTGTCTATTTAGTTATTTTGTAAAAAATATTTCATATATGTTAAAAATCTTTTGTTTTGTTTTAAGCTTAGGTGTTCTTCTGGTATCCTGTAAATCAGAAAAAACCAAGGAAGCTATGCCTGAAGCAGCCCCCGCAGCTCCTGCGGTGAAGACCCATAAACTGGTTCAAAAATGGGAAACCGATACGATTCTCAAAGTTCCGGAATCCGTTATTTTCGATGCAAAAAACCAGGTCCTCTATGCGGCTAATATTGATGGTAAAGAACCCTGGGGTAAAGATGGTAAAGGTTCTATTGCCAAGATCGGACTTGATGGAAAAATTATAGATGTAGAATGGGTCAAAGGACTTCAGGCTCCTAAAGGAATGGGGATCCTGAATGACAAACTTTATGTCGCTGACCTCACCGATATTGTGGTGATCGATATTACTAAGGCATCCATTGCCTCCAGGATCAAAGTACCTGGTTCTAAAGGCCTTAATGATATTTCCATAGATGCAAGCGGGGTGATCTACGTTACGGATTCCCAGGGAAAAAGATTATACCGAGTGGAGAACAATTCTGCAACCATCGTAGTGGATTCCTTATCCGGGCCCAATGGAGTATTGGTCAGTGGCGCTGACCTCTATCTTTTAAACAGTGGTGCATTGAATAAAGTCAATAAAGACGGAGGTCTTTCCCTGGTCGCTGAAGGTATGGAAGGTGGAACCGATGGTGTTGAACACATAAAAGACAATGATTTTGTGGTTTCCTGTTGGTCAGGTACGGTATGGTATATCAATGCCGATGGCAGGAAAGAAATGCTTTTTGACGGCAAATCATTGGGTAAGAATACTGCCGATATCGGTTATGATCCAGCGACCAAAATGGTATATGTGCCTACTTTCTGGAAAAATTCAGTGATTGCATTTGAATTGACAGAAGAATAAAATTGAAGTAATTCGTCTGTTTCAAATATAGATGCGAAGGATATGATTTTATCCTTCGCATTTTTTTTGCTGCATACGCGGCACCCCAAAAACCACTTCGAAGGACCAATCCACCTACCTCCTGTTTTGTGCGTTGGGACACCTGGAAAAAAGACTTCCATTGAATGTGATATTTAACACACAAGACCACTCTGCGATCATCTGCGCATTCAGAAGGAGTTCCAAATTTCAGAATTCTGTCATTTAAGATCAACCCATTTTATTGGTTCTTGAACTCAGATTATCGAGGAAGTTTTTTAAAGTATCATGCCGAGAGCTCTGAAGGACTAGCTTTGCAAGTCTAACCGCGGTCATAAGCCCAACTTATTGCCACCGAAACTCAGATTATCACAGAAAAATTTTCATATTGTGTGCCTCCAAAATTGCGATGGGACACCCAAAATCTATAAGAGAACTCAATATTATCAAGGCTTTTGGGCTACCGCTTGATTATACCGCACAAACCAGGAAAAACCAGTTCGAAGGAACAATCCCCCAACCTATTAAAACATCCAGTGGACATGACCCCTTGGTGATCTTGCATTTTACTATTTATCTTTAACTGATGACCCACCGGCTTCGGCTCACTATTGCTTTTAGTTTTTTTTATGTCTCGCTGCTTGCCCAGTTGTTGCAAGTCAGTGCAGACCTCAAAGTAAAAAGCTGGACTTCACAAGATGGAAAGGTAATTCCCTTCATGGATCAACCACTGGTCTCTTACGAAATCGGTGAGCATTATTACGAATCCGGTGATCCGCAATCCCCTATCCGTGTTTTATGGCTTCCGGGAATTACACCACATGAGGTACACATCATCAATACATCCAATGATACGCTGTCTGTAAAAAATATTCTGCCGTTTGGGAAACGACCCCAGCATGTTTATATTACCGGCAATGGCAATCACCCGCTATCCAGAACCTACTTATTTCAACCGGGGGTTTCACCTGTAAATATTATCGTGCCGGATAATGCATGGAACCTGGGATACACTTCTGTTTCCCTTGCTGCAGGTTATAATATTTATGCTTTTGTCCGGAGAAAATCGCTGGACAATGGCATTCGCCGTCGTTTTGAAAATGTGCTCTATCCCGGAGGGTCGGTGGTATATAATTTTTATACAGACACTTTTGCAGGAGAATGGCAAAATGGATTACGGGCCTGTTTTCGCGACAAGAAATTATATGATCTTCCGGTATTCAATGATTCGATGTACAACCGGGCTGACCTGGGCTGGATAAGGTCTGTCAAGATGATCCACCTGATCATGGGATGGGACAATCAACTTTATGACCGGAAAAAAAATCAATATGTATTGGGGAATTTTATTCAACGTGGCAAATCCTGGTATGGAGGTGACGATGCTATTGGTATCTGGCCCACCTGGCCTGCTTTGGGTATTGATCAGCGCAACCAGTGGGATATGTTCAGGGATATGCCGGGAGGTTTGGCTGGATTGCGTAGACTAGCAGATCAATGTCATGCCGCCGGAGTGCGTTTTTTTATTTGTTATAATCCCTGGGATGAGAGCACGCGAAAAGAAGATCATCTCCAGGGCATGGGCGAATTGGTGAAGTCCCTTGATGCTGACGGTGTAGTTTTGGATACCCGGGGAAGCAGCAGTAAAGAATTGCAGGCAGCGGTTGACCAGATCAAACCCGGTGTCATCATGTATAGTGAAGGTATGGCAGTACCTGCCGACATGGAAACTATCCTGGCAGGACGGGTCCATAATGCATTGTATTATCCACCAATCCTTAACCTGAATAAATTGATCCAGCCTCCGTTTGGAATATTCCGGGTTGCGGAAGTTTACAAGGAACCGATACGAAGAGAAATTCATAGTGCTTTATTCAACGGTTATGGGATTGAGTTTAACTTGTTTCATCCCGGCAATCCGGAGGGACTGGAAAATCAATACAAATACGTGGGGCGGTGTCTAAAAGTCTTACGTGAACATTCCGCTTTATTCAACTCAAAAGACTGGACACCATTGTATCCTTCCCTCCAGGACAGTATACTGATCAATCATTGGTATGGAAAAAACAAAGAAATCTTTACCATTTACAATTCAAGGGCTGGTGGTTTCGAAGGTCATTTATTTAAAATTCTAAACAAACCAGGCAGGTGGGTGGATTTATGGAATCATAAACTGATTCGAACAAAATCCGACCAGGACACTCAAATCATTCCTATACAACTGGACCCATACCCGGGAGTATTTCAAAATACCAACAACGAAGGATCTATTGGGGTCATTGCACGCTTTGACCCCCAACTCCTGATTAACATAGTCCAGGTGGATCAAGCAGAGGTGTCTGCCCCGATCGGATCCCATCTCTTAATATGGGCTGGTAAACCGGATTACCAGAATAAGCCCTTAAAGCTTTCAACGAAGAAACAAACGGTTAATTTGACATCGGTCTTTCCAGGTTATGAAGGTGATTATATTTTTCAATTGTTTGACTCATCAGAGTTGATCGATGAAGAAATCATGACCCTGCCATCCGCTCTGCCCAGGCCTTTGAATTCTTTGACTAAAACAACCCGGCATGAATTAAGTCATGAAATGGTTGAAATACCTGCGGACACCTTCAGATTTTATACAACACACGGAGATGATTTTATACCTTATCCAGATCACCGCGAAGCGATATTGTATCATATCCCTTCTTTTTATATAGACCGTCATCCGGTAACAAATAAAGAATTTGAAACCTTTCTCAAAAGATCAGGCTATAAACCAAAAAACAAAAACAATTTTCTGAAGCACTGGGAAAATAATAAAATCCCATCCGGTATGGATCATAAACCTGTAGTATATGTTTCAATTGAGGATGTCGGTGCATATTGCAAGTGGGCGGGTAAACGATTACCGACAGAACTGGAATGGCAATATGCCGCACAAACGACAAAAAGATGGTTGTGGCCCTGGGGCAATGAAGCGGGAATTGTAGAAACTCAATCCGAAAAGATTACAGAGACTCTAACTCATACCCGGTATATTTCCTTTGATTCAACGCGCGCAAACCCTGGCAATGGACACCTGGACCCTGTGGGAACTTATCCCCGCGGTATAAATGAATACGGCCTGAGCGATCTTGTCGGTTCGGTGTGGCAAATGACCGCAGACCGGTATCAAACAGGATCATATGAATATTTGCTTTTGAAAGGAGGCAGCTATTATAAACCCACTGCAAGTTGGTGGTATGTACAAGGAGGGCCACAGCCATTGACCTGGCGGCAAATATTGTTATTGGTTGATCAGGGTTTTGAAAGGAAGGCTACGGTTGGCTTTCGTTGTGTGAGGGACCGGTAAGATAACGAATGACGATTGACCAAATACGAAG
>Ga0138256_10006429_pt1 | contig 12422 bp, 10 predicted proteins | sample KNB2016incub_MG_FD_105486 | JGI IMG/M metagenome (GOLD analysis project Ga0138256, IMG submission 105486) | Active sludge microbial communities from wastewater in Klosterneuburg, Austria - KNB2014incub_MG | ecosystem: Engineered > WWTP > Activated sludge > Unclassified | place: Austria... | reverse complement strand
GGGATGAAATATTCATTTTCAGTATTTGGATAAATTTAACTTGGCAGTCATTTGTATTATACCCTATAGAGTGGATATATACAATTATTTGCCTTCTAAGTCAAATAAAAGATCTCTAAGTTTAGCGGCCTTTTCGAACTCCATCATGTCTGCATGAAGTTCAATTTGAAATTTAAGTTCTTGTAAGAATTTCTTTCGCTGAGACTTATCCATGAGTTTGAAGCTTTCAGCTTTCTTCTCAAGATCTATCTCATCAATATCTACTTTAGCTTCTTCAGTTCGCTCTAGAGATACCCTAATGTCCTTTTTTATACTTATAGGGGTAATACCATGTTCTTTGTTGAAATCTTCCTGTAACTTCCTTCTTCTACGTGTTTCAGCTACAGATGAGACAATAGACTTAGTAACGTTATCAGCATACATGATTACTCTTCCCTCTTCATGTCTTGCTGCTCTACCCATTGTTTGTATCAACGATACATGAGATCTTAAGAATCCTTCTTTATCGGCATCTAGTATGGCTACTAAAGATACTTCTGGAAGATCTAATCCCTCTCTAAGTAGATTAATACCCACAATAACATCAAAATGTCCAAGTCTTAAGTTATTCAGTATTTCTACTCTTTCAATAGCATCTCTGTCTGAGTGAAGGTACTCTACTTTTACATCTTTTTCTTTTAAGTAGTTAGTGAGTTCTTCAGACATACGCTTTGTGAGAGTAGTTACTAACACTCTTTGTTTCTTCTTTATTGTTGCTAGTATTTCATCTACTAGATCATCTATCTGATTTTTACACTCTAAAGTGTTACTTAACTTCATAGTGGGTATTAAGAGACTATTCTCTTCAAGACTCTTCTTTAAACTCTCAGCATTTTCTTTAAAAGCAGGACGTATATCTACAACTGGATCAAGAAGTCCAGTAGGTCGTATTATCTGTTCCACTAGGCCTGTATAGTCTTCTGGTAGCTTAACTTCATTTCCTTTATGATTCATCACTTCATTTCTACTTAAATCTAGTTCATATTCATTAGGAGTTGCGGATACATATATCGTCTGATTCAGTCTTTTATTGAACTCATCAAATTTAAGAGGACGGTTATCCATTGCAGATGGAAGTCTAAATCCATAGTCTATTAAAGTTTGTTTTCTAGCTCTATCTCCAAAATACATTCCTCTTACTTGAGGAATACTCATGTGTGATTCATCTACAAAGAGTAGGAAATCATCTGGAAAGTAATCAAGAAGTGTAGAAGGAGGACTACCTGCTTCTCTACCCTCAATTTGTCTAGAGTAGTTCTCTATTCCTTTTACAAATCCTATTTCTTGAAGTACTTCAAGGTCAAAGTTTGTTTTTTGCTCAATTCTTCTTGCTTCTAATATCATTCCTTTATCGTTAAAGTATTTAATCCTATCCTTTAACTCTTCTTGTATCTTAGGAAAACTAGCTCTTAGCTTTTCATCTGTAGTTACATATTGTTTAGCAGGAAATATTTTTACTTCTTTAAGTACTTCTTTAATCTCTGCGGTTATTGGATTAAAGAGAGATATCTTTTCAAGTTCATTACCAAAGAACTCTAGTTTCACTGCAGTATCTTCTGAACTAAAGTATATATCTAGGATATCTCCCCTAACTCGGTATGTACCAGGTTCAAAGTCATAACTATCTCTTTGGTATTGAAGATCATTTAGTTGAGCTAATATCTTTTCTCTAACATATGATTTGCCTACTTCAAATACCCTTGATAGAGCCAAGTAGTCTTCAGGATCACCCAGACCATATATACAAGATACTGAAGCTACTATTATGACATCTCTCCTACTTAGTAGAGCTTGAGTAGATGCGTTTCTATATTTCTCTATTTCCACATTAATATCTGCATCCTTCTCTATGTACAGGTCTTTAGAAGGGATATATGACTCAGGCTGGTAATAGTCGTAGTAGGAGACAAAATATCTTACAGCATTTTCAGGAAAGAATTCTTTAAATTCTCCAAATAGCTGAGCTGCCAATGTCTTATTGTGTGCTAGTACTAGCGTAGGACGGTTAAGGCGATGTATAATACTAGCCATTGTAAAAGTTTTACCTGTACCAGTAGCCCCAAGTAATGTTTGGTGTTTTAAACCACTCATTACTCCTTTCGTTAGGTAATCTATTGCATGTGGCTGATCCCCATTAGGATTAAATTTTGAATTTAGTTTAAATTGCATAAGTAATTATATCATTATGGAAACTAGGTACATTAAAAATCCATTTCAGGGTACTACTTCACAAATTGGAGGTGAGTCGGTTGACCTTGGAGGATCTGCAAGTGGTATTAGTAGATCAAGATTAGACAACTATTGTGGGTCACTTGTAGAAAGAAGTGTACATATTCCAAATAAAACAGACGAAACATGGTGTTTAGAAATATTTTATACAACAGATCGTTTAAAAAGCGTAACTTTTAGAAATGGGATTAGACTTCCTGAATATAATTTCTCAATGCTTATTATCGAACTTAGAGAAAATGAAGACACTATAAATGATTATGAAAGCTTTTCTATGGGTGTAACACTTCAAGCCTTACATCCTAATGGAAGAATTCTCCGATATTCTCGAAAACTCGAAATTGAAGGGAGTGATCCAGCGATATTTAACTCAGGAGAAGAATTAAATGGATTTCCAATAACTAGACTTGGCAGTGTTTTTCAAATTGGATCTGAATTTAACTCTCCATATATTCCAGATGGTAACTTTGGTATGTATGATGAAACACTGTTAATGATATCAGAAGATAAAGTATTTCTTTCCCCTTTTGTTGAAGGTAAGAATTCTCTCTTTGGAACAACGGTAAGTGTTGATTACTTAAATTTAACCAAATGTATTACTAAAATGTTTCGTAACATCTCTCTTAATATTCGAGGACCTAAAGCAACTGAAAACCTAAAAAGGTTTGGACATGTGGATTTTAATAACTATTTTTCAAGAACGTTAAGGATAGCACCCTCTGCTATTCACCTCGATTAATATCATGTCTTTAATAATCTGTTATAGCTTTCCAAATTAAGTAGTGTAGCTATTCTTAAACTATTTGTATCCTTTATTCTAAACAGATAGTTCAGATACGCTCTAGTTGTATTTCTAAGTTCTTCTATTTCGGAATCTTCATTTAAAGGAGTTTTGTCATCTCTGTATTCACTTCTTGTTATCTTAAGTTCTTCTACTTCTTTTGTTTCTTTATTTATTGAATATAGCAGTCCATGTCTAGCATTACGAGTAGGTACTACACAATCAAAAAGATTGTATCCCCACTTTATACATTTAATAATGTCTTTAGGATATCCTATTCCCATTGCATAGTTATACTTACCTGTTTTGTTCGCTAGTTTTGCATTAAACTCTACTATTTCATCTAAAAATATATTGTCATCACTTGTAGGCCAACCACCAAATCCATAACCATCAAACCCTATTTCATTTAATTCATTAAAAGATCTCTCTCTTAAATCTAGTTCTTGTCCTCCTTGTATTACACAAAAAATGAGGGGATCATATTCTGGATCTTTGTCTTGTATTTCTTTTAAACGTTTAGTGAAATATTCTTTACACTCCTTTGCCCATCTTGTAGTTTTTTCTACTGATTGTTCTACTCTTTCTCTACTTGAACTAGGATGTAAACAATCATCTAAAACTATTACTACATCAGTTCTTAAATTTAATTGGATATCTATGGAAGATTTAGGGGTTAATATATGTTTACTACCATTTCTTGGATTGATAAACTCAACTCTATCATCAAACATCTTTCCTAATCCTCTTTTAACTAAAGAGTACGCTTGAAATCCACCTGAGTCAGTAATTACTCCCCCATCCCATCCAGTAAAACTTTTAAATCCACCTAAATCATTTACATGTTTATCATCTGCATTCATTGATACATGTAGTGTATTTGTAACAATGGCTTCAGTACCTACTTTTTTGAGATCAGAATAACTCACGGAGTTTACAATTCCATATGTGGCATCAGGCATGAAGATAGGTTTTGTTAATTTTTGTCTGAAATAGTTTGCCATAGTTGTTTCCAAGTAGATATTTCTATATCTTGAGGTCTTGAGAGCTCAGATATTTTAAGATCTTTTATAACCTCCTTAATATTTTCTACATGTTTAAAGTTATTTGCTAAAGTTTTACGTGGTGATAGAAAACCTGATTTAATAAACCTAGCGATTTCAGCTCTGTTTAGTATTTCCTCTTTAGATAAGCTCTCTAATTCAACTTTAATAACCCCACCATCTACTTTAGGTACTGGATAAAAGAAATCTTTTGAAATAGTCATACAGTAAGTACATATACCAAAGAGCTTAATATAGTTTGAAAGGAATGATGCTCGTGGTGGATTCTCTGCATAGTCTTCAGCTACTTCTTTTTGAAGTAGAAATACTAACTCATATTTTATATCTACTATTTCCTCTAAACATTTCTTAATTATCTTTTTAGATATGTTATATGGTAGGGATCCTACAATCTTCAGACACTTTGTGTCCTTGATGTTCGTTTCATTTAATAGTTCTTTTAAATCTAGTTGTAAGAAATCTGAGTTTTGTATTTCTACATTTGGATATTTCTCAAATGTAGATTTTAGTGTAGGTAGTAAGTCCTTATCAATTTCAATACATATTACTTTAGCATTACTTTTTGCTAAGAAGTGAGTAAGTACTCCTTCACCTGGTCCTATTTCTATTATTAAGTCATTTTCCTTTGGTGCTACATGGCTAACAAACTTTATTAGCTCTTCATCTGACGTTAGAAAGTTTTGTCCAAAGTATCTTTTAAAGTTGTGATCCATTTATTTCCTTATATAACTTATTTGCATCATTAATATTACTCTTAATTTCATCTATTGCCATTTTCCATATATGATCTTTATCTCCTGTTAGTTTCTTTATTACCTCACTTGTTGGAAGTGATGTTCCTGTAGAAAGAAACTCTTTAATATTTTTTAAGTATTTCTTATCCTTCTTGTATTTTGCTTTCATATACTTAGCTATCATGAGTCCCATGGAGTAGGAATATACATAGAAATACATTCTAAAATGAGGTACATACATCCACCAATTCTCTGATCCCTTATCTTGCGATACTGATGAACCCATGTAAGAACTCATATGTTTTGTAAACACTTCTCCAATTTCTTTATTCGATAAATAGTGTTTTAGTTTAAAGAGTGCATGTACTTCTCTTTCAAAGTTAAAGAAGGCAACTTGTCTAAATATAGAAGACACATCCATATCAATCTTTTTAAGTAAGATGTTTAGCTTCTTAACTCCCTTAGAGTTCTCTATGAGGTTATCTACAACCATATCTTCAAAGAATGTAGATGCTATTTCTGCAGTTGCAGGAGGTGTTGAGAAGTAAAGAGCGTTTTGAGTTTCTTTCATCATCTCTGAGTTGATTCCGTGTCCTGCTTCATGAGCTATTGTTAATAGATCATGTAATTTATCATGATGGTTAAGGAGTATAAATGTTGGGAGAGATTTAGCTACGTTTATACAGTATGCACCACCTGATTTACCTTTCTTAGATTCTGAGTCTATATTTCCATCTAGGAATTTATGAAGTATACCTTCGAACTTAGGGTCGATTGTATTAAATACATTCTTCACAATATCTATACTCTTCTTTAAATCAAATTTAGATTCTCCTTTCTCAAATGATAATCCTCTCTCATGGTATTTTAGTTTCTTGAGCCCCAGTACTTTTGCTTTTAAGGTATAGTAATCCTTTGAGACATCGTTATATTTCTTTACATACTCACACATATCTTCTACAAACTCTTTTTCTACATCATCAGATAGATATCTACTTTCCTCGGGATATGAATACTTCTTTATCTTATCCATCTTAGCCTTATATTGAAGTGTGTTATTAAACTCAGCTTCAGCTACTTTAGAGTGTTTAAGAAGTATTTCATTAAATGCTACGCTAGCATTATCTCTTAATACTTTATCAGGGCTGTTAAACCTATCACTAAGTTTTTCAAAGTTAAGTGTATGAATCTTTCCTTTAGAGTCTTTTACTTTTACTACTTCAGAAGATAAAAGAGATTCAAGAAGTCTATTCCAAGCTCCACTAGCCATGTCTGATAGTTCATTCACTACCTCTTCTTTATCTGAGGGTAATATATGTTTACTAAACTTAAATACATTTCGTAAATAGTTTTTGAAATCTAAAATAGATGGATCGCTTAAAATTTCTTTTTGCTTATCTTCAGGAATCTTAGATAGTCTTACATATATGAAGTGAAGAAGTCTAGATAGCTCTACATTTAATTTCTCTATTTGAGAGTATCTAGCCTTTACTTTAGTACTTTCTTGATCAAGAAACTGATTAAGATAGATATAGTAAGAGGGCTTACCTCCATACGAGTATTTATCTTCAAATTTCTCTATGTCTGTTAAAAGAGCTTTAAGGTTGGATATGTTTGTGTCAAAGTCTGAAGATATATACTTATCATGAAGCTTTTTACCTTCTTTTAATACAAGTGCAATATCCTTATCTATGTTCTTATCATCAAGTGAAGTATAAAACTGATTCAAATCCCATTTAAGAGTAAACATTCTTCATATTTCCTAAAGTAATATATCTATATATGTATTTTACAGCATAGATATACTCTTTAAGTAGCGATTTAAAGATCTTAGAAATATATATCGATCCATATGAGGCACCTACTCCTATGGAAGCTAGTAATATGAGTTTAGAGATAAAGCCAGAGTAATTTTCAAAGAGATTTAGATAGCTATCCATATTGGGTAAGCTTAAAGCGATACCAGGGTAAGTAGATATAACGGAACTCTTTATAGTATCTGGTAATTTCTTAAAGTCTTCTTTGTCTATTACAATATTAAGAGTACTTCTAGCGTATACAAATATCTCTTTATTATTTATTTTCTTTCTAAACCCATTAAACGCTTCAATATATATGTCTGCCCTACTATTCATAATATATATCTGATTAGTACATAGGTCTTGAAAGGAGTATCCATTTTGATCGGTTTCTCCAACTAGACTATATATCTTTTTTGTATCTCTATCTTTAATAGAAAGTAGATAAGATGTTTGAAGGTTTAGATTCTCAACACCTTTCCCTCTACTAAACTGAACTATTAACTCACAAGCATATACTTGAGCTGAAACAGTAATACTTGTAGAAGCAGACTCAGCATTAACTTTATTACCCTTAAAAGAAAGTACTAGAAAAGCAAATATGAAGATAAAGGTAGTAATGAGAAATAGTTTTTTAAAAGTTCTTTTGATGGACATAAAAAAACCTCCTGAAGCCACCTAAACACATATATTGTGTTAGGCAGAGTCAGAAGGTTAACTTCTTAACAGTAAAGATAGTACTACTTTACTACCTCTCCATCAACAGCTTCTTCAGCTTTATCATCTTTCTTAGGCTCATCAGCTTTTTTCTCGTCTGTCTTTTTGTCTTCAGGTTTAGCTGAAGCTTGAGAATACATTTTTGTAGAAATATCTTGTACTATTTTAGTTAGTTCTTCTTTCTTTTTAGCTAGTTCCTCTTTATTAAAGTCTTCTTTATCACTTAATTCTTTAAGAGCTTTAGCTTTTTCCTCTATACTTTTCTTCTCATCTGCACTTAGCTTATCTTTAAAGTCTTTTAATACTTTTTCACATTGGAATACTAGAGATTGTGCATCATTTCTAATCTCAGCTCTTTCTTTAAACTCTTTATCTTTAGCGGCATTAGTTTCAGCTGCCTTCACCATCTTATCTATCTCTTCTTCAGATAGTTGAGTGGATGCTGTTATGGTAATACTTTGAGATTTACCTGATGCCTTATCTACTGCATGAACATTTAGTATTCCATTAGCATCTAGTTTAAAGCTAACTTCTATTTGAGGTATTCCTCTAGGTGCTGGTGGTATTCCATCTAGAATAAAGGTACCAAGTACTTTGTTATCATCAGCTTTAGGTCTTTCTCCTTGTACTATCTTTACTTCAACAGCTGGTTGATTATCTGCTGCTGTAGAAAATACCTGAGATTTCTCTGTAGGTATTGTAGTGTTACGAGCAATCATTGGAGTAGCAACTCCACCATATGTTTCTATAGCGAGTGTTAAAGGAGTAACATCAAGTAAAGTAATGTCTTTTACATCACCTGTTAACACTCCTCCTTGAACAGCTGCACCAATTGCGACTACTTCATCAGGGTTTACTGATTTATTTGGTTCTTTTCCAAAGAAATCTTTAACAGTCTTTATAACTAGAGGCATTCTAGTCATACCGCCTACTAAAACAATTTCATCTATATCTTTAACATCCATCTTGGCATCAGCTAAAGCTTTCTTAACTGGTTCAATAGTCTTTTCTACATATTCTTTAATTAGATTCTCAAGCTCTGCTCTAGTCATATTCTTATTTATATGTTTAGGTCCAGATGCATCAGCTGTAATGAAAGGAAGATTAATTGTTGTAGTTTCTGATGATGATAATTCTATCTTAGCTTTTTCAGCTGCTTCTTTTAATCTTTGAAGAGCTATTGGATCAGTCTTAAGGTCAATTCCATTTTCATTCTTAAATTCAGAAGCTAAATGATCTATGATCTTTTGATCAAAGTCATCTCCACCAAGATGAGTATCACCATTAGTAGATTTAACTTCAAATACTCCATCTCCAAGTTCTAGAATTGTGATATCAAATGTTCCTCCTCCAAGATCATATACAGCTATTACCTCATCTTTCTTTTTATCAAGTCCATATGCTAATGCTGCTGCAGTAGGTTCGTTTATGATTCTTTGAACATTAAGACCTGCAATTTTACCTGCATTTTTTGTAGCTTGTCTTTGAGAGTCATCAAAATATGCTGGAACTGTAATCACAGCTTCTGTGATAGGTTCACCTAGGAAAGATTCAGCATCAGCTTTAATCTTAGAAAGTACTTTAGCTGATATTGCTTCAGGTGGAAGATATTCATCTCCAAACTTTATTTCTATACCACCTTTATCTGATTTACGTATATCAAAAGGAAGTAACTTAACATCTCTTTGTACTGCAGGATCATCCCATCTTCTACCTATTAATCTTTTAATAGAGTAAAAGGTTCCTTTAGGGTTAGTTACCATTTGATTCTTAGCAGGAACTCCAACAATTTCTTTGCCATCTTTAGATAAGGCGATTATAGATGGTATTGTTCTACCACCTTCTTTAGAAGCTATTACAGTAGGTGTACCACCTTCCATAATGGCCATACAGGAGTTTGTAGTTCCTAAATCGATTCCTAATATTTTTGACATAAAAAAAAGAATAATAAATATATTTTGTTATTAGCAAAGTCTACTTCAGAGTGCTAATTTTGTCAAGAATAAAATTAAAACTTTTTGAGTAACTTTTGTTAAATCTTCGTTCTCTAAGATTTCTTCAATATCATCATATGGAAAGAAATGAGGCTTATATTTTTCAGAACCTTTAAAACTTCCCATAACGCCTTGATAATCTAGAAGAATTACATTTAGACCTTCTTTTTGTCTATCTACTATTTTTACTTTTCCACTATTACTAATATCTAGTCCATATTTCAAACCAATCTTTGTTAATATATCATCGTCTAATGCAGTCCTAATAGAGGGTAGAGATAATCTTCCATTACTGTTTTCAAAAAGAAGTACTGTCTGTCTGGTAGTAGCTTCATTAATAACTTCTAAAAATCGAATTATAAGGACAATTTCTTGTGGTCGTGGTTCCCCTTCCTTCATTTCTTACCAATTATAACTCGGGCAGGTCTAACTAATGTGTCTTTTGTGGCATACTTATATCCTTTTTGAACAACTACTTTTACTACATCTATTTCTTTATCATCTGTAACTGGTAGTGTACCTACTGCTTCCATATTATGAGGATCATATTTATCACCTACATTTACAGGAATTTCTATTAATCCAAAATCTGTGATTACTGAGTTAATCTTTGCCTGTACACTTCTATATGCTTCTCTTACTTTGTTATGATCTGTTTCTTTAACAACAAACTCATCAGCTCTAATGAAGTCATCTGATATATCTAAAAGTTTTGAAGTTAAGGTTGTATTAGCAAAGAATTGAATTGTTTCTTTTTCACTTTCAACTCTTTTTTTAAGATTTTGGTAATCTGCCAAAGCTCTTAATGCCATACTTTTATGTTTCTCTAATTCTTGAACTAAAAGCTCGTTTGAATCAGACACTACCTCTTTAATATTTGGATTAGTTATTTTAAATGGTTGTTCAATACCATTTTCTTCTCCTACTCCCTTTGATCTAAACTCAAAGATACAATTTTCAGATCTCCACTTACATAGTTTTACATCACCAATTTGTACTTGGTCATATAGATCCATGTCTAGTTCTTTTGATTTACTTAAAAATTCCTCATAGTTAGAAGGGATAAAGGATAGATGATCGATCTTACGAGTTACATCAACTTTTACAGGTTTAGGTTCAGCAATTTCAATGTATCTTAGTTCAAGATTTCCAACTTTAAATACTTCCTTAAGTTTCCCAATTGTTATTCTTCTTCCTGAGTGTGGAATTTCTTTTGTTACTTCAAACCATTCTTTTATATCTTCCAATGTTTCATTGTAGTCATCACTATTGGAACAAAGAAAAGAAATATGGTCTGGTTTAAGTGGGATTATTCCCCTTACTGTCTTAATGTCAGCAGTTGCTAAATCAATATATTCTTTAAGCAGTTCTTTTAAGTTTAAGTTTTCTGTTGCACTCATAATGTTTGATAGTGAAATTAAATACCTTTTGTAGCATCATATAGATTTTTCTCAATATATTTTAGTGCTGGTAATACTTTAGAGTATGTCATACGAGCTGGGCCTACTACACATATAAATGCATCCTCTATTCCATGTATTCGAATTCTAGAGAATGCTACAGCAGCTTCTTTCATACTCTCTATTCCAAGCTCTTCTCCTATTAAAATATATACATCTGATTCTCCTTTTGCTTTTGAGAATATCTTTCCCATTGTGTGTATATCTTCTAAGACTAGGAGTAGTTTATGTAACTGATCAAGATTTTTAAATTCAACATGGTCAAGTAGTTTTGTAATACCTGAGTGGAATATATTTCCATTTACTATACATAGAGTTGTATATCCAGAGAAATCAGAAAGAGCTGATATTGCTTCTTTCATAAGTTTCTCTAAAGAAAATTTAGAACTAAATAGTCTCTCTCTTGCCTCAGCTCCCTTTACTGTATTTACTTCTTCTTCATCAAGAGCCTCTGTGATATAGAATCTCCAGGCCTGAGTAGTAGGTATTCTTCCTGCACTCTGATGTGTCTTATATAGATAACCTCTTTTTACTAGATCTGCCATTTCATTACGTATAGTTGCTGGAGATAGATCAAAATCATATCTATCTGAGATCTCTACGGACCCTACAGCAGTAGCTGTATCCATAAATTCTTGTATTACTGCAAGTAATAATTGTTTTTGTCTGTCATCTAGATCATTCATAGGGGCAAAAGTATTAAATATCTTAGAGGATTTTAATATATCCTATTAGCAAACACAAGAAAAGTGTGATAGTTTAATTTTTACTCTTAAAGAATATTAAAACACCAAGTAAAGAAAGAATTGATGTAGCAATAGAACCAAAGAAGAATATATTTCCACGAGAATCATCTGTATATAGAAGTGTAATAAGACCTACAAAGTACGTTGCTATGAATACTACAAATGAAAACTTAGTGAATCTATGTAAGTCTTCTGCACTCTTCACTTGATATTTTGTATCAATAGATTTCATGACTGTAGTACAAAACTCTTTTGCATATTGAAGCTCTTCTGTTAAATATGTCTTTTTGTAGTTTAGAGTTGTTTGTTGCTTAGTAGTTGTATAGCTTTCAATAAGACTTAGGAGTTTATTCTGATTACTAGTTATTAATGTAAGTGTAGATATGTTTATCTGACTACTTGTTAAATCTTTTATGAGCTTGTAGTTATCTACTCCTACAAAGTAGTTTTTTCTAATCTCATTAGTATCGGATAAGATGTGTTCAACCATCTTAGACTCATCATCTATTACAACACTTATAAATCTTTCTATGAAGCTACCAAATCCTTTGTGATCAATTTCATCAATCTTTGATTTATATTTATCAAAGAAATAGTAGGAGTTATTTGTGAATATAAAGGCATCGTTAGTTTTAAGGTGATAAAGAATATTTACTTCTAAAGAGTCTATAGTCTTAGTTGCTTTTACATATTCAGGAAGGTAGAAGATTATAAAGATATAGTCGTCATTCTCATTAAACTCTATTCTAGTATTATTATTAACAATCTTATCTACTGTCTCATTATCAATTTTAATATCGGAAACAACCTTCTTTAAGGTCTTTTCATCGGCATTTTTTAGAATATGTATTTTTCCCAT
>Ga0138256_10006426_pt1 | contig 12423 bp, 11 predicted proteins | sample KNB2016incub_MG_FD_105486 | JGI IMG/M metagenome (GOLD analysis project Ga0138256, IMG submission 105486) | Active sludge microbial communities from wastewater in Klosterneuburg, Austria - KNB2014incub_MG | ecosystem: Engineered > WWTP > Activated sludge > Unclassified | place: Austria... | reverse complement strand
CGCCGTCGGAAGCTCAGCCGTTAGCCTCGGGCCGCGCCCCCGGCGGCGACGGATCCGGGTTGTACAGCGCCGTCAGCACGTGGTCGCGCCACGCGCCGGCGATGAACAAGTAGTCGCGGGCGTAGCCCTCGACGGAAAACCCCAGGCTGCGCAAGAGCCGGCCCGAGCGGTCGTTGATCGGCATGTAGTTGGCGCTCAGGCGGTGCAGCCCGAGTCGCCCGAAGGCAAAGTCGATGGCCGCGCCGAGGCCCTCGCGCATCAGCCCGCGCCCCTCGAAGCGATGGTCGATGTTGTAGCCCAGGTTGCAGGCTTGCAGCGGACCGCGCACCACCTCGGTGAAGCTGATGTGACCGAGCACCGGACCGTCGGGCTTCTGGGCGTCGAGCAGCTGCAAGCGACAGGAGCGATCGGCCAGGTATTCGGCGCGGTTCTCTTCGAGCCGCCAGCGCCAGTAGTCTTCGCTGTGCGACCCCGGCGGCTTGGGCGGCGACCAGGGCGCCAGGTGCTCGCGGTTCTCGTGGAAGTAGGCCACCAGCCTCGGCGCAGCCGACGGCGGAAGCAAGGTGAGCAGCACGCGCTCGGTCTCGAGCCGCACCGGCGACGGTTCGTCCGCGTTCATCAGCAGGGCCGCAATTAGAGCATCTTCGCCATCAGGTCGACCAGGGCCAAGCGCTGCGCCAGGCCGCCTTCGTGGTCCACCTCGACGTGCTCGAGCAGGGGTGAGACCAACGCTTGGTGGGGCGCGCCGTTCAGCTCGCGATCGGCCCACTCGGCTTCGCTGGGCGGAATCACCGAGTCGCCGGAGCCGTGCAGCAGGTAGACCGGCGCATCGATCTGATCGAGCCGACCGGCCGGAGACAGCTCCCCCAGCTGGACCTTCTTCGAGTCGAGCAGGCGCAAGAGGTCGGGACCCAGCTCCCTCAGGTTCCCGCTCTCGACCAGGCGGAACAAGCGCTCGCCGGACGCGGTGGTGCGCTGCGAGGCGCGGGCGATGGCAGCCGGTCGGTCCTCGTGCAGCCAGTGGCGCAGCGCATCGCGCAGGGTGACCTGGTCGGCGGGCTCCACGAAGTGCTCGATGTTCCCGTAGGCGACCACCACCAGACCGTACTCGTGGGCCGTGAGCTCGCTCGGGCCCGTTGGCGTCTCGATCCGATTGCTGACCAAGAAGCGGAGCACCCGGGGCAGATCGTGGTGGCCACCGACGCTGGTCACGTACGCGAGCTTGCCCGCGAGCTCGGCGCGACTGGCGGCCACCAGCGACAGCCCGCCCGCGAAGCTGAACCCGAGCAGGCCCACGCGCTCTTCCGTCACCACGTCGCGGCGGGCCGAGAGCCAGCGCACCGAGTCTGCGATGATCCGCTCACCCTGCGAGGTGATGCGATAGTCGGTGAGGTCGCGGAGCTCGGGGGTGAGCACCACGCGGCCCGCCCGCGCCAGCTCGCGTGCGAAGGGCACCAGGCGGCGCTCGTCGATGCCGCGATAGTGCACGCCATGAGCCACCACCAGCCCGGGGGCGCGAGGCGCGTCGGCGCGCTGGTACAGGCGCGCGCGGATCGGGCCGTCGCGGCCGGGGAGCGAGACGTCGGTCTCGATCAGCGGCGACGCCTCGGTGGGTGGCGATGCCAGCGCGGTGAGCAAGCGCCCAGCGCGCCACCAGCGAGAGAGCGGCGGATGGGCCAGCGACACGAGGGCGACGATTCCGAGCACGACTGCGAGGGCACGGCGTCTGGTCATGAAAGAAGTCTGACTCGGCGGCGCGCGACGAAACCGCCCGATGACAGTGTTTTACAATCTATTTCGCCGGCCTCGGCTCGACGCCAGGAATAGAAATCCGAGAGCCGACAGGAGCCAGTGGTTCCCGCGAGTTCGCCGTGCGCTGGCTGCGCACCCACCGCCGTCATCGCGGGCCGACACCGTCGGCTCGGGCGGCGGCGCATCGGCGCCGGCGTCCACGGGCGGTGGCGGCGAGCCCGTCACCCAGGCGGGCGGCGCGTATCCGCCCTCGGTTGCCGCCTGCGCCCCCACCTTCTGTAGCCAGGCCTTCCAGGCGGGCATCGCACCAAGCACCGGCGTGGTGCACGGGTTGATGCCGCGCGATACCGTGCCCACCAGCCGCCCCTCTGCGTCGAGCGCGGCAGCGCCCGAGTCGTTCTGGCAGAACGCGTCATCTGCGCTGACCCACTCGCTCTCGGCCGCGGGGATCGAGCCGCAGGCCGAACCGACACAGCTCACCGCCACGCCAGGCTTGAAGCGTCGCGTGCCGATACTGCCGCTGCCGGTGTTGCCGTACCCCACCGCCGTGACCAGCTCGCCCGGCGCCACCAGGTCGTCCAGGCGCGGCGCAGCGGTGGGCGCGCCCGAGCCGAAGCCGGTGCCGACCAGCACCACCGCGGCGAAGTCGAAGCCGCAGGTGTCGTCGCCCCCCGGGGCCAGCTCGGTGCGCGACACCGACACGTAGTCCGCCGGCTCGTCGGTCTGCACGTGCTTCTGCGTGACCAGCACGTTGTCGGGCGGGTAGGCCGCACCCAGCGGCGCCTGGCCGCAGGTCACGAAACCGCCGGGGCTGTCGGCAATGCAGTGGCGCGCGGTTAGCACCAGGTTCGGCGCCACCAGCGTGCCACTGCAGCGGGACAGGTACTGGCCTTTCTTCGTCACCAGCCCGACCACCATGGGGTATTGCTCGGCCGAGTCGACCTCGCCGTTGACCGCGAGCGGCGCCTCACCCAGGCGCTCTTCCGGGCTCGAGCTGCAGCCCACCACGAGCAGCGCCGCCCACACGCCCCGAGCCTTCATGCCCCAGATGGTGGCACATTCCCGCGCCGGGCGGGTTAGACTGCGCGCGCATGGCAGCCCCGGCGAAGGCTCGCGACCTGTGCAGCGCCGCGCTTCGGCGGGCAGAGCAGCACGCCCAGGTGACCCACGTCGAGGTGCGCTGGCTGTCCGAGCAGAGCGAGCGGCTGCGCGTACGCGACGGCGCGCCGGATGGGATCTCGAGCGGGCGGAGCGCCGGCTTTTCGGTGCGGCTGATCGCCAGCGGCGCATGGGGGTTCGCCTGCACCGGCGAAGCCGCCGAGGCCGCCGTGCATCGGATGGTGGACGAGGCCGTGGCCATCGCCCGGGCCAGTGCGCGCCTGTCCGAGAAGCCCGTGCGCTTTCCGCCCCGCGCCGGCGAGGTCGGTGAGTACTCCACGCCGCTGGAGATCGATCCGTTCACCGTGCCGCTCGAGACCAAGCTGGCCGATCTGGCAACGCCCGAGGCCGAGCTTCGACGTGGCGGCGCGCCAATCCACAGCGCCGAGGCGTGGATGCACTGGACGGCCGTCGACAAGCTGCTCATGACCAGCGAGGGCACCGACGTGTCACAGCGCCTGGTCTACGGCGGGGTCGGCCTGAGCGCGATCGCGGTCGGCAGCGACGGCCGCATGCAGCGGCGCTCGTTCCCCGGTTTCCCCGGCTCGGAGGGCCAGCAGGGCGGGTACGAGATCGTGGCGCGCACCGGGCTCATGGCGGCGGCTCCGCGCGTCCGCAGCGAGGCCATCGAGCTGCTGGGCGCCGAGCAGTGCCCGGAAGGCGTGCGCGACGTGCTGCTCGGCAGCAACCAGATGGCGCTGCAGATCCACGAGTCGTGCGGGCACCCCACCGAGCTCGACCGGGCGCTGGGCGCCGAGATCTCGCTGGCGGGGGGCTCGTTCTTGCAGCCCGAAGATCTGGGCAAGCTGCGCTACGGCTCCGAGATCGTCACGCTCACCGCCGACTCGATCGCGCCCACCGGGCTCGGCACCTTCGGCTGGGACGACGAGGGCTCACCGGCGCGGAAGGCGCCGCTGATCGAGCGCGGCGTCTTCGTCGACTACCTGTCGTCGCGCGAGACGGCGGCAGCGCTGGGGCGCGAGTCCACCGCCACGGTGCGAGCCGACGGCTGGAATCGCGTGCCGATGATCCGGATGGTCAACGTGTCGCTGGAACCGCGGGCAGGCTCGCTGGAAGATCTGGTGGCCGACACCGCCGACGGGATCTTGTTCGACGTCAACCAGAGCTGGAGCATCGACGACCTGCGCCTCAACTTCCAGTTTTCGTGCGAGCTGGCGTGGGAGATCAAGCGCGGCAAGCGCGTACGCTTGCTTCGCGACGCGCGCTACACCGGCATGACCCCACGCTTCTGGCAGAGCTGCGACGCGATCTGCGGCCCGGAAGAGGCACGCATCTGGGGGCTCATGCTGTGCGGCAAAGGGGATCCCATCCAGTCCATGGCGGTGGCTCACGGCGCGCCGCCCGGGCGCTTCCGCAAGGTGGAGGTCGGGCACACGTGACGGGGGCCGAGCTCGCGAGCATGCTCACCGCCGCGCTCGCTGCGGCCGGCGAGCCCGAGGCCGAGGTCTACGCGACCTTCGCGAAGCGCGGCTTCGCGCGGTTCGCGGTGGGCGAGCTGGGCCAGCACATGCAGCTCGAGGACCCCAGCGTGGTGGTGCGCGTGGCGCGCGACCGGCGCGTGGCCGAGGCCAGCTGCACCGTGCTGGGCGAGCAGGCCATCGCCGACGCGATCCGAACGGCGGCGCGCACGGCGCCCAGCGTGCCGCGCGACGAGGGCTTCCCGGGGTTCGCCGGGCCCGACGAGCCCAACCCGCTGGCGCTGGCTCGGCATTCCGAGCGCACCGCCCGCGCCAGCGCCGAAGAGCGCGTCGAGCTCTTGTCGCCGGTGTTCCGTCGCATCCGCGCCGCCGGCCTCTTGGCCACGGGCGTGCTGGATACCACTTCGCGCATCGAGGCGGTCGCCACCTCGCACGGGCTCACGCGCTCGTACGAGAGCACGCTGGCCACCTTCAAGGTGTGGGCCCTCGAGAGCGCGGGGGGCTCGGGCGCCGCAGGCCACGGCATGTGCGCGCACGTGGATCTCGGCGCGCTCGATCTAGAGGCGCAGACCGAGCTGGCGGTGACCGACGCCTTGCGGAGCAGGAACGCCGGGTCCCTTCCCGCCGGCCAGTACGACACCGTGCTCGGCGCGCTGGCGCTGGCAGAGCTGGTCGAGTGGCTGGCGATGATCGGGCTGGGCGCGCGCGAGCTGGAGCAGGGCCTGAGCCCCCTCTCGGGCCGGCTCGGCCAGCGCATCACCGCCGAGTCGTTCGACCTGATGGAAGATCCGCTGGGCGCTCACGCCTTCGCCGCGCCCTTCGATCGCGAAGGGGTCGCACGCCGGCAAGTCCCGCTGATCCGCGCCGGGGTCGCCCAGGGGGTGGTTCACGATCGAACCACGGCGGCGCGGGCCGGCGTCGGCTCGACCGGCAACGCCTCGGCTCCCGGCGGGTTCGGCGCCGGCGGCCCCAGCCCGTCGTCCCTGGTCGTACAAGGTGGGAGCGCCGAAAGCGTGGACGAGCTGATCGGCGGAATCGAGCGCGGGCTGTATGTGCGAAGGCTGCACTACGTGAACGGCTACCTCGAGCCACGCCGCGCGGTCATGACGGGGCTCTCGCGGGACGGCACGTTCCTGATCGAGGGCGGAAAAGTGACCAAGCCGATCGAGAGCATGCGCTTCACCGACAGCCTGCTCGAGGCGCTCGAGCGCTCCGACGGCATGACCCGCGCGCTCACCGTTGCCCCGAACTGGTGGTCGGCCGGCGGCTCGGTGGCGGCGCCCGCGGTCCGGATCCGCGGCCTCAATTTCTCTTCGGGCAGCCGCCAAAAGTGAAGTCTGGCGTGTTACGCTTTGCGTTCGCGCGAAGTAGTCGCTCATGCCACCGCCCCCGAACCTGAAGTGGACCTCGACTGAAGGCGACGTCGCCGCGGCAATGGCCGGCCAGGCCAAGAGCACGCGCTTTCTGACGGCCGACGACCTCGACGTGCACTTTCAGCCCATCGTGTCGGTGGCCACCGGGCGCGCGTTCGCGCAAGAGGCGCTGGTGCGCTGCAAGCTGCCCGAATACAAGAACCCCGCCAAGCTGTTCGAGAAGGCGGTGGAAGAGAAGTCCACCGGGCGGCTGGGGCGTCCGATTCGCGACGTGGCGTTCGCCCGCGGCGCGGGGCACCGGTTGTTCGTGAACGTGCACCCCGACGAGCTCAGCTCGCGCTGGCTGGTGCGCCCCGACGACCCGCTGAACTATCACGACGCCGAGGTGTTCCTCGAGATCACCGAGTCGGCGGCCTTCGCCTACTTCGATCTGTGCAAGAGCGTGCTGAAAGAGATCTGCGCGCGCTCGGGGCTGCACCTGGTGGTGGACGACCTGGGTGCCGGCCACAGCAACCTGAAGCGTGTGCTCGATCTCGAGCCGCGCGTGGTCAAGCTCGATCGCGAGCTGGTGATCGAGCTCGACAAGAGCCGGCGCCAGCAGATCTTGGTGCGGTCGGTGACCGAGCTGTCGAAAGAGCTGGGGGCCGACGTGGTGGCCGAAGGCATCGAGACCCTGGACGAGCTGAAGGCCGTGCGCGACTGCGGCGTCGACTACGTGCAGGGGTACCTCCTGGCGAAGCCGGCGTATCCGATCCCCCAGGTGAGCTGGCCGCTCTGAGGCCCGCCCCCGGGCCGCCCGCCCGCTGGCGCCCCGAGTCGGCGTGGGCCGACCCCGGGGCGCCGCGCGGCTCGTCAGGCGATCTTCTTCGCCTGCGGCGCCGGACCGACGACGGCGTCGATGTCGACTTTGGCGACACCGGGGCCTTCACCGGTCCATACGGACACCGTGGTGCTGCCTTTGGGGAAATCCGTGTCGATTCGAACGATCTTGCCGACACGGCCGTCTTCGAGCAGCACCCGGCGGCGATCCGTCATGTACTGATGGATGTGCCGAATGTTTGCCATGCGCTGCAATATAAGTGGCGGGGCCGGGACTGTCAGATTTCCGGGGCAAGAAATCTCGAGCGCGCGCCCACGCGAAGATGATTCCGCCGTCATCCCGCCCACTTGGCGCCCGCCGCGAACTGGGCCACGCGGCGCGCCGCTGGCTATCGTGAGCGCATGAAGCACGCAGGGGTCGTCGTCGCCGGGCTCGCGCTCGCCTGCTCGCACCATCACCACGCTCGGGTCCACTCTGCCGAGCTCGGGCCACCGCCGATCGCCATGGTGCCGCACTCGAGCCGGCTCTGGATCGAGCTCGAGGGCACGCCCGATCGCCAGTGCGAGCAGACCGCCACCGAGCGCGCGCTGTGCTTTGCCGAGATCCAGGCGGCGCTGGGCAGCGCGTTCACGCGGACGCTGTGGCCCAGCTTTCCCGACGTGGCGGTGAAGACCAAGGGCGACGACGTAGAGCCCGGGGACTACCTCTTGCACGTGCGGCTGCGCGTGGACTCGCACCCGCCCGACGCCACGGGCCCGGGCCATGCCGCCAGCATTCGCGGCAGCTGGCAGCTGGTGCGCGACGGCTTGCCACTCGCGGGCGAGAGCGTGTCGAGCAGGTCGCGGGGCGACTTCGCCTACGGCCGGCCCCTGGGGGGCGCCGCCGGCGAGGTCGTGGACGCCGTGGCGCTGCACGTGGCCAGCGTGATCGGAACGCTGCCCGAGCTGCGCCCGGCGGCGCAGCGGCCCCTGCCGGCGGTGTCGACCCGGAAGCGCACCGGAGCGTTGCTCGGCTCGGCCGCCGCCAGCTGTCAGTCTTCCGACGACGCCAAGCGCTGCTCGATGGCCTCGAGGTGAGCGTTGACCTGCGGGTCTTTCGCCCGCAGCTCTTCCACCCGGCGCACCGCGCTCATCACCGTGGTGTGGTCCCGGTTGCCGAACGCGCGCCCCAGCTCGGGGAAGCTGCACTTCAGGCGCTGCCGACACAGGTACATCGCGACCTGACGGGCGAACGCCACGCTCTTGTGGCGGTCTTTGCTCAAGAGGTCGGCGTTGGTCAGACGGAAGTGGCTGCACACGATGCGCTGGATGTCCTCGACGCTCATCACGTCGGGGCGCCGCGGCGCCACGCGGGCCAGCTCGGCCTCGGCGAAGGTCACGTCGATCGGGCGCCCGGTCAGCGACGACTTGGCGGCCAGGCGGATCAGCGCGCCCTCGAGCTCGCGCACGTTGCTCTTCACGGTCTGCGCCAAGAGCACCGCGACCGCGTCGTCGAGCGGAATGCCCTCGAGCTCGGCCTTCTTCCGCACGATGGCCACCCGCGTCTCGAGCTGCGGCACCTGAATGTCGGCGACCAGACCCGAGGTGAAGCGCGAGACCAGGCGCTCGGGCATGCGCTGCAGCTGCTGCGGGTACTTGTCGCTGGTGACGACGATGGGCTTGTCGGCGTCGCGCAGCGCGTTGAAGGTGTGGAAGAACTCTTCCTGCGTCTGCTCGCGCCCCGCCAAGAACTGGATGTCGTCGAGCAACAAGAGGTCGCACTCGGTACGGTACCGCGCGCGGAACTCGTCCATCTTCTTGTGCTGCAGTGACTCGATGAACTCGTTGGTGAAGTGCTCGGCCGACGTGTAGATCACCCGCGCCCGCGGATTGCTCTCGAGCACCTTGTGCGCGATGGCGTGCATCAGGTGGGTCTTGCCGAGCCCGGTGCCGCCGGCGATGAACAGCGGGTTATAGCGCGGGCCGCCGCCACCGGCCGAGGCGAGCGCGGCGGCGTACGCCAGCTCGTTCGAGGGGCCGACCACGAAGTTGGTGAAGGTGTGCTTGGGGTTCAAGCTGGCGGCCAGGGCGGCGCGATCGGACAGGCTGCGGTCGCTCTTGGGCGAGGGCCGCTCGGACGGCACGGCGCGGTCGGCCGGCGTGGCGCGCCGCTCGCGTGGCGCCTTGGGCTCGCACACCGGGCTCACCAGGGTGTTCGACACCCGCCACTCGACCTTGACCTCGGCGCCGGTGATGACCTCGAGCTGGCTCACCAGGTCGGGCAAGAAGTGGGTCTTGACCCAGTCGCGGACGAATTCGTCACGCGCGGTGAGCGCGAGCACGCCGTCGTCCAGCGAGTCGATCTGAACGCTGGAGAACCATTGCTCGAACGAGGCCGGCGAGCGCGCACGCGTCCGCTCGAGCGCCTCGTGCCAGGGAGGGGATGAGTTCGTCGGGCTCTGCATTGCTGACTGCACTGAGAACAGATGACTTTCGATCGCTGCTTCGAAATCCACGGAGATGACTCCCCCCAGGTTGTCCACAGGGTGTGGACAGCCTGCAGCCCCACGATTCATTCGGGCCGATTCGACGACCCAAGCGCGGGTGAAAGGAGAAGGGACGAACGCCCCTCCAGCCCATCGCCCTGAAGGCCAAGCTCATGAGCTTCCATTGCCAGCCGGAGAGCGATGGTTCGCTTCCGGAGTTCCCCCGAAGGCAGATGGGTCATCTCGACCGACACCACCGTCGAAGGGAGCGTCGAGCTAGCACCGGTCGCTCACAAAGTTCAATCGTGGATTTTTCGACGCCGACGATCCGCCGCAAAACACCACGCTTTGTCGTGACGCGCCTCGGGCTCACGCGTGAGTTGTCGGATCGAGTCTTCGACGCGCATGCGTAACCCTGCAGGGACATGCGACTTTGGCATCGCGCCCACAGACCCTTCGCTGCGCGCAGCAACAAAATCGTCGCTCTCGGAGTCAAGAGTGCACCTGCAGCCAGACTGACGATGTTCTGTTTCAGCGTGCGCTCACGCGCAGAAATCTTGACAGCGCGGACCCGCTGGTTCTGGCAGGTGGGTCGTTTTCTTGCCCCGGGTCGACGCGGAAGGGTAGCTGTCGGCGGAGTGTCGAACCACGAGCGCGCTGGCGCAGCCTCTTCCCGGATCGGGCGAGCGTTTCTGGGCGCGTGCGCCCTGGCCACGTGCTGCCTGGCGAGCTCGCCGGTGTTGGCCGAAGCGTCGTCGCTCGACCCTGCCATCGGCTGGAACTATGGCGAGATCGAGACCCCACGCAGCGCCGCCATGGGCGGGGCGCTCCGCGCGTACAGCAACTCGGTCAGCGCGCTGTTCATCAACCCGGCCAACATGGCGTCGTCGCGCATCTATCACCTGGGCGCGCTCGCCCAGATCTGGCCCGAGGCGGGCCGGCAGAGCTACGGCGGCGGCGCCGTGGACTCGATCGTCTCGAGCTCGCGCCTGGCCGGCGGCTTCGGTGGCGTGTGGACGCTGCAAGACCCCGACGGCATCGATCGCCAGGCCACGGACCTGCGCTTCGCGCTGGCCATGCCGTTCTCGGATCAGTTCATGCTGGGCATCGGCGGCCGCTACTTGTGGTTGAAGCAGAACGGCCTCGGGCCGCTGGGGGACAGCCTGGTTTCCGGCGGATTGAAGGACGAGAACATCGTGAAGGGCTTCGCCTTCGACGCCGGCGCCACGCTGCGGCCCACCGAGTATTTCGCCATCTCGCTGGTGGGGAACAACCTGAACAACCCAGGTCACGGGTTCCAGCCCAGCAGCGTCGGCGGCGGCATTGGCGTGGGCACCAAAGACGTCACGGTCGAGGGCGACGTGGTGAGCGACTTCACCACCTGGGACAGGACCACGGTGCGCGCCATGGGCGGGCTCGAGCTCTTGCTCGCCGATCGCTTCGCGGTGCGCGGGGGCTATCGCTACGACGACGGCGCGAAGAGCCACGCGGTGAGCGTGGGCGCCGGCTACATCGAGCGCGCCTTCTCGGCCGAGGCCGCCGTGCGGCGCGTGGTCTCGGACCCGGGGGCCACCGCCATCTTCTTCGGGTTCACCTATCACCTCGAGTCCACGGGCCTGACGCCGTCACCCGACGGCTTCTGATCAGCCCAGCATCGACTCGAGGGCGCCCTGAAGCTCCGTGGCGGCGGCCTCGAGCGCCGACGTGGGCACGGTGGTGACCGGCGGCAGCGCGGCCTCGGCGCGGAGCTGTTCGACCGCGCGCGGGTTCCGGTACCAGTCTTCGTCGTGATCTTCGGTCAGCTCTCGGGCGTGGCGTGCCGCGAGCAACATCGAGACGAAGCGCTGCGCGTCGTCGCGCCGGGGCGCGAACATCGCCCCGGCCAGATCCGGGGGCAGCGGGCGACCGAACAGCCGCGCCGTGAGCTCTTCGAATGCATCACGGTACCGGCGGTCGCCGTCGAGCGCGGCCCGGCGCAAGAGCACGCGCACCGCGCGCCCGCGACCTTCGTGGAACAACACGCGCGCCAGCACGCGCTGGTGGTCCCGCGCGGCCCCCGCGCTCAAGCCCAGCTCGCGCCGCAAGAACGCCGGCGTGAGCGCCAGCCACGCGAACAGCGCGCCGTGGGCCAGGCGGCGCAGGCCGAAGGCGTCGTGCGCCACCACGAAGGGCTGATCGGGCGGCGCCAGGGCATCGGCGAACGCGGCACCCAGCCGGGCCAGGGCGCGCAAGAAGCTGGCCGGCGCCATCGCCGCCGGCAGGGGGCCGGGGTCGAGCGGCAGCGAGTCGAGCAGTCGCGTCTGGCGGAACAGCGCCCCCAGGGTCTCGCTGTTGACCCGGGTCGGCCAGCCCGCGTGCGCCTCGAGCCCCAGCGTGGACAAGAGATGCAGGTGGAGCTCGGACACGCGAAACTCGGCAGCGCGGTCCTCGGTCACGCCCAGCCACCCCAGCGCCAGCTCACTCATGCCACTGGCCGGCAGCTCGAGGGCGTCGGGATCGACGCGCAGGTGCTCCACGACCTCGCGCCGACGCTCCCAGACGCGTCGCTCGAGCTCCGCGGCGTGCGGCGCACACCGCAACCACTCGGCCATCCAGTGCTCGGAACGCGCTCGGTCCGAGAGCACGCGTGCAAGGATCTGATTGAGCGTCAGCGAGACGTGGGCAGGCCGGTCGAGCGGGTGTTGCTCGACGGCGCGCGCTCGCGCCAGCGCCACCAGCCCGGGCAGGTTTGCCTTGTCGTCCACCAGCCGGTAGAGCCAGCGCAGCATGGGCCCGCGCAGCGGGTCGTGCTCCGGTCGATCGCGCACGCGCTCGAACCCCTGGCGCGAGACGAACGGATGGGCGACGAACGGGTCGTGCTCCAGAGCCGCGCCGCGGCGCAGCCGCCGCTGCCAGCGGACCCAATCGCCCACCATGCGCGAGATCTGGCGATCGAGGCGCACCAGATCGAGCTCGTCCACGTCAGTGCTCTCCGCCCAGCATGATGGTCAAGCGCGCGGTCAGTGCCAGATGCGAGTTCAGGTGGCCGTCCTCGTCTTTCGGCACGTCGACGCAGTTGCCGTCCCCCGAGGCCTGGCAGCGTCGGATCTTGTCGACGAACACCCGGGTGTAGGTCAGCGCCGGCCCCAGCTTGAGGGTGCGTGACAGGTGAAAATCCAGCCCGCCGCCGATCTGGGCTGCCGGGCCAGCGCCGGTCTCTTCCCAGGTGACGCCAGCCTGATCCTTGGCCGAAGTTCCGAGCGCGCCCACGCCCATCGCGAGCTGCACATAGGGGTCGAGCGAGCCCTCGTCGTTGAAGTAGACCCGCCCGACCAAACCCAGCCACACCGCCGCCGCCCCCGCTTCGCTGAGCTGCAGCTCTTTCGGAGGGTGGTAGCGGAACGAAGCGATCTCGAAGCCCCCGCCCCAGGCAAAATG
>Ga0138256_10006424_pt1 | contig 12424 bp, 15 predicted proteins | sample KNB2016incub_MG_FD_105486 | JGI IMG/M metagenome (GOLD analysis project Ga0138256, IMG submission 105486) | Active sludge microbial communities from wastewater in Klosterneuburg, Austria - KNB2014incub_MG | ecosystem: Engineered > WWTP > Activated sludge > Unclassified | place: Austria... | reverse complement strand
ATGTGTCTAAGATTGCAATTGGTTTTCTTTGTTCGACTTTATGATTTTTATTTTTGACTTATTGAATATTCTTTGGACTCCTTGTGTACCGAAAACTATCGGGATTATACTCTTTGTGTTTTATTGAATTGAAACAAGTAATCTGTGTTTGACTTTCGCGTGCTACTCACCACTCACTACTTACTACTCACTTCATTTATAAAAGTTCATTTCCTCCAAGAACTCCCAAACTTTCTCAGGTACCATGTATTGAACATTCTTCTTCGCCTTGATCGCATCACGAATAAAACTTGAAGATAACTCCATCAGTGGTGCAGGTACCAGTTTCACTTTCGGATGATTCATCAATTCACTTTGCGACGCATCTTTCCTGGGATAAACATAAAGTTCCGTTTGTTCCAGGATCTGTTCGTAGTTTTTCCATTTGTGAAAGGTGTCGATGTTGTCGCTTCCTAAGATGAGAGCAAATTTATGTTCAGGGAATTTCTCAAACAAATATGCAAGCGTATTGATCGTATAACTCGGTTTTGGTAATTTGAATTCTATGTCTGACGCTTTTAATTTTCTGTTATCACCGATTGCGATCTTCACCATACTCAGCCTGTGATAATCCTGTAGCAAAGTATGTTTCAGCTTCAGCGGATTATGCGGCGAAACCACAAACCACACCTGATCCAGATCCGTAAACTCCGACATATATCCGGCAATGACCATGTGGCCGTTGTGGATGGGGTTGAAGGAGCCAAAGAATAAACCGATTTTCATTTAGTGGTGAGTAGTATGTTTGTTTTATTTGAGTACTCGATCTTTGATTTTTTTAACACTAAGAACACAAAAGTTCACGGAAATTTGCGCTAGTAATAGAATCTCAGAATACTATGAAGAAAATTCCGTGAACTTTTGTGTTCCTTGTGTTCTTAGTGTTTTTTAATGCAGTTCAAATAAACCCATTCGCCAACCGATGCGCTTCTTCCAACGCCTGTTCCAACGAGTCATTAACGATTATATGATCAAACCTATCCGCATACGTCAACTCATGCTCCGCTTTTAGAATCCTTGCCTTGAATGACTCCGGCGTTTCGGAATTTCTTGCATGCAATCGTTGATGCAGATCTTCAATCGAGGGTGGACGAACAAACACAGCAAGCAATTGCTCACCGAAGATGCTTTTTATTTTCAGTCCACCTTCAACATCCACATCAAAGACAGGAATTTTTCCGTTGGCCCAGATCGATTCGATCTCGGATTTTAGTGTGCCGTAGTATCCGTTGACATATACTTCTTCCCATTCAACAAATTCATCGTTGGCAATGCGCTTTTTGAAATCGTCGACAGAAATGAAATGATAATCTTTGCCGTCTGTTTCATTTGCTCTTTTTTGGCGTGTTGTAGCAGAGACAGAAAACTTCAATCGGGAATCAGAATCCAGCAGATGATGAACAATGGTAGTTTTACCACTGCCCGACGGTCCGCAGAATAGAAGTAATTTATTATCCTTCCCCATTACAGCACATTCAGAATTTGTTCTTTTATTTTTTCCAGCTCATCTTTGATGATAACGACAGCTTTTTGCATGTCGGCATCATTTGCTTTCGAACCGATGGTATTTATTTCACGTCCTATTTCCTGAGCAATGAAAGAAAGTTTTTTTCCTGCTGAAGGATCTTCGTTCATTGTCTTCACGAAATAATCGCAATGACTTTTCAGTCGTACTTTCTCTTCGGAGATATCGTATTTCTCTATGTAAAAGATCAGTTCCTGTTCGAAACGATTTCTGTCGATGTTATTGAGTTGAATGAATTCTTCCAGATTCGATTGCAAGCGTTTGCGTACCGTTTCAATTCTTCCGCCTTCAAATTTTTCTATTTCTATAATTCCGTCGAGAATATTTTTCAGTCGTTGTTCAACGTCTTTTTGCAGAGCAGCACCTTCATTGGCGCGAAATTTCTGGAAAGCATCCAATGCAAGTTTCATTGCTGTAGCAACAGCTTTCCATTCAGCTTCAGAAAGTACAGACTTATCATTCATCATCACATCAGGCAATGGAAGAATGATCTGCAGAAAATTCGGAGTAGAGATTCCCAGTTCAGCATCGAGCATTTTCAGTTCTTCGAAATATGCTTTAGCGAGTGGGCGATTGATCGTCGTTTTTTTCGCAGCCTCTTGTGTTTCTATTGAAAAGGCGACATCACATTTCCCGCGTTCAATCGATCGGGAAAGTTCTGTACGGAGTTCCATTTCCTTTTCTTTATAAGCAGAAGGAAGGCGGAGGTTCAGGTCCATGAATTTACTGTTGACAGACTTGATCTCAACGGTTATTGTTTTGTTTTCAAAATCGATAGCAGAAGTACCGAATCCTGTCATTGAACGGATCATGGATCATGGGTTTAAAAAAGTGCTGCAAAATTACTCTAAGTATTCGCTTTGACAAATGTAGGTTTTGTGACCAGGTAGACGCCGGTAAAGATCATGAGGCAGGAGATGAGGTGGACCCATCTCAGTGGTTCGTGATGGATGGCCAGACTGATTCCCGTTGCGAAAATCGGTTGCAAATAAATGTAATAACTCATCACCGCCGGACTTAATTCTTTCAGGCTGAGAGTGTTGAGCAGATATGCCAGAAACGTTGTAAAGAAGATCACGAAGATGAGTGCTCCCCAATGGACGAGGCCGAAAGCCTGCCATGCGACCATACCTACATCATTGAATCCGAATGGAATAACGATGATTGTTCCGAAAAAGAATACCCAGGTAAGCACCAGCCACATATTGTATTTTTTCATCATTGGTTTCACCATGACGATGAATACAGCGTAAGATGCGGCATTAATAAAGATGAACAAATCGCCTGTAAACGAACCGGTTCCGGTAGTTTTGTTGGAAAAGATGAGGGTTCCTGCACCAAGAATACCCAGGAAAATTCCTGTGATCCGCAAAAGAGTTATTCTTTCCCCGATCAAAATCCCCGCGAAGAGCATGACCATAACCGGATTGGAAGTCATAATAAGAGCAGCGTTGATGTTGCTCGTGAGCGAAAGACCCTGAAAGAAGAGTAGTTGATTGATAGCGACACCAAACAATCCAAGTAAAAAGAACCGAAAATAATCGCGTCGTTCGATTTTCTCACCCGACTTTGTAAATTGATACATAAAGAAGAAGAGCAGCGTAGCAAAAACGACACGAAGAAGAATGAAAGCATTTGGCCGTATCATTCCCGGCATGATCAACTTTGCAATACTAAAATTCGCACCGTAAATTAAATTCGCTGTAAAAGCAGCAAGATGTGCTTTTTTCTTATTCATTCATTCCGTGGTCTTTTGTGATCTCGTGATCTTGTGTTTTATTTTCTCTGTGTTTCTCCCTTTTTTTCTCCTCTTTCTCTGTGTTTAATTTTTACTCGGCATCACGCACGCAACGCCTGCTTCCCCGCCGCCACATTCGTCTTACTATTCCCCACGAAGATCTTATCTCCCAGAATCATCACCGGTCGTTTCAAAAAAGTATACTCTTCTAATATATACTTCCTATAATCCTTCTCCTTCAATTCCATTTCATGCAATCCCATTTTCCGGTACTTCAAAGCGATGCGACTAAACAGCGCTTCATACGTTCCCGCAAGTTTCGCCATTTCATCAATTTGAGCCGGCGTAATTTTTTCTGTTTTAATATCCTGCAAAACTACATCTTTCCCCGGATTCCAATCTTTAATGATCCGTTGACAAGTGCTGCAAGAGCTGAGGTGATAAATTTTTTTCATGGTGTAAATTTTTTATGATTCAAGTGGGAAAATCGTTTGGCTAAAGTACTTGTTTGGATGATGGGAAAAAATAAAAAATGGTGAATTTTGTGTTATTAATTTGAGGGAGGGTTCTTAATGTGGTGGCTTTTATATTGGAAATAGTTTTGTGGGGAGGGATTTAATTTGGTATGTTTATCGTGTTGGAGTATGAAAGAATTCAGTGTTGGGTTTCAGAGGCAAGTGGTTATTGATGGAAACCAACTTAGAATTGTGACATGTTTTTGAATAGTTTTTAATTTGTAAGATAAATCAGAGTAAATATCATGAAAGGCCCAGAATTTTTAAAGTACATAAATCCGGTTTTAACAACTCTCCAATCAAATGGTGGAGCAGGAAATGCTTCAAACGTAATTGAACAAATTATTGAAAACCAAGGAATATCCGATGAGGAATTAGAAGAAGCAACTTCTAATGGTCAATCACGTGTAAGAAATCAGATTCAATGGGCGAGGTTTTATCTTTTTAAAGCAGGATTGATAGATAATGCTCAACGAGGTATATGGAGATTGACTAATGAAGGCCTAGAAAAAAACCTTACGGACGATGATGTTTATGCACTATTTAAAGGTGTTCAAGAAAGTGTGAAAAAAGCACCTACAAATGAGACAATAAAACCTGAAGTTGAATTCGAGGAAACTGCAACGGAAGATGAGGAACATACTGTAGGTTTATTAAATCTGATTCAAAATTTACCTGCATCCGGTTTCGAAAAATTGTGTAAAAGGCTATTAACAGAAATCGGAATAAATGATATAATAATCACTGGTGGCTCAGGTGACCAAGGAATTGACGGAAAAGGGATTGTCAAACTCAATGACGTTGTAAGTTTAAATATACTTTTTCAATGTAAAAGATATAAGGAAACTGTTTCTCCTCATCATGTTCGTGACTTCAGAGGAGCAATGCAAGGGAGAGGAGAAAAAGGGTTATTAATTACTACAGGTAGATTTACTAAGGAAGCCAAGAGTGAAGCAAACCGTGACGGAGTAACTCCGATAGAATTAATTGATGGTGAAAGGCTAGTTGAATTATTCGAAAAATATCATTTGGGACTAAAGCCAGTTACTGTATTTGAGATTGATTATGAGTTTTTCAAGGGATTTAATTAGAAGGTTTTAGTAAAAACTAAAGTGTCAATTTAGCTATAGTTTGGTGTAATAAATTTTTAGCTCAAAATACTCCTACTCAAATTAACATGGATTTTAAAATCACTATTGGTTTAATCGTTATCGGCTATATCTTCTTAAGAGCATGGTCATCCAATGCGCGAAAAAAAAATAATCTAAAAAGATATGGTGATGGTTTTGGAGTATTGATAAACCAGAATAAGATAGAAATTGGAATGACAAAAAAAATGGTAACAGTCGCTTTGGGTTCACCAGAGAAATCAGAAGGCATAACGCGAAAAGAGAATTTTACCAAAGAAATTCTTTATTATGAAAAATACAATGATGCTAAACACAAAGTCCAGTATCGATATAAAGTAACATTTATCAATGAAAAAGTTGCAGAGTTTCACATGAACTAAATAGTATATGGGCCTACTTCAACTTGCCGACAAAGAATTGTGGAATAAAATCAATCTTCAACACCAAACAAAAGGTGGTGTTTATAAAATAATTGCATTTCAAAATGGTCAAAGAATTCCTATTCATAGATTTCTTGGATCTGACGAGACAGGTGTACTTTATATAGGTAAAGCAACATCCTATCTTGAAAGAGTAATTCATTTGAAAACTTCAATTTCACCTGACTATAGTGGATCTGCACATATTTGTGGCAGGAGATATAGGTCAAATCCAAATATTTCAAGCCAATTTCCATATGAAATACTATACTTAGAACTTAATGAAAGTAATCAGCCCTAAGAGCTTGAAAGAGAATTACTGAAAGAATATTCGATGAAATTTGGAGAAGTGCCACCATTAAATGCAATTTAGAATTTGAATAAGATTTGATTTGACGTTCATTTTCGCAAATCAAAAGTTTTAGGTCTCATTTTATCATACTCACAACCCAAACAAGCCACCCATTAATGCGACTCATAACCTGGAACTGTCAAGGTGCATTCAGAAAGAAAGCTGATTTTATTTTGGCTTTGCAACCTGACATTTTGGTTATTCAGGAATGTGAGCATCCGGACAAATTAAAATTTAGTGCAGAGACACTTAAACCTGATTCTGTTTATTGGTATAGTGATGGAGGGAAAAAGGGAATTGGAATATTTTCGTACTCTAATTATAAATTTGAACTTCTTCCTGAATTTAATCCTGAGTTTCGTTATGTATTGCCGATTCAGGTAACAGGAAACGGACAGACATTTACTCTTTTGGCTGTATGGGCCATGGATAACAAAGAAAAACGTGAAGCACGTTACATCGGACAAGTTTGGCTTGCAATTAATCATTACAAAGACTTGCTTGGCAGCTCAACTATTTTAATCGGCGACTTTAATAGCAATAAGATTTGGGATTACAAAGACAGAGTTGGATCACATTCTGATGTTGTAAGATACCTTGCAAGCAGAGACATTCATAGCGTTTATCATAAGCATTTCAATATGGAACAAGGAAAGGAAGAGCATCCAACTTTGTATCTATATCGCAATCTAGAAAAGCCATATCATATAGATTATTGTTTTGCTTCAGCAGACTTGCTTGAAAAAGTTAAGCAAGTTGAAATTGGATCTTATGAAAATTGGTTTATGCATAGTGATCATTCACCGGTATGTGTTTTGTTTGAAATGTGATTAAAGATTAACATTCCTCGCGGCAGCAATCTGCGAATTTATCTGTGGCAATGCCACGGAAAATAAAAATACAAAAACATTTAGAAAATCTGCGGTTTTTCTGCGAGTTCTGCGAGATCTGCGGGAGAAAAAAATACAGAATCATTTCTACGGGAACCTACATCACAACTCCCGGCCGGAATGACGCTTGATGTGTTGCGTATTGAAAATGTGTCCGTAATTCCGCTTAACATTCCTCCGAGCGGGGGGATGAGTAATGTAAATGTGTTTATAATTCCACTTGTAGCGAGTAAGTTAATCGTAATCAGTCGCTGCAAATCTTTGATGGGAACAGCTGCTAACAAAATTGGGGTATAGCCTGAAGACTACACCCCAATTTTGCAATCAGCTAGTTCCTAAATTGCATAACAAGTGACATTGAATTTTTAAAACAGTTAATTGCCAACGCGTGAATTCTGCAACAAAGAAAGTTGTATTCTCACCAATCCTTCCAATGCAGTAACAGTACGCAACTCTTTCGAGTCAAGATTATCCTGTAGTGGCGACATTCCGGGTGATAGTTTTTGATTGTATTCGCTGAGAGAAGCACGAAGTTTTTCAACTTCAGTACCCATTTCGGTTCCGTGTCCGATGAAATCGCTTGCGAGTGATTCGCTGAGGAGAATTTTGCCTTCATCAGCCGAGGTCGGAATGATTTCCAGTCCGGTGTCGAACTTTATGAGTTTCCTCTTTAGATCTTCGCATAATTGGTTGATCGATTGTGCTTCCTGCACTAATATTTTCGCAGAATCGATCTTGGTCAGCGCTCTTTCGTGTGCAAGCAATTGTTCCTGCTGAATGTAATCACGGGTACGATCTGCCTCAAGTCTTTGTTGATTTTGGTTTGTACGAATGAGCGTGAGAAAAAGTCCGCAGCCCATTATTATAATTAGCGAGTTAACAATTACATTTTCTTTATTGATTGGATTCCGTATTCCTATAAAGAAATAGATCGGGAGAAAGAGCAATGCAAACATGAGCACAGAAGTAAATCCCATAATGTTTGCAAAAGGCCAGTGCTGAATTTTAAATAATACAGCCATACTCAGCAACATTCCGGAGATCACACCGGTCACAACGATGATCTGTTCTTTGATTTCTTTTCGTTCGCGGATCCGCAAAGTTAGCAGTAACGGAAGGAAAACGAGACTGAACGAAACGATTCCGAGTAGAATGAATATGGAAGCGCCCGGTAAATGAATAAACTTTAACAGAATTCCTAAGGCTGTGCAAGCAGCGGCAATAGTTCCGCTTGTCATCATTATTTTTTTCATTGTGTAGTAGTTTTTAAATAGTAGCAGAGATTGAGTTTCCTCTTCTACTTCTATCAATTCGCGTTTGTAGAAACGAGTTATGACAGATGAGTAGAATTGCCCGAAGTCTCCGTTTTCTTCGAGTTCACTTTCGATGATACAACAAATGTGATCCAGGAGGTTAGCCTGCAGGTCCTCCGTCTCAATGCCACGACGTCTTATGTCATCGAGAATCCAATCCATTTGTTGATCACTTAATTGATACATTCCTTATACTAATTCAATGATTAGTTAATTAATTGAGTATTCATACCTATTAAGAACTTCATCGTCTCCAGAAAGTCTGCGAGTTCGGAAATTTTTTCTTCGCCTTTGGTTTTGCCTTTGGGCGTTAGCGAATAATATTTTCGTACTCGCTTACCGATGAATTCCGATTCGGTTTGCAGAATGCCATCTGCTTCAAGTGCGTGCAACGTAGGATAGAGCGCACCTTCGGTGAGTTGTATTTTATTTCCGGTGAGCTCTTTCACACGTTGCGTCATTTCGTAGCCGTACATTCTCGGATTGTCGCGAAGCAATTTGAGAATGATCGTCTTTAGAGTTCCTTTGATGAGTTCAGATGAATAAATCATTGTTTTGTATTTTTACCTAACGCAATTATACATCGGAATCTTATGTATATGCAAGAAAAATTTACTGTTTTATCATAATATATTGATAATTAAGACAATAAAATTGATTATTCATGCTATTACTCTGCCTCATTTGGATTTTACTACCATCAGAATGCGATGTACTTGTCGATCGTTAACTTAAATTGTAAACTTTTTCATTCTTCTTAATTTGACTAATTGAAATGATTACTAGCTACTGTCTTCGAATAGTCATTTCATAAACTTTCTTAAATTGAGCAATAATTTATTAGTATGAAAAAAGCAATCTTTACTACGCTTGCGATTGTGTTCATTATTTCCAATTGTTTTTCGCAAGACACAATTACATTTCGAAGTCTTGAAGAAGTTCAGGCAAAAGTTTTTGAAATAACTTCGACTGATATTAAGTATAAAAAATTTGACAATCCAAATGGGCCTGTATTTATTATACTTAGATCAGATGTTCTTTCTATCCGTTATGAAAACGGAACGAAAGATATTTTTAATACTGAAAAGGAGGAAAGTGGTAATACTCCTTCTACTCCGGCATCTCCACCTGTTTTGGCTCCGACTCCTGTGATGTCGAGCAACGATTATTACATGAAAGGTCAAAAAGATGCGACCAGATATTATGTCGGGTATACAGGTGCCGGTACAGGAACATTGGTTACAAGTTTGGTTTCGCCATTATTGGGATTGGTGCCGGCCATTGCTTGTGTTGCAACACCTCCAAAGCAAAAAAATCTAAATTTTCCCAGTGCAGAGCTTTTGAAAAATCCGGACTACCATAGAGGATATGATGCCAGAGCAAAAAAGATGAAGCAAGGGAAAGTCTGGACAAACTGGGGTGTTGGATTAGGGGTAAATTTAATTTTGGTGATTATGTTTACTGCAGCGCAATGAAAAATGTGCCCCGTCAAATAAATTACAAGCCAATTCCTTAAAATAATTCCAATAAGATTCTATATTTGTGTTAAACAACGAGTTCTAAAAAAAAGGAATATGGAATCAAATCAAATTATGGTTAAAATGGTTTTAGACAGATGGTATTCGCTTTTAAAAGTTTTTGATACGATACTTGATTCTGTTTCTGACGAAAAATTGCAGAAGGAAGTTTCGCCGGGAAAGAATCGGGGAATTTATTTGTTTGGACATCTTGTCGCTGTTCATGACGACATGATGCCGATATTAAATTTTGGCGAGAAATTATTTCCTGAATTGGAGGAGCCGTTTATTAAATTTCCGGATAAAGCAACCAGTACAATCCCTTCTGCAAGTGAATTGCGTGCAATGTGGAAAAAGCAGAATGAAGTCCTGAATAAGAAGTTCGAAAGTTTGACACCTAAAGAATGGTTTGAGAAACATAATTCTATTTCAGCAGAAGATTTTGCAAAGGAGCCGCATCGCAATAAATTAAATGTAATGATCACACGGATCAGTCATCTTTCTTATCATAGTGGACAGATAGCTTTGCTTAAGTAAATTCATTTCCGACTTGTAATAGTGTTTCAATCTGCATGATTTGCTTGTGGCTGTGTTGCGTGTGATTTTTTTTAAAACATAGAGGGCATAGAGAAGATTGAACATAAGAACACAATCCCGATAGCTATCGGGATACAATGAGACCACGGAATGAGGTTCTGCTTTGCTTCGAAGGACTTTCTAATTTCTTATTGCAAATCTCAAAAAATTAAGCGCAAAGTACTTCTTTTCGGACTGCCGACATTTTTGCATTTGATATGAAATAAAGATTTTTTTCATGGGCTTGTCTGACATTGGTCAGTGTCAGCATATGGCAAATGGGTTTACTTTTATGTCACGATAATTATGGACGACAAAAAAATGAAAAACCATCTGATACTTCTTGCCATGCTGGTGACAGCTTTCTTTAACTCAGTTGCTCAAACTCCAAGAAACTGCAGCCAAATTTTGGCAAGAAATCCATCTTCTGTTTCTGGAGTATATAGGATTGATCCGGATAGCGGAGGTGTTTTGCCATCTATGGATTGTTATTGTGATATGACTACCGATGGCGGCGGTTGGACTTTAATTCTGAATTACAATCATCTGGCAGCAACCAACCCTGCATTAAAAATATTTACTGACAGTTTGCCTTTACAAGGGGCGACAACTCTTGGTTTTGATGAAAGCAATTCACATTATTGGGGTCATGCAGATACAACAATAGTTAATGCACTTCCATTTGATGAAATTCGTTTTTATGGAATCACTTCCGAACATAATCGCATAATAAACTTTAAAACATTTCATCCGGGAACAGTATCATATTTTAAAACAGGCATCGGTTCAACTGCAGGAGTAAGTTCATTCTTCACAGCATTTGCCGATCATTCTGCTTTTTTACCTGCAGCAATCAACATGGATGCAACTGACAAGGGAAATTATGCTATGACGGATTACCCTCTTTGGACGGGATCTATGTATCACTGGTATTTAGGTGGTGTTGATGCTTTTTGCAGCAGCGTCAGATGGGAAGTTGATGATTATCCTTGCAGCACCCTGCCTTCCACTTTTCATCAGATCTGGGTAAGACAAAGCAATGCAACAGGTTTGAATGATACTGAAAATTCAGCATTGCAATTCAGTCTTTGGCCTAACCCTGCTTCAGATATAACAACATTGAATATCAAGAAAAGAAATACTGCATCATCAACACTCAGTATTTATAATAACGTTGGGCAATTGATTCGCTCAGAACAACTGTCAGAGAACACCCATCAATTCAATGTGACAGATTTATGTACTGGGGTCTATATTCTAGTCCTTACAAATGAAGAATTCAGGCAACATCAAAAACTTGTTGTTCAACGATAATTGATTAGAGGAATTGTCATTTATCAATCCTCTGATGATTCTGCTGAACGTTTATTTGCCAATCTCTTTAAGCGTCCACTTACAAATCCACTACATTCAAAATAGTGTAAGTGGATGTCTAAAGTAAAAAGAGCCTCATCGGAAATTCGAGGACGTGACATCCTATTCAGTCAATATCCTTCCTTTCCACATTTTTATCCGTTTCACTCCCCATTTCTTCCAGTTCAGCAAATTATAATATAACGGCAATTTCGATTATGTACCTTGGTGCTATTATTTAACAATCGTCATAGCATCTAATAAAGCCAAACATGAAATCAATTGTACTCTACTGTATTTTTCTCGTCTCATCCTTTGCAACAGCGCATTCTCAAACGATAGATCCTAATTGGAAATATCTTCGCACGACCAACACAGGAATTGGTGGCGATTACTCTTTTGTAATTGAAACAGATCATTGCGGAAATATCTGGACAGGCGGATATCTACCTTTTCATGCTCAGGGAAGTGTGACGCGTTTCAATGATACCACTTGGACCTGCTGGAGCAATTTTGAAGGGTATATCCCCGGATCGATTGTGACTGCAATTGCATTTGACAATAACGATGGTGTCTGGGTAGGTTGCGATGAAAATCAAAATTTCGGATTGCATGGTGGTGTTGCGCATTATGATGGAACAACATGGCAGATCTGGGATTCTACTAACTCGCCTTTGACGGAAGATTATGTTCAAGGAATTGTAGTGGACCAAAACAATAATGTTTGGATCACATTTTATAATAATGTTTCCGGCGATGGTGGCATAGCAAAATATGATGGAACATCATGGACAGTATATACAACTGCCAATTCAAGTCTGCCTTCAGAAGAAGTGGAAGACATTGATGTGGATGCGCAAAATAATATTTGGATAGGTTGTAATTTAGGAGTGATAAAATTTGACGGAATTAATTGGGATCTTTTTACTTCTGCAAATTCAGGACTCTCAGTAAATAATGGAATAAAAGATGTGGAAGTAGATGAAGTAACAAATAAGATCTATATCGTGACAGTTTTTTCTGTAGATATTTATGATAATGGAGCATGGTCTCATAT
>Ga0138256_10006421_pt1 | contig 12429 bp, 8 predicted proteins | sample KNB2016incub_MG_FD_105486 | JGI IMG/M metagenome (GOLD analysis project Ga0138256, IMG submission 105486) | Active sludge microbial communities from wastewater in Klosterneuburg, Austria - KNB2014incub_MG | ecosystem: Engineered > WWTP > Activated sludge > Unclassified | place: Austria... | reverse complement strand
TTAGGAGCTGAACCGTCTTTCTCTTTAGATGAACTGGTCTCGAAACTTCCTTCTCCGAAAGTTGTGTGGATGATGATCCCGTCAGGCGATCCTGTTCAGAAAACTATAGAAGAGTTAATTCCTTTACTTGGCAATGGTGATATAATTATTGACGGCGGAAATTCTTATTATAAAGACTCAGTGAGAAGAGCGGCTGAACTTGAAAAATACGGTATCAATTATATGGATGCAGGCACAAGCGGCGGGATCTGGGGACTTGAACTCGGGTACTGTGTAATGGCCGGCGGAGAGAAAAATATTTTTGATCACTGCGAACCAATATTTAAATCCCTCGCTCCTGAAAACGGTTATATGTACATAGGAAAAGCCGGAGCAGGACATTATGTAAAAATGATCCACAACGGTATTGAATACGGAATGATGCAGGCGTTTGCCGAAGGCTTTGAACTTATGCACGCTTCCGATTACAACATCGATCTGCAGGGAGTAGCTGATCTCTGGGATAAAGGAAGTGTAGTAAGATCATGGCTGCTGCAGCTGCTTGCCAATGCGCTGAAGGAAGATAAAAATCTAAGTACGCTGAAAGATTTTGTGGAAGACTCAGGAGAAGGAAGATGGACTGTGATAGACGGAATAGAAAAAAGCGTGCCGGTAAATGTAATAGCCGATTCGCTGTTTGCAAGGTTCAGATCCAGACAGGATGAATCATTCGGCGGTAAAATACTTGCCGCGCTAAGAAATGAATTCGGCGGACATTCAGTAAAGAAAAAATAATTTACTCCTTATTACAATAATCATAATATGAAAATTACGAATCTTGATTTTATGAACGGATCACCTGAGAAGAAAAAAATTCCGGATCCGTGCACTATGATCATTTTCGGAGCAAGCGGAGATCTTACTGCAAGAATGCTAATACCTTCTTTATTTAAATTGTATTCAGATAAACTGCTGCCGGAGAATTTTTCCGTAACAGGTTTTTCAAGAAAAGAAATGGACAGCGGGACTTTCCGCGAACTGATGAAGAAGTCTGTGAAAGAACACAGTGAAGAAGAATTTGATGAAACCACTTGGAATAAATTTGAAAAAAATTTGCATTACTTTATTGCAGACTATAAAAATCCGGAATTATATAAAAAACTTCTTACAGAAATTGAACTTATAGAAAGCTCTAATAATACCGGCGGTAACAGGATCCTATATATGGCTGTCCCTCCGGATTCAATTTTTGAGATCGTTACCAACATCGGAAAAAGCGGACTTAATAAACAGGTGAGTGACCGGTCATGGACAAGGATAATTCTTGAAAAACCGTTCGGGCATGATCTTGAATCAGCGCTTAAACTTAATAAAAATGTAAGCAGATGTTTTTCGGAAAAACAGATCTACAGGATCGATCATTACCTCGGAAAAGAATCTGTACAGAATATACTCGTTACAAGATTTGCCAACGGAATTTTTGAACCGCTATGGAACAGAAATTATATAGATCATATTGAGATCACTTCATCCGAAAGCATTGGAATTGAAAACCGCGGCGGATATTATGACTGCTCAGGAGCTTTAAGAGATATGGTGCAAAATCATCTGCTGCAGCTTCTCGGTTACATTGCAATGGAACCTCCTTCGACTTTTGATTCAAATTCAATTCGTGATGAATCGCTGAAAGTGTTCCAGTCTCTCAGACCTGTAAGAGAAGAGGAAGTCAGTAAGGTTGTTATAAGAGGTCAGTATGTTAACTCAAAGATCAGAGGTGAGAAAGTCATTGGATACAGGGAAGAGAAAGGCGTTGCGGCGAACTCACGAACTGAGACATATGTCGCGCTGCAATTATTCATAGATAACTGGAGATGGGGAGGAGTGCCTTTTTATATAAGGACAGGAAAGAGACTTCCGACAAGAGTTACTGAAATTGTCATTCACTTTAAAGCCACGCCGCATCATCTTTTTAAAAGCAGTAAGGATATACCCGATTCATATAATATGCTCGTAATAAGAATTCAGCCGGATGAAGGACTGCTTTTGAAATTTGCAATGAAGGTGCCGGAATCGGATTTTAAGATACAGAATGTAAGCATGGACTTTCATTATTCTGATGTAACAGCGGAAAGTCTGCCTGCTGCTTATGAAAAATTACTTCTCGACTGTATGCTCGGTGATCAGACGCTTTTTATCAGGGCGGATGCTGTCGAAGCCTGCTGGAGATATATTCAGCCGATCCTTAATGCCTGGAAAAAAGATCCCGGGATCGTTGTATATGGTTATCCCGCCGGAACGTGGGGACCTGAATGCGCCGATGATCTCATCGCCGGAAAAGAATTTATGTGGAGATATCCGTGTAAGAATCTTGCTAACGATCATAACTATTGTGAACTTTAACATTCCTCTTTTAGCGTTTAAGATAAACTTGTATTCAAATTAATTTTTCCTTTCAATATTATTTAGCTTAATGAATCCGGAAACAATTGTTAAGATCAGATCTGACGACAGGCAGACAGCGGCTTTGCTTGCAGAGGATTTTATAAATACATGCGCGAAAATTCTGAAGAGCAGAAACCATGTAAACACGGTTCTCTCCGGCGGGAATACACCGAAGATCTTTTTTGAAATACTCGCTTCGGAATATTCCGGTTTCAAAAGCTGGGATAGAATAAAATTCTTCTGGGCTGACGAGAGATGCGTTTCGCCTGATGATCCCGAAAGTAATTACGGCGCTGTGAAAAGAATTTTATTTGATTCGCTGAATAATTCAGATACAGGTGAAATTAAAATTCCGGATGCAAATATTTTTATGATAAACGGATTACTCGAACCGGCTTATGTAGCGGAAAGATATTCGGAGATACTCCTGAAAGAAATGAAAATAATTAATTCATTCCCATCTCCTGATATTACGCTGCTTGGTATCGGAGACGATGGTCATACCGCTTCCATATTTCCGGGATATTATGAATTACTAGAGTCTGATAAATACTGCGCCGCAGTAAAGCATCCTGAATCAGGACAATACAGGGTCACAATGACAGGAAACGTATTGAAAAATTCCGGATGTATAAAATTTCTTGTAACCGGAAAGAGTAAGGAGAAAACAGTCTCGGAAATACTACTTGAAAACGGAAACTTCGAAAAGTATCCTGCATATTTTATTAAGCCTTCAGATGGTGATCTGATCTGGTATCTTGACAAAGCCGCCGCCGGAAATTTACAGGAAGTATAATAGAGATTTAAAAGAGATTTAATTTAAAATGAAAAAGATAATTCTTGCAGGAGATGCCGGCGCTACAAATACAGAGCTTGCATTATTCAGTGTTGAAAATGACGGGCTTAAAATTTTGTGTTCGGAAAAATATAAAAGCGCTGAACACGGATCATTATTTGATATCATTAATAAGTTTACCGGAGATAAGAAAGTAAAACCGGCAGCTGCATGTATCGGAGCGCCCGGACCTGTCTTTGACGGTAAAATAATTTCTACGAATATTCCGTGGGAGATCGATGAGACCGAACTCGGAAATAAGCTCGGCATTCCATATCTGAAAATTGTAAATGACCTTGAAGCGGCTGCCGTCGCTATCCCCGCTATGAATCCCGGTTCATTTGAAATTATATACAGCGGTAATGGAAAAATGAATGACGGAAATAAAATGGTAATTGCTCCCGGTACCGGACTCGGAATGGCGATACTGATCCATACAAAGGACGGCTATTCTGTAATTCCAACCGAAGGAGGACATTCTGATTATGCGCCGGTGACTGACATGGAAATTGAACTGCTGAAATACCTGAAAAAGAAATTCGGACGCGTCAGTCCTGAAAGAGTTATTTCAGGTCTTGGTATTCTGAATATATATGAATTCCTTCTTACAAAAAGTGAGTACGGCAGTGAGGATAATTATTTCGAAAGAGATGATATAAAAGACATTGCAGCAAAAATTTCCAATGAAAGTATGAATAGCGAAAATGAGATCTGCATAAAAGTTATGGATATTTTTATTTCTTCATTAGCTGTTCTTTGCAGCAGTAAAGTCCTCGGAATAAATGCGTCAGGAGGAGTTTATCTCTGCGGAGGAATTCCCCATAAAATTTTAAAACTTCTTATAGACGGAAAATTTTCCGAAGCATACCTTAATAAAGGCAGATTAAAGTATTATATTGAGCCGGTTCCTGTTTATGTTGTCAAAGACGGTTCAGCAGGACTGAAAGGCGCTGCGCTCATTGCCGAAAGAATTATCAAATCAGGGATTGAATAAGGTGTTATCAATAAGTAAGTTTGTATACAATAAACCCCCAATAAAAAAGAATTAATTCATACATTATGTTATCAGTTAAAAATTCAAAATTAGTTATACAGCTAACCGCAGTAATTATATTTTTATGCAGCGTAAATTTTGCATCGGCATCAGCTGCAGTTAATGAAAATCCAAAGCATTCCAAAGTAAGAGTTTATGTTTCAGGTAAAAGCGATATAGACAGGATCACTTCGCAGGACCTGCATTTTGATCACGCCGAAACTTCTGAAAATTATATGGAAACATGGCTTTCTGAAAATGAAATTTCATTGCTGAAAAAATCAGGAGTGTCATATCAGATACTTATCGAAGACTGGGAAACTTATTATAACTCGCTGGAAAAAATGTCTGCTTCGGAGATACGTGACGCCATTCAGCTTTCAATACTTGAGTTTAATGTCAGCCATTCTATTTACGGTTCGATGGGCGGTTATATGACCTTTAATGAAGTGTTAAATAAAATTGATTCTATGAGAATAGAATATCCGAATTTGATCTCACAAAAGTTTTCAATCGGACAGACTGTTCAAAGCCGCGAAATGTGGACTGTCCGCGTTGCAAAAAATCCTGATGCTCCTGCAGGAAGACCGGAAGTATGGTTTCATTCGCTCATTCACGCAAGAGAGCCGCTGAGTATGCATCAGAATATTTATTTCATTTACTGGCTTCTGGAAAATTATAACATAGATCCTGTCGCAACTTACATTCTTAATAACAGGGAATTGTATTTCACTCCCGTCTTTAATCCCGACGGCTACGAATATAACCGCACTACAAATCCAAACGGCGGCGGCTTCTGGAGGAAAAACAGAAAGCAGTTCGGCGGAAATACATACGGTGTGGATCTTAACAGAAATTATGGAATATATCAGTTCTGGAATTCAGCCAATAACGGTTCATCAACTGATTCTACAAGCGATACATACAGAGGTAAATCTCCTTTCTCCGAACCTGAAACACAAAACGCCATGAATTTTGTAAACTCAAGAAATTTCAAAGGCATACTGAGCTATCATACTTACGGAAATTATCTTATAAGACCATGGGGCTACGTAGACGCGCCGAGTCCGGATGAAAGAATTTATCAGAACATTTCGCAGGATATGGTGCTCGATAATCACTACACTCTCGGCAGATCAAATCAGACAGTGAATTACGGTGTGCGGGGTGTTACGGATGACTGGTATTATAATGACAGCGGACATTCGAAAGCGTTTGCAATGACTCCTGAAGTAGGCACAGGCAGTGACGGATTCTGGCCGCTGCAGTCGAGAATACTTCCGCTTGCGAAACAAAACGTTTCTCAGAATATTTACTTTGCAATGTTCAGCGGTCCTTTTATGAATGCAAATTCATTTAAGCTTAACAGTGAATTTTATTCTCCCGGAGAGCAGGGAAGTCTGAAAGTCTATCTTAAAAACAAAGGTCTTGAGAATGCGCAGAATGTAAAAGTTGAACTCGTTTCACAAAATGCCAATGTCACAGTACTTACAGGAACATATTCGTTTTCTGATTTTTCATCATTCAGGGAAGACAGTGTATCGTTTGATTTTTCAGTAAGTCCCGGCGCGGTAAATAACACTGCATATAAAATGGTATTAAGGATCAGACAGAATGATACGAATACTGTTTATACAAAAAATGTTCATGCTGTGATAGGAAGCGGTAATGTACTTCTGCTTGACAGCGCTGAAAACGGAACGGGAAAATGGACAACATCCGGCGGATTCGGTACATCGACGGTTCAGTCTTTTTCGCCTACAAGATCTTTTGCAGACAGTCCGACAGGGAATTATACAAATTCATCAGTAAGGGCATTGACTCTTCTTACTGCGCTGAATATTTCTTCTGCGCCTGTAGTGATACTCAGCTTTATGTACAGACATGCGATAGATACTCTTGACAATGCATATGTGGATGTATCCAATGACGGCGGCGCTTCATGGAGATCAGTAAAGTTTTATAATAAGACTGTAAATACGTGGACAAAGGAAACGCTTGATATCTCTGACCTTGCAGGCGGTTCCGTCAATATGAAAATAAGATTTTCGCTGGTCAGCAACGGATCGGTTGTTAATGACGGAATTTATATTGACAACATTAAGCTTGTAAATTATAACAGTATCCCGACTGGAATTACTGGCGTGAATGAACTTCCGTTCAGTTTTGATCTCGGTCAGAATTATCCGAACCCGTTCAACCCGTCCACTGTGATCAGCTACAGTATCCCTAAGTCATCAAACGTTAGCATAAAAGTTTACGACATCAGCGGAAAATTTATTTCGGAAATTGTAAATGAATTTCAGCCGGCGGGAAATTTTGAAGCTGCATTCAGCGGAGAGGATCTCTCAAGCGGAGTTTACTTTTACAGAATTGAAGCGGGAGAATTTTCTCAGACTAAAAGAATGATGCTGCTGAAATAACCGAAGCAGCCTATGAAAATTTGAAAGACCTGTAAAATTTTTTACAGGTCTTTTTTTTGAGAAAGTATAAATTGTATTATAAGGATAAGATCAGTTTGAAACGTATTTGATTTTTACTGAACGAGGAATAAAATAGTATCTGTTCAGTAACTTTCTTTTAAGGCAGGGAATTTTTTGTCTTTCACATCTTTAATATATTTTCTGAATGCATCTTTAGTATCAACAGCCATGTTTGCATATCTTCTTACGAATCGGGGTTTAAAATCTTCTATAAGTCCGAGCATATCGTGAGTAACTAGCACCTGTCCGTCGCATGCAGGTCCTGCGCCGATACCTATAGTCGGAATTTTTAAAGCGCGGGAGATCTTAGCTCCGAGCTTTTCAGGAATTTTCTCAAGCACTATCGCAAAACATCCGGCTTTCTCGAGCAGCAGGGAATCCTTATATATTTTATCCGCCTCGTCCTTCTCCGTACCGCGGGTTTTGTAACTTCCGAATTTATTTATTGACTGCGGAGTCAGTCCGAGATGTCCCATAACGGGAATTCCGATCTCAACTACTCGTCTCACGGTCTCGGCAATATAATCACCGCCTTCCATCTTCACGGCGTCGCATGCCGTCTCTTTCATTACTCTTCCGCAATTTGTGATCGCTTCCTTTACCCCCACCTGATAACTCATAAAAGTCATATCCGCAACAACGATCGCATTTTTAACCGCTCTCTTAACTATCTTTGTGTGATATATCATTTCTTCAAGCGTAACCGGCAGAGTGGTTTCATTTCCCTGTATTACATTGCCGAGTGAATCACCAACAAGTATTACGTCAATTCCGGCGGCGTCAAGAAATTTTGCGGTAAGAAAATCATACGCAGTAAGCATTGCGATTTTTTCTTTTCTCTGCTTCATCGCAAAGAGCACTTTCGTCGTTATGTGATGTTCCGTATCCTTTTTCTGTGCGGACATATTTTTTTTTAATTAACATATCTGAATAAGAGTTCTTTATAAAATCATCAATGTTAAGACCGAGTAAATTTATATAGAAGTCCATTTGCTTCTTTGCAGCTCTTAGATCTTTATAGATTATTTCAATTTCCAGAAACTCACCGAGACTCTTTACTTTATCAAGATGGATCCTGACATTATCCTTAATGAAAATATTCCTTTGCTTTGTAACTACAGCCAGCGTCCCGAACTGACTTTTTAAAATATTTTCAAGCTGTCTGAAATCTCTTGTCCGTGATAAAATATATTCTGAAGTTCTGATCTTTCTTTTGTCGGATCTTTTGTAATAGATCAGATTTGCTCCGCCAGAGTTTATTATCCTAAGCTTAAGTCTTCCTTCCTTTACAATAAAATAAATGTCCTTCTGAGATTCTTCTGAGTAATTAAAACTTTTATCAGAGAGAAGTAATTTTTTTATTTTGCTCAGATCCCTTACACGGCATTTTATCTCATAATTTTTATCCGACTGCATCAGCCTCTGACTATACCTCGTTTGCTGTTTTCTATAAAATCAATTATAAGCTGCACTTCCGGCTGCACATTCCCGTTTGAAATAATTTTTCTGACTGCATCTCCGAAGTTATATTCAGATCTGTATATCAGATCATAAGCGTCTTTAATATTCGTGATCTGTTCATTCGTAAATCCTCTTCTTCTGAGACCGACAAGATTTATGCCTTCGAATTTCAGCGGAAAACCGCCGGCGAGAATATAAGGAGGAAGATCTTTTACAGTCCTGAATCCGCCGCCTATCATCACATGCGCGCCTATCTTTGTGAACTGATGAATAGGGACCAGTCCACCGATAATTGTCCAGTCGCCGATCTCGACATGTCCGCCCATCTGAACACTGTTTGCGATTATCACGCGATCGCCGACTATACAGTCATGAGCGACGTGTGCATAAGCCATAATAAAACAGTTGCTGCCGACAGTTGTTTTATTGCTGTAATTTGTTCCGCGGTTAAGTGTGGCATATTCTCTGATCACCGTGCCTTCGCCGATCTCCATTGTCGTGATCTCACCTTCGAATTTAAGATCCTGCGGATTGGTACTGATCACTGCGCCGTGATGGATCTTTACATTATCTGATATCCTTGCGCCGTTGGCAATGAGAACATTAGAACCGATCTCGACATTATTGCCGATCACTACATCATCTTCTATTATTGAAAAATCCTTAATGCTGAAATTATTTCCGATACTTGCTTTTTTACTGACAACTGTATTTGGCATTAATATACTTTGAATAAATTATTATATGGTTTCTTCAACGAGAACATCTTCGTCGTTATTATTTGACTTGGTTATCATCTCAGCTATCAGACCTAGAGACAAAAACTGAATGCCGACTACCATCATGAATATCCCTACCAGGAATAAAGGTCTGTCGCTCAATGGTTTGCCTTCTATAATTTTCAGAATAACAAGATACAGAGAGATCAGAAATCCGGCTGCAGAGATTAATATTCCCATGCTTCCGAAGAAATGCAGGGGGCGTTTCATATACTTGTTTGTGAAAGATACAGTAAGCAGATCAAGGAATCCGTTAACAAATCTGCTTGCTCCGAATTTGGTAACGCCGTATTTCCTTGCGTGATGCTTCACGGGTTTTTCAGTAACTTTAAAACCTGACAGATGCGCGAGCGCCGGAATATATCTGTGCATCTCGCCGTATATCCTGATCGACTTAACGACATCCTTTTTGTAAGCCTTCAGTCCGCAGTTGAAATCATGAAGTCTTATGCCGGAGAGCTTTGATGTGAAATAGTTAAATATCTTTGACGTATGCTTTTTTATGAAAGGATCATACCGGACTTTCTTCCAGCCGGATACAAGATCATATCCGGAATTTAAAACTTTGATCAGCTCAGGAATTTCCGACGGATCATCCTGAAGATCAGCATCCATTGTAATGATTATATTCCCCTTAGCGGCTTTAAACCCTTTTGCCAGCGCTGCGGATTTTCCGTAATTCCTTCTGAACTTTATGCAGTGAAAATTATTATTTTTTCTGTTGATGTCTTTGATCTTCTGAAAGGATTTATCAGTGCTTCCGTCATCAATAAAAATTACTTCATAGTTACATTTAAGATTTTCAAAAGTTGACTTAAGGGAATCGCTCAGCTCCTGTAGGGATTCTTCCTCATTATATAAAGGGATTATTACTGAGATACGCTGATTGGGATTCAATGAATGACGCGCGGAAGGATTTTCAACAGGTACAATTTTCTTTTCCGGAGTTTTGGATTCAGTTTCAGGCTGAACTGCAGCGATTACAGGTTTCTTTCTCTTATGATGATAGTATCTTTTCTTGGTGTTTTCCATTCAATAAATCTGATAAAATCTTTAAAAATTGATAATCAAACTAACTTTTATCGCTTATAAAATCAATTGAAAATTCAAAACTTGTAATACAATTACGGGCACATCCGACCCAATCGTTAAATTAAATATTTACCTTAACCAGGACCTGTACTATTTATTCAATTAGAGATCCACTGTTATTAATTTAAGCCTGCAAGTAATTAATATATTCAACGCAGCTGAAGCGCGAAGACATTTAAGTTTACCCAAAAGACTATAGCTTTTAAAGTGGAGACAATTAATATTAAAGCGAAGACTATTATTTTTAAAGCGAAGACTAGTATCTATAAATCGAAGACTATTAACTTTTAAGCGGACACTTTGATCTTTAAAGAAGAGACTTTGCTCTTTAAAGGAGAGACTACTAACTTGAAATCGGAGACTTTGATCTTTAAAGAAGAGAATACTAAATTTAAATCGGAGACTTTGATCTTTAAAAAAGAGACTACTAAAGTTAAAGCGGAGCCACGTAACCACCGCGCGAACCAACTTGACCTCCAGGCGAAGCCAGGTAACCTCCTTCCGAAGCCACCTGACCTCCAATCGAAGCCAAGTAACCTCCGCGAGAAGCCTTTTAACCGACTTGCGAAAATTTTAGGAAGTGGCGGGAAGAAAATTAAAAGTTGTTCGAAGAATATTAACAATGTATCCGAATAGCAGAACAGTTAGTACTAGACTCAGAACAGTGAGTGTTTGACGCGGAGCAATGAATCCAGAACACCGAACGGTTAACCGAAGATGCAGGTCGTGAGTCAAAGACACCAAACTGTGAATTTAAGACGCAGATCAGTAAGTCGAAGACATAAATAAGTGAACCGAAGACCCGGATCAGTATATGGAAGAGTTAGTTCAGTGAATCTAAAGCGGGTATAAGTGTCTCTAAGCCGTATAAAGAGTGTATTAATGCCGTGTGTGTTTTTTAATTTAAAGCAAAAAATCGTAAATATAAGCCATTTTGCAGTAATTCATTAAAAAGGAAAAATCCCGTATAAATAAAGATCATAAAGTCAAAAGAGTATACCGGTGAATTTATAATTTGAAGGTAAGCGAAAATAGTAATCGTTAGAAATGTAATGAGCTACAGGAAATTCTTTCAAAATGTTGTCCTATAATAATCTTTCATAAATAAGTTACCGGACTGTAAATTAAATGTTTCCAAACAATTAAAAGAAAAATTAGAATTTAAAATCAAATTAAATCAGCAAAAAAAAGATTCGATAAGTTGTGAATCCTGAAAATGAAACAGCAAAAATCTAAAATGTATATAAAGCAAAGAAAATATTTTGAAAAAATTGTAAACGGAGTATTTTAAAAGTTTATTCGGAAATTCAGGATCTTAGTAAGAAAATATTGAAAATTTTTAAATCGATTTCTTAAACTGTAACTGGTAATGAAAATTCAGAAATATAAAATAAATAATTCAATCCTTTAAAAGTTGTAATTTGAAAAAACCATCCGGAGGTTAAAAAATAATTATAATGAATTTATAAATTTAAAAAATACTTTATTCATAGTAAAAAAATATTCTCCGATAGAACTTTTTAATTGAAAAAAATTTCAGCAGAGCAGTGATATGGATCTGCAGAACATGATTAATGTAAAGTCCTGTAAACAGTGAAGTTACAAGCTTAGACAAAAAACATATTTAAGAATGAATTCAAATAGTAAAAATTTTATCAGGCGGATAAAAATAAATTAAAGCGCATCAGTATTTGCAGCTGAAAATAAAAAATGAATAACAAAATTAAAACTGTTACAAAAACTATTTAAGATTTTTTCCACAGAAGATAAAAAAATGATAAAGGTAAAAATAAATATGTTACGATAAGAGATAAAACAGAGATTGTATACAAAGATAAAAACGATTAAAAAATTAATATAATAATTCATATAAAATTGCTATATTGAACCACTCGAAAAATGTACGTCAGCTTTAAAAAAATCAAAAAATATTTTAGGTAACCGGAAATATTCATTGACTTAAGAAAAGAAATCTCGTATATTTGTAATTCGTATTTAAAAATGTTCTTTTACATAAAAATTGCACAAGTAGTAAATTAAAAAATATTAGTGTGCAAATTTCGATACCTTAAATAACCTTGTAGCTACGATCAAATCTAAAGTTATAATTATAATGGAGAGTTTGATCCTGGCTCAGGACGAACGCTGGCGGCGTGCTTAATACATGCAAGTCAACTGAAGTTCGGGTAGTAATACTTGAATGGAGGTGGCGCACGGGTGAGTAACACGTAGGTAATCTGCCTTTGGGACTGACATAATTCCGCGAAAGCGGGACTAATATCAGATAATGCAGCGGCTCGACATCGAGACAGTTGTTAAACCTTC
>Ga0138256_10006419_pt1 | contig 12433 bp, 11 predicted proteins | sample KNB2016incub_MG_FD_105486 | JGI IMG/M metagenome (GOLD analysis project Ga0138256, IMG submission 105486) | Active sludge microbial communities from wastewater in Klosterneuburg, Austria - KNB2014incub_MG | ecosystem: Engineered > WWTP > Activated sludge > Unclassified | place: Austria... | reverse complement strand
TAGTCTTTAAATATTTTCATAAAACTTTTGCACAACTAAATACAAACTCCTATATTTACAATAAAAAATATCATGCATCAACCTACAGAAATATGACTTACACAGACTTTTTTATTATTCCCTCGATGCATTCAGACTTCGTTCAACTTTCCTTCTTGCTTTAATACCGTTTTGAATTGCTTTCAATTTTAGAAAAAAAGTAGGTTTAATAATTTTATATTTTACTAAAGTTTAAGTTTTCAATACTGTTAAAGTAAATTATTATAGCTCGAATATTAAACCAAAATTATCGCGAACAAACCATTTAATAATGTAAATTTGCAACAAAATAGAAAAAATTTGATCTATTAAAATTATGATAAATTTTCAAGAAAGAGCAAACGACATTTGGAGTATAGCAAATCTGCTTAGAGGCTACTATAAACAACACGACTATGGCAAAGTGATTTTGCCTTTCACTATTTTAAGGCGGTTGGACGAATTACTTGAACCAACTAAAAATGCTGTGTTAGCAGAGGCGGAAATACTGAACAAATTAGAAAAAGAGGACAAAGCCAAAACAAAAAACTACAACGAACTAAAAGAATTAAAACTCAATAAAATAAGCAAATACCGCTTTCATAACAGAAGCAAGTTTACGTTGAAAAAGCTGGTAGCTGACTCTACCAATCTGCAACCGAATTTGCGGAATTATATCAATGGCTTTTCTATTCAAGGACGAGAGATTTTTGAATACTTCGAGTTTGATAAGCAGATTGCCAAATTGGACGAGGGCAATTTATTGTTTGAGGTGACCAAACAGTTTTCCGAGAAATCATACAAAGACCTCGACACACTTGGAATGGGTTATGTGTTTGAGCATTTGATTAGAAAATTTGCAGAAGCCAGTAACGAAACCGCAGGGGAGCACTTTACACCACGAGAAATTATTGAATTGATGGTAAACATTCTTTTTGTGGAAGATAGCAAAGCCTTGACCAAAGAAGGAATTGTAAGAACAATGTATGACCCTGCTTGCGGAACAGGTGGTATGCTTTCAGTGGCAGAAATGCACTTGAAAGGAATGAACGACAAAGCAAGATTGGAACTTTTCGGACAAGAGATAAACCCTGAAAGTTATGCAATCTGTAAATCGGAAATGTTGATTAAGGGGCAAAACCCTACGCAAATAAAGTTTGGTAATACGTTTACAAATGACGGACTTGAAAAAGAAAAGTTTGATTATATGCTTTCCAATCCTCCTTTTGGTGTTGAATGGAAAAAGGAAGAAAAACTAATTAAAGCCGAATATGAAAACTTAGGTTTTGCAGGTCGTTTTGGTCCAGGACTACCCAGAATTAATGACGGTTCATTGCTTTTCCTTTTGCATATGATGAGCAAAATGAAGGATGAAAGCACAGGAACAAGAATTGGGATTATTTTCAACGGAAGCCCATTGTTTAATGGTGGTGCAGGAAGTGGAGAAAGTGAAATCAGAAAATGGATAATTGAAAAAGATTATTTAGAAACCATTATTGCTCTGCCCGACCAATTGTTTTACAACACAGGCATTAGCACTTACTTATGGATAGTTACCAACCGAAAAAGCAAAAACAGAAAAGGTAAAGTGCAATTGATTAACGCTACTTCTTATTTCAAAGAGGGCAGTTCAAAGGACAGTGTAAGAAGTTTGGGAAGCAAACGCAAATTCATTTCACCAGAGCAGATTGAAGAAATAACCAAGATTTACGGAGCGTTTAAAGAAACTAAGGTTTGCAAGATTTTCGACAATGCAGATTTTGCTTACCATCGTATTACGGTTGACCGTCCTAAGAAAGACGAGCAAGGCAACATACTAAAAGACAAAAAAGGAAATCCTTTGGCTGATGCTGATTTTAGAGACAATGAAAATGTGCCTTACAAAGAAAGCATTGAAGAATATTTCAAACGTGAAGTATTGCCACACGTTCCGGGTGCTTGGATTGACCACAGCAAAACTAAAGTAGGCTACGAAATCAATATGACTAAATACTTCTACGAGTTTAAACCGCTTCGTTCATTGGAGGAAATACGACAAGACATTATGAAGTTGGAAGAAGAAATAAAAAATGTCTTAAACAAGATTATTAATGATTGATACGATGGACAAGATTATAAGTATTGATGAGTTAACGCACAAAATTATTGGTTGTGCCATGAAAGTGCATAGAGTGCTTGGCAATGGCTTCCAAGAAGTGATTTATCAACGAGCATTAGAAATAGAGTTCAGATTACAACAGGTTAATGCTGTACGAGAGATGGAGATGAAAATACACTATGAAGGGTTTGAAATAGGCACAAGGAGAGTAGATTTTTTTGTAGAAGACGCTGTAATGGTAGAATTAAAAGCCGTTTCTACAGGACTGGAAGATGTACACAAAGCACAAGCTATTAACTATTTAGAAGCATACGGAATAGCCGATGGTTTATTGATAAATTTTGGTAAAACAAGCTTAGAGTTTAAACGAGTATTTAATAAAAATCTCGTTAAAAGAAATTCTGAATCAAAAAATCCTGAATCAAAAAATCCTGACAATCTTGTCAATCTCAAAAATCCTGTGCAAGAATAATGAGTAGGCAAATAGAATATAATGATACAGGCGTAAATTGGTTAGGACAAATTCCTAGCACTTGGGAAAGTAAACGTATTAAAATGCTTACTCGAGTAAAAAGAGGTGCTTCACCACGACCAATTGACAACCCTATTTACTTTGACGAAGAGGGCGAATTTGCTTGGGTTAGAATTGCTGATGTAACAGCAAGTGAAAGATATTTGGAAAGCACAACGCAAAGACTTTCAGAACTTGGAAGTTCATTAAGTGTTAAACGTTACCCTGATGATTTCTTTTTGAGTATTGCAGGAACGGTTGGCAAACCAATCATTACAAAAATTGAATGTTGCATACACGATGGTTTTGTGTATTTCCCTGACTTAAAAATTAATCCTGAATTTTTGTATTACATTTTCTCAACTGGTCTTCCCTACTTGGGATTAGGTAAAATGGGAACACAGCTTAACTTAAATACAGATACGGTTGGAGATATTTACATTCCTATTCCAGTTGAACAAGAAATTGAAATGATTGTAAGCTACCTTGATGAACGAACCGCAGAAATAGACAATCTCATTTCAAAAAAGCAAAAGTTGATTGAGTGTTTGAAGGAAGAAAGAATGGCAATCATTAATCATGCAGTAACCAAAGGCATAAACACAAATGCTGAAATGAAAGAAAGTGGAATTGATTGGCTTGGTGAAATACCGAAGCATTGGGGAATTAAGAAACTACGATACTTAGGGACATGCCAAAACGGAATAACAAAAAGTGGTGAAAAGTTTGGAAAAGGTTTTCCATTTATGAGTTATGGCGTTGTCTATAATAATGAAGTAATTACAGAAAATTTGGAAGAACTTGTAGAATCAACAAATGAAGACCAAATTACTTATTCTATCAAAGAAGGCGATGTATTTTTTACAAGAACTTCAGAAACTATTGAAGAGATAGGAATTGCATCTACGTGTTTTAAAACAATTCCAAATTCTGCATTTTCGGGTTTTTTAATTAGAGTAAGGTTGAATGAAAAAATATTTAAGGGATTTTCAAAATATTATTTTAGATGCACTTTACTTAGAAAGTTTTTTGTTAGTGAAATGAACATTGTAACACGAGCTTCTTTGAGTCAAGATTTATTAAAAAACCTACCTATTCTTTTACCACCACTAAAAGAGCAATATGAGATATTTGAGTTTTTGGAAACGAGAACAAAATATATTGATAATACTATTAACAATATTGAACAAGAAATAGACCTCATCAAAGAATACCGCACTTCCTTAATCAACGAAGTAGTATCAGGTAAAATTATAATAAATTAGCAGGTATGCAAACCAGTAATATTATACTATACAGTTCCTTGCAAGAAAATATAAAAGTAGAAGTTACTTTTGTAGAAGATAGTTTTTGGCTCACTCAAAAAGCTATTTGCGTATTATTTAATAAAGCAAAATCTACCATTAGCGAGCACTTAAAGCAAGTTTTTGAGAGCAACGAACTAGACCAATCGGCAGTGGTTCGGAATTTCCGAACTACTGCCGCAGATGGAAAAACATACAATACTACTTTTTATAATTTAAAAGCCGTATTAGCGGTAGGCTATCGGGTAAATAGTGCCGAGGCTACCCAGTTTAGAATATGGGCTACCAATACTTTGCAAGAATTTATTATCAAAGGCTTTGTGATGGACGATGAACGACTAAAACAAGGCAAGTATTTTGGTAAAGACTACTTCGATGAAATGCTGGAGCGTATCAGAGAGATACGCAGTAGCGAAAGGCGTTTTTATCAAAAAATTACTGATATATATGCCTTGAGTATAGATTATGACAAGAATAGCATAACTACGAAGGAGTTTTATGCAACTGTTCAAAACAAAATGCACTGGGCTATTTCAGGTAAAACGGCTGCTGAAATCATCTATACAGAAGCCGATGCAACAAAAATTTATATGGGATTGAAAACTTGGAAGGCAGCACCTGATGGAAAGATATTAAAGAGCGATGTAAGTATTGCAAAAAATTATTTGAACGAAGCCCATATTCAGGAACTCAATAGAATAGTTTCGGCTTATTTAGATCTAGCAGAAAATAATGCACAAAGAGGTATTGCATTTACAATGGAACATTGGGTTAGGTTCTTGGATAATTTTTTACAATTATCTGAATATCCCATTTTAACCAATAAAGGAAAGATTTCTATGCTGGAGGCAAAGCTAAAGGCCGAGCAAGAATATGATCTATTTAGAGTAACCCAAGATAAATTATATGAAAGTGATTTTGATATAGCAATAAAAAATGAATTGTCTTCTAAAACTGATAAAAAATGAAAATACACACGGAGCAGACTTTTGAAACTGCCATTATCGAGCATTTATGTGCCAATGGTTGGACAGAAGGTAGAAACACAGACTTTGACCGTGCATTGGCTTTTGACCCAAAAACGGTTTTGGCATTTGTGCAAGCTACTCAACCCAAGGAATGGCATAAGTTGGTGCAGTTCTACAAAGGCGAAACAGAAAGCCAGTTTGTAAAAAGACTATTCAAAGAATTGGATTTAAGAGGCTCTTTAGATGTAATCAGACACGGCATTACAGATAGTGGAGTGAAATTTCAATTGGCATATTTCCAACCCGACAGCCAACTCAATGAAGAAACGATAAGGCTATATGACTTGAACCGATTAACGGTAACTCGTCAAGTAAAATACAGTTTAAAGAATGAAAACAGTTTAGACCTTGTACTTTCTTTAAATGGATTGTCTGTGGCAACCGTTGAACTGAAAAATCATTTTACAGGACAAGATGTAACCAATGCTAAAAATCAATTCAAATACGACCGAGACCCAAGAGAGTTGATTTTTCAATTTAAGAAAAGGGCTTTGGTTCATTTTACCGTTGATAGTGATGAAGTGTATATCACCACCAAATTAGACGGAGATAAAACCCGTTTTCTACCATTCAACAAAGGCTTTAACAACGGTGCAGGAAACCCGCCAAGCGAGGGTTATAGAACCTCCTACTTATGGGAAAACATTTGGCAGAAAGACAGTTGGATGAATATTCTAAGTCGCTATCTACATTTACAAATAGACGAAATAACCATTGATGGAAAACTATACAAGAAAGAAGCATTAATATTTCCACGTTACCACCAATTACAAGCCGTTAGACGATTGTCAAAACATAGTTTGGATAATGGAGCAGGAAATAATTATCTCATACAACATTCGGCAGGAAGCGGAAAAAGTAATACCATTGCTTGGTTGGCTTATCGCCTTTCCAGTTTGCACAATGCCCAAGACAAAAGAGTTTTTGATAGTGTCATTGTAATCACCGACAGAAATGTGCTTGACCAACAATTGCAAAACACGATTTATCAATTTGAACACAAAAGCGGCGTGGTTGAAAAAATAGATAAAGATAGTGCTCAATTGGCCGGAGCAATTGTGAAGGGGAAAGATATTATCATTACTACATTACAAAAATTTCCATTTACATTAGATACGATAAAAAAAATTGAAGAAAAAGATGTAGACATATTAAGAAAGCTTTCACTTGAAGGAGTAGATATAGATAATTTAAAAGATAAATGTTATGCTATTGTAATAGATGAAGCACACAGCAGTCAAGGAGGAGAAGCCACACGAAAAATGAAAGAATTGTTGGCTGCAAGAACGTTGGACGAAGCAGAAATAGAAGATGAAGACAGCGAACAAACCACAGACGATTTTATCAGAGAGCAAGTAAAAGCAAGAGGTCCTCAAAAAAATATTTCTCTTTTTGCTTTTACAGCTACACCAAAAGCCAAAACCATAGAAGTATTTGGAACAAAAGACGAAAGCGGAAAACCAAAACCCTTTGACTTGTATTCGATGAAACAAGCCATTGAAGAAGGTTTCATTTTGGATGTTCTCAAATATTATATGACATATAAAATGTTTTTTAAGCTCAACAAAGCTATTGAAGATGACCCATTATTGAACAAGAAAAAGGCTTCAAGTGCTATTGGTCGTTTTGTTTCTTTGCACCCACACAACCTTGCACAAAAAACCGAAGTAATCGTTGAGCACTTTAGGCAAGTAACAATGAAGAAAATCGGAGGAAGAGCCAAAGCAATGGTTGTAACAGGTTCAAGACTCCACGCCTTGCGTTATTACTTTCAGTTTAAGAAATACATTAAGGAAAATAACTATCAAGACATTAGACCATTAGTTGCTTTTTCAGGTAAGGTTATGGATAGCGAATTTCCAGATGGAATAAGTGAGCCACAATTAAATGGGTTTGGTGAAAAAGAACTTCCTGCAAAATTTGAAACCGAAGAGTACAAAATTTTATTAGTGGCGGACAAATACCAAACAGGTTTTGATCAACCGCTATTGCATACTATGTATGTTGACAAGAAACTTTCAGGCGTTAAAGCAGTTCAAACACTTTCACGACTTAACAGAACTTGCCCAGGAAAAGAGGATACTTTTGTTTTGGATTTTGCCAATGACCAAGACATCATTTTTCAATCGTTCCAACCATACTACGAACTAACAACCTTAAAAGAAAATACAGACCCAAATCATTTGTATGACTTAAAAGGCAGATTAGATGCAGAACAAGTTTATCAATGGAGTGAAGTAAATGCTTTCGCAGAAGTGTTTTTTAAGAAAGAAGCACACACCGCAAGAGACCAAGCAAAACTTTACAGTTGGATTGACCCAGCGAAAGACCGTTTCAAAGCAATGGAAGAACCGAAACAAGACGAATTTAAAAAGACATTTACTTCTTTTATTCGCTTGTATTCTTTTCTATCACAAGTTCTTCCTTTTCAAGATGTGGAACTTGAAAAACTATACGCTTATGGTCGTTTGCTATTAATTAAACTTCCAAAGACAGACTACATTGAGCGACTTAAGCTGAGTGAAAATGATCTTGCTCTTGAGTATTTTAGGTTGCAAAAAATAAGTGAAAATTCCATACAGTTATATAGCCAAGGTGAAGTAGAAATAATGGGAGTAAGTGAAGCAGGAATCCCTTATCTGAAAAATGACGAGCGCGCAAAACTCTCTGAAATCATTGATGTGCTTAACGAACGCTTCGGGACAGACTTTGATAAAGCAGACAAACTTTTCTTTGACCAAATTGAAGAAGAACTATTCAATGACGACACATTGAAACAACAAGCAATGAACAACGACATCGACAATTTCAAATATGGTTTTGAAGAAGTGTTCATGCACAAACTCATTGACAGAATGGACGACAATCAAAAAATCTTTGAAAAGGTTATGGACAGTTCAGACTTTAAAAAGACTGTTCAAGATTGGTTATTAAAGAAACTTTACAAACGATTTAATGATGACGACAAGAAATAGCCACATTTAGAATCCATTATCCTTTTAGAACACCCAATTATTAGCTTTAAAGTTTTAAAAAAAATTTCTGCGGTTTTAAAAAGCGAAGTAACATTGTGATTAAACCTCCCCTCCCCCACAAAACAAAATCCCCCTTCATGCGTTTAAACTGCTAAATCAAAATATATTTATTATGTATCCTATCGAACTCGTACGTCCTATGGCTCAAGAACTTGAGAATTCTGGTTTTGAGAGTCTTTCTTCAAAGGATCAAGTTGTTTCAGCTTTGACTGCTGATCAAGGTACAGTACTGCTTGTGGTGAATTCTGTATGCGGCTGTGCAGCTGCCAATGCAAGACCTGGCGTAAGAATGGCTTTACAGCAAGAGCAAAAACCAGCTAAGCTTGTCACCGTTTTTGCAGGTGTGGATCAAGAAGCTACAGCAAAGGCAAGAGAATTCCTCCTTCCATATCCTCCGTCTTCACCAGCTATCGCATTGTTCAAAGATGGTCGTTTGGTTCATATTCTTGAAAGACATCAGATAGAAGGTAGATCTGCACAGATGATAGCAGATAATTTAAGTCATGCATTCCAAACTTATTGCCAGAATTAATGAGATATTTTCTAGTTATTTGTCTTTTTAGTATGCATCAATATGTCAGTTTTGCTGTATCTGTGGATACATTAAAATATGAGAAAAGATATACTAAAGCAGACTTAAAAAATGTAAAAAATGAACTTAGTGAAATTACTAAACTAAGTAAAACATGGAAGAAGGCGGCCAAATCTAAGAATGTAGATTTTCAAAATAATATTCTTATCCAATTGAAATCTAGCCTTACAGATCAAATTAATAGTTTTTCTGGAAACATAGCAAAACGGGATCGGAATACTAGTAATTTTAATACCTCTTTCGAGACGGTGGATTCGCTAACTTATGTAGAGATGCCCGTAGGTTATAATGTAGAACTAAACAATAGACCTAAGGAAATATCTAAGCAAGATTATCAGTCAAGAATGCAAGAATCGGGTATCTTGACTAAATATTCTGCTATCGTTAATGCACAAAAGCAGATATTATCCAAACTAAATGGATTAGGAAATATAAAGTCAGCCTCAACAGATCAATTGGGTCAAGTGACAAGTTTGCTTCAAGATTTTGTTTTGAGCAAAAAGAATCAGATTGCTCTGATGAAAACTGAAACAGAGTAAAAAATAAAAAAGCCGCAACAATTCCTGTTGCGGCTCCAACTAATCCCTATTCAAATTTCAAAAAAAAACGCTCAACTTTATGCGATGTCAATCACTCTTGATGTGACTGGTTCTGGCACAGTTTTATCTATTTTGACCGATAAAATACCGTGTTCGTAATTGGCTTGAATTTTATTTAGATCAAGATTTTCAGGGAGAACAAATTCTCTTTTGAATGATCTAAAGTCAAATTCTTTGCGAGTAAATTTTTCTTGAGTCTCAGAAGCTTCTTTTTTAATTTCAGCTGAGATGATCAAGTGATTTTTTTCGATCGCTACTTTGAAATCGGATTTCTCCAATCCCGGTGCAGCAAGCTGAAATGTCAAGCTGTCATTGCTCTCTAGCACGTTGCTAGATGGATATCCTGCTTGGAATACTGATCCACCTGCGAGATCATGCAGACCTCTGTTTACAAATTCATCTACTAAATTTCCAAAAGTCTGTGCAATCGGATGGAATGAATAAAACTGATTATTTTTCATATTTTTTTTAATTTTTTATGGTTATTGATTCTATTTTTTAAAAATGATTTTACAGATTGATGTTGATGGTTTCGGGTTTTGATTTTGGTAAGCTGATGATTAAAACCCCTTCATTGTATTTTGCTTTGATCTCATCAATTTTGACATTGGCAGGCAAAATAATTTTTCTCTCAGCATTGCGAATTCTAAACTCAGCATGTATCTTTTTAGAATTTGTGTCTGGTTCTTGAGCTGGTTTTTGACTCTTTACAGTCAAGATATTCTCATTGGTAGAGATACTCACTTCTTCCTTAGTAAATCCAGTGACATTCATACGCAATTCAAACTGAGTGTCATCTTCTACGACATTCATAGGAATCTTGTAAGTTTTATTTTCTGGTCTCATGCCGCGGTGATGGTTTGGTCTACATTGAGTATCACAGGCATTTTCGAAATTAGATTGATAATTTGATTTCCACATATTTTTTTAATTTTATTTATATAGCTTAGATCAATTGACATACCAATCGCAAAAAAGGGCAATAATGGCATAATTTGATGCTGTTTTATGACATTTTGTCTTATTTGTTATTAAATTATCTGCCAAAATGACATAAAAAAGCCCGACTTGTTGAGAAGCCGGGCCATTGGTTTTAAGGTTAATATAGATTTTTTATTTTTTACTGAAGAACTGCATTCCCATTCTTGCGATATCGTCAAGAATCTGTCCATCTCCATTTTGATCTAATAATTTTCCAAACATGCCATAAGCTGGATTTTGTTCCACCTGATGATTTACAGCTCCAGAAAGCACTTCCTGCACATTTGAAGTATTCAATTGATTGTTTGCTCTAGCTTTTCCCAAAACACCCATTACCACAGGCGCTAACATAGTCAATAGAGGCATGATTTTGCTCAAGTCCATGTTAAGCACTTTGCCTAAATTATTTCCAACTGATTCTTGATTTCCACCAAGGATGTGACCCAATATACCTGATCCGTTCAGCATGTTTTGATTTGGGCTTTCAGTCTTTCCAGAAAGCAATCCAATTACATCGTTAAATATGCTGCCATCATGGTCTCTGTCCAATGCAGAAAGAAGTGAACTAGCACCTGTTTCATTTGCACTATTGTTTGAAAGTCCCTGAAGGATCTTTTGGATAGCTGATTTTGAAGCATGTACACCTTGGTCAGGGTCTTGGATTCCTGCTTGTCCTGCGATTTGAGCTAAAAGTTCGTTTGGTAAATTTTGAGCAATAAGATCTGAAATATTCATATTTTAAATTTCTGATAAAACAATGAAACTGATTAAAAAATTCCCCAAATTGCAGCATAAATAGAATTATTATGAAATCGAGATTTCTTTGCATTATTGGTGTTGTCATTTTTTTGCTCCCATTTTCATCTTTAAAGGCCCAAAGTACAGGTTATTCATTTCATGTGGGACCCAATCTTGGTTTTCAAAAATGGGGCTATGGCAGCAGTCGTGCAGCCTTATTGGCTTATCATTTTAGTTTGAGTGTCGACTCAGAGTCTTCAGAAGGCAATAATATTATTTATGGAGATTTTGGCTATCATGTAAAAGGTGGTGCGATAAGATATCAGTATTTTCAAGATTTATTTGGCAATAGAATCAAAGGCGATAAGTTTAATATGGCCTGTCACAATTTGGCACTTGAAGCAGGGGTGAGAAAAATGGTCGGGGGAGAGAAGCTTAAGACTTACTTTGGAATTGGAGCTAGGGCGGAATACACAGTGAAAACGGATTTTGAGATAAACAAAGAATATGAAGATTATGTAAGAAAATTTAATTACGGTCTTTCATTTATCGGAGGAATAGAATATTCACTTGGAAAAACAGTAAAAAATGGATGGCAAATAAAAATCGCACCTGATATCTCCAAACAAATTTTTGTCCCTGCTGGAATCTTATGGTATGATCCCTATACAAGAACGAGTTATCGAGGAACTGAAATCTCAACTAGAAACCTCACTATCGAATTGAGCACTTATATTCGCTTATTACAGTTGATAGAATACGAGGAGTAAAAAAGATACCTTATTCGCATTTAGAATAATTTTTTAGGATAATCATTATGAAAACAAAAGCCCTAAAATAAACAATGCTATTAAAGCAAAACTCAGCACCAGAAAATAGCTAAAGAAAAACAGAATGGTTTTGATCATTGTTTTCACTTTGCTTTGATTATAGATCGTGCGCAGTGATTTGTAAAAATATAATATTCCCAATACGATTGCAACTAAAATCACACCAGCCTCACCACTTAATTTGTAGTATAAAATAAATAGACTCAAGAATAAAAATATGGCTGAATGATAGTGGATAGAAAAAATCAGATGTTCATAGTAATTTCTTTTTTGTCTAATGAAAAGTAGATTTACAATTAATGCAAACAAGGGCAAAATGAAGAACATCGCCATCGATGCTTTTTTAGATATAAAATCAAAAACATCTTGAATATATTGAGATTTTGAAGTAAAAGCTTTGGCTGTTTGTTTTAAAATAATTTTATTATAAAAAGTAACTGGGTAATTATACTTGCGTAACAATGCTTCAGGACTAGTATGTTTATCTTTGGTAAATGTGACGAGATCATGAATCCTAAATTTCATATTTAAATATGAAAATGAATCCTTCGCGGTCAATAAATGATCAGCCTTGAGGCTGTCTTCAACAATAATAGCATCCATCAGACTATCAATTTCTTCTGCAGTTGTTTTTTCATTTTTATTAGAATTGAATCCAATTTGAAAATCTGATGTTGATTTTTTATTAATAGATATCGT
>Ga0138256_10006418_pt1 | contig 12434 bp, 11 predicted proteins | sample KNB2016incub_MG_FD_105486 | JGI IMG/M metagenome (GOLD analysis project Ga0138256, IMG submission 105486) | Active sludge microbial communities from wastewater in Klosterneuburg, Austria - KNB2014incub_MG | ecosystem: Engineered > WWTP > Activated sludge > Unclassified | place: Austria... | reverse complement strand
TTGTCGAAGTACCCATTGCTGGCGGTTGCGCAAATAGGCCGAAGGCTTTGAGCAGCTATACCGGCGTGGTGAAGGCAGAGTCGCGGTGATAAGTGCGCATTGTGGCGATGTAAGTTTGGATGCAGGTCTGTTGAAGCAGTGCTGCGCTGCGGCCTCTGCTCCAAATACCCCTTTGCCCATTTCCGCCACATTGAGGTACACTTCGAGGATGCGTTCCTTGCTCCAGAACGTTTCGATGAGCAGCGTGAACCACGCCTCCAACCCTTTCCGGACGTAATTCCTGCCGGGCCAGAGGAACACGTTCTTCGCCGTCTGCTGACTGATCGTGCTCCCACCCTTGATGCGCTTGCCTTTCTTGTTCTTCTCCATGGCCTTGCGCATAGCGTCCCATGAGAAACCGTTGTGTGTCATGAAGCGTTGATCTTCCGAAGCGATCACACTTAGGGGCAGGTTGCGGGCGATCTCTTTTAAGCCAACGGTGGTACGACTGATCTGACCCTGTTCGTTCGCTTGAGCGACCATGATCCAGGTTACGGGCGGGTTTGCCAAACCGAGCAAGCCCACCCACAGGACGGAGATCACGATAAACCAGAAAATGGTGGCCAAGGAGATCCGGAAGAAACTTCGAAATAAGCGCATGGAACAGCGCGTCGAAGATAGATGGTGACTTATAACGGCGTTCCCTCCTTCTTCCGAACGATCGAATAGTACGTCAGCAACGCAACCCCTCCGCAGATACTTACCATGATCAGGTAGGGCAGCGGATTATCCGAGTCATCCTTCATGGCGAAGGTATCGAGCAAATAGCCCAGCAAAAGTCCTAAGCCGACCCCCAAGCCAAGCAAGCCGAACTTCAAGCTCCTGTTTGGATCCTTCTTGGCGATCAGATCGCTCAGCGACATTCCTTTGTCGATCATTGCCATGCGCTGTTTGTGTTGCGCGGAAATGGCGACATAGACGATCCCGAAAATGGAAGCGAACACGATCAAGGGTACAAGTACTTCTGCTGCTGGGGTATCCATGGGGTTACGATTTTGTTTACGACCCATGTGACGCGCCCTATCCTTCGGAGGTTACGATCCGTTCATCCTTGCCAAGAAAGGCTTGTATACGTGCAGGTCACCGCCTGTCCGAACTCCTTTTGCGTGAACATTCCGGACACGCACCTTCGTGTAACCGAACTTCGGGATCACGCGTCACACCCACAATTCCAGTGGAGGACCATCTTGCCATAGCGCGCACCCTTTCCGGGGATACCCGGGCATTCGGCGTGCTTATCGGCCGCTACCAGAACATGGTCCAAACAGTCACCGGACGGGTCATGCGCAACCGCATGGATGCCGAAGAGGTGACCCAGGACGTGTTCGTTAAAGCGCATCAAAAGCTAAGGGAATTCCAAGGTCAAGGAAAATTCTCTACTTGGTTGTACAGCATCGCATACAGGACCGCGATCTCCGCGTTACGGAGCAAGAAGGACGCTGGGCGATCTTTGGATGAATTGCAGGTCCACGGAAGTGAACCGATGGAAGATGCAATCGAACCGATCAACGAAAGGCGGGTGCAGCTTGAGATCGCCTTGGGAAAACTCGATCAGGAGGACGCAGCATTGCTCACTATGTTCTATTTGGAGGAAATGAGCGTGGAAGAGATCGTAACCGTTACGCAACTTAGCGCGTCCAATGTGAAAGTGCGCTTGCACCGGAATCGAAAAAAGCTACTGGCGTTGCTGCACGATCAACTGAAGAATGAGCTATGGACGATGAGCGCGAGAGCATAGGAGTGAACGACCCCTTGCGTGCGATCTTCAAGCAGGCCGGGCACCACGAAGCGCCCTTGCATTTGGAGAACATGGTACTTGCCAGATTGGGAACATCGGTGCTCCAAGTGAAAGCAGAGCCATTGATCGGCCGATCAGGTTGGCTAGTTGGTGGCTTGCCGATCCTGTTGCTGGTCCTTTACGTAGTTGTATCCCCCACCGTACCGGACACTGCCACACCGCACTATTTTGACCTGGTGAAGAGCATGGGTACGTCGCAATTCCTCAAGGTCATCGCCTCACCTTGGGCCGTTGGAGCACTCGTGATCGTTGCGTTGTTCATGCTGATCGACCGGTTGATCGGGACACGCATGGCACCCGAGATGGTGCGTTAGAGCAACGCCTTCGCGGCACTGAGCGCGGCCACGTAGTTTGGCTCACTACCAATTTCCGGCACCAGTTCATGGTACTGGATCATTCCGTTCTTGTCCAACACCCAAACGGCGCGGGCAAGTGTGCCTTCCAAGCCTCCTTCTGCGATGGCCACGCCCCAGTTGTTCCACATATCTCGGTAGCGGAAATCGGAAGCCATCTTCACCTTGTCGATCCCTTCCGCGGCGCAGAAGCGCTTCATGGCGAAGGGAAGGTCCATGCTTGCAACAAGTATGGTAGCGCCCAGATCAGCGGCATGTTGGTTGAACGTTCGGGTTTCAATCGCACAGGTGGGTGTATCCACGCTGGGAAATGCGAGCACGATCACGACCTCACCTTTCAGTCCATCCAACGCATGGTTCGTTTTATCGGTCGCTACATAGCGAAAGGTTGGTGCAGCTTGACCTACTTGCGGAATGATACCGTTCAATTTGGGCAATGGCATATTCGTTCGTTCTGAAATTCGTCAATAAAGCGATCGAGGAACAGGCACAGATGAACACCGGTTCACTGCTCGCTCATGGCCGTTGGAATGGCCTCTTCATAGATCCTTCGGGCTTCCTCAATATTCCCGAACGGTGCATCGTCCACCATCAATTTGCCTTGGGTCACGTGACCAAGTAATACGCAGGGCACTTTGGTGGCCTGCATAAGATCGAGGAAATCGATCTCTTCATCCTCATTCACCGTTACAACTGCGCGGCCCTGGCTCTCTCCGAAGAGGTATGCATCTGGTCTGATCTCACTATCGGTGATCACATCGAAGCCCAAACCGCGGGGCAGTCCCATTTCCACCAACGTGGTGAACAGACCGCCTTCACTGATGTCATGTGCCGCGTTGATCAATCCCTTTCGGATCAAGATCAGTATCATGATGTGGAGCTTCCGCTCCTCTTCCAGATCGAAGTGGGGAGCCGGAGATCCTTCGATCTTGTGGTGACGGACGAGGTATTCACTACTTGAAATATCCTCTTTAGACACGCCGATCAAGAAGATCAGATCGCCCTTGTACTTGAAGTCCAAGGTCATCCGCTTGGTAATGTCCGGCACCACTCCCACCATACCGATCGTCGGTGTCGGGAACACGGGTGTAGTGCCTTTCTCTGAAACCGATTGGTTGTAGAAGCTGACGTTGCCACCGGTAACGGGTGTCTCCAAAGCTCTGCAAGCATCGCCCAAGCCTCGTATCGCTTCGCTGAACTGCCAATACACCTCTGGATCATAGGGATTCCCGAAGTTGAGGCAATTGGTAACGCCGCAGGGTTCGCCACCTGTGCAAGCGATGTTGCGCGCAGCCTCACACACAGCGATCATGGTTCCCACATAGGGATCGGCAAGAACGTAACGGCTGTTGCAATCCACCGTCATTACCAGTCCTTTTCCGGTTTCCTTCACCAAAACCAAGCCCGCATCACTGGGCGCGTTGGTGCTCATGTTATTGGTACGTACCATGGTATCATACTGCTCGCTCACCCATCGCTTACTTGCAATGTTCGGACTTGCCAAAAGCTCGTACGCAACCGCTCTCAAGTCATCCGGTTCGGGGACTTTCTTGATGTTGAACTTCTTGTTCGCTTTGATGTATGCTGGCTCTTTGACATCACGGGTATAAACTGGCGCACCACCACCGAGCACAAGGCTCTTTGCGGGGACTTCGGCCACCATATCACCTCCTTGGAAATAGCGGAGCGTATCTCCTTTCGTAACGGTTCCGATCTCCACGCAATTCAGGTCCCACTTATCGAAGATCTTCTTCACCTCCTTTTCACGGCCTTTCTTCACCACCACAAGCATCCGTTCCTGGCTCTCGCTCAAGAGGATCTCCCAAGCGCGCATTCCTTCTTGTCGGGTGGGTACCTTGTCCAGGTCAATGTCCATACCGGCTCCACCCTTCGCGCTCATTTCACTGGTACTGCAGGTGATCCCGGCCGCACCCATGTCCTGCATGCCAATGATCGCATCGGTCTGTGCCAATTCCAAAGAGGCCTCCATGAGCAACTTCTCCATGAAGGGGTCACCGACTTGTACTGCAGGCAAGTCGTCCATGCTGGTCTCGGTAATGTCCTTGCTGGCGAATGAAGCGCCATGGATACCGTCCTTACCTGTCGCACTGCCCACGATATAGACCGGATTGCCCACACCATGGCTGGTCGCGCTTATCACGCGATCCGTACGAACGATGCCCACGCTCATGGCATTCACCAATGGGTTCGCGGTATAACAGGGGTCGAAGTACACTTCACCACCAAGTACAGGCACACCAAATGCATTTCCGTAATCGCCGATGCCCTTCACGACACCCCGCATGTGCCAACGGCTGCTCTTTTCCTTGGTTATGTCACCGAACCGCAAACTGTTCAACTGCGCGATCGGGCGAGCACCCATGGTGAAGATGTCGCGATTGATCCCACCTACTCCGGTTGCCGCACCTTGATAGGGCTCGATCGCACTGGGGTGGTTGTGGCTCTCGATCTTGAAAGCGCAGGCCCAGCCGTCGCCGATATCCACAAGTCCGGCATTCTCTTCCCCTGCTTCGGCCAATAATTTGGGGCCCGTTCGCGGAAGGGTCTTGAGAAGCTTGATGGAATTCTTGTACGAGCAATGCTCGCTCCACATTGCGCTGAAAATGCTCAATTCATTGAAATTCGGCGCTCGCCCAAGCACTTTTTCGATCTGGGAGAACTCTTCTGGAAGCAAGCCGAGCTTGGTTGCAATTTCCACACCGGCCGGGGCACTATCGGGAACTGCCGTGGAGGTGGACTTCTTTGAACTCTTGGAGGATGTTGTCGTGCTCATTCGTGTGGGCAAAGGTAGCTTGAGCACCACGCCATCCACCACTTTGATCTGGGATCAAGTGGATCCTGGGATCCCGGAAAGATCTGCCCGAACCGGAAGCACGGTCCAACTTAACCAAATGAGGGTCAGTCCATCCGCCGTGCAGCGAGGACCTCGTTGTACACGGGTTCCGTTATTGCTCTGCCATTCTGGAAATAGAACACTTCACCGTACGAATGGACCACTTTTCGCAATTCAGCGCAACCATCAGGCACAGGTACGTGATCGATGATGATCACTCTATTCGTGTGGCTCTCAAACCGATGTGTTCCGCATTCCGACGATCTGCTTTCCGGAGCGTAAATGGCTCGAGAACTAACGATCACTTCACTTGCCTTCTTGATCGGACGGAGTTTCAATTTGGGAACGGCACTGGTTGGTTCCGCTGTTGTTGGTTCGATGTTCCTAGATGATGAGGCAATGGCAGGTGCAGTGACCGGGATCACGGATGCCTTCAGGGCAAGTACACCCTTCACTTCGGCATAAGGCTCGATCGTCGCTATCGTTCTTGTTTCTAGCTTGGTGGTCGGGATAGGGCTTAGTCGTTCCATTTCCGTTTCAGGACTCTGGACCGAAGCGGACAAGTTGCGTTTGCTTACTTCTCCGAGATCAGACCCGGGGAACAGCGATGCTGTTGTGGTCATACGTAACTGCATTGGAACAATGCTGGTCGCATTCATGATGCGTGAATAGTCCGTGGAATATGCGAAATCCTCTTCCGCCGTATCGAAGAAGACCAATCCCACCGGTTGCGAATAGGTGAAGGACCTATCCCCGGTGAACTTCTCAAGTGTGATCTCGAACGGGAATTCAAAATCCCACGACTCAAGGAGCACCGGAACTCGACAATCGAAGAATACTTCCTTCGTTGGACATTCCGGATGCTCTGCACGGATCAGGTAACTCGCCTGAAGACCTAGTTCCAATTCGAATCGGTTGGAGGTCATCGGTATCTCGTATGGCTCTCCGAACTCCGGTAGTATGGTAATCCGAGTACCTTCCCAACCGGCACCCTTGACCTTGATCAAAGCCTCTGCAACAAGAATTTCTGCGCTTACGGACTGGACCAACATGGTCATGAAGAAGATCAAACTCGTTGTGCGAAGGGGAAGCATTGTCAAGGGTCTTATTGATCGTTCGGCAAAGGCCAAGCCGAGGTCCAGGACCTTCTCATTCTGCACCATGTCGGCCCTTCACCTTGTTGTGGTACAGGAACTTACACCTGCAAATTGCACGCACCTCATGGGATCCATTGCTTACGAACCAAACCTTCTTGTGGAATTTGAACCACACTTATCCCCGATGGAGCCGTACTCATACACACCATCTCAGCATTCGTCGAAAGACAGATCACGGTCCATCCTCGACAAAAGTGGGTGCTTGGACCCGCCAAATATTGTTCTGGTCTGGAGTTGCCCAAATACAGAATACATCAATAACGAAAGGGTTTATCGAGGACATGGATATTCGCCGAGGTCAATAGCGAAATGCCTGCGAACATGTTCCAGACCAACGCTAAAACACAATGAGTTCAGGACGTGGCACATGATCTTCAAAGAACATTGGCAGAATACCGTGAATATGAAAACGCGCATCACACTCCTCATCGTTGTCATCGGACTACTTCATTTGACATCCGCCGCAGCCAACATGAATAGCGACCGGTCGCGATCCAACAAACCTTCACTTGTCGAAAGCTTTAGCGGTGATCGTTCCTCATTGACCCGCGCAGCCGAAGAACGCGGGCTTATGATCAACATCAACCCAAATGAGAATGGACTTACTGAAGTTATGGTGAAGTCCAACATCGGCCTTACACTCCTGAAAGGCCAATATTTGAATCGTGACTTGTCCGTCCCACACGGTGAATTCACCTACTACCACCCAAATGGTCGGCTCGAAAGCAAAGGACGTTATGACCATGGTGTGAAAAGCGGCAGTTGGGTACGCTATGATCTATCGGGGAACGAACTATCTGTGCGGGAATACAGCGGCATGAGCACAGAAGAATTAAAAGAAGCAGCGGGTATCTATTCCATGGCCCGAAGCAAATAGAGAACCTATTCCACCGGAACACCCAAGACAAAAGTGCCGTCCAGCGTTCCGATCCGAGACAGTATTGCCTATAGACCGTTATGTGACAGGACTGCTCAGGGGGCAGTAGACAGGAATAATGAAGGCGCTCTTGCTTACCTGAGGCATCCTACCCCGCCTGCCTACCGTCTACATTGCGATCCGAATGACCGGTTTCCTATTGGCATTAGGCTATACCGCACTGCTGCTCTACTTCATGCGGCGGATGCGGTTCTTCAACGCGGTCCCGGGACTTTCCTTTAGATGGTTATCAGGGATCTTTCTGCTCAAGATCGCAGCGGGTACGGCGTTATGGGCGATATACACCTATGTCTATCCGGATCGTCTTACGGCAGATGTCTTCAAGTACTTTGATGACAGCGCCCCCATGTTCAATGCGTTGTATACCGAGCCGGCAGATTACTTCCGAATGGTCTTCGGTATCGGTAACGACACGGAGGCATTCTGGTGGAAGTACTATAAGGAAATGAACAATTGGGAGCGTGCTTTCGAGAGCAACCTCTACAACGATTCGCATACGATAATCCGGTTCAATGCGGTGGTCCGGTTGTTCAGCTTCGGGGAGTTCCATGTACACACTGTTGTCGCTGCGTTCCTTGCACTTACGGGCCTTTTGGGGATCTACCGTGCCTTTGTGACCTCGTTGGTGGGGCTGGAACGGGTGTTGATGGCCGTGGTCTTCTTGCTCCCTTCCGTATTGTTCTGGGCCAGTGGGGTGATCAAGGAAAGCCTGTTGTTCTTCGGCATGGGCCTCTTGGTCTATCAGGTCTCCTACTTCCTCGTAGTGCGATGGCGTTGGTGGGACCCATTCCTGCTGCTCTTTACCGTGGCGATGTTGTTCTTCTTGAAATTCTACGTCTTGCTCAGCTTGACCCCTGCACTGATCCTTTTAGCTTGGGCACGTCGCGCAGATCGGCCGGCACTTTGGTTGAAGGCCTTACTCGTTTATGGGTTCTTCATCCTTGTCGGATTGAACCTGCAGCGTGTGTTTCCGGGCTGGGATATTTTGGGGATCCTTACCATGAAGCAACGCGATTTCGTGGGTTTGGCGGTGTTGATGGATTCCGGCAGTTTCGTAATGCCAACACTCCTCCTGCCGGATGTTTGGCTCTTCGCTTCTCAGGCCCCATACGCGTTGTACATCGCTTTGGCCGGACCTCTGGTGCATGGTGGTGGTGGTGCATTGGGGTTGATCGCCGGAGCGGAGAATGCAGGCTTCCTTTTGTTCTTGTTCGGTTGCTTCATGTTCCGTGGACCATGGCGAAAATTGGATCATGCGTTGTTCTTTTCAATGCTGTTCTATGTGCTTTTGCTCGCATTGATCATTGGGTACACCACACCTGTAATGGGAGCAGTTGTGCGATACCGTACCCCCTTGTTGCCGTTCCTAATGATAGCCGGACTCCTCATTCTGGACAAGGATCGGATCGTGAACAAGTGGCCTTGGATACGACCTTTGCTCTCCACATGAGTAAGACCTTCACAATACTGCTGTGCAGCCTTTTGCTCGCTGGCTGCTACCATTCCCAAGAAGCCGACATGGTGGTCCACAACGCGATCATCCATTCATTGGACGGCAACGGCACCACCTACCAAGCCATGGCTATTCGCGATGGGCGCATTCTTGAGCTGGGTCCTGAACGCCAGATCCTGAACCGCTATGCAACGGACGATAAATTCGATGCTGCCGGCCAAGTGGTCTACCCCGGATTCATTGATGGACATTGCCATTTCCTGGGCTATGGGCTGAATAAGCAGAAGCTGGACCTGCTTGGCACAACGAGTTGGGAAGATGTATTGGAACGTACCAAAGCTTTTGCCAATGCAAATCCCGACACGGAATGGTTGATCGGTCGTGGTTGGGACCAGAACGATTGGGCGTTGAAAGAGTACCCGAACAATGCGGCCTTGAACGCACTTTTCCCTGATCGCCCGGTGCTTTTGCAACGTGTAGATGGCCATGCCGCGGTGGTCAACCAAAAGGCTTTGGACCAAGTGGGGATGGATCCAGACAAAGCGATCGAAGGTGGTTTGATGATGAAAGTTGAGGGCAAACCCACCGGCCTTTTGGTGGACAATGCGGTGAGCGTATTCCAGCAGATCTTCGACCAGGCCGATGAGAAAACGAAACGTTCCGCCCTGCTGCGTGCGCAGGAAGACTGCTTCGCGGTGGGCCTAACAATGGTCTGTGATGCAGGACTTGACGTGGGGTCGATCGAATTGATCCAGAAGATGCAGGCTGAAGGCGCCTTGAAAATGCGTGTCTATGCCATGGTCGCGGATGCGAAGGAACATCTGGACCACTTCGCGCAAACCGGCGCTATTGAAGAGGATCGTTTGATCGTACGCAGTGTAAAAGTATATGGGGATGGGGCGTTGGGTTCCCGCGGCGCACTGTTGAAAGCGCCATACAGCGACCAACACGATCATTATGGGTTGCAACTCTCTTCGCGAGAACACTTTTTGGAGATCGCCGATTGGTGCAACGAACATGGTTTCCAGATGAACACCCATTGCATCGGTGACTCCGCCAATGCTTTACTATTGGGCGTTTATGGCGAAGTATTGAAAGGAACGAACGATAAACGGTGGAGGATCGAACATGCCCAAGTGTTGGATCCGAAGGACATGGCACTTTTCGGCAAGTTCAGCATAATCCCCAGCGTACAGCCCACACATGCCACCAGTGATGGTCCATGGGCCGAGGACCGTGTGGGTCCCGAACGCATCCAACATGCGTACGCATACGATGAACTCTTGAAGACCATGGGTTTGTTGGCATTGGGTACCGATTTCCCTGTGGAAGGAATTGACCCTTTGCAAACGTTCCGGTCAGCGGTGTTCAGAATAGATGCAGATGGAAAACCTGTTGGTGGTTACCACCCTGAACATGCGTTGACCGCAGCTCAGGCGTTGAACGGCATGACGATCTGGAATGCGATCGCGAGTTTCACTGAGAACGACCTTGGCACCTTGGAAGCTGGCAAGAAAGCAGATTTCGTTGTTCTGGACCGCGATCTCTTGAAGGTAGATCTGCAGCATGCGATGAAGGTGCGGGTAAAGGCCACATTTGTTGGTGGGGAGAAGGTGTTTTGAATGCTTCGTTGGTCAACTATTGACCCAACTCCTTCAACGTCCGCTCGATCTGCAACCAATGTCGCTCTTGGTGTGCGATAGGAAAAGCGAACGCATCGCCTGCCTTAAAGCGTAGTATGGGTCCAAGGGTGCTTGTGATCTTTTCGCCCTCGATCCCTTTCTCCTTTGCTTCATTCAACAATTGAAGCATTCCACGGAGCATCTTCTCGAATTCGTCCAACGCTGTCCACCCCTTGGTGATCGCGGTTCGAGGCTCGAACATGCCCATGGTCTTCATGCGCCAAGAGATGGTACCGTCCGATCCGGGTTGCATGGCTTTTGTGCTAAGGGCACCGAAGCGACCGGGTGAGTACGTCGAAGAATAGCGGAGCTTGTTCACCGGTCTTGCATACAGGGCACTCAAGCCTCGGTAATATACCTCGCTGCTCAAGATCATATGTTCGACGATCTCCATTACGCTCCATCGCTTTGGCGCTGGTTTTCGTTGAAGGCGCTCCAAGGGTTGAACACGTAGAACTTCGGATCTTGCCAATTGGTTCTCCACCGTTCTTACAAGGCCGTTGATAAATGCTAGTGTATCCATCGCTACAAACGTATCGCCTTGGGTAGCGAAAGGCGGTTGATCTGGATCAAGAACGGATCAAACCTTCGCCCGTAATCTACTGAAGGTTTCCGGGGTCATGCGCAGGTAGGAAGCAATGTCCTTCTGCGGAACCAACTGCAACAAATGCGGACTGCGCTGGACCAGCTTTCGATAGCGTTCTTCGGCGGTCAAGGCGATCTGTTCGATCTCCCGCGTCGCCCTTCCCACCAACAATTCTTCCAGGATCAATCGACCGAAACGGTCCATGGCCGGCACCTCATCGTACAAGGCAATAAGGTCTGCGTGATCTATACCGACCAGCGCGGTGTCGGTGATGGCCTGCACGTTCAAACGTCCAGGCTTTTGTTGAAGGAACGACTCATAATCTCCGGACCAACTATGGTCGTATGAGAAACCTAGGCAGATCGAAGTGCCGTCATGTTCGAAGAACAAACGTTGCACACCGCCGCGCACGATGTAGAAGAAATGCTCTACATCGCCGACCCTTGAAATGAATTCGCCCTTTGGGAACAACAGTTCTTTCCAGCAAACCCGAACCCGCTCCCATTCATGCTCCTTCAACGGCACATACCGCTCAATGGTGGAACGTACCAAGTCCATTCAATGAATTAGGGAAGCTTCACGAAATGTGCGTTCCATCTCGTGTTGTTCTGTTGCAACTGGATCGCGTAGGTACCAGGCGCAATATCCTCAAGGTGCAACACCACTTTGCCAATGCCACTATGGTTCAACATGCGCACCAGTTTTCCATCTGACCCGATCACTATAATGGAGAACGCACCCGATGCAGTACCAGGCAATTCGACCGTAAGTTGATCCTTCGTTGGATTGGGCCAAAGGGCGAATTCAGCATTTCCATGTTCTTGCACCCCAACGAACAAAACCTGTTCCGGTTCGCTTATGCTGGTACAGCCATTGGCGGCAATGAATTCGACCGTGTACAAACCCGTATTTGGAGCATCGAGGACCTGTGCCGTCTCGCCATCCATGATCACTCCATTCCGGTACCATTGGTAGGCAGGCCCCACCGAACTTGTTAGTTGTGGACCAACAGCAGTGATAACGGGAACCGGTGGTGTGGGCAGCATGATGAACTCCAGTGTATCGCTGTAACCGATGCAGCCGGACGGGGTTTCCAGCAATCCGAATACTGTTTCCGATGCGCTAATTTCCCTCGGTCGTGCGGTCGATTCGTCGTTCCATTCCACGGAACTGAATCGCTCCGGTGCATCCACTACCACTGTGGTTCCTTCGCAGAACGTGATGGTCTCCGTGATCAGGGCGGCTTTGTTCAGCACGGTTTTGAAGGCATCGAGCTTTCCCGCACCCCACCGGTTGTCCGGCAGCTGGGCCGGTGTGAACTCGTCGGCGTATGCATTCTCGGTGATCGCTTTCAGTATTTCCTGTGCAGTTGCTGTGGGGCAACGTTGCAAAAAGAGTGCAACTGTACCCGCCACCACCGGTGAAGCGATCGATGTCCCCCCCTGCCTGATGTGCATTCCGCCGGGGTCCACTTTGTATCCATTGGCCAAATTGATCAGGTCCTGGATGGCTTGGACCGGTGCTGCGGTAAAGGTGATATCACCGGAAGCGGCAATGTCCGGTTTCTGACGAAGA
>Ga0138256_10006417_pt1 | contig 12436 bp, 9 predicted proteins | sample KNB2016incub_MG_FD_105486 | JGI IMG/M metagenome (GOLD analysis project Ga0138256, IMG submission 105486) | Active sludge microbial communities from wastewater in Klosterneuburg, Austria - KNB2014incub_MG | ecosystem: Engineered > WWTP > Activated sludge > Unclassified | place: Austria... | reverse complement strand
TCGCCGATCATGTAGTTGCGGACGTGGCCGACATGCGCGTGCCCGGACGGATACGCGAACATCTCCAGGCAATAAAACTTCGGCCTGGTCGGGTCTTCGGTGACCTCAAACGCCCGGGTGTCAGCCCAATGCTTCTGCCATTTCTGCTCGATGTCTTGCGGATGGTAGGGGCTCACTCAGGTATTTTAGGGGATCAAGATAAGGGGACGGGTGTCGATCTGTGGAAAACTCCGGGACCGAAAACGACCTCTGAGGTAGTTTTCGACAACTCACCGACGAAAACTACCTCAGAGGTCGTTTTCGCATTCCGGAGTTTTCCACAGAGGGGGACGGGTGTCGATCTGTGGGAAACTCCTGGAACTTCGTTATCGATGTTCCGGAGTTTTCCACAGATCGACACCCGTCCCCTTCAATTCGTCGATCGTGACTTCGACCCCCGCGCGGAGGGAGTCGAGGTGGTAGCCGCCTTCGGTGATGGCCATGATCCGGCCACCGCAGGTGCGGCGGCCGACGTTGGCAAGTATCCGGACGAGTGAGCGGAAACCCTCGGTGGTCATCCGGAGGCCGCCGAGCGGGTCGAACTGGTGCGCATCGTAACCGGCCGAGATCAACAGCACCTGAGGCGAGAAGGCCTGCAGCGACGGCAGGAGGTGCTGCTCATAGCCCCTCAGCACGTCCGCATCCGTCGCACCAGCGCGCAGAGGCAGGTTCAGCGTGGTGCCCTCTCCTGCACCCGTGCCCCGTTCGGTCGCGGCTCCGCTGCCGGGCCAGTAGGGGTATTGATGACTGGACGCGAAGAACACATTCGGGTCGTCGTAGAAGGCGGCCTGGGTGCCGTTTCCGTGGTGGACATCAAAGTCCACGATCGCGACGCGTTCGACCCCGTCGGCCCGGAGGGCCGCAGCCGCAATCGCGATATTGCTGTAGAGACAAAAGCCCATCGCCTTGTCCGGTTCGGCGTGGTGCCCCGGAGGGCGCACCAGGGCCATCGCGGCCTCGCCAGTCGCCCAGGCGTGGCGCGCCGCGTCTATGGCCGCGCCGGCAGCCAGACGCGCGACGTCCCACGACTCCGGACTGGTAAACGTGTCGGCATCAAGCGTGGCCGCGCGTCCGGCCAACGACTCGATCGTGTCGAGGTACGCGGCTGTGTGGATTCGTGCGAGTTCCTCGCGCGTGGCCATCCGCGACGGCCCGATCGCCCCGCCACCGGCGCGAAACGACTCAGCAACCGCCTCGAATACCTGCCCGCGCTCGATTCGTTCGGGGTGGCCGGGGGGCGGTGAATGTTCGGAAAATCGGGGAGAAGAAAACAGCAGCATTTACGCCTTTAGCGACTGTTCGAGCGCGCGGAGGCGCAACTCCAGGTCCACCCGCGCGGCCTCAACCACTTCGTCATCGGTGCCGTCCACATACATCGGCTCGCCTATCGCCACGCTGAGCGTGGCGCCGGGCTTGGGAATCTGGTGGCGGTCCCAGCTTCGCGCGGTCCACGCGTGGTCGGCCTCGATGTGGAACGGCAGGATGGGATGACCGGTGGCGCCGGCCAGCCACAGGGCCCCTGGCTGTGCGACCCGCGCAGGGCCACGAGGGCCATCCACGGTGAAGGCAACGGGCCGGCCGGCCGCAAGATCGCGCCGCAGTTGCACCAGCGCCCGCGCGCCACCGCGCGACGATGAGCCGCGGGCGGTGCCGTAGCCGAACTTCGCGATGATGCGCGCGATCCACTCGCCATCGAAGTTTTCGCTCGTGATCACCACGATGCCGCGGTCGCGAAAGAACAGTGTAGCGGCCAGCACCCGGCCGTGCCAGAACGCATGGATCGGGGCAACCCCCTCATCGTCCAGGCGGTCCAGATGTTGCTGCCCGAGCACCCGCCACGTGTAGGTGCCGCCCAACCCCTCGATGACCGGCCACCCGACGGACGCGATCGCGCGCACCTGGGCGCGTTTGAGTCGCGACTGCCGCCACGACGACTCGGTGGCAGCCATCAATGTGTCTCGGCCTGCGGCTGTCCCGCCTCAGCCGGCGCGCACCGCGGCTTGACTGCCTTCATCTTGCCGTCCACCCAGGTCATCAGGTCCACCATCTGCACGGGCGCGTTTGTGCTCGCCTGCGCGCCCTTGAGCATGATTGAACAGAACGGGCACGCCATCACCACGGTGCCGGCGCCGGTGTTCTGCAGTTGTTCAAACCGCTCCTGACTGATGCGTTTGCCTGACTCGTGCTCTTCGAACAACAAGCCACCGCCTGCGCCGCAGCAAAAGGGATTGTCGCCGTGCCGCGCCGGCTCGGTGATGGACGCGCCAAATCGTTCCAGCAAGGCCCGCGGCTCCGCGTGGACGTCGGCGTATCGTCCGAGATAACACGGGTCGTGATACGTCACGTTTTCTCGCTCGCGCCACTGGAGCATCACGTCGCGCGTCAGTTCTTCGACGAGCGAGGCCGAGTGGACGGTTTCCACCTCGTACCCCATCATCTTGTAGTCGTGCCCAATCGTCTTCACGCAATGTGGGCAGGACGTGACGATCTTCTTCACGCCTGATGCCCGCAGGTCGGCGATGTTCTGCGTCGCCAGTTCCTGATACATGTACTCGTTGCCGGTGCGCTTTGCGACATCACCCGTGCAGCGTTCCTTGGACAACACGCCGAACGTCTTTCCCTTCGCCCGCAGCAAGTCGAACAACGAGCGCATGGACTTCTGGTAGTCGGCTTCGAACGCGCCCGCGCACCCGAGCCAGATCAGGTATTCGTGTTTGGTGGGGTCGAAGGTCTCGAGCGTGGCCGCCTGCACGAACTTCGCGCGCTGGTCGTACATGAGGCCCCAGATGTTCTGCCGACGTTCAAGATTGGTGAACAGCGGCGTCAGGAACTCGGGCGCTTCGCCATTGGAGACGAGGCCTCGCCGGGCTCCGATAATCGTCGGCAGGTGTTCGACACCCACCGGGCAGGCCTGCTCGCAGGCGCCGCAGGTGGTGCACTGCCACAACACGTCCTGATCGTAGACATCGACCAGTTTCTTGTCGCGCTCCCCCGCCAGCAACGCATCTTCGTTCTGCAGGATCAGCGTCTTCGGATTCAGCCGTTTCCCCGTACCGAACGCGGGGCAATTGTCCTGGCATCGTCCGCACTCTACGCAGGTGAAGGCGTCGAGCACGGCTTTGGAAGGCAGGTCTTTCACCGTCTCCAGGCCCACTTCCTCTTTCTCGAAATCCAGATTCGGCACCGTGCCTAGAATCGGTGACTTCAGGAACACCGTCGCCGGAGACAGGATCAGATGCAGGTGCTTCGAATTGGGCACGAGCACCATGAACGCCAGAATGATGAGCATGTGCACCCACCAATTCACGCGTCCGACCGGGCCTTGCTCGAAGAAGAAGCTCACGAAGTACGTGATCATCAGCAGGGCGATAAACGACGCGATGAGCAGCGACTCCTTCGAGACCGTCGCACCCAAACCGGCGGGCCGCACAAACGCGCGGCGAATGCCGAGACCGACAATGCCGATGAGCACGCCGGACGCGAACGGCATCAGGGCCCATTTGTAGATCGTGAACAGGGTGGTATGGGTGAGGTCCACCACACCCAGGCCGCGTAACATCTCCACCGTGGTGAAGCCGCCGAACGCGACAAAGCCCCAGAACACTGCGAGGTGCGCAATACCGACGGCCTTGCGCGCCGAAATCACCTTCGACTGAAATACGACCTCGGCGATGAAGCGGTCCAGGCGCGTGCCGAGGTGGTCAAAGGTGAAGTTGTTCGGCGCCGCCTGGATCAACCGCCACCGCGTCGCCATCTGGGCCGCAAACCCGGCGACAAACCCGACAAACACCAGACGGAACGCCCAGACCTCCCAGTTCATACGCCCACCATATTACTGTGAGGCGCTTCCCTCCATGGGCGCCCCAATTGAGGGTTGAGGATGGAGGATTGAGGATCGGGATGGAGTGATTGCTGATTGTGGATTGCAGATCGACTGTCACGCTGTCTCGCGGGTCCAACGCCTCGCCGATCCGATTCGCGGATGTCTCCTTGACCTCTGGCCGCCCCTGCCTGATCATTGGCCGTCACGCGGACACCCCCAGCGCAGGAGGTCACATGAGCGACAAGAAGGCACAGCCGGACCCGAAGCCGGGGAGCCCGGAACCACTCAGCGACGACGCCCTCGAGCAGGTTGCCGGCGGCCTTGGAGACACCGGCACACACGAGGTGGGCCACGTGGTCAGGAGGCGACCAAAGATGTCGGCCCAAGCTGGAATGGAAGCCGGAACGCTCAAGGAGACGCTGGACTGAACCGCGCAATCGCCAGGCGTCGAGTCGAGCCGGAGTACAATGACTGAATGATCGTCGGCATCGTGAAGGAGACAGCCCACGGGGAACGACGGGTTGCCGCCACACCGGATTCAGTCACCAAACTCACACAACTAGGCTTCAGCGTCACGGTCGAGTCAGGCGCCGGGTTCGCCGCTGGATTTGACGATGCGGCATATGCGGCGGCGGGGGCCACGATTGGCGACACCGTCGCTGCGTGGAGCGCGCCGGTCGTCGTCAAGGTGCGGCCGCCACTTGATGAGGAAGCCGCGCGCCTCGGCCGCGGCCAGACGCTCGTCAGTTACCTGTATCCCGCACAAAACACCGACCTGGTCCGCCGCCTTGGCGACCGCAGCATCAGCGCCGTCGCGATGGACCAGGTGCCGCGCACCACGCGCGCGCAGAAAGTGGACGCGCTCTCGTCCACCGGCAACCTCTCCGGCTATCGCGCGGTCATCGAGGCCGTCGCCGCGCTGCAGCGTCCTCTTGGCGGCCAGACGACGGCGGCCGGCAAGATCCTGCCCTGCAAGGTCCTCATCATCGGCGCCGGCGTCGCCGGGCTCGCGGCCATCGGCACCGCACGGTCGCTCGGAGCGATCGTCCGCGCCTTCGACACGCGGCCTGTCGTCAAAGAACAAGTGGCGTCCATGGGCGCCGAGTTCCTGCAAGTGGAACTCGACGAAGACGGCAGCGGCCAGGGCGGCTACGCCAAGGAAATGAGCCCGGCATTCATCGCCGCCGAGATGGCCCTCTTCGCGGCGCAGGCCAAAGAGGTGGACGTCATCATCACGACGGCGCTGATTCCCGGAAAGCGCGCGCCCATCCTCATCACCGCCGACATGGTCCACTCGATGAAGCGCGGGTCTGTGGTGGTGGACCTTGCGGCCGAGATGCAGGGCAACTGCGAACTGACGCAACCCGGCCAGGCTGTAGACGTGAACGGCGTGACGGTCATCGGCTACACCGACCTGCCGTCGCGCATGTCGCAGCAAGCCTCAACGCTCTACGCCACGAACATCGTGCACCTGCTCGAAGAGATGGGCGGCGCGGCCGCATTCACCATCGACGAACAGAACGACATCGTGCGGCCGATGACGGTGCTGAAGGACGGGGCGATGATGTGGCCACCTCCGCCTTCGCTCCCGAAGCCTGCGGCTTCAGCTTCGGCGGACAAGTCCGCTCCTCCCGCTCCTGCTTCGGCCTCTGGTTCGGCCGCGGTAGCCACGAAGGCAACCAAGGCGACGGCCACGAAGAAGCCTTCTAGCCATGGCAAGAGCGGCGGCCATGGCGCTCCCGCCGATGAGTCCTCGTCGTCTGGCGGCTGGTGGCCGTTACTGGCTGCGGGACTCGTGCTCTTTGGCGTTGGCCTGGGCGCGCCACAGTCGTTCCTGACCCACCTCACTGTGTTCGTGCTGGCCTGTTTCATCGGCTACCAGGTCGTCTGGAGCGTGACGCCGGCGTTGCACACGCCGCTCATGAGCGTCACCAACGCCATCAGCGGCATCATCGTTGTGGGCGGCATGCTGCAGATTGGCGGCGGGCTCACGTCTGCGGCGAGCGTGCTCGGCGTCGCCGCCATCTTCCTGGCCACACTCAATATTTCCGGTGGCTTCCTGGTCACCCACCGCATGCTCAAGATGTTCCGCCGATGACAACGTCGCTATTGGTCACGGCGTATATCGCCGCCGCAGTTCTGTTCATCCTGAGCCTGAAGGGGCTCGCCCATCCAAGCACCGCACGCCGCGGCAATCAGTTCGGCGCCATCGGCATGTTGATCGCCATGGTCGCCGTCGCGCTGCATGCCGGCGTCATCACGTCCCCCACGCTGCTGGGGGCGCTCACGCTCGCCGCCATCATCGGCGCGCTGGTGGCCTCACGCGTGGCGATGACGTCCATGCCGCAGTTGGTGGCCATCCTGCACAGCTTCGTCGGCGCCGCCGCTGTGCTGGTGGGCATCAGCAACCACCTGGCGCCTGCCGTTGAACTGACGGGGGTCGAACGGACCATTCACGACGTCGAGACCTACCTCGGCGTCTTCATCGGTTCACTCACGTTTACAGGATCGATCGTGGCCTGGGGCAAACTGCAGGGCGTCATCCGCAGCAAGCCGTTGATGCTGCCCGGTCGCCATTTGTTGAACATCGGCATGATCGTCGCCTGCGTCTGGCTCGGCGCGATGTACCTGCGTGGCGGGCATGAAGCGCTGCCCCACCTCCTGATCATGACGGCGATCGCCGGCGTCATCGGCATTCACCTGGTGATGGCTATCGGCGGCGCCGACATGCCTGTGGTGGTGTCGATGCTCAACAGCTACTCGGGCTGGGCGGCGTCAGCGGCAGGCTTCATGCTCTCGAACGACCTGCTCATCATCACGGGCGCGCTCGTCGGCTCTTCGGGCGCGATTCTGAGCTACATCATGTGCAAGGCGATGAACCGCTCGTTCCTCTCGGTCATCCTCGGGGGCTTCGGCGCGGAGGAAGGTGCGGCACCTGCGGGTGGCGCGGTCGTCGAGGGCGAGCTGGTTGCCACCACTGCCGCCGAGGTGGTGGATCTTTTGAAAGCAGCCGACTCGGTGATCATCGTGCCGGGCTACGGCATGGCCGTGGCCCAGGCGCAACATCCGGTGCGCGAGATTGTGGATGTGCTTCGAGCCGCAGGCAAGACCGTGCGATTCGCAATCCATCCGGTCGCGGGCCGCCTCCCCGGCCACATGAACGTGCTGCTGGCCGAAGCCAACCTCCCCTACGACATCGTCCTCGAGATGGACGAGATCAATGACGACTTCCCCACCACGGACGTCGTGCTCGTCATCGGCGCGAACGACATCGTGAATCCCAGCGCGCTCGACGACCCTTCCAGCCCCATTGCCGGCATGCCCGTGCTTCACGCCTGGGAAGCGGCGGCCTGCATCGTCTTCAAACGTGGCAAGGGCGCGGGGTATGCGGGCGTCGAGAACCCGCTCTTCTTCAAGCCGAAGACAAAGATGCTCTACGGCGACGCGAAGAAGAGCGTCGACGCGATACTCGGAGCGCTGCGCGCTCCATAGGGTCCGTGGGTCCGCAGGTCCGATAGGTGCGTGGGTTCGCGGTGGGCGCTGCGCGCCATCTTGTCTCCACATGAAGCCCCGCGCCAAACGGCGCGGCTCCGCGAACCTTGGGACCTGCCGGACCTGCGGACCCCGGACTGTTCTATTCCACCCTCAGCGCCTTGAGCGGATCGATCCGGCTCGCGCGCCAGGCGGGGATCAGCGCGCCGGCGCAGGCGGTGAGCAGCACCAGCACCGTGGCGCTTAGCCAGATGCGTGGATCAGCCGTGGTCAGTTCGAAGAGGTAACTCTCCACGAACCGCACCGCCCAGGCGGCGACGAGGCCGCCCACCAGGAGTCCGACGGCAACGGCGCCCAGTTGTTCGCGCACCATGAGTGTCGTCAATGCTCCCGGCGTGGCGCCAAGGGCACAACGAATGCCCACCTCTTTCGTCCGTCGCGCCGCCGCCATGGCGATCAGCCCGAAGATGCCAACGCCCACCACAACGAGGGCAGCGGCGGCGAAGCCGCCGAAGAGCCACGACTGAAAGCGGCGGATGGACACTGAATCCCTGAACACCGAATCCAGCGTGTCGGCGCGAGACACGCCGGCAAGCGGATCACGCTCCTCGATGGCGCGCAGGGCATCTGCGGTCACACTCCCGGTGTTGCCGTCCGTGCGCAGGAAATACGTCAGCCATGGCGCGCGCCCAACAGCGGCGTAGGGCCCGTAGACGACTGGCGTCTCGATATCCCACGCAAGCCAGCGCACATCCTTGACGACTCCCACCACGGTGAATGCCACTTTCGACTGCTGGTCTGTCAGCGTGGCGCCGAGCGCCGACTTGCCTGGCCAATAGGCCTGCGCGGCCCGCTGGCTGACAACGACGAGCGGTGCGGACGCTCGAAGTTCGTCATTGCTCGGAAGCCGGCCTTCGATCACCTCGGGCGCGAGCGTGTCGTAGAAGCCCTCGGTGACCGGCCAGGTATCGATGTTCGCCGGATGCTTCGTCCCGGCTGGCGGCAGGAACCACGTCATGTTTCCCCCGCCCGCCAGTACCTGGGCCGCTGTGGACGCCACCGAGGACACACCCCGCACACTCGCCAGGCGAGTCCGAAGCGCCCTCTCGCGTTCTGCCCGCTCCGGCGACAGGTCCATGCCGCCGTTTCCAGGCCCTTGGAGCATCACCTTCAGCACCACGATGCCGCGGGTGCGAATCGGCAACTCGTGCGCGTATACGGTCAGCAGCGAGCCCACGAGCGATGCCCCGCCCACAGTCAGCACAAACGCCACGCCGACCTGCAGCGCCACGACGAGACGACGGCCGGGCGTGCGGACACGTTCGCTCGCGCCTCTGGTCTGGCTGCCGGCGGCCGAGAGCGATCGCCGTGTCAACGAACGACGGATCGGAGCCACGGCGACCAGCGCCGACAACAGCGCCAGCGTCATGGCCACGAAGCCCGCCACGCGCCAGTCGAGCCGCGCCGGCTTGAGCAGCACCACGTCGCTCGGCAGCAGTCGCAGGAACAGGTCAAGCAACAGCGGTGACGCCAGCACACCCGCCACACCGCCCAGGGTGAGCAGCGTGGCCGCCTCCACCGTCCACAGCCTGGCAATGGCCCACGGCCCGGCCCCAAGCGAGCGCCGCACTCCAATTTCATGTTGGCGTTCCAGGGCTCGCGCGGTCATCAGGCTCGACACGTTGACGGCGGCGATGGCCAGCAACAGCAGCACGGCGGCGAACACCGCCATGAACAACGGCCGCGATCGACGGCCCAGCGACTCGGCCAAAGTGGAAATGGACACCGCGTCGAACGGCCCCTGGCGACGCCAGCCTGCGTCGGACCAGCCATCGGGCTTCGGTCCACGTGCGGGAAACTGCCGAGCGGTGGCAGACAAGGCCGGGGCCAGGCGCTCCCTCAGCACTTCGGGGGTCAGCCCCTCGGGCAGCCGCACCACCACCTCGCTGATGAAACGCACCCCCGGGTCGTTTCTGGCCGCGGCCGGACTCACCAGCGGGGACAGGAAATGGACCTCTGCCCTGGCTGTGGGAAACACGAAGCCTTTCGGCATGACACCCACGATCCGTACGCCGTAACCACCTGCGCGATCGGTGATGATCTCGCGGCCCACAATGTCGGGTGCGCTCTCATACCGCGACGTCCACACGTCGTAGCTCGCAAGCACCGGCCGCAGGCGAGGCTCGTCAACAAAGTCCTGTGCCGAGAATCCTCCGAAGAGTGGGGCCACGCCGAACACGTCGAAGAAGTTCGGCTGGATGAGTGCCACGCCGGCGGTGGAGTCGTTCACGCCGGCGCCCAGTCCCATCCACGGCTGCGCACGGAACCCCGTCATTGGCACCTCCGGCACGGCCGACTGCCAGTTCAGCAAATCGATATGACTCGCGCCGAAGGTTGGCACCGCGCCACCCGGAACCGCGGCGGCCTGGCCGATGTTCGTGAACCCGGGCTCGATCCTGAACAGGCGATCGGACTGCTGGAACGCCAACGGCTGGAACAGCACGCCATCGACAATCGCAAACGCGGTGGTCGCGAGCGCCATCGTGACGGCGATGACACCGACCACTGCGACGGCGTACCAAGACGATGCCCTGACCGAACGCAGGGTGAATCGAAAATCACTGCCCATCCCGGCTCCTCCTCGTCTGTGCACATTCCGCGCATAGCCACCGCGCCGACTCACGTCCAGGCGCGCGCCGATCGCCGCCAGCACCGATTGCACGATGAGCACACATGCCCAACGGAGCTGTGCGATGCCCCCGTCCGGGCGCTCCTCCATCCACACCTGTTCGAACAGGCGCACCTGCTCATCCGCATACCTCCACCGGTGCGACTCCGGCATGAGGCGCGTGGTCCACGCATACAGGGCGATCAATCGACGAGAAGGCGCCGCAGCCATGACGACGTCTTAAACCGACCGCACACGCCTGCCGGCCTTAGCGCGCGCCAGCGCCACCAGGTCAGCCATTCGATTCGTCTCTGCTTCGAGCAACCGCTTGCCCATCGGCGTGAGCCGGTAGTACCGCCGCCGCTCATCGTCATCGTCCGCCTTCGGACGGCTTGGGGACTCCACGACCAGCCCGTCGTCGGACAGCCGTGCAATCAGCCGGTAGAGGGACCCGGGGTCGAGCTTGATAGCGCCGTTGGAGCGCTCGATGACGTCGGCGCGAATGCGGTAGCCATGGGCGTCGCCATCGGCGAGCGCCAGCAGGATGTGGAACACGGCCGGAGCAAGCGGCAGCGCGGCGGTGGACTGGCGGGTGGGCGGCATGCGCTGACTATATGCATTATGCCTAGAGGCGTCAAGGCACCGCAGGACGACAAATTGACAGCGAGGCAGACGCACGATTACCGTTACCGTGCGCGCTTCAAGGCGCCGGCGGGTTCGCGCGAAGGGCCAAGCCCACTTTCAACGAATTGGACCAACGGCACATACACCGCCGTGCTACCCGTTTGCGAACCACGGGCCCAAGCATGGAGGCCGTATGTCCGCGCAACTGCCCGATCGTCCGAATCTCGATCATCTGAAGAAACTCGCCAAGTCGCTGCTTCACGCCGCGCGTGAGGGTGACCTGTCTGCACTTGAGCGGTTCGCCGCGCTCCCGGCCTTCGCGGGTCGGCCGCTGCAGAACGGCACGTCCCTCGCGCTTCACGACGCGCAATCGGTCATCGCCCGTGAACACGGCTTTGCGTCGTGGAACGCCCTGCGCGATGAGGTTGAGACGCGAACGATGTCGTTCCGCGACGCCGTCGATGAGTTCGTCCGGTGCGCCACGGGCGGCGCCTCCGGGCGAGCGCTCCGTCTTCTCGACCGGCACCCCGGCATCAAGTCGGCCTCGTTGCACACCGCACTGGTACTGGGTGACGTGGCCGGCGTCGAGCGGCGCCTCGCCGAACAGCCCGCACTGGCCACCGAGGCCGCCGGACCGCAGCAATGGGAACCGCTGCTCTACGTGTGCCACACGTGCCTCCATCGCGACGCCATTGCGCAGGTGGATGACCTCGTCTCGATCGCGCGCCGCCTGTGCACGCTTGGCGCCAACCCGAATGCGGAATACCACTGGAACTGGCATCCGGAACTGCCGCGAACGGCACTGTGGGCGGCCGTCTGCGCAGTGGGGCACCTTCCGCTGGCAGAGGTCCTGCTTGAAGCAGGCGCCGTCCCCACCGACGGCGTCACGGTGCACATTGCCGGTGGCGGCGGCAACATTCCGGCGCTTGAGCTGTTGCACCGATTCGGCGCCAACCTGAACGGCATTCCGGCAGGCGTGCCTCCCCTCGTCTACATGATGCAGTGGGCCACGAACCCTGACGGACCGCGGTGGCTGCTCGAACACGGCGCGGATCCCAACCTCACGTGGGGCGCCGACGGAGAGGCGCCCCTGCACGTGGCGGCGCGTCGATGGGACACGACGATGGTCGAGCACCTCCTGCAACACGGGGCCGATCCCCTTCAGCGGCGCGCCGACGGTCTGACACCCCACACGCTGGCGGAACTCTCGGGCAAACCCGACATCGGGTCGCTCCTGCTGGCCCGCGGCGCCACGGACGAGTTGTCCCCACTCGAGCGGTTCGTCGCCTGTTGCGTGCGCGGCGACCGGGCCGGCGCCGACACCCTGCTGCAATTCGACTCGACGCTGCGGGAGCAGCTTCGCCCGGCTCACCACCGATTGCTGGACAATGCGGCCGAACGAGGGGACGCGCTGGTGCTTGAGACGATGCTGGCGCGTGGATTCGACGTGGAGTCAGCAGACAAGGACCAGGTGACACCGTTGCACCGCGCGGCGATGGCCGGGCGCGTTGATGCCGTGCGGGTTCTTCTGGCGCATGGCGCGCCGGTGAATGCACTGGACGGGATGTTCGCCGCTTCCCCGCTCGTCTGGGCTGTGGAAGGCCGGGGTCACGCGCAGCCAGGTGCGGATCATGTCGGCGTCGCGCGCCTGCTGATCGCGGCGGGGTCAGACCTGGTCTGGACACCACCGCCTGGCGCCCCAGATCCCGAACGCACTCACGATGGGCTCATCGAGATTCAGCGCGCAGCTTCACAGTCCTGACCCAGGACGCTGGACCTTGGACTCTGGA
>Ga0138256_10006416_pt1 | contig 12436 bp, 8 predicted proteins | sample KNB2016incub_MG_FD_105486 | JGI IMG/M metagenome (GOLD analysis project Ga0138256, IMG submission 105486) | Active sludge microbial communities from wastewater in Klosterneuburg, Austria - KNB2014incub_MG | ecosystem: Engineered > WWTP > Activated sludge > Unclassified | place: Austria... | reverse complement strand
CTTACTTCATCGAATAATTTTTTATACTCATCATAAGTCAATGCAGGCGACTCACTGCTCAAGGTATCAAGCAACAGTTTTACCTCAAGTCTTGTTGACTTATCATCAGATAATTCTATAGTAGCATTTACAAAACGAAATCCAAAATATTCTTCCTGCTTTTTTAAACGAATCAGTTTAATTTCATCACCATTGGCAATAAAGGCATTGGCATTGTCTGATTCATGCCAGTAGTAATTGTTTTTTACAACCATCAATCTTTCGTTTTTTTCAACTGCCTCTTCAAAACCATAAAAAGTCTTTCTTATATATTCATTGTAACGGTTTGCCTGTTTATTGCTTCTGCACAATATAGATACTGTGTTATCGTCACCGGAAGGAAAATATCCCGAAAGCACTTCAGACAGCTCTGAAGAAGATACTTGTTTTACATCGTCAAACCCTGATGTTTTCAGACGAGGAAAACGCTCCTCTCTTTCAAGCAATAGTCGTGTGCAATGTGCATTAGCTAATATTCCGGAGTGAAGTTGTTGTCGCACCACTTCTTTCAATTCATATTGTCTTACCACAAGTTGACAATTGTTTTGAAGAAAATGCTGATCCAATGCCGGACTACATTGCAAGCCAACGGGGGGCAATTGCGCAGTGTCACCAATAAAGACAATGGCATTGTCTGTCTGACTGTAAACATGATCAACAAGGTCAGAAAGTAAACTTGCTCCTTTAAATAAAGTCTTATCATCTTCATTCGAAATCATTGAAGACTCATCAATAATAAAAATCTGTTTTTTGTATTTATTGGGTTTTACCTTTGTCTTAATGTCACCATTTTTATCACTTTTTATTTCATATAAATAGCGATGAATAGTTGATGCATCATCACCGGTGTAATGGTTAATGACTTTTGCAGCGCGCCCTGTCGGGGCAAGCATTATTACCCTGAAATCGTAATGAATTAGTGTTTTAATAAGAGAATTTATGACGGTAGTTTTTCCTGTTCCGGCATAGCCTTTTAACAGAAAGCATTTATATGAAGTGTCTTCTGTTATGAATTTTGATAATCCGGCAAATGCATTTTTCTGAGCATTGGTTGGTTCAAAGGGAAAATTTTTCAATAAAAGGTTTAAAACTGCTGCAGGCTTCAATATTTTTTTTGCGTTATTATCGCATAAAAATACAAAAGGAAAAGTTATCAGAATAAGTAAGGCTATTTATGATACTATTAATGGCGTATGGAGTTGTGCAAATTTTAAGAACTACTCGTTATCGAAACAAATGGTTATCTAAACTTAACAACACTTATTTAGTCACTTATTTTAATATGAACTCTAAATATGCACTTATCACCTACCCATTAATCTTTGTACTTTCGCACTGAAAAAGTTAAAACAATGCTTAGTATAGACATACACACACATATATTGCCTGAAAAATTACCTGACTGGAAGTCGAAATTTGGTTATGGTGGTTTTATCACTTTGGATCATCACAAAAGTTGTTGTGCAAGGATGTTGCGTGATGACGGTACTTTTTTTCGTGAGATTGAAAGTAATTGTTGGGATGCAAAGACAAGAATGCATGAGTGTGATGCACATGGTGTTCATGTTCAGGCATTGAGTACTGTACCTGTAATGTTTTCCTATTGGACAAAACCTGCAGATGGGCTTGCTGTATCAGAATTTCTGAATGATCATATTGCAAGCATAGTTCAACAATATCCAAAACGTTTTGTGGGTTTGGGTACTGTGCCGCTGCAAGCACCTGATTTGGCTATAAAGGAAATGGAAAGGTGCAAAAAAATAGGTCTTCAAGGATTACAAATAGGTTCACATGTAAATGACTGGAACCTGAATGATGCGAACCTGTTTCCGTTTTTTCAGGCATGTGCAGAAAACGATATGCCACTTTTTGTTCACCCATGGGAAATGATGGGTCAGAAAGAAATGCAACGATACTGGCTGCCTTGGTTAGTGGGAATGCCCGCAGAAACATCTCGCGCCATTTGTTCTATGATTTTTGGCGGTGTATTTGAAAGATTACCAAACTTGCGTGTTGCTTTTGCACATGGCGGAGGAAGTTTTCCTTCAACGTTTGGACGTATTAAACATGGCTTTGATTGCCGTCCCGATTTGGTAGCTTTAGATAATGCAACTTCACCGGAGAAATATATTGGTAAATTTTATTTTGACTCATTGGTGCATGATGAAAACATGTTGCATTACCTTATTAATTTTGCTGGCGCAAATCGTGTTGCATTAGGCAGCGACTATCCTTTTCCGTTAGGTGAAAATATTCCGGGAACCTTAATTAAAAATTCAAAACTCGATTTGCAAACTAAAGAACGTTTGCTTGGTGGCACAGCCTTGGAGTGGCTGGGCTTATCAAAAGAATTGTTTTTGAAATAGACATTTACTTTCATCGAATCTCCTAAAACGAGGTTAAAAATTGTTAAATACTTCTTAAAATTTCTTATGGAAACTTAAAAAACTAAAATAGTTTCCATAGTTTTGTCCCGTTTTTAACAATTAGCATGGATATAAGAGAAAGAATTTTAGAGTCGGGGTTGGAATTATTTCTGGCGCATGGAGTCAGGCGCATTACCATGGACGACATAGCAAGGCATTTATCTGTTTCAAAAAAAACAATTTATGCATGTTTTGATGATAAGGATGAAATTGTATCTGAATGTTGTCAGGGGTATTTAAAAAACAGCCGTTGTGAGTTCCAACATGTAGAAACAGAAAGTAAGGATGCCATTCACGAGATATTTTTGACAATGGAAAAATTACAAGATATGTTCACCACCATTAATCCGGCCTTGTTTGAAGACTTACAGAAATTTTATCCACGAGTGTGGAGTATGTATGTGCAGTTTAAAGATAAACATGTGGCAGAGGTCATTGAAAGGAATCTTTTAAAAGGCATTGAGCAAAAACTTTACCGACCGGATATCAATATTAAAATATTGGTAAAGCTTAGAATCGAGGAGATTACATTAGGAATGAATACCAATGTATTTCCCTTAAAAAACTTCAAAACGCAGGATGTTCAGGTTGCACTGCTCGATCATTATTTGCATGGCATAGTAACCGTTAAGGGGCATAAACTCATTAATAAATATAAAAACATAACAGACGAAGAATAAATAACAACCGTATGCTAAATCAAATTAAATTTCTAACAGGATTTCTGTTGCTTATATCAATGAATATACAAGCACAGCAATCCGACAAAAAGTCCTATTCCTTCTCACTGAAACAGGCTCTTGATTTTGCTTTTCAAAATCAGACGGATATTCAAAATGCAGTTCTTGATCAAAAATCAGCACAAAGCAGAGCCAATGAATTATTGGGAATTGGTTTACCACAAGTCAGTGCCAGTGCTGACATCACACATTTTATTGACATACCGACAACCTTTGTTCCTGCTGAATTTTTTGGCGGAGAAAAAGGCAGCTATGCACCAGTACAATTTGGCCAGCCATATAGTTCCACAGCAGGACTGTCGGCATCTCAATTATTGTTTGACGGATCTTATTTAGTTGGCGTAAAAGCATCACGGATGTATGCCGATTTGATGCGAAAGCAAGTTGTTCAAACCAAGACAGAGAAAGCAGCACTCATCAGCAAAGCATATTATAATGTTCAGGTAAATAATGAGCGTTTGCAGATGCTTGATGCAAATGTCAAACGATTAAAAAAGCAGCTTGATGAAATGCAGGTTATGTATAATAATGGTTTTATTGAAAAGATTGATTTAGACCGTATCAGCCTTGCCTATAACAATATTGAAACCGAGAAAGCAAATGCTGACCGATTAATTGTACTTGCACAAAATCTGTTGAAATTCCAGATAGGATTAAATGTTAGTGATGAGCTTATTCTCACAGACAAATTAGAAGATGTTAAAGTTGTTGCGGACAATAGTTTGAATCAAAACATTGATATAAGTAACAGAATAGAAATGGATGTGTTGAATACAACCAAAGAACTGCTTAAAGCAGATTTACGATTAAAAAAATCTTCTTACCTGCCTTCGTTAGCAGCTTTTGGATCATACAGCGTAAGTGCTTCACGCAATGATTTTGATATTTTTGAAAACAAACCCTGGTTTCGAACTTCTATAATAGGGGTTAAACTTAATGTACCCATTTTTGATGGCTTTCAGAAAGCAGCAAGAGTAAATCAGGCTAGGTTTACATTGAATAAAATGGAGAATCAAATTCGGACTGCAACACAAGGGTTTGAATTAGAAGCGCAGACTGCAAAGACAACTTTAACCAATGCATTGGGCTCTCTTTCCAGTCAGGAAAAAAACAGAACACTGGCTGCTGATGTTGCTCGAATTACAAAAATAAAATATCAGCAGGGAGTTGGCAGCAGTCTTGAAGTGATGGATGCCGAAACAGCTTTGAAAGTAGCGGAAACAAATTATTATGCTGCAATGGTAGATGCATTTATTGCCAAAGTAGATTTTGAAAAAGCAACAGGAACATTAATAAAATAAAATATAAACTCTGACATAATAAAATATATGAAAAAGGTAATTATAGTATTAACAGCAATTGGATTTCTTACTGCCTGCGGTGGAGGAAACAGCAGCAAGAAAGTTGAAGAGCTTGAAAAACTCAGAAAGCAACAATCTGAGTTAAATGAAAAAATAAAATCATTAGAAGCAGAAATAGCTCTTACAGATTCTACCAGGAAAGACAAAGTAAAGTTTGTTGCAGCCACAGAAATGAGTTTGAAACCATTTACTCATTATATTGAAGTGCAGGCAAATATTGAAGGTGATGAAGATGTTATACTGAGTCCAAAAACAGCAGGGACAGTAACCTCAGTCAATGTAAAAGCAGGCGATCATGTAACCAAAGGTCAGGTGCTATCAACTCTAGATGATCAGATAATGCAGAAGGCAATTGCTGAAGTGCAGAACGAACTCAATCTGGTAACAACGCTTTATAACCGTCAAAAAAACCTTTGGGATCAACAGATAGGTAGCGAAGTACAGTATCTGGAAGCAAAAACAAGAAAAGAAGGTGCAGAGAAAAAGTTAGCATCTATGCAGGAGCAGTGGGATATGACTCGTATTAAGGCACCGTTCAGTGGCACAGTAGATAATGTAATGATAAAAACAGGACAATTAGTTTCGCCACAGGTTCCTGCCATCAGAGTGGTAAACCTCGAAATGCTTAAAGTAAAAGGAGAGTTACCGGAATCTTATATTGGAAGAGTGCACAAAAATGACAATGTGTTGGTTTATTTTCCAGACTTGGGTAAGGAAATTACAAGTAAAGTTTATTATTCCGGTAATGCCATCAGCAACCTGAACCGTACTTTTAATGTGGAAGTTCGATTTGGAAGCAAAGAAAATTTTCTGCGACCTAATATGCTGGCTGTTTTAAAAATTGCTGATTACAATAAGGAAAAGGCAATGTCGCTTCCGGTAAGTATTGTACAAAAAGGACTTGATGGTGAGTATGTTTTTGTTGCTGAAAATTCAGGAGGAAAAACAGTTGCAAAACGTAAAGCAGTAAAAAGTGGTATGATTTATAATGGCAATGTTGAGATTACTGATGGACTGAATGAAGGTGATAAAGTAATAACAACAGGATATCACGATTTAGTTGAAGGCGATATCATTAAACTATAAACCGCAAACGTTTTATGAAAGATATATTTAAAGAATTCAAGCCCTCATCATGGGCGATTGATAATCGTACTGCTATCTACATTATTACCGTCATTATTACTCTGACGGGTATCATGTCATACATCAATATCCCTAAAGAAAGCTTTCCTGATATTTCTTTACCTAATATTTATGTCAGTGTTGTCTATCCGGGTACTTCACCAAAAGATATGGAGAATTTGGTGGTGCGTCATATTGAAAAAGAATGCAAAGGAATTTCAGGTGTAAAAAAAATCAAGAGTAATGCACTGCAGGATTATTGTAGTATTGTTGTAGAGTTTAACAGCGATGTAAAGATTGAAGAAGCTAAACGAAAGGTGAAAGATGCTGTTGACCGCGCGCGCAATGACCTTCCTCAGGATTTACCCAACGAGCCTGATATTATCGAAGTAAACTTCTCTGACCTACCTATTATGGCAGTAAACCTTTCCGGTGATTATGATCTTGCAAAATTGAAACGCTATGCTGATGATGCAAAAGATAAAATTGAAAGCCTCAAAGAAGTTAAGGAAGTAAAACTGATAGGAGAGTTGGAGCGTGAGATTCAGATAAATGTTGACATGCTTAAGCTGCAATCATCCGGATTGACAATGAGCGATATTGAACGTGCTGTTAAATACGAGAACATGACTGTACCCGGTGGCGGTGTACGAATGGCCGATGGAACACGCAGGTCATTGAGTGTTTCTGGGGAGTTTACTAATGTTGATCAGATAAAAAACTTAGTCGTAAATTCAATAAATGGTGCTCCTATCTATTTAAAAGATATTGCAGAAGTAGTGGACTCCTACAAAGAGCAGGAAAGCTATGCGCGACTAAATCATAAAAACGTAATTACACTCAGCATCATCAAACGCTCCGGTGAAAACCTGATTGATGCATCAGATAAAATTGTGGATGTTGTTAATGAACTTAAAGCAAATTCATGGCCTAAAGATTTGAATGTAGTACTTACAGGAGATCAGAGCGAACAAACACGTGTTCAGTTGCATGATTTAATAAATACAATCATCATTGGATTTGTGTTGGTATTAATGGTGCTGATGTTTTTTATGGGAACAAGTAATGCATTCTTTGTTGCTATGTCAGTACCACTGTCTATGTGTGTTGCATTTTTAGTATTACCTGTAATTGGTTTTACAATTAACTTTATTGTGTTGTTCTCCTTTCTGCTTGCTTTGGGAATTGTTGTTGATGATGCTATAGTTGTTATTGAAAACACACATCGAATTTTTGACAACGGAAAGACAGATATCGTAAGAGCGGCAAAAATGGCAACAGGCGAAGTGTTTTTACCGGTGCTTTCAGGAACACTCACCACACTTGCACCATTCGTACCCTTGGCGTTCTGGAAAGGTATCATAGGAAAGTTTATGTTCTTTCTACCAATTACTCTTATCATAACATTACTGGCATCTTTAGTCGTTGCATACATTATCAACCCGGTGTTTGCCGTTAGTTTTATGAAAAAACACGATGAAAAGCACAACCCATATAAAGGTTTGAAAATTACTTCTATCATTTTTATTGCTATTGCATTGATATTTTATGTGACTGGTGTTTTTGGTATGGGAAATTTTACCATTTTTATTCTACTTCTGAATTTGCTTCACAGGTTTTGGCTACATAAAGTTATTGTTCGTTTTCAGACTAAAACTTGGCCTTCAGTACAGGAATCATATAAAAGAATGTTGATTAAAGTACTTCATCGCCCACGTACAATGATGGCAGGAACTATTGGATTGCTGTTTTTATCATTCATTGCAATTGGACTTCGAAACGGTGGTGTAAACTTTTTCCCTATTGCAGATCCAAACTTTGTTTATGTTTTCACAACACTGCCGGTTGGAACCGATCAGGCCTATACAGACTCTGTTACAAAAATTCTGGAGGGCAAGGTGTATAATGTGTTGGGAGAAAAGAATGATGTCGTAAAATCTGTTATGGCAAGCGTGGGTGTAAACGTATCTGATCCTTCAGACGAAGATCAGGGATACTATGCCAACAAGAGTAAAATTGAAGTTGCTTTTGTCGAGTACAGTAAAAGAAAGGGTGTTTCAACAAGCAACTATTTAGAGAAAATCAGAGAAGCAGTAAAAAACACTGTTCCCGGTGCTGAAGTTACTGTTGCACAAGAGCAAGGTGGACCACCTGTAGGAAAACCAATTTCTATTGAAGTTAGTGGTGATGATCTTCAGGCAATAACTACAACTTCTAAAAGCCTTAAGCGATATCTCGACTCTTTACAGATTGAAGGTGTGGAAGAGTTAAAATCTGATTTACAGGATAGCAAGCCACAAATAGTATTTGATATCAATCGCGAACACATGAATCGTCTTGGAATTATGACAGGTACTGTAGGAAATGAAATCAACATGGCAGTTCTTGGCCGCGAAACGTCAAAGTATCGCGATTTAAATGATGAGTATAAAATTATGCTTCGCTATAAGTTAGATCAGCGCTATGATGTAAACCTGCTTAATAATCTAAAAATACTTTATCGCGACATGTCAATGGGCGGGTTGGTACGTAATGTTCCATTAGCATCTTTTGCAACAGTGAAATATGATAACACCTATGGTGTCATAAAGAGAAAGAATCAGAAAAGGGTGGTAACGGTTTCTTCAAACCTGCTGACCGACTATCAAAGTCGCGAAGCAGAGGTTGTGAGTAATGTGATGGCTGCGGTTAAACAATTTCCAAAGACAGAGGGTGTAGAAATTAAGTTTGCAGGCTCGCAGGAAGAACAAGCAGAAACAATGTCGTTTCTTGGAACAGCATTGTTGATTTCTTTAGGATTGATTTTTATGATATTGGTAATTCAATTTAACTCAATAGGTAAGCCCATAATAATTTTATCTGAAATTATATTTAGTATTATAGGAGTATTACTTGGGTTTGCCCTATTCAAAATGGGGTTCTCTATTGTGATGACAGGTATTGGTGTTGTAGCACTTGCAGGTATTGTTGTTAGAAATGGAATATTGTTGGTTGAGTTTACAGAGTTACTTCGTGAACAAGGCGTACCAACATTCGAGGCAATAGTTGAAGCCGGTCGCACCAGAATGACTCCCGTAATTCTTACAGCCACTGCAACATCATTAGGACTTATTCCGCTTGCAATAGGTTTGAATATTGATTTTGTAACGCTGTTTACAGAATTTAATCCTCATATTTTCTTTGGTGGCGACAGCACAGCTTTCTGGGGACCATTGTCCTGGACAATGATATTCGGGTTAATGTTTGCCACTTTCCTTACACTGTTTTTAGTTCCGGTAATGTATCTGATGTCAGAAAATCTGAAATCAAAAATTTACAAAAGACCAAAGCCGTTAATGAAAAAACCGGATGATGAATTGATTGCCTGATAGAAATTTTTAAAGTTTATAATTGAACAAGGCTGTCTCAGAATGATATTTGAGATAGCCTTTTTAATTTTTGACAATTATTCTATTACTTAAAAAAACTTTCTAATTTAAATTCGTTTATTAGGTAACAGGTAAAATAAATCTTGCTGCAAGAAGGCCAACTAATTTTGAAATAAGGAAGAAAAAGTTGTAATAAAAAACTATTTAATAAATGCCCGCCAGATATCGTTTCCAATAACAAAGACCATTAATGAGAGGAGTAAAACCATTCCAACAACCTGAGTTTTTTCCATAAATGCATCACTGAATTTTTTACGTGTTACAGATTCAATAAGCAGAAATAAAACATGCCCGCCATCGAGTGCAGGAATAGGAAGTATATTCATAAAAGCAAGAATCATAGACAGCAAGCCGGTAAGCACCCAAAAATGTGGCCAATCCCATGTGCCCCCATAAATTTTTGCAATGCCAATAGGCCCTTGAACAGATTCCTGAAATTTTTCTTCACCTTTAAAGAGTTTCTTAAACCCTTTAGCATTGCTCACTAATGTTTCAAATGCATCTGATGTACCAAATGCCAATGCTGATGATAATGTGTAAGGTGTTTTAATATATTCCTCAGGTATTACTACGTCACCATTATATCGCACGCCAATAGTTCCTTTTGAACTGATGTTTACTGTAATGTCCATGGGTTTGCCATCGCGAATTATTGAGAGTAATGCAGTTTCTCCTTTCTTATCAGCAAAGTAGCGTTGCATAAAATCTTCACCGGTAATTTTTTGTTTATCTACCTCTGTAATGATATCACCGTTTTCTACACCGGCTTTGAATGCATTTTCGCCAACTACAACTTCTTTAACAACATAGGTCAGATGTCCTGCTCCAAGAAAAAGTGAACGTGCATTAGGACCTGTTTTTTTATAAAAATCATCAGGCACTTCAATTTGTATTGTCTCACCAATGCGGTTAACAGTTAATGTTGCACCAAATAATACACGTGTTGAAAGTAAGTCATCAAAACGATCGAATGGTTTTCCATTAATAGCAACAACTTTATCTCCCGTACGCAAACCAATTTCCTCACCCAGTTTATAGGCAACAATGCCATGTTTAACAGAGTCGTTTTTAAGATAACTACCTTTGTAGTGCAATAAGCTCATTGAAAAAATGGCAATGCCAAGGATAACATTCATTACAACACCTGCAACCATGACAATTAATCTTTGCCATGCGGGCTTACTCCTGAATTCCCAAGGTTGTGCAGGCTGTGCCAACTGATCTTTGTCCATGCTTTCATCAACCATGCCTGCAATTTTTACATAGCCGCCAAAAGGAAGCCATCCTATACCATATTCACAATCGCCTTTTTTAAAGCTAAATAATTTTATTCCCCATGCATCAAAAAACAGGTAAAACTTTTCGACCTTGATACCGAACATTCTTGCAGCAAGAAAATGTCCCAGTTCATGCAGGGTTACCAATATTGAGAGGCCCAGTATCAACTGAGCTGCCATAATCAATCCACTCATCAGATTTTAAAAATTTTATGCGAAGTTAATTTTTTTAGTCAATAATATTTCCGTTTGCAATCGTGTTTCTGTATCTGTTGCAATAAGGTCTTCAAGCGATGGTTTTTCAATGTAGGTAATTTTTGACATGAGATGTTTTGTAATGCCGGGAATCTGAAAGAAACTTATTTTCTCTTTGAGAAACGCAGCAACAGCAACTTCGTTTGCTGCATTAAGAATACAAGGCATGTTTCCATCTTTTTTCATTGCTTCTTCAGCCAGGAGTAAGGCAGGAAAAACTTCTGTATCCGGTTTCTCGAAAGTAAGTTGAGGGTAGTCAAAAAAACTGAATCTCTTGAAATCGGTCTTCAGGCGATGTGGATAGCTTAACGCATACAGTATAGGTAGTTTCATATCAGGCAAACCCATTTGTGCTTTCATGCTGCCATCAGTAAATTGCACTACAGAATGTATGATTGACTGTGGATGTACAACAACATTAATTTGATGTGGCTGCAATCCAAAGAGCCATTTGGCTTCAATCATTTCAAGGCCTTTATTCATCATGGTAGCAGAGTCAACCGTAATTTTTGCACCCATGCTCCAGTTTGGATGTTTCAATGCCTGAGCCAATGTTACCTGTTCTAACTCTTTTTTACTTTTTCCTCGGAATGGCCCGCCCGATGCTGTTAAATAAATTTTGTCTATCTGGTTATGAAACTCTCCTGTAAGACATTGAAAAATGGCTGAGTGTTCGGAGTCAACAGGGTAAATGCTCACACCGTTTTCTTCTGCAAGGGAGGTTATAATTTTTCCTGCCACCACAAGTGTTTCTTTATTGGCAAGGGCAATGGTCTTTTTACTTTTTATTGCTGCAATCGTTGGTAACAATCCTGCATAGCCTACCATGGCTGTAAGAACAATGTCAATGGAGTCGGACTGTACGGCTTGTTCAGCAGACTCAATTCCGGCAAAAACTTTAACCGGAAGGTCTGCAATATTTTCTTTAAGCGTTTTGTATTTCTCTTTATCAGTTACAACAACTGTAGCAGGGGTAAATTGCCTTACTTGTTTTTCGAGTAGTTCAATATTACTGTTTGCAGTTAATAACTCAACTTCAAAAACATCGGCATGTGCGGCAATCACTTCAAGTGCCTGCCTGCCAATACTACCGGTTGAACCAAGAATTGCAATTCGTTTTTTCAAAGTTTTTTGACTATGAGCAGACAATATTAGTTAAATCCTGTTGAAGTATGAATTATCCAGCAGCGATATGGTAATGTTAACTGAAATTTTATGAGAGAAGTTGATGAAACACAAATGTTACTCAACGGTAACACTTTTTGCCAGATTACGAGGCTGATCAACATTACAACCCCGCATAACTGCAATATGATAGCTTAATAACTGCAATGGTATTACACTTACTAATGGTACAAGAATATCATCCGTTTCCGGAATTTCAATTGCATAATCTGCCATCTTCTTAACATCAACATCACCTTCTGTTACAATGGCAATTATTTTTCCTTTACGTGCTTTTACTTCCTGAATGTTTGAAACCACTTTTTCGTATGAAGAATTTTTTGTTGCAATAACAACTACAGGCATTTCTTCGTCAATTAAAGCAATAGGCCCGTGTTTCATTTCTGCAGCAGGATAACCTTCGGCATGTATGTATGAAATCTCTTTAAGTTTTAATGCACCTTCTAATGCAACAGGAAATCCATAACCACGACCTAAATAAAGGAAGTTTCTGGAGTCTTTAAACAATGCAGATATTTCTTTAACCTTATCGTTTGATTTAAGTGCAATTTCTACTTTTGAAGGAATGGTCTCAAGTTCGTTGAGCAATGCACGAAAACG
>Ga0138256_10006415_pt1 | contig 12436 bp, 9 predicted proteins | sample KNB2016incub_MG_FD_105486 | JGI IMG/M metagenome (GOLD analysis project Ga0138256, IMG submission 105486) | Active sludge microbial communities from wastewater in Klosterneuburg, Austria - KNB2014incub_MG | ecosystem: Engineered > WWTP > Activated sludge > Unclassified | place: Austria... | reverse complement strand
TAGGGCTGTGAGCAGTAGCCTGGCGTGAGGCCGGCGGCGCGATGGTGACACAGAGAAAACGACCTCTGAGGTAGTTTTTGTTCTCACCCCGAAAAACTACCTCAGAGGTCGTTTTCTCTGTGTCACCATCGCGCCACCGGGCCGCCACGCGGCGACCGGCGGGCAAGCCCGCCGGTCACGCCAGGCTGTGTCCTCCGTGTCTCCGCGTCTCCCTGTTGGTCCGTCGTGATCGTGAGGTACTGATGAAGTCGGCAATCGTTCTTGGTGCAGTAGTCGTGGCGGTGGTGGCAATAGCGCCGCAGGGGACATGGACGCCGCTGACCAGTGGCGTCAACGTGACGTTTCGCGGCGTCAGTGCCGTCAGTGCGGAAGTGGCGTGGGCCAGTGGGTCGCGCGGCACGGTGATGCGCACGCTCGACGCCGGCGCGACATGGCAGAACGTGTCGCCGCAACCTCCGCTCGCGCTGGACTTTCGTGACGTGGACGCCATCGATCGAATGACCGCCTATATCCTGAGCATCGGCAACGGTGACGCGTCGCGCATCCTCAAGACGACCGACGGTGGCTCCACATGGGTCACGCAGTTCACGAGCCCCGACGCTGATGCCTTCTTTGACGCCATGGCGTTCTGGGACAAGGACAACGGCATCGCCTTCAGCGACTCTGCCAACAATCAGTTTCGGATCATCAGCACCAGTGACGGCGGCCGCACGTGGACGCGTCTCGGCGGATTGCCCCCCGCGCTCGACAACGAGGGCGCGTTTGCCGCCAGCGGCACGAACGTCGCTGTCTGGGGTGACCGCCATGTCTGGATCGGCACCGGAGCCGCCGCAAAAGCGCGCGTGCTTCGTTCCTCCGATCGGGGCAAGACCTGGACCGTGGCCGACACACCGATTCCCGGTGGGGCGTCGGCGGGTATCTATTCGATCGCGTTTCGCGACGCGCTTCACGGCATCGTCGTCGGCGGCGACTATGCGAAAGAGGACCTCGCCCTCGACAACGTTGCCGTGACCGATGACGGCGGGAAGACGTGGCGGCTGGCTCCGGGCGTGGGAGGTTTCCGTTCGGTAGTGACGTACGTGCCGGCGTCGGGCGGTCTCGCGCTGCTGGCCGTGGGGCCGTCAGGGTCGGACTGGTCCACCGATGATGGCCGGACGTGGACCGCCATCCCCACACCCGCGCGAGGCCTGCATACCTACAGCCACGCACGCGGCAGCGGTGTGGGATTCGCCGCCGGGGGGCGCGGCCAGCTCGCCCGCTTCGAGGTCCGATAGGCAGGCGCATGCTCGAGCGAAGCAAAAATATCCTGCTGGTGGTGGCGTCCGTTCTGACGGCGACACTGCTCGGCGAGGGCGCCTTGCGCCTGTCTGGACGCTATTTGCCGCCCGACAATCCACTGCGGCCGACTCAGCCGCAACTCTACGAGGCTGATCCCCATGTCGGGTATCGATTCCGGCGATCACACACCGTGACGTACCGCTCCGCGGGCAGCCCGGCGCCGATGGTGATTGCCTCCAACTCTGACGGCTTTCGCAGCACTCGTGAGTTTGATGAGCCTGACGCCCGCAGGCGCGTCCTGGTGCTTGGCGATTCATTTGTCTGCGGGTGGGGTGTACAGGTCAGCGACCGGCTGACCGAACAGCTCGAAGCGTTGGAGCCCGGCTGGCGGGTGGACAACATGGGCATGACCGGGTGGGGGATCGACCTGATGGTTCGCGCGCTGGAGCACCTCGGCCCGAAGGCCGATCCCGACGTGGTCGTGCTCGCCGTGTATACGGACGACTTTCGGAGGCTCCATCCGTATTTCGACGCTTCCGGCATTCCATTCGAGAAGTTTGAACGTGCCGGAGACGGTGTGGTCAGCGTGCCTTTTCCGTATCCGGGATTCTGGGGCCGGATGCGCCTTGTCCAGGCGGGCTATCAAGCGTGGTGGAAGGTGAACAGCAATCGCTTCGATCTGAATCGGGCATTGCTGAATCGGTACCTCGATGACGTGGCGCGCCTCGGGGCGGTGCCCGTCGTGGCCTTTTTTCCAGGCCGATCAGATACGCCGGAAGACAAGCGCCGACGAACCTTTCTCATGAACTGGGCGGCGACACGCCACGTGCTTTTCCGTGACCTGACCGCAGCGATTCACGGCGCGGGCATCGACAACGTCTATCTGGCTGGCGACTGGCACTGGAACCCAGCCGGCCATCGCATCGCTGCCCAGCAACTCCGCGAGCTCATCCGCGAAGCGCGCGACCAGTAGATCCCAGCTACTTGATCGTGGCCTTCTCGAGAATGGCTTCGTACGCATAACCGGCGCCGAAGTCCTTCTTGACGGCCAGCGTCCCGGATACGGTGACCACGTCACCAACCTTCGCGAGCGCATCGGTCGTCACCGTCAGGTCGTTCGTACCGTCCGAGGCCTTGCCGGACCCGTCCTGCAAGTGAAGCCAGTTGAACCCGAGAATCCCGTTGTTGACCTTGACGACCGTGCCGCGCACGATCACGGTCTTGCCCGACAGCGAATCGCGCTTCGCCCACGTGTCGGCAATGGAGAGTCCGCCCGCAGGCGCCGCGTTGGGCTGAACCGCGACCGCGGCCGCAGCCTGAGGCGCCGGAGACGCGGTGGCGACCCCGTGGCTGGCCATCGGCATCAGACCAGGCGCAGCGGCGGCGCCTGATGCGCCCTGCAGCGGCTGTCCGGCCCGCGCCACTTGTGCGACGAAGTAGATCAGCGGAAAGTCCCGGTTCAGCGTGGTGCTGTGGAAGTTTTCCATCGGCATTTCGAGCGGCGCGGTCACGCTCTCACCCTTGGTCACAGGGAATTCATTGGCGGCGATCCATACATCCTTCTGACCGGTCTGCAGGCGCATGTAGGTGTAGCCGCCCGAGTTCATCGTCTCGGCCACGGTGCCCGTGACGGTGCCGGGGGTGGCCGGCGCGGCCGGGGCCGGCGTCGAAGCCGCCTGCGTGCCGGCGGCGGTGGTCGCATTGCTGGCCTGTGGGGTCGAGCATGCGGCGAGTGCTGAGAACGCGACCAGCAGGGCGAGGGTCTGAACGGTGGCAGGCTTCATGTGCTCAGGGTATCAAGAACGGGTCGCTGCCGGGCAGTATTGCGCCGTCTTCGCAGAGAGTGCGAGAATGACCGGGCCTCTGGAGCCCCGGGGCACTGCAATCGGAGAATTCACAATGATGAAACGACTCTTGGGATGTGTTGCCACAGCAGCATTCGTGGCCGTGTTTTGGAGCACCGGCGTACCTGCGGCCGGCGCCGGTCAGGCACAGGCGCCGGGCCTGTCCGCCGATGCCCTCAGCGCGCTCGCGTTCCGCAGTCTGCCCACGAACGTGGTCACCGGCCGCGTTCAGGATATTGAGATCGACCCGAAGAATCCCAGCGTCTGGTACGTCGCCACCGCGTTTGGTGGGCTGTGGAAAACGGTCAACCGGGGCATCACGTTTGAGCCGATCTTCGATAACTACCCGGCGCACAACATGTGCTGCGTGGTGGTGGACCCGAAGGATTCCAATGTGGTGTGGTTGGGCACGGGCGAAAACGCCAGCCAGCGTTCCGCCCACTTTGGCGATGGCCTCTACAAGTCTACCGACGCCGGAAAGACCTGGGCGCGGTCGGGGCTCGCAGCCTCCGAGCACATCGGCAAGATTCTGGTGGATCCCACTAACTCCAACATCGTCTGGGTCGCAGCACAGGGACCGCTGTTCTCTGCGGGGGGCGAGCGCGGCGTCTACAAGACCACGGACGGTGGGGCCACATGGACCCGTTCGCTCCACGTGAACGACACGACGGGGTTCACCGACCTCGCGTTTGATCCGAGAAATCCCAACACCCTGTTCGCCGGCACGTACCAGCGCATGCGTCATGTCGGCCAGATGATTGGCGGCGGACCGGATGGTGGCGTGTTCAAGACCACCGACGGTGGCCGGACCTGGAACAAACTGACCAAGGGCCTGCCGCCTGGCGAAGTGGGCCGCATCGCGCTCGCGACCGACCCGAAGAAGCCGGGACGCGTCTACGCGCTCATCGATGCCAAGGTCTTTACGCCCGCCGGAGGCCGCGGCGGGCGCGGTGGACGTGGTGGTGACCCGGCAGGTGCTCAGGGCGCGGCCGGGGCAGCGGGGGCCGCTGGCGCCCAGCCGCCGGTCGCCGCTCCGGCACCGCCGCCGGAGCCGCCGCTGAATCCGGCGACCGAAGCCGATGGTCGCGGCTTTTACAAGTCCGACGACAACGGCGTGACCTGGGAGCGCATGTCGCGCGAACGCGGCGGTGGACCGGCGTACTACTCGGAGATCTACGTCGATCCGCGTCACGCCGACACCGTGTGGATGATCAACACCAACATGCAGTGGACCAAGGACGCCGGCAAGACGTTCACCAACGTGGGCATCGAGCGCGGCTCGGGTGCCTTTGCCGTGCACGTCGACCATCACGAGGTGGTCTTCGACCCGACCGACCGCAATCACATCATCATCGGCAACGACGGTGGTGTCTACGAAACGTACGACGATGGCCAGTCGTGGCGCATGTTCACGAACCTGCCCGTCACGCAGTTCTACAAAGTCGGCATTGGCAACGAGAAGCCGTTTTACTCGGTCTGCGGCGGCACGCAGGATAACTTCTCCATGTGCGGCCCGTCGGGTACGTTCCACGTCCTGGGCATCCGCACGAGCGACTGGTATCACATCGCCGGCGGCGACGGCTTCCAGGCGTGGCCCGATCCGGAAAACCCGAACTTCGTCTACGCCCAGTCCCAGAACGGTGGGTTGTCGCGCTACGACCGGCGCACCGGACGCGGACAGAGCATTCGTCCTCCGGCGGGCGGCACACTGGCGGCAGGCGCCGGTGGCGGAGCCGGAGGCGGGCGTGGGGGGGCAGGCGGCGACCGGACCAACTGGGATGCGCCCTACATGATCAGCCCTCACCTGAGCACGCGGCTCTATTGGGGCAGCAACTTCCTCTATCGGACCGACGATCGCGGCGCGAGCTGGGCGCGTGTCAGTCCTGATCTGACCCGGAACCTGGATGCGCGGGAAATCCCGATCATGGGCAAGCAGTGGCCCGCAGATTCCATCGCCTTCCTCGAGTCTACGACCACGCTGAGCACCATTGTGGCGGTGGATGAATCGCCGCTGCTGGCTGGCCTGCTTTATGTCGGGACCGACGACGGACTCTTTCAGGTCAGCGAAAACGGTGGCAAGACCTGGCGCAGGGTGGAGACGTTCCCGGGCGTGCCGAAGTGGACCTACGTGAGCGACGTCTTCGCGTCGCCCCTCGACGTCAATACGGTGTTTGTCACGCTCAATAACTGGCAGACCGGCGACTACAAGCCGTACATCGTCAAGAGCACCGACCGCGGGCAGACGTTCACGAACATTTCGGCGAACCTCCCGGCCAAGAACAATCTGTGGGCCGTGATTCAGGATCACGTGAATCCGAACCTGCTCTTTGTGGGCACAGAGTTCGGCGTGTTCACGTCGGTGAATGGCGGCGCACAGTGGGTGCAGCTCAAGGGTGGACTGCCGACCACGCAGGTGCGCGACATGCAGGTGCAGAAGCGCGAGAACGATCTGGTGCTCGGCACGTTTGGCCGGAGCTTCTACATCCTCGACGACTACAGTCCGCTGCGTGAAATCACTCCGGAGGCCCTGGCCGAAGACGCGCGGCTGTATCCCGTGAAGAACCCCTGGCTCGTCACGCTGGGCGGGATTGCGCAGGACGGTTCAGCCGGTCTTGCCACCATGGGCGGTAACTTCGCGAGCCCGAATACGCCGGTGGGCGCGAACTTCGCGTACTCGGTGGGCCAGGCCATTCCCGACGGCACCAACCTGGTGTTGACCATCACGGACGCGCGCGGCCAGCAAGTGCGCCGCATGCAGGTGGACAAGGCGCAGGGCCTGCGTCGCGTGCTCTGGAACATGCGGGCGGACCAGGCAGCAGGCGGCGGGCCGGGCGCGGGCCGCGGCGGCGCACCGGGTGGCGGCGCACCGCCACAGTTTGCCGGTCGCGGCGGTGGGGCAGGCGGCGCACTCGTCGCTGCCGGCACGTATCACGCTCAGCTCGGCAAACAGGTGGGCGACACGGTCACGCCTGTGGGGCCGATGCAGACGTTTCGAGTCCTCGAGATCGAGTAGTGGCGGGGACGGGTGTCCCCCTGTGGAAAACTCCGGGCGAGGAAACGCAGTCGCCGCCCTGGAGTTTTCCATAGGGGGACACCCGTCCCCCTAATTTGCCGCCAAGCTCCGAATGAGCGTCAGGAGCATGTCTATCGCGACACTATTGTGTCCGCCGAGCGGAATGATGATGTCGGCGTAGCGCTTTGACGGCACCGCAAACTCCAGGTGCATGGGCTTGACCGTGCCCAGATACTGATCGATCACCGACTCCACCGTGCGCCCGCGCTCGGTGATGTCGCGCTGCAACCGCCGGATGAACCGCGTGTCATCGTCGGTATCCACAAACACTTTCACGTCCATGAGTGCGCGGAGCGCGGGATCCGTGAAGATGAGAATGCCCTCGACAATGACGGCCGTGCGCGGCGTCACCGTCACGGTGTCGGGCTGTCTGGCGTGCCGCGCGAAGTCGTAGACGGGCACTTCCACCGGGTGGCCGGCGCGCAGGGCCTTGACGTGTTGTACGAGCAGGTCCGTCTCAAGCGAATCCGGATGGTCGTAGTTGAGTGCGGCACGTTCTTCGAGGCGCAGCGTCGGATGGTCGCGGTAGTAGCGGTCGTGTTCGATGACCGAGACCTGTGTGTTGCCCAGGGCTTCCACAATATTGCGGACGACCGTGGTCTTGCCGGAACCAGAGCCTCCGGCCACGCCAATGACGAACGGGAGTCGCGGCCGGCTCATCGCGCGCCCGCGCCGCCGCCGCGCCCGGCGCGTGGTTGCGGAATGGCGAACGCCACGAGTTCAGATGGCTGGCCCGACGCCTGCTGGCTGGTCCAGAGCAGTACGAACTGGCGTCCATTCACCATGTAGGTCATCGGGGAGCTGCTGGCCGAGCCCGGCAGCGCGCCCTCCCACACGCGGGCGCCCGTCGTTTTGTCGAGCGCGCGCAGCATGGCTTCGCCGCGATAGCCGTCCGCGGTGAAGAGCAGTGTCTTTGTCGCGAGCAGTACAGGTCGTGTCTGCGCGCCGGTCGCCGGAATGGTGAGTCCCTTGAGCGCGGGGTTGTTGGCGATGGCCGCAGGCGTGTTGCCGTTGGCCACCATCCACGCGTGTTCGCCCGTGCGCAGGTTGATGGCGGTGATGCGGGAGTACGGAGGCTTGATGATCGGCAACCCGCGAACGTTGGGCAGGCGGCCGCCGCCGCCGACATAGTTCATGTCTGACCGCTGCGTGTCCTTGATGAGCGCGTGCACGGTGGGGTTGGTCCACGAGCCGACATAGAGCATGCCGGTCTCGGGATCAAACGCTCCGTGTTCCCAGTTGGTGCCGCCAAGGTTGCCAGGCAGGCTCAGCGTGCCTTTGGTGCCGTCAGGCGCGTCCGCCAGCGACGGCGGTGCAAAGAAGGCGCCCATACGCAGCTTGCCGTCTGCGATGAGCTTCAGCGCCTCGGCCCGCAGCTCCGGTGTGAAATCGATGAGGTCGTTCTCGGTCACGCCCTGGCGGTCGTAGGCTTTGGGTTTGGAAGGGAAGGGCTGCGTGGCGGCCGCGCGCTCTCCCGGCACATCAGAGGCAGGCACCGGCCGTTCATCGATCGGCCAGATGGGTTTACCAGTGACGCGGTCCAGCACGTACGCAAACGACTGCTTCGTCAACTGGACCACGATCTCGCGCGGCTGGCCATCAACCGTCACGTCGGCCAGAATCGGCGCCGTTGGATTGTCCCAATCCCAAATGTCGTGATGGACGGTCTGGAAATGCCACAGGCGTCGGCCTGTGCGCACGTCGAGGCAGGCAAGCGTCGAGGAAAACAGATTGGCGCCCAGCCTATGGCCGCCGTAGTAATCGCCGGTGGCCGCCTCAAGAGGCAAGTACAGGTAGCCGCGCTTCTCGTCGAGCGACAGTGGCGCCCAGGCGCCGGCGTTGCCCGTATATTCAGCGGAACCGGCCTCCCATGTTTCGTAGCCCTCTTCACCTTTCTGCGGAATGGTGTTGAAGCGCCACTTCAGGGCCCCGGTCCTGGCATCAACAGCCAGAATGCGGCCCGGGACGTTCTTGTACGAGGGCGGGCGCGTGCCCACTTCGAGCGCAGGCCCGATCACCACGATGTCCTCGAACACTAACGGCGGCGACGAATTTCCGATGGCCGCCGTCTTTGCGTCCACCTCAACGCCCAGCAGCGACTTCAGGTCCACGACCCCGTCACGGCCGAAATTCGAAACGGGCCGGCCGGTGCGGGCATCGAGCGCGACCAGGCGAAAGCCCGGGGTGACGGTGAAGATGCGCTCGTCTGTGCCGTTGGTCCAGTACGACACGCCACGCCCGGCATCGCGCCTGGGCGCAGCCGCCGCGCGGTCGGACTCGTCCATGCGCCAGGTCCACCGGGTGGCGCCGGTGGCGGCGTCTGCGGCGATGACCCACCGCGACGATCCGGTGGTGAAGTACAGCGTGCCGCCAATCATCAGCGGCGTGCTCTCGTTTTTGTATTCGGGCGGCGCGCTGAAGTTATCCGACTTCCAACGCCAGGCCACCGCAAGGCTCGTCACGTTCGCCGGCGTAATGGCTTCGAGCGGCGAGTACCGTGTTCCAGCCAGGTCGCGATGGTAGTGACGCCACTCGGCGGCAGCCGTCGTCGCAGGTGGCACAGGGGGCGCCTGAGTCGCGGTGAATACGGCGACCGACGCAAACACAAACAGGGCAGTTCCAACACGGATGCGCATCAACAGCCGCCTCCGGGCGACGCGGTCATTGTAAGATGCGTGAGCGCGGGGGGAAAGGGCATCATGGAATCTGGGCTGAAGGGCAAAGTCGCGATGGTCGCCGGCGCAAGCCGTGGTCTCGGATTGGCCGTGGCGCGCGGGCTGGCCGCCGAAGGCGTGAGCGTCTCGATGGCGTCGCGCAACACCGACTCGATCACCGCGGCCGCGGCTGCGATCACAGAGGACATGGGTGTACCGACACTTGCCTATGCCCTTGATGTGCGGTCTGGCGAGTCGATTCACGCCTGGTTCGATGCGACCACGGCGAAGTTCGGAGGCGTCGATCTCCTCTTTGTGAACGCCGGCGGACCGCCCGCCGGAACGGCGCTCTCGTTTGACGATGGGGCGTGGCAGGGCGCGTTTGAACTGCTGGTGCTCAGCGCCGTTCGCATGGTGCGGCTGGCCGTGCCTTCAATGAAACAGCGCGGCGGCGGCGCCATCGTCGTCTCCACCTCGTCTGCGGTGAAGGAACCGATTCCGAATCTGGCCCTGTCGAACGTCGTGCGTTCCTCGGTGGCGGCGCTGTCGAAGACACTCGCGAACGAACTGGCCGCGGACGGTATTCGCGTGAACCACCTGCTGCCGGGCCGTATCGACACCGACCGCATCCGCGAGCTCGACACCCTTCGGGCAACAGCCACGGGCACCTCGGCCGATGAGGTGAAGGCGGGGTTTTCGAAGGCCATCCCCCTGGGCCGCTACGGCACGCCGGCCGAGTATGCGAACGCCGCGGTATTTCTGTTCTCAGATGCCTCCCGCTACATCACGGGCGCGTCTCTCCAGGTCGACGGCGGCGCGGTCAAGGCGGCATCCTAGTGTCTGCGCTCGCCGCCGTTGCCGCAGGCGGCGCCGTTGGCGCGGTGCTGCGATACCTGGTCACGGGTTTCGTGCATCGGGCGATGTCGCCCGCGTTCCCGTACGGCACGTTGACAGTGAATGTGGTGGGTAGCCTGGTGGTGGGGTTTGCCGCCGGTGTGTTTGCGGCTCGCGCCGAGACACGTGACCATCTGCTGCAGCTGTTCCTGATCGTCGGAGTGTGCGGCGGGTTCACCACCTTTTCCGCCTTTTCGGCTGATACCTATCAACTGGTTCAGCGCGGAGACCTGGCGTCTGCGGCGCTCAACGTGACGCTTCAGGTGACTGGGTCGCTGGCTGCGGTCTTCGCCGGGTTCTGGCTCTCCCGCCAGCTCTGACGCCATGCGCGCCGCACAGTCCGGGCCGGATCGACCGAAGGCTCCACCCTCACTCCTCGTGCTCCTTGGTCCCGCCGTCTTGCTCGCGGGCGTCGAGATCGCGCGCATACGCGGCGTCGATCAGCGCGCGTTGCAGGCCTTCGTGGGGACGGTGATTGCGCTTGGCCTCTGGAGATTGTCACGAAGTTCGTCCCCGAGGCGGACGTCGCTCCTGCGCGACGTCGGCGTGACCGCCCTGGCCTCTTTGGCGATTGCCTTGGCGCCATGGGGGCTGGGCTCGCCGGTTTTCAGCTCGATCACCACCGCCGTGCTTCCGGTGTTGGCCATGATCGGGAGTCTGCTCTGGCTTCGCTGGGACGAGGCTGAGCCGGTATCGATTCCAGCGGAGGCGCGCCTCGCTTCATCGGGCGCGTGGCTGTACGTCGCCCTGATCGTGTTTGTGGTGCTGGTCACGGTTGCCAACCGCGTGTTTGTTGGCGACTTTCCGGAGGCTACCGATGAGGCGAGCTACATGCTGCAGGCGAAGTGGATGCGGATGCCTGGGTTCTCCTGGCACTTCGACCCGTCGCTCAAGGACTTCTTCACTGAACGTCACCTGATCGACCGTCCCGGCCAACTCGCGACGTTGTATCCGCCCGGGTGGCCGGCGATGCTCGCGCTCTTCGACGCTGTCGGCCTTCGAGCTCAGTGGGGGCTGTTCGTGGGGAGTCTGACACTGCTCTGTACCTACCGCATAGGAGTGCTGCTCCACGAGCACCGGGTCGCAGCGCTGGCAGTCGTGTTGCTGGCGTGCTCGCAGTGGTTTCTCGCCACGTTCGCGTCGTACATGTCACACGGGGTCACGATGTTGTTCGCGGCGGCTGCGATGCTGGCCATGCTCGAAGCCGACAAGCGGGCGGGCAGGCAGGGGATTGTCCTCTGGTGCGGTGCGGGAGCGCTGCTCTCCTTCACCGTGGCCTCGCGTCCTTTGACGGGCGCGGCGCTGGGGGCCGGGCTGGTTCTCTGGGTCTGGCTCAGGGGCCAGGCGCCGCTCGTCCAACGGATGCGCCCGGCGGTGTGCCTCCTCGTCGGCGCGCTGCCTGGACTGGCCTTCCTGCTGTACTACAACGCCAGCACGACCGGATCGGCCCTGCTGTTTGGGTACAACGCTGTGTATGGTTCCATGCAGAATCTCGGCTTTGGACAACGTGGCTGGCTCGTGTACGACGAGACCCTGACACGGGTCGCGTCTGCCGAAGCGTTCACCCCGCAGATCGCGGCCATGAAGTTCGCGATGACGCTGGCGAACGCCGCGATGACGTGGCTTCCCGTGTTCGGACTCGCGCCGCTCCTGCTTGCGGCACGGCACGTCGGTGTCCGATGGCACGCGCGTTCGTGGCTGCCGCTTCTGCTGCTGCCGGTCGCGTACTACTTCTACTTCTTCAGAGGCCTGCGTTTCTGGAGCGAGGCACTCCCGTACTTCACCCTCGGCGTGGCATGGCTGCTGATTCGTGTTTCCGATCGGGCTCCGACGTTAGGCCGGCAACTCGTCGGGATCGCGTTGGCTGGACAAGTGGCGATCGGGTTCACGGGTGAGGGGGGCGCGCCGTATGGGGATCGTCCCTGGATGTCGTACCGGCAGGGCACGGCAACCCTCGTCAACTTCCAGGCCGTCGAGCAACTGCGGGCGAAGCACGGGAAGTTGCTCATCTTCGCGAAAGAACCGGGGCCTGGCTTCGCGCCGCTGCGCGATCGGTTGATGGTGTACAACGGCGACGGCGAGTCGGGAGACGTGCTTGTGGCCCGCGACCGTGGTGACCAAAATGCCGAGCTGATACGGCGTTACCCAGACCGGACGCCGTTCCTGTTCACTCGCACCAGTTCGGACGGGCGTATCCCCGCCACTGTGACGCCACTGGCCCACGTTCGCGAAGGTCGTTAAGGGATACCCGAAAGGCCAACAGATGTTGGCCTGTTGTTGAACGCCCGCCTTCGCCAGGCAGTCGCTTCGCTTCTGGCTACGGTGGGCAACCTTCGCGGGCCACTGGCTGGCTCGCCAGCCGAAGCTGCCAGCGGAGCGAGCGATAAGCGAAGGTTGGTGCGGAAGAGAGGACTCGAACCTCCACCCTATTGCTAGGACTAGCTCCTGAGGCTAGCGCGTCTGCCAATTCCGCCACTTCCGCACGAAGGGGTCTTACAGGCAGGCCCGTCCACGTGAGACGGAAGCCGCAATTATATCCCAACCCAGTTCCTCATATACTGCAAGCAGGAGATCCCCCTGCTTTGAGTGCTCGCCGCGGTGTTGCTGTCGTCCTGTTCCTGATCTTTCTCGCCATGATGGCTTCGGCCGCGGGCCTGCTGATTCTGGCGCTCATGTTTGGCGGCGGGCAGACC
>Ga0138256_10006414_pt1 | contig 12436 bp, 8 predicted proteins | sample KNB2016incub_MG_FD_105486 | JGI IMG/M metagenome (GOLD analysis project Ga0138256, IMG submission 105486) | Active sludge microbial communities from wastewater in Klosterneuburg, Austria - KNB2014incub_MG | ecosystem: Engineered > WWTP > Activated sludge > Unclassified | place: Austria... | reverse complement strand
CGCGCGGCGGAAATCGGCAAGCGGTGCTCCATCACCTCGGTGCAGGGGCGGCTGCCCAGGCGCCTGGGCAGCAGATAGGTCCAGTACTCGGACCCGTGCAGGTTGCCCATGTTCTTGTAGTGGGGATTGAGCACCACGCCCGGCCGTGCCCACACCTGATCTGCTGCCAGCGCCATGAAGACGCCACCCGCACCAGCATTGCCCTGCAGGGCTGCCACGACGAGCTGGCCCGTGGCCTGGATGAGCGTGAGCGTCACGTCGTCGATGGCATTGATGTTGCGCCAGGATTCGTCGGGCGGGCTCTCGGCGGCTTCGATCAGGTTCAGGTGAATGCCGTTGCTCCAGAAATCCGGCCCGCCCATCAGCAGCAGCACGCGTGTGGGCTGCGCCAAGGCCCAGCGCAGCGCTTCGTTCAGGCGCTCGCACTGCGGCGTGCCCATGGCGCCGTTGTAGAAGGCAAAGTGCAGCACGCCCGCGGCGCCGTGGGCTTCATAGTGGATCTCGCGCCAGCCCATTGCCAGCGGTGCATCCAGCGGCAGGTCCCACGCCGGCAGGGCGGCCGCCTGTTGCGCAAAGGCCTGGGCTGCGGGCAGCTTGAAGGCATCGGCCTGGTCGACACGGCGCGCGTGGCCGATCCACACCGCGCCGTCGCGCGTGGCGCGCAACACGGCGTGCTGGCGCCGGGCCACCACGCTGCCGGGCGTGGCCCGGGGCAGACCGGGTGGCCAGCCGGGTTCGGCATGGGCATCAAACAGGTGGCAGGGCATGCCGAAGAGCTCATCCAGCACACCCGGTACCCCGTCGGCGGCGTGCAGCTTGCGCATCACGGTGGCGGTGTCGTCCTGCAGCCAGTCGACGCGCCGATCAGCCTGGCGCATCAAGCGTCGCCACTCGCCTCTGGGGCCCGGGTCCTGGCCCGCGTGTTCAAGCTGCGGGGCCTGACCTGTGGCCGCAAAGTGGCGCACGGCCCGGCAGACGGCTCTTGACGCGGCTTCGGTGACCTCATTGCGGTAGAGGCTGGACTTGGTGGCCTCACGCATGGCAAAGGTCTCGCTGGCCCAGACCGGGCCGGCGTCCATCTCGGCCTGCGCCTGCAGCACCGTCACGCCCCACTCTTTGACCCCTCGTGTGATGGCCCAGTCCAGTGCCGAAGGCCCGCGGTCGCCCACGATGCCGGGGTGCACCACCAGGCAAGGCGTGCGGCGCCAGACGGATTCGGGAATCGCACGCTTGAGGAAGGGCGCCACCACCAGGGCGGGCTGGAAGAGCGCCACCGCCTCTTCGGCGACGGAGTCGGCGATGTCCAGTTCCACCGCCACCTCATGGCCCATGGCTGTGAGGTCCAGGTACAAGCGCTGGGCCAGGCTGTTGAAGCTGCGCGTGAGGAAGAGGATGCGCATCTCAGTGGCGACCGGCCGTTCCGAAGCCACTGAGCGCCCCCTTGGGGGGCAGCGAACGAAGTGAGCTTGGGGGCATTTCAGTGGCGACCGGCCGTTCCGAAGCCACTGAGCGCCCGGCGCGAGACGCGCCGGGCCTTCGTGCCGTCCAAGTCCGCGCAGGCGGACTTGGAGCCGCGGCACTCAGCCCCCTTGGGGGGGCGAAGCAGCGCCGAGCGAGCGCCTGCGCGCTCGCGAGTGGCTGCTGAGCGACTTGCGGCTTGCAAGTCGCAAGGCAGCGAACGAAGTGAGCTTGGGGGCAACATGCTTCAGCAGATGCGCGGCAGTTGGTCCCCGGTGAGCCAGTCCACGATGCGCTTGCCGCCGAAGCGCGTGCGCATCTGCACAAAGTGGTGCGGGTCGGCCACCACCTCGCCGATGATCGCGGCGCCATGCCCCAGTGGGTGCGCGCGCATGGTCTGCAGCAGTTGCTGTGCATCTTCAGCCGCGCAGATGGCCACCAGCTTGCCTTCATTGGCCACGTAGAGCGGGTCCAGGCCCAGGAACTCGCAGGCCGCGCCCACCTGGGCCTGCACGGGCACGGCGGCTTCTTCAATCACCATGCCGCAGCCGGATTGCAGCGCCAGTTCGTTCAGCGTGGTGGCCAGGCCGCCGCGCGTGGGGTCGCGCAGGCAGTGGATGCCGGGCACGGCCTGCACCATCGCCGCCACCAGGCGGTGCAAGGCGGCCGTGTCGGAACGGATGCTGGTGCCGAAGCTCAGGTTCTCGCGCAGCGACATGATGGCCACGCCATGGTCGCCCAGGGTGCCACTGACCAGGATGCGATCGCCGGGGCGGGCGCGGTCCCCGGAGATGTTCACGCCAGCGGGCACCACGCCCACGCCGGTGGTGGTGATGAACACCCCGTCGGCCTTGCCGCGTTCGACCACCTTGGTATCTCCCGTGACGATCGGCACACCCGCTTCGCGCGAAGCTGCGGCCATCGATTCGACGATGCGTTGCAGATCCACCAGCGGGAAGCCTTCTTCGAGGATGAAGCCGGCTGCGAGGTGCAGCGGCACGGCGCCCGCCATGGCCACATCGTTGACCGTGCCGTGCACCGAGAGGCAGCCGATGTCGCCGCCCGGGAAGAACAGCGGCGAGACCACGTGGCTGTCGGTGGCCATGACCAGCCGGCCGGGCGGCACGTTGAAGGCGGCCTGGTCGTTGGCCTGGCGCAGCCATTCGTTGTCAAAGGCGCACAGGAAGAGCTCGTCGATCAGCTGCGCCATCGCGCGGCCGCCGCTGCCGTGCGACATGTCGACGTGGCCGTTCTTGAAATCCACCGGGCGGATGTAGCCCTTGCGTTGCGTGTTCATGCCGGGATCATCGCTCAAACGAAAGCGGCGCCCCGGTTGGAGCGCCGCCATGCGACTGCCGCATTCAGGCTCAGAAGTGGAAAGCTCCCGATAGCAGCGCCGCGAAGATGAACACCGCCAGCAGCACGCCGATGGTGACCGCGGTAAAGCCGAAGGTGTAGGCCCGCAGCATCGCGCCCTTGGTCGGCGGCGGCACCAGGTGGGCTTCCAGCTGGCCTTGGGCGACCATGCGTTCGTACTCCATCGGGCGCTCGTCCTTGAAGCGCTCCAGCGGCATGCAACCCACGAAGATCACCGGGTCGAGCGGGAAGGCCTCGGGCCGCAGGTGGGTGTGGAAGAAGTGGAACAGGAAGATGAAGCCGGTGGCCAGCAGGGCTTCGTCGCTGTGCACCACATACGCGGCGTTGAGGGCCCAGCCGGGGAGGAAGGCGGTGAAGAAGGTCGGGAACCACAGCACCAGGCCCGACACGCCGATGATGGCCACACCCCAGAAGACCGCCAGGTAGTCAAACTTCTCCCAGTAGGTGAAGCGGTCGAACTTGGGCCGCGGGCCGAGGTAGAAGAAGTACTTCATCATGCCGACGAAATCCATGATGTCGCGCGGCTGCGGCACCATCGAACGCGGGCCCCAGAGCAGGCCGCGTTCCCCCTTGGCAAAGAAGCCCCAGACCAACATGCCCAGGTGCCAGGCAAAGTAGCCGAAGGTGATGATGCCGCCCAGGCGGTGAAGCACACCGGCCGACGCGGCGCCGCCGAAGACCGACATCAGGGTCGGCGCCCAAGGCGCATCCGGGAACTTGAGCGGCAGGCCGGTGGCGCCCAGCAGCAGGAAGCTGACCACGATGGCGATGTGCACGCCCATCTGCATGCTCGAGAAGCGCTTCACATACGGGCCGCTGCTGGTGTGGCCGAAGTTGAATTCACCGCGCAGCTTGCCCACCAGGGCGCGCTGCAGCCACAGCAGGCCGTGCAGGCCGAAGAAGCCGAACACGCCGATCAGCAGCGAGGTCATGCCCAGCCAGATCCAGTAGACGAAGGCGTTGCGCTTGGGGTCCGACGGATTGGCGTGCGGGTCGAACGACAGGAAGGACGCGTTGACGTTCTGGTGGCAGGCCCCGCAGGTCTTGGCCAGGTTGTCCTTGTGCACGCTGGAACGCGGGTCGGAAGCCGGCAGGTTGCGGTGCGGTGTGTGGCAGTCGGCACAGGCTGCTGCCTTGCGGTTGTTCAGTGACGTGGCCTTGCCGTGGAAGCTGTCCTTGAAGGTGGCCAGCAGTTCCTTGTGGCAGTTGCCGCAGCCGTCTGAGACGAGGTGCCGGGTCTCGGCAGCCTGCGGGTTCTTGATGGCGTGCGGTTCGTGGCAGGTCGCGCAGTGCGGGCTGTCCTTCTTGCCACCCATGGCAGCGCCGTGGGCACTGTCGGCCCAATCGCGCTGGATGGTGGTGTGGCAGGCGCCGCAGGTGTCGGCGATCTTGCTCTTGTGCGTCGTGGCTGCCGGGTCGTCCTTGCTGTGCACGGTGTGTTTGCCGTGGCAACTGGAGCACGAAGGCGCCGACTTGGTCAGGCCCATCTTCAGCAGCGCACGGGCGTGCTCGCTGCTCTCGTAATTGGCCATCATGTCTTCGTGACAGCCGCCGCAGGTCTTGATCTGGTTGACGGGCGAGAGTGGCGAATCGGGATCGCCGCTCTTGTGCACCTTGTGCAGGCTGTCGTGGCAGCCGGTGCAATCCTTGATGGCCTTCTTGCCGGCGGCGCGCTTGCCGTGGATGCTGCCGGCCACTTCCTTGATCTGGTCTTCGTGGCATTCCACGCAGACCTGGGGTTGCACGGCGCCCAGCGCTTCGTCCGGGTGCTTGCTGGTGCGAGACGACTCGTGGCACGCCGCACATTCAACCTTGCGGTGCGCGGAACGGCGGAAGTCCGCCGTCACCACCTGCATGGACTTGCCGTCCTTGGTCGCCACCTTGGGGTCGTCGTGGCAATCCAGGCACTTCTTGGTCAGCGCCTTGTCGGCAGCTGCCGCGGCCGCCGCGGCGGCGTCCTGAGCCTGCGCCGGAGCGGTGCCCCAGCACGTCAGCACCGTGGCCGCGGCCAGAACAAACAGGAACTGGCGGATGTGCCCGCCCCAGTGGCTACGCGCCGAAACCGACCTTGCTGAACGCATCTCACACCCCTTCAGGCTGCACGCTGCAGGTGCGGCCCCAGGCGGGCCGTCCCCATGCTTTGTGGCGGCTCCATTCTCATGGCCAGCCTTTGCCGAAGCTTGATCTCAGACAAGAACCGGGACGAGTGGCACTACCGCGTGGCGCAAGAAGCAACTGGTGCACACCCTGAGAAGCCGTGCCAACAGTATTTGACTTCGATCAATCTACCGTGGTGCCGCGCGCAGCGAATCGACTGTCCACGACGCGCCGGCCCTAAGATCGCGCCCGCGGCGAAGGGCATTGCCAATCGCGTTGCCCCTCAGACGACGCAGTAAAGGAAATCACCGAGATGAACATCAAGATTGGCCAACGCACGATCGTGCTGGGCTCCATCACCACCGTTCTTGCCTTGTTGGCGGTGGTCGGCGTGATGGCGGCGGTGGGCATCACGGGCTGGGAATACTCCAACAGCAACGCCTTCTGCGCCACGATGTGCCACGATGTGCACCCCGAAGAGATTGCCGCGCACAAGCAGGGCGCCCACGCGCGGGTGAATTGTGTTGAATGCCACATGGGCCGCAATTCGACCCTGCACCTGATGGCGCTCAAGCCCACGCACTTCAAAGAACTGTGGGGCATGATCGTCGGCTACGAACGGCCTCTCACGTCCGGCACCCTGCGGCCTTCGCGCGAGGCCTGCGAGAGTTGCCACTACCCGACGGCCGAGCACCACGACAGCATTGCGGTGAAGGTCAGCTACGGCACCGACGCCGCGAGCAGCGAAACACGCACCAAGGTCGTGCTGCACACCGGCATGGACGGCATCCGCCCGGGCTACACGCGCGGCATCCACTGGCACATCCAGAACGAGGTTCGCTTTGTCTCGCCCGACCCGCAGCGGCGCGACATCCCGTGGGTGGAAGTGGTCAAGCCCGACGGCACCAAGGTGGTCTACACCGACGCCGAGACCAAGCTGAGCGCGCAGCAGATCGCTGCCTTGCCGGCACGCCCGATGGCCTGTTACGACTGCCACAACTCGGTGGGCCACCCCTTTGCCAATCCGGCCATCGCCGTGGACGACGCCATCCGCACCGGCAAGATCGACCGCAAGATGCCCGACACCAAGGCACGTGCGGTTGAACTGGTGGACAAGCTCGGTGAAATCACCGGCCCCACCAAGGACCGCGAAGCCAAGGTCGACAAGCTGCTGGCTGAGGCCGCCACCAAGGCCGCCACGCCGGCCGAGTTCAAGGCCGCGGAACAGAAGTTCAACACCGAGATGCGCGGCATCCTGATGAGCGCTTCCTTCCTGGAGAAGGATTTCTCCTGGAAGAGCTTCCCCAACCACACGGGCCACGCCGACACGGCCGGCTGCTTCCGCTGCCACGACGGCAAGCATTTCAACGACAAGGGCGAGGCCATCCGCCTGCAGTGCACGCTGTGCCACGCGCTGCCCGAGGTGGTGCGCGAAAACGCCAAGGGCAGCGTGGCTTCACTCTTGCCTGAAAAGGCCGGCGAAAAGCAGCCCGACAGCCACAAGCGCCCGAACTTCATGCACACGCACGCCGACGATGTGGCGCCCGAGTGCGAGGAATGCCACGGCACGCCGCTCAAGCGCGGCAAGCAAGGTGGCGGCTTCTGCGCCAACCCGGCCTGCCACGGCCGCGAATGGCCCAGCATGACGATCTCGGCCAAGCCCCAGGCGCCGGGTTCTGGTGCGCCGGCGGCACCGGCTGTTCCTGCGGCTCCTGCAGCGAGCCCGGCCAAGTCCTAGTCGGCCGTCCTTGCCATGCAAACGGCCCGCTCATGGCGGGCCGTTTTGCTGAGCGCCAGCGGATCAGCCCTCGGGCGTGAAATCGCCCTCGAGCCTTCGGCAGCCGCGCAAGGTCTTCCGGCCTTGCACGCGCAGACTCAGCCGGCGGCTTGCACCACGATGGCCACGTCCTTGAAGCGCCCGTAGCTGTAGTAGGCCGCACAGGCGCCTTCGGAAGACACCATGCAGGACCCGATGGGGTTGTCCGGCGTGCACACGGTGCCGAAGACCTTGCAATCGCGCGGGTGCTTCACGCCGCGCAGGATAGCGCCGCACTCGCAGGCCTTGTTGTCGGCTACCGAGGCGGTCTGCAGATCGAAGCGGCGTTCGGCGTCGAAAGTCGCATAGGCCTCGCGGATGCGCAGGGCGCTGTAGGGCACTTCGCCCAGGCCGCGCCATTCAAAGCTGCGGCGCATCTCCATCACTTCCGAAACCAGCGCCTGCGCCTTGAGATTGCCCTCGCGCGTGACGGCGCGCGAGAACTCGTTTTCCACTTCGGCGCGCCCTTCGTTGATCTGGCGCACCAGCATCAGGATGGCCTGCATCACATCCAGCGGCTCGAAGCCGGCAATGACCACCGGCTTGCGGTATTCCTCTGCAAAAAACTCGTAGGGCTGGCTGCCGATGATGGTGGAGACATGCGCCGGGCCGATGAAGCCATCCAGCGGCAGGGTGCCGAGCTGGCGCACCTCGGGAGACTCCAGGATGTTGGTGATGGCCGCCGGTGTCAGCACGTGGTTGCACAGCACGCTGAAGTTCGTCAGGCCCAACGCCGCGGCCTGCTTGATGACGAGGGCGGTGGGCGGCGTGGTGGTCTCGAAGCCGATGGCAAAGAACACCACCTCGCGGCCCGGGTTGTCCAGCGCGATCTGGATGGTGTCGGCCGGTGAATAGACCATGCGCACATCGGCGCCACGCGCCTTGGCCTTGAGCAGGGAGAGATTGTCCGAAGCCGGCACACGCAGGCAATCGCCATAGGTGCACAGGATGACCTGCTGCTGCAGCGCCAGGCGGATGGCCAGGTCCACGCGGCCGATGGGCAGCAAACACACCGGGCAGCCTGGTCCGTGGATCATGCGCACGGCCGGCGGCAGCAGATCGGCCACGCCGTAGCGCGAGATGGCGTGCGTGTGGCCGCCGCAGAACTCCATCAGGTTGTACCGGCGCTGGCTGGCCGCGCCTTTGGCAGCCTCGGCGGCGATGGCATCGGCCAGGCGGCGGGCTACATCGCCATCGCGGAATTCGTCGATGTACTTCATGCGGTGAGCCTCATGCCGCGCCGGCCTGGGCAAACAGTGCCAACGTGCGCTCGGCTTCGGCTGGGTCGAGGCGCGAGAGCGCGTAGCCGACGTGCAGGATCACGTAGTCACCTTCCTGCACACCGTCCACCAGGGCCAGCGAGATCTCCTTGCGGATGCCGTCCAAGTCGACCACGGCGGTCTCTTTGTCCAGCAGTTGCACCACACGTACGGGAATGGCCAGGCACATGGTTGTCAGTCTCCTGCTTGCATTGTGCACAGGGCCACCCAGGCTTGCCCGAGTGAAATGGCACCGTCGTTGGGGGGTGCCTGGCGGGCCTGGAGGACGGAGAGGCCCCGTTCGGCCAGCAGCGGCAGGAGCAGCGCGGTGAGCAGGTGGTTGAGAAAGCAACCGCCCCCCAGTGCCACGGTGCGCACGCCGGTCTGCGCCGCGGCCTGCGCCACCCAGCGCGCCAAGCCGTTTGCCAGCGCGGCGTGGAAGAACGCGGCGCCGCGTGCGGCTTGCGTCTCTTGCGCGAGGTGAGTGAGCAGGGGCAATGGGTCCAGAACCCCTTGCGCTGAAAGCGGCAGCCAGTGGGGCGCTGCGGGCTCCAGCGGCTGCGCAGCGGCCAGCGCGTCGGCGTTCGTGCCCAGGGCTTCGAGCAGCATGGCCGCCTGGCCTTCGTAGGCGCTGGCCTGGCGCACGTCCAGCAAACCTGCCGCCGCGTCAAACCAGCGGCCCAGGCTGCTGGTGGGCGGGCAGCGCAGGCCTTTGGAGAGCAATTGCGCCACTGCAGCCGCTGCCGGGCGGTGGGCAAAGCGCGGCACGATCTGTTCACCCAGGCCCGCCGCATGCAGCACCGCAGCCGCCAGGCGCCAGGGTTCACGCGCCGCCGCGTCACCGCCGGGCATGGAGATGGGCGCCAGGTGGCCGATGCGCCGGCACTCGGCGCCGCGCATCCACAGCAACTCGCCACCCCAGGCCGATCCGTCGGCGCCCAGGCCCACGCCATCCAGCGCCAGGCCCAGCAAGGGGCCGGTCTCGCGGTGCTCGGCAGCCACGGCGGCCAGGTGTGCGTGGTGGTGTTGCACAGCCACAGCGCGCAGGCCGTGCTGTTGCGCCCATTCCAGCGCAAAGCGGGTGCTGAAAAAATCCGGGTGCAGGTCGTGCGCCACCGCTTGCGGCTGCACGTCCAGCACGCCGCACAGGTGTTCCACCATCTCGGCCATGGCGTTGCAGGTGGCGGCGTTGTCCAGGCTGCCGATGTGCGGCGAGACAAAGGCCTCGTCGCCGCGGGTGATGCACACCGTGTTCTTCAGCCAGGCCCCGGTGGCCAGCACGCTGGGGCCTGCGCAGGCCAGGCGGATGGCGCGGGGTGTGTAGCCGCGCGCGCGGCGGATGAACTGCGCGCTGCCGCCGGCGGCGGGGCGCAACACGCTGTCGTCGCAGCGCGCCACGATGTCACGGTCGTGCATCAGCCATGCATCGGCCAGGCCTTGCAGGCGCTGCAGGGCTTCTTCATTGCCCATCACCAGCGGCTCACCGCCGGGGTTGGCGCTGGTCATCACCAGCGCCAGGTCTTGCGCCTGCAGCAGCCAGGCCAGGCCAGCGGGCCGGCCCGCGGCTTCGTGGAACAGCAGGTACTGGATGGGCGTGCACGGCAGCATCACCCCCAAGGTGTGCAGGCCCGGGGCGATGCCGGGCAAGGTTTCGGCCAGGTTCACACGCTCGGGCAGCAGCAGGATGGGCCGCTCGGGGGACTCCAGCAGCGCGATGTCTTCTGCATGGCCCCGCACCCAGGCCAGGGCCGATGGGGCATTCGCCAGCATCACCGCAAAGGGCTTCTCGTCGCGCTGCTTGCGCTCGCGCAGGCGCGCCACGGCAGCCGCGTTGCGCGCATCGCAGGCCAGGTGAAAACCACCCAGGCCCTTGATGGCGACGATCTGGCCGGCGCGCAGCGCGGCCAGCGCGGCCGCGATGGCATCGCCTTGCGGCAAGGGCAGCGGCGCGCCCGTGGCATCGACCCACGTCAAGTGCGGCCCGCAAGCGGGGCAGGCATTGGGCTCGGCGTGAAAGCGGCGGTGCGCGGGGTTGGTGTACTCGCGCTGGCACAGCGGGCACTGCGTGAAGCCTGCCATGCTGGTCATCGCGCGGTCGTAGGGCAGGCGCCGGGTGATGGTGTAGCGCGGCCCGCACTGGGTGCAGTTGATGAAGCCGTAGCGGTGGCGGCGGTCCGCCGGGTCAAAGAGTTCGGCCAGGCAATCGGCGCAGGTGGCGGTGTCAGGCGGGATGGCCGTCTTCACCGCGCCGCCACGGCTGGCTTCGATGGTGAAGGCGCTTTCCCCCGCGATGACGGGGCAGACCGTCACCTCCACCTGCAGCACGCGCGCCAGCGGGGGCGCATCCGTTTGCAGCCGGCTGCGAAGCCGTGCCACCACGTCCGGCGCGCCTTGCACTTCCAGCAGCACACCTTCGGCGTCATTGAGCACCCAGCCGGTGACTTGCTCCTCCAGCGCCAGCCGGTAGACAAACGGCCGGAAGCCCACGCCCTGCACCGATCCGCGTACGCGCATGGCGTGGCGCACCGGCGCGGCCATGGGGGTGTTGGGCATCTTGGCGATCAGCGGATCAGGGTGCCCGTTTCAGGGTGCCTGCTGCTCGCGCTGCTTCAATTGCGCTTCAAGCTCGGCCACACGCTGCTGCAGCTGGCTCACTTCGTCCAGGCGCTGCGCCCGTGCCGCCTGCACACCTTGCTCGATCCAGGCCAGCCATTCGTCCATGCCTTCACCGCTGGTGGCCGAGACCGTGATGATGCGGATCTGCGGGTTGACGCGCCGCGCGTTGGCCATGCAGGCCGCCACATCGAACTGCAGGTAGGGCAGCAGGTCGACCTTGTTCAACAGCATCAGCGAAGCGGCGTGGAACATGTCGGGGTACTTGAGCGGCTTGTCTTCGCCTTCGGTCACCGACAGCACCACGACCTTGTGCGCTTCGCCGAGGTCGAAGGCCGATGGGCAGACCAGATTGCCGACGTTTTCAATCATCAGCACCGAATCGGGCAGCGGGGCCAGGCGTTCGATGGCGGTTTCGACCATCGCGGCGGCCAGGTGGCAGCCCTTGCCGGTGTTGATCTGCAGCGCCGGTGCGCCCGTGGCGCGGATGCGATCGGCGTCGTTGCTGGTTTGCTGGTCACCTTCCACCACGGCCACCGGCACACGCCCGGCCAGCATCTGAATGGTGCGTACCAACAGGCTGGTCTTGCCGGAGCCGGGGCTGGACACCAGGTTCAGCGCAAACACCCCGCGGCGCGCCAGCGCGGCCCGGTTGCGGGTGGCGTGGCCGTCGTTTTGCGCCAGGATGTCGCGTTCGACCTGCACCATGCGCGCCTGGCTCATGCCGGGCACCGAGCCACCGGCCGCGCCGGTGCCGTAGTGCAGGGCGCCAGGGCCGTCAGGCACCGGACTGTGCAAATGGGTGTGACTGTGGTCGTGGTCGTGAACGTGCGAATGATCATGCGCATGGCTGTGCACGGTGCCATCGGCATGGCGGTGCGTGTGCTCGCCAGTCGCACTTTCGCTTTCACCTTCGATCTCACCTTCGATCCGAGTCTGGCCTTCGCCACAGCCGCAGACGGTGCACATGGGATGTCTCCTGAGAATCAAGCGATCTGAATGTCCATCACCCGCATGCGGTCGCCGCCGGTGACCTGCAATTGGTAGCTGCCGCAGTGTGGACAAGGGTTGCCGCGCGCCGTGATGGTGACCGTGGTGCCGCAAGGCATGCACCAGGCGGTGGCGTCGGTCTCGACGATCTCCAGGCTGGCCTGGTCGGCCAGCGAGCCACGTTTGACGACCTCGAAGGCAAAGCGCATGGCCTCGATCTCCACTTGCGCCAGCTTGCCGATCTCCAGCCGAACCGACAGCACACGCTCGGCGCCGTTGGCGCGTGCGGTGTCTTCGACGATTTCGCGCACGCTTTCAGCGAGGGACATTTCATGCATGGGCGAGCTCGACGTGGCAGGCCACACAGGGGTCCAGCGAATGTACCAAACGGGTTGCCAGGCCCTGGGCGGCGGACTCGTTCGCCACAGGGGCATCCGCCAGCCCCAGGGCCAGCGGGCCGGCGGGGCGGAAGTTCCATTCGGTGGGTGCCACGATGCGGTAGCTCAGCACCTGCTGGCCGCGCTCGTCCAGTTGCACCCGGTGCAGCAGCAGGCCGCGCGCGTTTTCAACCCAGGCCACACCACCGCCATCCGGCAGTTGCAGGGCGCCGAGCGCCACCGCGTGCTCGTCCAGCAGCAGCAGCGCCAGCTCGCGCAGCCGCGCCAACAACCGCGCCGTGATGCGTGTGGGGTCGTGCGCCATCAGCGCGCGCATGAGGGGTTGATGCTGATGCCGCGCCAGCGCGCCGGTTTCCGCCGGGGCACCCTGCCAATGCGGTTGACGCGCAAATTCAGGATCAGCTTCCAGCGCGCAGGCCAGGTCGGCT
>Ga0138256_10006413_pt1 | contig 12437 bp, 7 predicted proteins | sample KNB2016incub_MG_FD_105486 | JGI IMG/M metagenome (GOLD analysis project Ga0138256, IMG submission 105486) | Active sludge microbial communities from wastewater in Klosterneuburg, Austria - KNB2014incub_MG | ecosystem: Engineered > WWTP > Activated sludge > Unclassified | place: Austria... | reverse complement strand
GGCTTCAGCTTCCTGAACGACGACGCCGGAGGCTTCGCCATCAGCATCGGCGACCGGTTCCAGTGGGACAGCTACTACAACGGCACCACCAGCGACCTGCTCTTCCTGGGCCGGCGCGCGCCCTACTTCACGCACCTGGAGCTGGCCGACGGCACGGTGATCGCCAACCGCCCCGACCTCGGCGCCGACACCCTGGCCCTGGTGCGCCGCGGCTTCGTGGAGCCTGGTGAGGGCCGGCGCATCAGCCAGCTGATGGACGACACCCGCATGACCCTGAGCTGGACCCGCGAGTACGCCTTCTCCTGGGGGCGCCGCCTGTTCACCACCGGCACGGTGGAGTGGCACGGCGGCATCGGCTTCCGCTACCTGCAGGGCTTCGCGCACATCGACATCGGCGAGAAGGACGGCCGCTGGCAGGCCTTCAGCGCCCTGAGCCCGGTGTTCGACGTGGACTACGGCACGGCGGCCAGCAGCAACCCCAGCACCGTGGGCGGCAGCGGCCTGCGCAGCGTAGGCCGCGGCTTCAGTGGCGATGTGGGCCTCAGTGCGGTGTACAAGGACCGCCTGAAGGTGGGGGTGGCCGCCACAGGGTTGGGCTCCATGACGTGGGACGGCAACGCCTACAGCGCCAAGGACGACACGCTTTACACGCTGGACAGCCCGGGCTTCACCAGCTACAACTTCTTCGACCAGGCCGAGGTGATCACCTCCGAGCTCGGCATCCTCAACTGGGAGGGCCTGGCCGAAAAGCGCGTGGCCACGCCGAGCATGCTGCGGATGGGCGCCAGCTATGTGGTGCCGGACAAGGCCGAGGTGGGCCTCGATGTGGTGCTGCCGCTGAACGATGTGCCCGGCACCATCGCCAAGCCCCAGTTCAGCCTGGGCGGGGAATACAGCCCGGTGAAGTTCCTCACCCTGCAGGCCGGGGTGGTCACCGGCGGCAACTACGACACCCGCCTGCCGATGGGCCTGCTCTTCCGCCTGCCGTCCGGCCAGTGGGAGGGGGGCTTCGCCAGCCGCGACGTGCTGTCCTTCTTCAGCCAGGACACGCCCACGGTGTCCCTGGCCATGGGCATCCTGCGCTTCCGCATCTAGCCGACGGCGACGGGTGGCGCGGCATGTGCATCGCGGCCTAACTTCGGCCGCCATGTTCCGGAATTCCCTGTCCTGTCCGTTCCTCGCGGCGGCACTGGTCCTGTCCATCACGTCCGCCGCTCAAAGCGGCAAGGCCTTCTTCAAGGAGGCCGAGGCCCTGCGCCAGGCCCAGCAGCTCAGCGAAGCGGTGGAGAAATACGGCCTGGCCATCCAGGTGGAGCCCGGCATGGTGAAGGCCTACCAGGCCCGCGCCGAGGTGTACACCCTGCTGGACCGCACCGCCGACGCCGCCGCCGACCTGCGCAAAGTGCACGAGCTGGATCCCGGCGATGCCGGCCATGCCGCCCGGGCAGCACGCGCCTACCTCGACCTCGGCCGCCCGCAGGAGGCCCTGGAGCTGTGCAACAAGGCCTTGGCCACCGACCCCAAGAGCATGGAGGCCCTGCAAACGAAGGTGCGCGTGTGCCTGGCGTTGAACGACCTGGACGGTGCCGCCGCCGCCAGCGACGCCGCCCTGGCGCAGAAGGGCACCACCGACACCTACTACCTGCACGGCCTGGTGCGCATGGCCCAGCGCGACTACCGCACCGCGGAGACCGACCTGGAGCGGGTGATCGAGTGGAACTACCTGTACGAGGACGCCTACGTGGCGCTGGCCGAGGTGCAGCTGAAGCTGTACGAGCAGTACACCGGCCCCACCATGCAGCTGCGCACCCTGGACAAGGCCGTGGAGCGCACCACCACCGCCCTGGAGCTGAACCCGCGCAGCACCGCGGCCCTCTTCACCCGCAGCAAGGCCTTCGCCCTGCAGAAGGAGTACGCCAAGGCCATCGACGACATCAGCAAGGTGATCGCCAACGGCCGCACCGACGCCGAGGTGTACCGCCAGCGCGCCCGCTACTACAAGGGCTACGGCCAGCAGCAGAACGCCGTGAACGACCTCAACCGCGTGCTGCAGGAGCAGCCCAAGGACGTGCAGGCCCTGCTGCTGCGCGCCGAGTGCAAGGAGGCCAACGTGGACCTGGAGGGGGCCCAGCGCGACCTGGACCTGGCCGCGAAGGCCCTGCCCGAGGGCATCAACACCGAAAGCATCACAGCAGCGGATATCCAGGAGCGGCGCAAGCGTGTGGCCGATGCGCTCTTCGAGCTGAACCGCGAGGAGGACCCACCGGTGATCACCCTGGTGGAGCCCAGCCGCACCGGCGAGGTGGTGCAGGTGAGCAACGCCCTTCGGCAGGTGAAGGTGACCGGCCATGTGCGCGACCGCAACCTGCTGAAGGCCATCCGCGTGAACGGCACGGAGGCCGACTTCGCCCGGGATGAGAAGGATCCGGAGTTCTTCACCAGCATCCCCTTGGGCCCCGCCGAGGAGCGGCTCACCGTGGAGGCCGAGGATGTGTACGGCAACCTGGCCACGGTCACCTTGAAGGTGGAGCGCACCGAAGGCGTGGCGCCGGACCTGGCGGTCACCTCGCCCGATCCCGGGCCCGACCGCATCATCACGGTGGCGGCCGACCGCGAGGACCTCTTCATCGAAGGCGTGGCCAGCGATGCGAGCGTCATCCGCAGCGTGACGGTGGACGGCATCGTGGCCAGCTACGTGCCCGACACCAACCGCACGGAGTTCAGCATCAAGCTGGTCATCGCCGGCAAGGACCGGTTCACCGTGCGGGCCGAGGACCGCTTCGGAAACGCCAGCGAAGTGGTGGTGCAGCTGCAGCGCAAGGCGGCTCCAGCTCCGCGCCCCGTGGAGCCCGCCGTGGTGGCCGACCGGCCCGCCGACAAGCCTGCCGAACGCCCGGCCGACAAGCCCGCCGGCGGCACCGCGGTGTCCTCCGGCACCACCTGGGTGGTGTACATCGAGAACAGTGAGTACCGCAGTTTCCCCGCGCTGCAAGGCCAGGGCGGTGATGCGGCCAAGATGCAGAAGGCCTTCGCCAAGTACAACGTGCAGAGGACCATCACCAAGAAGAACCTCTCCAAGCAGCAGCTCGAGCGCTTCTTCAGCACCGAACTGCGCGACCTGGTGCGCAGCAACAAGGTGAACACCGTGCTGGTGTGGTACGCCGGACACGGCCGCACCGTGGGCGGAAAGAGCTACTGGATCCCCGTGGACGCCAAGAAGGACGACATCTACACCTTCTACAACTACGGCCCGCTGAAGAACCTCATCCAGAACTACAGCGAGTCGGTGACCAACACCCTGGTGGTGAGCGATGCCGCCGGTTCGGAGGCCAGCTTTTACGACCTCACCCGATAGCCGATGCGTTCCAGCCTCTCCGCCCTGCTGCTCGTGCTCATGGCGCCCCTGGCGGCGCAGCGCTTCTACTTCGAGCGCCTCGATGTGCAGAACGGGCTGCCCTCCAGCAACGTGTACAGCGTGGTGCAGGACAGCACCGGGCTGGTGTGGTTGGGCACCGAGGACGGGCTGGTGAGCTTCGACGGTCGCGACCGCGTGGGCATCCGGACTTACGGTACGGAGGATGGCACGGCCCCCAAGGGCGCGCGCTGCCTGCTCATCGACCGCAGCGGCCGCTTCTGGGCGGGCCACACCGGCGGCGGCCTCACCGTCGGGTCCGGCCGTGGCTTCGCCACCGTGGCCCTGCCCGGCGAGGCGCTCACGTCCGACGTCACCGCCCTGGTGCAGGACGGCGATGGGGCGGTGTGGGTCACCACCATGGGCCAGGGCGCCCTGCGCATCAGCGCCATCAGCGCGGAGGGTGTGCCCACCGTGGACCGCTTCGGCAGCGACCAGGGCCTGCTCGAGCACGTGGTGGATGCCGTGCATTTCCGCGACGGCACCCTCGCCTTCCTCGAGGACGGCGGTACGCTGAAGCGATGGGACCCGGCGACCAAGCGCTTCGCCTCCCTGGAGTGGAACGGGTTGGAGGACGTGCTCGGCATCAGTGCGCTGTACGAGGACTCCGACGGCAGGCGCTGGCTGGGCACCCAGAGCAGCGGCGCCTTCGTGCTCGATCCGCGCACCGGCCAGGTGGTGAACTACAGCACGGCCAACGGCCTGCCCAGCGACTTCGTGATGTGCTTCGGGGAGGATGCCACCGGTCAGGTGTGGGTGGGCACCTGGGGCGGCGGGGCCGCCGTGATCGGCCTGAACGGCGTCCGCCGCCACTACCATCCCGGCAACGGCCTCGAGAGCCTGCTGATCCGCCGCATCGCCCGCGACCGGGAGGGCAACATGCTGCTCGCCACCAACGACTACGGCCTCAACATCTTCAAAGGCGAACGATTCCTGAACCTGCTGGAACAGGACGGCCTGCTGGACCAGCAGGTGTGGGCCGTTCTGGAGGACCGCAGCGGCCGCATCTGGTTCGGCACCGACGGTGGGGTGAGCATCCTGGACCCCCGCGTGCAGGGCACGGGCATGATCAAGAACCTGCAGACCGTGCGCACCTCCCGCGTGCGGGTGCTGGCCGAGGATGCCCGCGGCAACGTGTGGGTGGGTACGGAGACCAACGGGCTGGTGGAACTGGATCCCGTGGCCTTCCAACCGGTGCCGCACCCCGACCTGGACGTGCTGATCCCGCGTGGCAAGGTGACGGCCTTGGCCGTGGGGCAGCCGGGCGAACTGTACATCGGCACCATCACCGGCCTGCGCCGCTACGCCACCGGGGCACCGCCGATGGTGTACACCGAGGAGGACGGCGTGCCCACCACGCCTGTCACCGCGCTCTACCGCGACGACCGGGGCACCATCTGGGTGGGCAGCAAGGACAAGGGCATCACCCGCATCGACAACGGACGTGCGCAGCGCGTCGACCTGGACAGGACCTTTTCACCCACGGCCTTCGTGCAGGATGGCCAGGGGCGTATCTGGGTGGGCACTCGCAGCCAGGGCCTGCTGGTGCTGGCCAATGGCCGCGAGGAACGCACCTGGACCCAGGCCGATGGCCTGCTGGACAACACGATACGCTCGCTGCTGCGCGATGCCAAGGGCCACCTCTGGATCGGTTCGGTGGGCGGGCTCAACAGCTGGCGCCCGGAGCAGGAGGGCTTCCTCTCCTACACCGAGCGCTCCGGCTTCATCGGTGTGGAGGCCAAGCCCGGTGCGGTCTGCCTCACCCGCGACGGCGACCTGTGGTTCGGCACGGCCCGCGGCGCCACCCGGGTGGTGCCCGACCAGGGCGATGGTGCGCCGACACCGCCCATCGTGGCCCTGCGCGGGCTGAGCGTGAACCTGGAGGACCGCCCCTTGGAGCAGGACCTCAGCCTCGGCCACAGCGAGCGGTCCATCCGCATTCAGTATGGCACCGTGAGCCTCAGCGATCCCGGTGCCGTGCGCTACAGCACCCTTTTGGAGGGCCTGGACCCCGATTGGCAGCCACTGACGGCGGCCACGGAGGCCTTCTTCCCGGCGCTGCCCCCCGGCAACTACACCTTCCGGGTGAAGAGCATCAACCGCGCGGGCCTCTGGAGCGCTCCCGCCAGCCTCACCTTCACCGTGCTGCCCCCGTGGTACCGCTCCTGGTGGTTCTACACCGCGCTCACCGCCTTCATCGCCCTGGTGCTCTTCAGCTGGGTGAAGGTGCGCGAACGCCAGCTGCGCCTGCGCAACCAGATCCTGGAGCGCCGCGTGGAGGAGCGCACCGAGGAGGTGCGCGCGCAGAGCCGCGAGATCGAACACCAGAAGGGCCGAATCGAGGACCTGCTGCTCAACATCCTGCCCAAGGAGATCAGCGAGGAGCTCAAGGACAAGGGCAAGGCCACCGCCCGCCGCCACGACGCCGTCACCGTGCTCTTCACCGACATGAAGGGCTTCACCAAGGCCGCCGAGAAGATGAGCCCGGAGGAGCTCGTCACCGAACTGGACGAGTGCTTCATCCACTTCGACGAGATCGTGGGCCGCTACGGCATCGAGAAGATCAAGACCATCGGCGACAGCTACATGTGCGCCTCCGGCGTGCCCGTGGCCGATCCGCACCACGCCGTGAAGTGCGTGCTGGCCGCCCTGGAGGTGCGCGACCTGATGGACGAATGGCGCCGCCAGCGCGAGGCGAAGGGCAAGGTGCCCTGGATCCTGCGCATCGGCGTGCATACGGGGCCGGTGGTGGCCGGGGTGGTGGGCAAGCGCAAGTTCGCCTACGACATCTGGGGCGATACGGTGAACACCGCCAGCCGCATGGAGAGCAGCGGCGAGCCCGGCGAGGTCAACGTCAGCGGCTCCACGTACGCGCTGATCAAGGACCGGTTCGAGTGCGTGCACCGCGGGCAGATCGAGGCCAAGAACAAGGGCGCCATCGACATGTACTTCGTGCGCCGCATCAAACCCGAGCACAGTGCGGACAAGGCCGGCACCCGCCCCAGCGAGCGATTCCTGCGCGAACTGGGTGTCGCTTCAATGGAGCAGCAGCTCGCGTAGTTCGGCGGTCGGCATGTTCAGGAGGAAGCACCCATAGCCATCTGGTCGTTCCGAGGCCTCACCTCATGAACACCGGCTGCGACCCGCCGGCCGGCGGGTCGGACCAACGATCCTTTTGGCCCCATTCAACATGCTGTGACCCCTTCGGGGACGGGCTGATGTAGTCTCATTTCATGACCCCGTAGGTGTCACAGCTTTTAGCCCGAAGGGCGTTGAACGGCGAGTTGCCTGCACGACCCCGGAGGGGTCGCAGCCGGTGTTGGACCGATCCCCACAGGCACCTATCCCATGCATGGTATTCGCCTCAGTGGAGCAGCAGCTCGCGTAGTTCGGCCAGCATCATCGCCGTGGCCCCCCACACCACCTGGCCGGCCAGGTCGAAGTAGGGGATCTCGGCCTCGCGGCCGAGCACCTGGATGTGCTGTCGGCGCTGGCGGATGACATCAGGCCGCAGCAGCTCGGTCAGCGGCACCTCCAACAGCGCCTGCACTTCGCGCGGATCGGGGCGGGTGGGCCCCAACTCCTCGGCCAGGCCGACGAAGGGGGTCACCAGCGATCGGCTCGGCGGAATGTACACTTGGGACAGGGGACCCAGCACCCGCAGTTCCCGTGGCGTGGCCCCGGTCTCCTCCTGGAACTCGCGCAGCGCGGTGGCCTGCAGATCGATGTCCTCCGCTTCGCGCCGTCCGCCCGGAAAGCTCACCTGCCCGCTGTGCACCCCGGCATACTCGGGCCTGCGCATGAGCAGCAGGTGCGGCGCGCCCATGGCGGGATAGAGCAGGGCCAGCACGGCGCTCTCCCGGGGTGCGGTGTCCGCGCGTTGCGCGCGATCCAGGTCCGCGCGGGAGTAGCCACTGCGGGACAGAAAGGTGGTGTGTCCCGGCAGCGGCCCCCGAAGGGCCGCGGCCAGGCGCTCGTGCACCGCGTCCAGCGTCATCGCATCAGGTCCTTCACCAGCGCGTCCGCCTGCAGCTTGTAGGTGTGTCGCGGCCGCGCGGCGATGGCGCGTGCGCCTTCCAGCGCGCGGTCGTGCTGACCGCTGCACAGCCAGCACAGCACCGTGTACCACGCCGCCGCCTCATCGTAGTCGTTGCGCGCCGAGGTCTCGATGAAGTCGAGCTGAAGCTCCGCGTCGTAGGGACGGCCCGCACCCAGGAGCGCGCTGGCCAGCAGCATGCGGATCTGCTCCTCGTTCGGCGTGTTCCGCAGCTCGGCCTCCAGCACGGGGATGGCGGCCTCGTGGTCGCCGGCGGTGTAGCGCGCCATGGCGTCGAGCAGCGCGGCGTTGGCGCCGGTGCGCGCCCGGCCGCCGATCAGGTCAGGGAAAGGCTCGTAGTGGCGTGTGCACAGGTCGTCGGGGCCGGTGCAGCCCACCATCGCCAACAGCAGAACGACAAGGGAACGCATGGCGCGAAGGTACCTCGAGCGGCACAGGAGGCCCTACCGGCCCAGGCTCCGCCACCACCGCTCCCCGCGCAGCTCACGGCGTTCCGCGTCCCAGGACAGCAGCACGCGCCTCGCCCGGCCCACCAGATGGTCGGCGGGTACGAAGCCCCAATGGCGCGAGTCGGCGCTGTTGTGCCGGCTGTCGCCCAGCACGAAGTAGTGGTCGCGGGCGATCACCGCCGTCGTCGCCGGGGCCCCGTCCAGCAGCAGGCCGTCGCGGCCCACCTCCAGCACATGCCCCTCATGCCGGGTGAGGATGCGGTCGTAGAGCGGCAGCTGCGCGGGCTCCAAGGGCACGCTGTCGCCGGCCGCCGGCACGCGCAGGGGCCCATAGGCGTCGCTGCTCCACGGGTGGAAGGGGCTGAAGGGGAAGAGGTGGCGGGCCGGTCGTTGGCTCAGGCCCATCGGGCCGGTGTCGCGCACGCCGCGCACGCGTTCCAGGCGGACCGCCAGCGAAGGGTTCAGCGGCAGCTCGAGGTGCCGTTCGCCTCCGGCGATGAAGGCGCGGGGCAGGCCGATGGCGGCGCCGATGCTGTCCAGGGAGGTGCCCGGGTCCACGCGCACGAGGTAGCGCCGGGTCTCCCCGGGCCAGGGCGGCAACGGGCGGCCGTTCACCAGCACCAGGCCGGCGCGCAGCTCCACCGTGTCGCCGGGCAGGCCCACCACGCGCTTCACCAGGAGTTGCCGCTTCCGCATCGGCCGGTCATCCTGGGTGGGGTCACGGAACACCAGCACATCCCCGCGCTCCACACCCGTCCACACCGGCCAGCGCTGCACGGCCAGCACATCGCCCGGCAGCAGCGTGGCGAACATGCTCGTGCTCTGCACGATCACCCAGCGGAGCACCAGGGCATGCACCAGGGCCAGCAGCAGCAAAGCCTGCACGAAGGCCCTCGTCCACGGGCCCAGGCCCAGCCACCGTTGCCACACCGTGCGCATCGCCCAAAGCTCGGCGATCGGCCGCGGCTCACTTCAGGCCGTTGCCCACCACGGTGAAGAGGCGCTTCCAGCGGATGCCCGTGTACGGGTCCTTGGTGAACCACACCAGCACCGCCTTGCCCACCACGTGGTCGTGCGGCACGAAGCCCCAGAAGCGCGCGTCCTGCGAGCGGTGGCGGTTGTCGCCCATCAGCCAGTAGTAGTCCTGCTTGAAGGTGTAGCTCGTGGCCGGTGCGCCGTTGATCAGGATGCGGTCGCCCTCCACGCGCAGGTCGTTGTGCTCATACACCCGGATCGCGCGCTCGTACAACGGCAGGTTCGCCAGGCTGAGGGCCACGGTGGCGCCGGCCTTCGGGATCCACAGCGGACCGAAGTTGTCCTCCGTCCAGTCGTAGGCCGGGTGGTTGGGGAAGTAGGGCAGCTTGTGGTAGGGCGAGCTGTAGCCTTTCGGATGGTCCTGACGGGTCATGCTGGCCACGTTGCTGAAGCCGCCCAGCTTTGCCGCGTTGGACTCGGTGAGGGGGATGCTGACACCGCCGTTCTCGCCGGGCGACAGGTCGTCCGGGCTGATGTCGTACTGCTCCTTCAGCATCCGCTCGTTGAAGCGGTCCTTCAACACGAACTCGTAGGCGTACTGCGCCATCTCCGGCACGTGCTGCTTCACCCCGTTGATGAAGACCAGTCCGCCGCGCACCTCCACGGTGTCGCCCGCCACGGCCACGCAGCGCTTGATGTAGTTCTCCTTCTTGTCCAGCGGCCGCACCAGGATGCCGCCCGTGGGCATCTGCCGCACCTGACCGTCCACCATGTTCAGCATGCGGTAGTTGGGGTCGTGGATCTTCGCCCGGCCGTGGTCGCGCACCAGCTGGTAGTAGCTCTGGTTCTGGAAGTTCGCCACCACCGTGTCGCCCTCCGGGAAGTTGAACACCACCGCATCACCCCGCTCGGGCTTGCCGAAGCCGGGCAGCCGCCGGTAGGGCTGGCTGAACCAGGTGACGAAGCTGGGCGTGCTGGCCGTCAGCGGCATGGTGTGGTGCGTGAAGGGGAAGGTGAGCGGGGTCATCGGCATGCGCGGCCCGTAGCTCAGCTTGCTCACGAACAGGTAGTCGCCCACCAGCAGGCTCTTCTCCATGCTGGGCGTGGGGATGGTGAAGGCCTCGAAGGTGAAGGTGCGGAACACCGTGGCCACGATCACCGCGAACAGGATGGCATCGCCCCACTGGCCCAGCAGCCCGCGCTTGCGCTGCGCCACCGGGATCGGGCCCACGTAGGCGTGCTTCGGCGAGAAGGCCAGCTGCGGGATCTTCACCCACGGCAGCAGGGTCATCACCACGTGGTCCTTGAAGCTGCGCTCGCCCAGGGTGATGCTCAGGTTCACGTTCAGGATCATGAACATCAGCAGGTTCACGCCGGGCACCAGGAAGAGGAAGACCCACCACCACGGCTTGCCGCTCAGCTCCAGCCAGATGAGGATGTTGTAACCGGGCACGAGACCTTCCCACGCCTTGCGGCCGGCCTTTTGGAAGTACTTCCACAGGCAGCCGAACAGGACGGCGAAGTAGGCGAAGAGGACGAGGTAGGGGATCATCAGGCTGCGAAGGTGCACAACGAACGGCCTGCGGCCATGCCCCCATGGATGAGCGGGGTGGGGAAGGGGACGGACGGGAGGTCAGGGCCGGCCCAGCACATCGTCCATGGTGAAGAGGCCACGGCGCCGCTGGACGGGGTCCGCCAGCCATTCCGCCGCGTGCACCGCGCCCGTGGCGAAGCCGCCGCGCCCGAAGGCCTCGTGCGTGATGATGATGCGGTCGTCCGTGCTGGTCCACTGCACACTGTGCTTGCCGGGCACCTCCCCGGTGCGCTCGTTGTGGATGGGGACGGGGACGGGAGCAGGGGCAGGACCAGGAGCAGGGGCAGGACCAGGAGCAGGGGCAGGACCAGGGGCAGGACCAGGGGCAGGGGCAGGGGCGGAGGCGGGAGCAGGGGCGAGGGACCAGCCCGTGTAGCCTGCGTGATGCAGGTCGATGTCGCGGGCCAGGGCGAGGGCCGTGCCGCTGGGGGCGTCGAGCTTGTGCACGTGGTGCACCTCGTCGAGCCGGACCCGGTAGTCGCTCCGCCCGTCCATCAACGCGGCCAGCAGCCGGTTCACGCGGAAGAACAGGTTGACGCCGATGCTGAAGTTGCTGGCCCACAGCACGGCGCCATCGCCGGCGGCCACCAGCTCGCGCACTTCGGGCAGGCGGTCGTACCAGCCTGTGGTGCCCACCACCACCGGCACTCCGGCCTGCACGCACAGGCGGATGTTGTCCACCGCGTGAGCCGGCCGGCTGAACTCGATGGCCACGTCGCAGCCGGTGGGCGGCGCGCCCGCGTTGGCCGAGCCCACCTTCAACGCGATCCGGTGCCCGCGGCGCAGCGCGGCCTCCTCGATGGCGCGGCCCATGCGCCCCGTGCCGTAGAGTGCGATGTTCATGGGGCGAAGGTCGGTAGCTGAACGTGAGGTCGGTACTTTCACCATGGCAATGAACGTGATCCCCCTCCGTTATGGCAGCAACTTGTCAGGCATGAAGAAGCTGATCCTTGTTATCGGCGCGCTCGGGTTGTTCGAGCCTGGCCGCACGCATGCACAAGTGGTCGAGCCGATATGGGTCTACGGTTCTGCAGTTGCTCCGTTCAGCGGGTCGCGGGCGGCCTCGCTTCAGTGTGATGATACGGGTGCTACGGTGATCTTGGATGTCCTTATCCCAGGCGCTTTTCCTGCGGAGTGGAGCGCGCTGATCACCAAATTGGATGTGTTCGGACAGGTGCTGTGGGCGGATACCCTGCATGATCATATGCCGATCGGGCATGCTGATATGGTGTTGGACGATGATGATCATATACTGGCCTGTGCTTTCGGACCGGGGACGATCCGCGTACGCAAGTACTCTCCTTTGGGTCTGATCCTATGGACCACGGAGATCGTGCACACGGGTGCGCAGGACATGCCCTTGTACATTCGGGAAGGAGCAGGTCAAGTCTATGTGGCGACAACGAGCTACACGGATACCACTGGGCGCGACCTCATTACCCGTGGCTTGACCGATACAGGTGTTCTCCTGTGGGAGCAACGGTACGAAAGCGGCCTGCCGCCATACAATGAATTCCTGGCCGGTGCAGCGGTGGATGTGGTCGGCAGACCGTATTCCTCAGGGCTGAGTGTGGATACCTTGGTTGGAAGCATGCTCCTTCAGTCACTGCATCTGGACGGTACACCACGATGGGAGGCGCGCAGTTATCCGTCGGAGTCGGCACACGGACTGGTCCTTGAACGCTCAGGGATTGATCGGATGATCCTGCTTGGCATGCGTCCTGTGCCGGGGGGAGGAGGTACTGACCTTGTGGTGCATTGTTACGATACACTAGGCAACCAACTCTGGACCCAACAGCTCAGCATCGGTGATGCGGACAGTCCCAGGGATCTTTCCATCGCCTCCGATGGAACGGTGTTCTGCATCGGGACCGGTACCGCAGCGGATGGGTCGAAGGACCTGGGTGCGTTCGGCATCTCCGCCAGCGGAACGCTTCTTTGGTCCCATGT
>Ga0138256_10006412_pt1 | contig 12438 bp, 13 predicted proteins | sample KNB2016incub_MG_FD_105486 | JGI IMG/M metagenome (GOLD analysis project Ga0138256, IMG submission 105486) | Active sludge microbial communities from wastewater in Klosterneuburg, Austria - KNB2014incub_MG | ecosystem: Engineered > WWTP > Activated sludge > Unclassified | place: Austria... | reverse complement strand
TGGAAAAGGGGCGAAAGTCGGCGTTGGCCTTCTGGCAGGTCTGATGACCGCAGGCCCGGTTTTTGCAGGTGGTATGGCCGAGCCTGCGCCGGAACCGACAGTCATAGCCCCGGTGGTTCAGGCCGCACCTTCGGCCGACTGGACCGGCGGCTGGGTCGGTGCGCGCCTTGGCTATGGCGATGCGTCTGCCGAAACGGGCGCCGTGTCCGTTGATGGCAATGGCGGCACCTTCGGCCTGTCGGGCGGCTATGACTGGGATTTCGGCAATTGGGTTGCAGGTGTCGGGCTGGACTGGGACAAGACCAACCTTGACCTTGGCACCACAGGTGACACGCTTGACGACATCGCCCGCCTGAAGCTGCGCGCAGGCGCCGACGTGGGCCGGACGCTGGTTTACGCCACTGCGGGCGCCGCGAGGGCCTCGGGCGACATTGCCGGGGTCAGCCACCATGACAACGGCTGGTTCGGTGGTGTTGGCGCGGATTATGCGCTGACCGATCGCTGGACGCTGGGCGGTGAAGTCCTGACCAACCGTTTCGACAATTTCGGCAATACCGGCACCGACATTGACGCCACAACGGCGAGTGTAAACCTCGGCTTCCGGTTCTGATCGCGTCGGGGCGGGCCGGGCACTACCAGCGCCCGCTCGCCCCGCCACCCGAAGATTTTCCCCCGCCGAACGACCCGCCGCCATTCGAACCACGAGAGGCGGACGTACCAACGGCGCGATTCCGCGGACGGTCGTCCTCCCAGCGACAGGACGGGCAACGGGTGATGATCCGGCCTGTGTTCGGTTGCGTCGGGTCTTGGGGCGCGACATGCTCGCGATGCAGGCCGCGCTGGCCGCAGGTCGGGCAGCGGCGGAACCGATAGCTCCAGTCGCCGATCTGACGGCCAAGGAGTATCTTGCCGATCACGCCCGCGAAGACCGCGCCAAATACCCAAGGCAAAAGCCGGTCGAGAAGGCTTTTCGATGCGGCGGGCACGGCTTCGGGCGCCAGACCTTCGGCATGGCGGCGGGCGATGCGGGTGATGACCTCGCCACTGCCCGCAAGAATGCCTGCACCATAGTTGCCATCGCGAAATTCGGGCGTGAACCAGCGCTTGACGATATCCTGAGCGAGAACATCGTAACCCTGATCATATCCGCGCCCCAGGACGATCCGCATCTCGCGATCTTCAGTTGCGACGAAAACAAGAATGCCATCATTGAGATCAGCGCGTCCGACGCCCCACTCGTTGAACAGACCGGTCGCAAACGCTTCCAGCGTGCCGCCTGCCTCATAGGTCTTGCGGGTCGGAATGGTCAGAACCGTCATTTCCACGCCACTGTCGGCGTGCAACCTCTCCAGCTCCGCCCGCAGCTGCGCTTCATCTTCAGCACTCAGCACATCCGCCAGATCATTGACATAGATATCGCTATAGGCCGGGTAGGGGGCGGCATCGACCGCGCCGCCAAGGCCGACCAACAGCCAAAGAACCACCGCGCGCAGAAATCCTGTCATCATACCCCCATCAGTTCACTGACCACTTCCGGGATCATCATCACATCTTCCCTTGTGCAGTCAAACTGCCCGACCTGTACGCGGATCACAAAACGACCCTGATGCAAGGTCTGGGTCAGATAGATGCGGCCGTCATCGTTGATCTTCGCCAAAAGGTCGCGGGTCGCGTCCTGCCCCCCATCCAGCGCGAAGGTGAAGAGCGACAAAGAAGGGGGCGTGATGATGCCAAGCCCGGGCAGGGCGGCCAATGCATCCGCCGCCTCGGTGGCCCATGCAACATGATTGCGGATGCGGGCGCGCAGGCCTTCAAGCCCATAGGCGCGCAGCACGAACCACAACTTCAATGCCCGAAACCGGCGCCCAAGGGGCACGGTCCACTCATTGAAATTGACGATCTCGTCCTGCCCTTGTGTCTTCAGATATTCGGGTCTCAGACCGAGCGTCCGGATTTGTGGACCGGGGTCGGCCAGGAATTGCACCGCGCAATCGAACTGCGCACCGAGCCACTTGTGCGGGTTGAAGACAATGCTGTCTGCCCCCTCTGCACCGGCCCAAAGCGCCCGGAATTCCGGGCAGATCATCGCGCTTCCGGCCCAGGCGGCGTCCACATGCGTGTACAGCCCATGCGCCTTTGCAACAGCAATCGTTTGCCCGATCCGGTCAAACGCCCCGATCGAGGTGCCGCCCGCGCACAGGATCACCCCGGCGAGAAGACAGCCTTGCGCCCGATCGGCGCGGATCTGGCGGTCGAGCGCATCGGGGTCCATCGCATGGTCGCCAAGGGTCGGGATCTTGACCAGATTGTCCTGACCGATCCCGGCAACCCGCGCGGCCTTGTCGACCGAAGAATGGGTTTGCGCACTCGCATAAAGGCGCAAGGTCGGCTGGCCTGACAGGCCCGCCCTTATCCCTGCCCAGTCCAACGCACGTTCGCGCATGGTCAATGTTGCCGCAAGCGTCGCGGTTGTCGCGCTGTCATGGATCGTACCGGTGAAGCCTTCCGGCAAGCCCAGCGCCTGCCTCAGCCAGTCGGTCATCACCTGTTCGATCTCTGTCGCGGCGGGCGCGGTCTGCCACAGCATCGCCTGAGCCGCGATGGCATTGGCCAGCTGCTCGGCCAGCATCGAGGCAGGCGCAGCATTGGCCGGAAAATAGGCGAAGAACCGCGGATGCTGCCAATGGGTCATCCCGTCCGGCACAATCCGCTCGAAATCAGCGAAGATCGCTTCCATCGGCTCGGCGGTTTCAGGCGGAGCGGCTGGCAGGAGGCCCGCAATTGCGCCGGGCGACACCGTCGCGCGCACGGGCCGGTCCCGCAGACCGGCGTGATACTCCGACGTCCAATCCGCCGCCCGTTTGGACCAGATCAGCAACTCGTCATGGTTCATGGTTCTGCCCCTGTTTGCAGATACTTCGTTTCAGGTTCGGCCCCGTATCTGTGTGGTCAGGGAAGGGAGTGCACGGATGCTTATTCCAGTCAATCTGTGCCTCCGCACGGGAGGAGCACGCCAGCGCGCCTTCAATCCCCAGTATTAAACATGATGCGGATTTGCCCGTGCGGCGGCGCGAATGAATACCACGTTCGGTTTTTGCGTGACATACCCGTTAGCGCAGCGGTAATTCACCGGGCGTAGGTAAGTGTGATCGGTGGCCGCGCTATTTCTTGATTCTGGTGCGACGATCGTATGTTGGGAGAGCGGTAAGAATGGCAAACTACAGGAAATTTCGGACCCTCCTTTTGTGTGCGACCGTCGCGCTTGCGGGATGTGTCGGGGTCAGAACCTTTGAAACCTCTTACGACGAACCCGTATCGGCCCAGGTTTCCAGAGGCTGGCGCGTGGTCGATGTCGCCGTGTCGGTGCCTGACAGCCTGACCGTCTCGGAAGAGCACAGCTATGAGCCCGACGCAGACATCGTCTGGCGCGAGGATCCGATCGGCGACCGCCATCCGCAGGTTGCCACGATCATGAAGGCGGCCATCGCCCGCGGTGCCAGCGGCCTCAAAGGCCCGCGCCCTGTGCGGATCGAGGCGACGATGTCGCGCTTTCACGCCCTTACGTTCGAGACTGAGGCGCTGAATGTCGCCGGGGTCGGCGTGCATAACGTCAACTTCACGATCAAGGTGGTCGATGCGCGCACAGGTGCGGTTCTGGCCGGACCGACCGATATCGACGCGGCACTTCCGGCCCTGACCGGTGCGGAAATGATCAAGGCACGGGTGCGGGGCGAAAGCCAGAAATCGCAGATCAGCGCCCATGTGGCGGCAACCATCGCCGGATGGCTGGGGATCGGTCCCGATCAGCGCGACAGTTTCGTGCGCGCGGGTATCTGAGCGGACCTGCCCGAGGTCAAGGCCAGGGCGCAAGCGTAGCTTGCGCCTTTTTCGTCAATCCTGCCCGGACCAGACTATAGGATTGCCGCAGGCGGTGGATCAGTTCCTCCCTTGGCGCGTCGAACGGCACATTGACCCAGGACCGATGGAAATAGGGGGCCCGCCGTGCGGCGCCCGCGTCGATCAGAAGTTCCGCCGTCTCGACCGAGTCGCATTTGACCGACACGCCCGGCATCACCGCGCCGATGCAGGCAAACATCTTGCCCCCCACCTTCCAGGCATCATGCCCGCCGCCCCAAGGGTCCGACACTTCGGCACCGGGCAGGGTAGCGCAGATTTGATTGATCAGATCGCGGCTCATCTGTCGATGCTGCCACGTTGGCGTATGCAAGAAAAGCTTTGAGTTCACGCCCGGATCGGCTATGACCAGCCCATGAAAACGAACGGCATCATCTGCATTTGCTGCATTACCGGCTGACATCGTCAGGCGGGCCGTTCCTCTGTTTCCTTCGCAAGCGAACATGGATATGCCCCGCCCAAGGCGGTTCGCGGCACTGTGCTTGAGGGACATTCATGACGGACATCCGGCTTTACAATACCAAGACGCGCACGAAGGAACCCTTCGTCCCGCTCGATGCGGACAATGTGCGGATGTATGTCTGCGGCCCGACGGTCTATGACCGCGCGCATCTGGGCAATGCGCGGCCCGTGATCGTCTTTGATGTGCTCTACCGGCTCTTGCGCCATGTCTACGGCGCGGATCATGTGACCTATGTCCGCAACTTCACCGACGTGGACGACAAGATCAACGCCGAGGCGCTGCGCCGCCAGAAAGCCGGTTCACCCGGCACGCTGGAAGAGCTGATCCACGAGCGGACCGAGGAAACCATCGCCTGGTATCATGCCGACATGGATGCGCTGGGGGCGATGCGGCCCGATGCCGAACCCCGCGCGACCGATTTCATCACCCAGATGGTGACGATGACCGCCGGGCTGATCGCCTCCGGTCACGCCTATGCGAAGGACGGCCATGTGCTGTTCCGCGTCCGCTCCTACGAGGGGTATGGCAAGCTTTCCGGCCGCTCGGTCGATGACATGATCGCAGGCGCGCGGGTCGAGGTTGCGCCCTTCAAGGAAGACCCGATGGATTTCGTCCTGTGGAAACCGTCGTCGGAGGATGAACCGGGCTGGGACAGCCCCTGGGGCAGGGGACGCCCCGGCTGGCACATCGAATGCTCGGCCATGAGCCACGAATTGCTGGGCGCGTCCTTCGACATCCACGGCGGCGGGATCGACCTGCAATTCCCCCACCATGAAAACGAGATCGCCCAGTCGAAATGCGCCCACCCGGAGGCGGAGTTCGCCCGCGTCTGGATGCACAATGAGATGTTGCAGGTCGAGGGCAAGAAAATGTCCAAGTCCCTCGGCAACTTCTTCACCGTGCGCGACTTGCTGGACAAAGGCGTGCCGGGCGAGGTGATCCGGTTCGTGTTCCTCCAGACGCACTATTCCAAGCCGATGGACTGGACGGATAAAAAACGGGAAGAGGCGGAAAAGACGCTCAGGAAGATTGCAGCTTTCTTGGCAGGTGATCCGCTTACTAAGACTTGGGTCGATGTGCGACACGCCAAACCTCCACCGGAGTTTGTGGATGCCATTGCGAATGATTTGAACACCTCATTGGCTCTAACGCTTATCGGTAAGTATCTTAAGAATTTGCAGGAATTCGACCTTGTTGGGGCGCTCGAGCTTCTGGGGTTTAATGTAAATGATTTGAAGCAGAGGTTTGCCCCGTTTGCGTCACGGGCCAGCGAAAATAGCTATGGCGCGGGTCACAGCATAAGAACTTATGGGGATAAGGCGTCTTCGTTTGCTGATCGACTTGCCGCATTGACCATCGAGCTTCGCAGATTGCATAGGCAAGCGATTGAAACAAAAGACTTCTCGGAGGTGGATGAGCTGAAGTCAATCCTTGTAAGTGCTGGTATCGAAGTGCGCATGTCCAAGACAGGGGTCGAACTCGTTCGAGGTCCGGACTTCGATCCCGCCAAACTCGAGGCCCTGAAATGACCCCCGTCTCGCAACGCACCGGCGGCGACCGGCCGCGGGCGGAAGCGAAGCGCCCGCCCGTGGGGGCGGTCGGGCGCTGCCGGTGCTCGCGCACCGGCGGGGATGCTGCTGTTGCGACCCCCAAACGCCATGAAAACCATTGCCGCACCGGGGTCGCTGCCTGGCCATCAATCCTTAAGAAACTCTTAAGACGCCTCCGCAACCCATTGAATTTCCTTGCATCGCAAAGCGTCCCACCGTGGGACGCCCTTTCGAAGGCCCGCCCATGACCCGCGAACGCCTTTATCTCTACGACACCACCCTTCGCGACGGGCAGCAGACGCAGGGCGTCCAGTTCTCGGTCGCCGAGAAGCAACAGATCGCGACGGCGCTCGACGATCTGGGCGTGGATTATATCGAAGGCGGTTGGCCTGGCGCCAACCCGACCGACAGCGACTTTTTCGCGGCCCTTCCCCAGACCCGCGCCACCATCACCGCCTTTGGCATGACCAAACGCGCGGGCCGGTCGGCCGAGAATGACGATGTGCTGGCCGCCGTCCTCAATGCGGGCACGCCCGCCGTCTGCCTTGTGGGCAAGACCCATGATTTCCATGTGAAGACCGCCCTCGGGATCACGCTCGAGGAAAACCTCGAAAACATCCGCGCCTCGGTCGCCCATCTGGTCGCAAAGGGGCGCGAAGCGCTGTTTGACGCTGAACATTTCTTCGACGGCTACAAGGCCAACCCCGATTATGCCGTCGCCGCCTGCAAGACCGCCCATGAGGCCGGCGCCCGGTGGGTCGTTTTGTGCGACACCAATGGCGGAACGCTGCCGCCAGACATTCAGGCGGGGGTCAAAGCGGTGATCGCCGCCGGTGTTCCCGGCACTCACGTCGGCATCCATACCCATGATGATGCGGGTCTAGGCGTGGCCAATTCGCTCGCCGCCGTCACCGCCGGGGCGCGCCAGATCCAGGGCACGCTCAACGGCCTTGGCGAACGCTGCGGCAATGCCAACCTGACAACGCTGATCCCGACGCTTCTCTTGAAGGAACCCTACGCCAGCCGGTTCGAGACCGGCATCACCCTTGATGCGCTGAAGGGGCTGACCCGTATCAGCCGGATGCTCGATGATGTATTGAACCGCGTCCCCCTGCGGGCCGCGGCCTATGTCGGCGCATCGGCCTTTGCCCACAAGGCGGGCCTGCACGCCAGCGCCATCCTCAAAGACCCCACCACCTACGAACATGTGGACCCGACCCTGATCGGCAATGACCGGGTGATCCCGATGTCCAATCAGGCGGGCCAATCCAATCTGCGCGCCCGCCTTGCCGCCGCGGGGATCGAGGTCGACCCGAAAGATCCGGCGCTGGCCCGGATCCTCGATCAGATCAAGATGCGCGAGGATGAGGGATATGCCTATGACGGGGCGCAGGCTTCGTTCGAGCTTCTCGCCCGCCGCGAACTCGGCCTTCTGCCGGATTATTTCGAGGTCAAACGCTACCGCGTGACGGTGGAGCGGCGGAAAAACAAATATAACCGGATGGTGACCCTGTCGGAGGCAGTGGTCGTGGTGAAGATCGGCGGCGAAAAGGTATTGTCCGTCTCCGAAAGCATGGACGAAAGCGGGTCGGACCGTGGCCCGGTCAATGCGCTGTCCAAGGCCCTGGCCAAGGATCTCGGGCCTTATCAGTCCTGCATCGACGACATGAAGCTTGTCGATTTCAAGGTCCGCATTACCCAGGGCGGCACTGAAGCTGTGACCCGCGTGATCATCGACAGCGAAGACAGCGCGGGCCACCGCTGGTCGACGGTGGGGGTCAGCCCCAATATCGTCGACGCCTCGTTCGAGGCGCTGCTGGAAGCGATCACCTGGAAGCTGGTGCGTGACGGCGCAGGTCCGGCGTGAAAACGGATATGGTCTTCACGCTGCTCCGTCCCTTGTCGGTCTCGGAACTGCAATGACCATTGCAACCTGCGCCGCACTGGTCGAAAAAGCCGACCCCGATCGTTTCGCCGCCACCATGGCGACCCCCCCGGCTGCGCGCGAAAAGCTCTGGCCACTTTATGCCGCCAATATCGAGATCGCCCGCGCCGCCTATGCCTCCGAAGAGCCGCTGGTCGCGGAGATGCGTCTGCAATGGTGGGCGGACGAAATCCAGCGACTGGGGGAAGGGCAAGCGGGCCGGGGCGAGGTTGCCGGGGCGCTGGCACCGCTTCTGCGGGCCAATCCGCAGATCGCACCGGCCCTCACGCAACTGGTCGAAGCGCGCCGCTGGGACTGCTGGCGCGAACCGTTCGGGGACCTCTCGGCTTTTGCGGCCTATCTCGATGCCACGGCGGGCAATCTGGCCTGGGCGGCGGCGTTGGCCCTGGGCGCCCCCCCAAGCGCCGAAACGGCGGTGCGCGATTTCGCCTGGGGCGCTGGGTTGGCCAACTGGTTCGATGCGGTTCCGGCCTTGAAGGGCAGGGGACGTGCGCCCTTGCCGGACGAAAGCGACAACGCAGTCCGTGCGCTGGCCCGCGAGGGCCTAGCGCACATCGCCCAAGCCCGCGCCGCCCGCCAGACCGTCCCCGCCTGCGTACGCGCGGCGCTCTGGCCCGGCTGGTCGGCCCGCGCCCGCCTCCGCGCCGCAGCGGCCGATCCCGGCCGCGTCCTCAGGGGCACCCTGCCGGACCCCCGTCTGTCGCGCGCGCCCGCACTTTTGCTGCGCAGTCTCACAGGCTACTGGTAGGCATTTATTTTCTGTCTCTAAATATCCCGGGAGCGCGAGGGCTGGCCCTCGCCCCTCAGGCCAGTTTCGGGCGCATCACCAGCCAGATCAGCGCGCCACCCGCCAGAACCAGGAAGGGCAGCATGGCAAGGTTCACCGCCTGCCAGCCCGCCACCACATCGGTGCCCGAACAGTTCATCAGCGTGCCCGACGACAGGCTTGCCGCCGTCACGCCGCCAAAGACCACGAAGTCGTTGATGCCCTGGATGCGGCCTCTTTCTTCCGGCAGGTAGGCCGATGTCAGCAGTGTCGTCGCCCCGATGAAGCCGAAATTCCAGCCGACCCCCAGAAGGACAAGGGCCAGATAGAATCTTTCCAGCTCCACTCCGGTCAGCGCCACCGCCCCGGCCGAAGCCAGGATGAAAAGACCCACACCCACGATTTTCGGCGCACCGAAGCGGCTGATCAGATGGCCGGTGAAGAAGGACGGCACATACATTGCCAGAACATGCGCCGAGACGATGTCGGCGGCATTGCCCTTGTCGTAACCGCACCCCACCACCGCAAGCGGGGTCGAGGTCATCACCAGATTCATCAGAGCATAGGATACCATCGCGCAGATCATCGCGACCACGATGGTGGGATCGCGCATCAGATCGCGTCGCGTCCGTCCGGCGGGCGCGCCATCGGCCGCAGGCACAGGTTTGGGAATATCGAGCGCGAAGAACAGGAAGGACCCCAGAACGTTCAGCGCCACCACCGCCAGATAGGTGCCCAGGAACGTGACCACCATCGCATCCGCCGTCAGTTTCACCAGCTGCGGCCCAACCAGCGCGGACGCAAGCCCGCCCGCCATCACGTAGGAAATTGCCTTCGGCCGGAAGGCTGCACTCGCCCCGTCGGCGGCAGCAAAACGGTAGAAACCTTGCGCCGACATGTAGGTGCCAGTCAGCAATGACCCCAGTAGGAACAGCGGAAACGACGATAGCACAAGCGCCCAGGCCCCGAGAGCTGCCCCGAGCGCCCCGATCATCGCCGCCACCCAAAATCCCACCGCGCGGCCCTGCCGCGTCATCAGCGCCGACAGCGGATTGGCCGAGAGCATGGAGCCGAGCACGATCATCGAAATCGGCAGCGTCGCCCAGCAGGGGTTAGGCGAGAGCGTATGCCCCGCCAGTCCCCCAATGGTGAAGATCATCGGCATCTGCGATCCCATGATCGCCTGTGCCAGAACCAGGATCACCACATTGCGGCGGGCCTTGCGGTCGGGGTCGGAAAGGGGGGATGTTGTATTCATTGCGGCAGATCATCAGGTCTGCCAAGGGGCTGCAAGATCAAAAACGAAAGGGCAAGCTTTGGTGGGTCGGATCATCGAAACGGCGGCTGATCTGGCCGAAGGGATGGAATGGCTGGCGGCGCGCGAGCCGCGCTTCAAGGACCTGCCGACCCTGACCGGCCCCTTGCCCCTGCGCCGGCGCACACCGGGATTTGCGGCCCTTCTCGATATCATCATGGCCCAGCAGGTCTCCGTCGCGTCGGCCAATGCCATCTGGGCGCGGCTTGAGGGCGCGGGCCTGACCGCGCCACAGCCTATTCTTGCCGCAGGCGAGGAAGGCCTGCGCGCCTGCGGCCTGTCGCGCCAGAAGATCCGCTATGCGCTTGCCTTGGCAGGCGCGGGAACCGATTTTGACGCGCTCGCCCGGCACCCGGATGCAGCTGTGATTGCCCGTCTCGACGATCTTCCGGGCGTCGGGCGCTGGACGGCGGAAATCTATGCGATGTTCGCGCTGGGCCGGGCGGATGTGTTCGCGCCGGGCGATCTGGCCTTGCAGGAGGCCGCCCGCGTTCTTTTTGGCCTGCCTGAGCGACCAAGCGAACGGACCCTCCGACAGATGGCCGAAGACTGGTCGCCCTGGCGGGCGGTTGCGGCGCGCGCGCTCTGGGCTTACTACCGCGTGATCAAAAGCCGGGAAGGGATCGCATGACACGGGAACTGCAATTCGGGCGCCGCGCCGCGCGGTCGGGCACGGCACGCTCCATGGTGATCTTCCTGCACGGGTATGGCGCCGATGGCACGGATCTTCTGGGCCTGGCCGATCCGCTGGCCCCGCACTTGCCCGACACGGTCTTCCTGGCGCCCGATGCACCCGAAGCCTGTTCGGGCAATCCTTTCGGGCGGCAATGGTTCCCGATCCCTTGGCTTGACGGGTCGAGCGAGGAGATGGCCAGGCAGGGCCTTCAGTCTGCCGCCGCCGATCTGGATGCATTTCTGGACGACCGGCTTCGCGATGAGGGGCTGACACCGGACCGGCTGGTTCTGTTCGGCTTTTCGCAAGGCACGATGATGGCGCTGCATGTCGCCCCACGCCGCGCCGCACCCGTTGCCGGGATCGTTGCCTTTTCCGGCAGGCTTCTGCAGCCCGAGGCACTGGCGACCGAGGCGATCAGCAAGCCCCCGGTGCTGCTGGTCCATGGCGATGCCGATCCGATGGTTCCCTTCGCCGACATGCACAAGGCAGGCCAGGCGCTGACCGAGGCGGGGTTTGAGACCTATGGCCATGTGATGAAGGGGGCAGGGCACACGATCGCGCCTGACGGGCTGTCGGTGGCGCTGTCCTTCCTGCATCAAAGACTTTCAGGGGCTTGAAGTCGCCGCCCAGCCCATTAACTTCCCAGTTAACGAATCTCTGGAGACGTCGGAATGACCTTGCTTGCCCTGATCGTAATCGCCTGCTTTGGTCTTCTGGCTGCGCGCGCCATCAGCCCCGCGCCGGTTCGCCAACCTGTGCGCGTTGCGGCCCGTCGCCGGCACTGATCTGGCGGCGGAACGTTTCGGGCGGCCGTTGTCGGCGATAGTGTTTGATTGTGCTTTGTTCATGCGGCCCAAGTTCGATCCGGAAAAACAGTTCTTGCGCAATGTGAATCCAGCGTTGGAGGCCTTCGCCTTCCAGTATCGCTGAAAGTCCGCGTTCGGCAAACAAGGCCCGGTCCTGATCGGAGATATCCGTTCCTGACAGCGCTAAATTGGTATCATCAAGACCTGCGAACGCCGCAGCATCTGGACCGGAACCGGCGGATCAGACGGCTGATTGCCTCTGCGCACTGTCACATAATCGTGGCGCTTGACGTATATGGGGGTCTTGTCACAGGCGAAACGCCAGATATAGTTGTCGACAAGCAGGGGCGGGCGCTCCCGCCCCCGGTGCCAGATGGCACGAGGGTGAGGAAGACGTCTGAATGCTCGATCGAATAGAAAGCCCCGAATTCAGGACCAGCTTCGTCAGGGAGCCGTCCGCGCTGAAACATTACCCCGCACTGGTTCTGAACGCCGACTTCCGCCCGCTGTCCTATTATCCGCTGTCGCTGTGGCCCTGGCAGGAGGCAATCAAGGCGGTGTTCCTGGACCGCGTGACCATCCTGGCGGAATATGAGGAAGTGGTCAGAAGCCAGCGCAGCGCCATCCGAATACCGTCGGTCGTGGTGCTGAAAGATTACGTCAAACCCCAGAAGCGCGTGGCCTTCACGCGCTTCAATCTTTTCTTGCGGGACGAATTCTGCTGCCAGTACTGCGGATCGAAGGGTGATCTGACCTTTGATCATGTGATGCCGCGCTCGCGTGGCGGAGTGACGAGTTGGGAAAATGTCGTCGCAGCTTGCGCGCCCTGCAATCTGAGGAAGGGCAACAAGAGCCTCAGACAGTCCGGCCTGCATCTGCGCCGCTTGCCGCACCAGCCTTCGCCGGAAGAGATGCAAAATGCCGGGCGGCGGTTCCCGCCGAACTACCTGCATCAAAGCTGGATGGACTTCCTCTATTGGGATGCCGAACTGGACGCCTGAC
>Ga0138256_10006411_pt1 | contig 12438 bp, 13 predicted proteins | sample KNB2016incub_MG_FD_105486 | JGI IMG/M metagenome (GOLD analysis project Ga0138256, IMG submission 105486) | Active sludge microbial communities from wastewater in Klosterneuburg, Austria - KNB2014incub_MG | ecosystem: Engineered > WWTP > Activated sludge > Unclassified | place: Austria... | reverse complement strand
GGCAGGGACCTTGGCGCACGGCATGCAGAAGCGGCTGGACGTGGCGCTCGCGCTCGCTGCGCGGCCCAAGCTGCTGCTGCTCGACGAGCCGATGGCGGGCATGGGGCCGGAAGACTCCGTGCACATGATCACGCTGATCGATCGCCTGCGTCGGGAAGTCGCCATCCTGCTGATCGAGCACGACATGGATGCGGTGTTCCAGCTTGCCGACCGCATCTCGGTGTTGGTGTATGGCCGCGTGCTGACCTCGGGCGACGCTGCGCATGTGAAAGGACATCCGGAGGTGCAGTCGGTCTACCTGGGCATGGAGGCGCAGGCGTGATTCGTCTTTCGTTCTCGCCCGCCGGCAGCTTGCGAGGGCTCCGCCCCCAGGAGGCGGCGTGAAGCCCACCCCCTTGCTGAGTTGTCGTGGTCTGGAGGCTGGCTACGGTGCCAGCCAGGTTCTGTTCGGGATCGATTTTGCCATTCAGCCGGGTGAGATCGTGGCGCTGCTCGGCCGCAACGGCATGGGCAAGAGCACCACAATCAGGACGCTGGTTGGCGGTCTGCGCCCGCAGCGCGGCGAGATCCATTTTGACGGCCAACCCATCCATGCCCTGCGTGCCGACCGCATTGCCCGTCTGGGCGTGGCGATCGTGCCCGAAGGCCGGCAGTGCTTTCCCAACCTGACGGTACGCGAACATCTGCTCGCCTTTGCCGACACCCGCAACGGCGTGGCCGAGCCGTGGACGCTGGCGCGCCTGTATGGGCTGTTTCCGCGCCTGGCCGAGCGTGCCGGGCACATGGGCAACCAACTCTCGGGCGGCGAGCAGCAGATGCTGGCCATTGCGCGCGCGCTGTCGACCAACCCGCGCCTGCTGATTCTGGATGAAGCCACCGAAGGGCTGGCGCCGGTGATCCGCGACGAGATCTGGCGTTGCCTGACGCTGTTGAAGGCGCAGGGCCAGACTACGCTGGTGGTCGACAAGTATGTCGACAAGCTGCTGCCGCTGGCCGATCGCAACCTGATCCTGGAGCGCGGCCGCATCGTCTGGCAAGGCAGTTCGCCCGAACTGGATGCGCAGCGCGAGCTGTGGACGCGCTATCTGGGAATCTGACTGGACCGCGCCAGGACTGCGAGGCAGTGGCAGCCTAACAGTGAAAAACAGGGCTCGACAGTCACACTGCTAGCGCTGGGCCAGGCTCGTTGGGCCGTGTTCAGCGAGGAGATCTGTCTGCTTCGGGGTCTGCCTGCACGTCGGCAAAGACATCTTCCGCGAATGGTTCGACGAGATCCCTGACGAGTTTGCCGTTTCGTACGATGACGATTCGAGTCCGGGTTTGTGCGGCGATGACCCGAGCTCTGCGAGCTGCACGCACAAGAGCCGCCTCGATATGCCGAGCATCCTCGTCACGCGCGTTCGATAGCGGAACCTTGTTCATTTCTCACTCCAATCGATCAGTTTCGGTACATCGCCGGAGTTGTCGAAATGTAGCCAGACATCTACCAGAGGCTGGTACGTCTCGAGGAAGTTCCTGAGTCCGCTCTCGAAGCGCCTTCTGATGACTGACTCCGGAATGTGATGACCGCCTTGACGGACTCGTTCGGCAACGCGGGCGATGGCTGTTTCTGCATCGGGCAGTTAATTAGTAGCTTGACGTGATATCCCAGGGCCCGCCAGTCTGGGATGGCGCGCGCGTATCCCAGACCGCTTAACGTCGTCTCGAGTGCGAACCTGCGTCCGTGTGACGCGTGCTCCTTGATGGACTTTAGCATCAGCCGTCCGGCCTTGACGGATGCCTGCTCGGGCGCAAATGGCGATAAGCCGGCCGCGATCAGATCCGCATTGATAAAATTTGGACAGTGGCCCTCATTGGGTAGGAACTCTCTCGCAAAAGTTGTCTTTCCAGCCCCGTTCGGCCCGGCGATGATGACGACCTTCTTCTGATCGTTCATTGACCTGTCTCCTGCCCGAATGTCATGAGTGCCGCACTCACAGCAGCACGATGTCGTACTGTTCCTGCGTGCAGCTGGCCTCGGCATGGAGCGAGATTTTCTTGCCGATGAAGTCCGACAGCATGGCCAGCGACTGACTTTCCTCGTCGAGGAAGAGGTCGATCACGTCGGGCGCGGCGAGCACGCGGAACTCCCTGGCGTTGAACTGACGCGCCTCGCGCAGCAATTCGCGCAGGATTTCGTAGGCCACGGTGCGCGCGGTCCTGACTTCGCCGCGACCGCTGCAGGTGGGGCAGGACTCGCATAGCAGGTGGGCCAGCGACTCGCGCGTGCGCTTGCGCGTCATCTCCACCAGACCGAGTGCGGTGAAGCCGTTGATGCTCATCTTGGTGTGGTCGCGCGACAGCGCCTTGCGGAACTCGTCGAGCACCATGTCGCGGTGTTCGATGTTTTCCATGTCGATGAAGTCGATGATGATGATGCCGCCCAGGTTGCGCAGCCGTAGCTGGCGGGCGATGGCTTGCGAGGCCTCGAGGTTGGTCTTGAAGATGGTGTCGTCGAAGTTTCGGGCGCCGACGAAGCCGCCCGTGTTCACATCGACGGTGGTCATTGCCTCGGTCTGGTCGATGATCAGGTAGCCGCCGGACTTCAGGTCCACGCGGCGGGCGAGTGCCTTCTGGATTTCCTCTTCGACGTTGTAGAGCTCGAACAGCGGACGTTCGCCGCTGTAATGTTCGAGCAGGGGCAGGACTTTCGGTGAGTACTCTTCGGCAAAGGCGGTGAGTTTTTGAAAGTTCTCCCGTGAATCGACCTGAATACGCGCGGTTTCCTCGTTGGCCAGATCGCGCAGCGCACGCTGGCCCAGGCTCAGGTCCTCGTGCAACAGCTGGGGTGGGAGCAGGCCGGTCGTGCGGTTGCCGATTTCGCCCCACAGCTTGCTCAGATAGGCGATGTCGGCGCCCAGTTCGGCGTCGGAGGCGGATTCCGCCATGGTGCGCACGATGTAGCCGCCGGGCTCGTCAGCGGGCACCAGTGCGATAAGACGGGCGCGCAGGGCTTCACGTTCGGCTTCGTCCTCGATGCGCTGCGAAATGCCAATGTGCTTTTCCTGTGGCAAATAGACCAGCAGGCGGCCAGCCAGGCTGATCTGCGTCGATAGCCGCGCGCCCTTGGTGCCGATCGGGTCCTTCAGTACCTGCACCATCAGGCTCTGGCCTTCGGTCAGGATGCGCTCGATCGGGCGCGCCGGCTCACCATTCTGGCGCTCGCTCCAGATGTCGGCGACGTGCAGGAAGGCGGTGCGCTCCAGACCAACGTTGATGAAGGCCGACTGCATGCCGGGCAGCACCCGCACCACCTTGCCCAGATACACGTTGCCGACGATGCCGCGGCTGGCGGTGCGTTCAATGTGCAGCTCCTGCACCACGCCTTGTTCCACGATAGCGACCCGCGTTTCCTGCGGGGTGAAGTTGATGAGGAATTCGGTGCTCATGACAGCCTGGTTCAATGGGAAATGCGCAAGGGCGGCCCGTATTGCGATGCGGGCCGCCCTTGCGCATGGCTCATCGCGCGCGGACTATAGAGGATAGCCGAAGGCCTCGAGCAGTTGCGCGGTTTCGAACAGCGGCAGGCCCATGATTCCGGAGTAGCTGCCGTGAATCTCTGCAACGAAGATCGCCGCCTTGCCCTGTATGCCGTAGGCCCCGGCCTTGTCCATGGGTTCGCCGCTGGCGACATAGTGGCGGATGTCGGCGTCGGAAAGCTCGCGGAACTTCACCGTGCTGATCGACAGCGCGCTGCGGGTGTGTTTGCCATCGCTCAAGGCCAGCGCCGTCAGCACGCGATGGCTGCGACCGGAGAGACGGCGCAGGATGGCGTGGGCGTCACGCGTGTCGACCGGCTTGCCGATGATTTCGCCGTCCACTTCCAGCGTAGTGTCGGCGGCCAGTACCAGGCGGGGCAACATCTTGCGCCACAGGACGCGGCGCACACCGGCCTCGGCCTTGGTCAAGGCCAGGCGCTCGACGTAGCGCTCGACCTTTTCATCGGCTAACGGTGTTTCGTCCACATCGGCATCTTCGCCGCGTTCGCCGCTGCGAAAGGTCATTACGTCGAATTGCACGCCAATCTGGCGCAGCAGTTCGCGTCGGCGGGGGCTCTGGGAGGCGAGGTAGATGCGTGGGCTCATCGCTGGCGGTCGCTTGTGCAGTTCATTCGCGGTGATAGGGGTGTTTGCACAACACGGTCCAGGCGCGATACAGCGCCTCGGCCAGCAGTGGGCGCACCAAGGCGTGCGGCAGGGTCAGACTGGAGAGGCGGATCGCTTCGTGGGCCGCGGCCTTGAACGCCGGTGCGAGGCCATCCGGCCCGCCGACGATCAGCGCCACGTCCTGGCCTTCGCCCTGCCAGGTTTCCAGCTTGCGCGACAGCGCCAGCGTGCTCAGATCGGCGCCGCGCTCGTCGAGGATGACACGCCGGCAGCGTGGCGGCAGTGCGGCTTCGATGCGCGCGGACTCGGCCGTCATCATTGCGTCCACCGTCTTGCCGCTGGTGCGCGGCTCGGCCTTCACTTCGACCAGTTGCAGGGGTAGTTCGCGCGGCATGCGGCGCGCGAACTCGTCGAAGCCGGCCTCGACCCAGGACGGCATGCGATGGCCAACGGCGACGACCAGAAGCCTCAACTCACTCGCCCGCGTCCGCGCGAGCGGCTTTGCGCGCTGAAGGCGCGGTGTTCCACAGTTCTTCCAGGCGGTAGTGGGTGCGCACTGCGGGCTGCATGATGTGGACCACGATGCTGCCCAGATCGACCAGCACCCATTCGCCGGTTTCCTCGCCTTCGATGCTGAGCACGTCGACGCCAGCTTCGCGCGCCTTGTCATGCACGTGGCGCCCAAGCGCACGGGTCTGGCGGCCCGACTCGGCGCTGGCGACGATGATGCGGTCGAACAGCGGGGTGTTGCGCGAGGTGTCGATGATTTCGATGTCGCGCGCCTTGATGTCTTCAAGGGCGGAAACGACGAGTTGCTGCAGGGCGGGAGTATCCATCAAGAGGAGATCAGTTCCGAAAAGGTTGGAGGAGGGTGGCAGAGCAAACAGGGGACAGATCCCTATTTCTGGTAAAGCGGGTGCGCGGCAATATAGTCGAGAACCGAATCGGGCAGCAAATAGCGGGCGCTGCGGCCGTCGCCGATCAGCCCACGGATCAGTGTCGCCGAAATGGCCAGCGGGGTCATGTCGAAAGCAATGACGCGGCCGGCGGGCGTGGTTCGGAGATCGGCCGGGTCGGTCGTGTGGCGGTCGTGGCAGGCGGCGATGAGCTCAGGTGACGACATGGCGGGCGCGAGGCGTGCAGATGTCGGCGTTGCAGGGGTCAGCGGGGCGGGTTCGCTGCGGGCATGGGGTGCGTAGCCGGGACGGTTGGCAACGGCGATGTGGGCGAGTGCGAACAACTCCTGCCAGCGGTGCCAGTCGGGCAGGCCGTCGAAGGCGTCAGCACCGAGGATCAGCACCAGCGGGCGTTGCGGGCCGAGTTCGGCGCGCAGACGCTCGAGTGTCAGCACGGTGTAGCTCTTGTGCGCCGCGCGTACCTCGCTGTCGTCGATTTCGAAGCCGGGGTTGCCGGCGGCGGCGAGCCTGGCCATTGCCAGACGATCCTCGGCGGTGCTGCCGGGGGCGTCGCGGTGGGGTGGTCGACCGGCCGGAATCAGCCGCACGCGCTGCAGCGCCAGGGCCTCGCGAGCCTCTTCGGCCAGGCGCAGGTGACCGAGGTGGATCGGGTCGAAGGTGCCGCCGAGCAGGCCAAGCGGCGCCTGCGCGTCGTCGGCGGGCTGGACGTCAGCGTCCCCCGCCGTGGGATGCTCAGTCGTCATTGCCAGGACTTCGGGCTGGAGGAAGGGCGCGCGTGGCACCGTCCTCCGGCAGGCCGAAGACGTCACAGGCGTTGGCGTAAAAGCTGGCGAACAGCACGGGCACCAGAATCAGCGGCACCGGGACGGAGGCCAGCGTGGCCAGCGTGGGCGAGACCATGCCCAGTACGCCGATGAGGATGCCCGGCAGGAAGGCGCCAAACAGCAGCAGGCCAATCGCGTAGGCCAGGAAGGGCCGCCAGTTTCGCAGGCAGGCGTAAAAGCTGAAGAACATCGCCTTGGGCGCAGGCATCTTCCACCATGCAGCCAGCATCGGCGCGAACCAGTAGGCCATCATCAGCGGTGTAGACAGGCTCAGTGCCACCAGCAGCGCAAAGCCAAGGCTGGAATCCGCGGCGGCGGCTTCATCGATCTGGCCGGCACGCATCGCTTCCATCAGCGTGCCGTCGTCGACCAATGAGACCAGCAGCAAGACGATCAGGGTGCCGATCAGGTAGATGCCGCCAATGGCGATCAGGGCCGGCAGATTGGTGCGGAAGCCCGAGAGCAGCACATCGGGCCCTACCTTGCGCCCGGCGTCGACCGCGCGGCAGGCATTGAGCACGCCGACCGACAGGGCCGGCATGATCAGGGAGGCGACGAGCTGGCCGATGATGGGAAAGATGCTGACGACGACCAGCACCAGCAGATAGCCAAAGGCGGCGAAGGTGATCAGCGGCGGATTCTTGCGCCACAGCTGCAGGCCGTCGCGCAGCCAGGTCCAGCCGCGTGAGGAGGGGAGTTGGTTTGCTTGCATGTGTGGGTATTCAGTCTGGAGTGGGGCTGTCGCCGGGCGGTGCAGGCAGCGCGGGCAGCAGTGGCGCGAAGGTTTCCTTCCACGCCGCGTAAAGGGCGCCGGCGATCACCGGGATCAACACCAGCATGCCCAGCCCGGCGGGGATCATCGCCACCCACGCCAGCACGTAGAGCAGCGCGGCCAGCACGATGAAGGCGAGCAGGTTGTGAAAGCAGGCGCGGGCAGACAGCTTCATCGCATCGAGCGGCGCCACCTCATGCAGCATCACCAGCGCCGGTGCGAACCACAGTGCCATCAGCAGCAGCACCCAGAGCACGGTAAACACCAGCACCCCGAGCATCACGCCGCCTGCTGCCACGCTGGCGCCGGGCACGTTGCCGACCACCATGCCGGTCAGCACGGCGCTGCCGCCGATCGCGGCGGCGATCAGCGCTGCCATCAGGGCGCCGAGCAGGTGGAAACCGCCCAGCAACAGCAAATTGCCGGCGTGGCGGCGGATGCCATCGAACAGGTGGTCGATGCGCAGCACGCCGCCGCGGTCGATCACTTGGGCACCGGACAGCATGCCCGCGACCAGCACCGGCAGCGCAATTGGCGCGGCGGCCCAGCCCAGGATGGGCAGCACCCCGAGAGCGGCGATGATGATGAAGAAGATGAAGGCCTGGATCGCCCAGGTGACGGGGGCTTTCAGGAACAGTTTCCAGCCGTCTGTCAGCCACTGCAGGGCATGGGCGGGGGCGACGTCGCCCGGCGCGGGCGGAGGCGGGTGGTGGTTGCGCGCGGAGCTCATCGTGGCAGGAACGGTACGCCGGCAGCGCGCAGACGCAGAATGTCGCGGTATTCGTCGGGGTCTTTGACCAGCACCATCTCGCCGGCACGAGGCAGATGGAAGTCCGCCGCGCGCGACAGCCAGAAGCGCAACGCCGCAGCGCGCAGCATGGCAGGCCAGGCAGCGCGCTCGGCGGCCGTGAACGCGCGCTCGGCGTGGTAGGCGTCGACCAGGGCCTGGGTGCGCGCCGGGTCGAGCTGGCCGTCGGGCTGGGTGCACCAGTCATTGACGGTAACGGCGACGTCAAACAGCAGCGCGTCGAAACCGGCAAAGTAGAAATCGATGATGCCGCCGATGTGCGGCTGTCCGCCTTCTTCGTCCCACAACACGTTGTCGCGGAAGAGGTCGGCGTGGATGGCTCCCGATGGCAGCGCGGTGACATCGACCGTGGCCTGGAAAACCACTTCGGTGTCGAGCAGCGCCTGCCCGGCCGCAGTCAGATAGGGGCGCACGATGGTCGCGGTGGCGCAGCGCCAGTCGGCACCGCGCGGGTTGTCCTGGCGGCGGCCATAGGACTGACCCGCCAGATGCAGTCCGGCGAGCATGGCACCGATTTTTTCGCAGTGGGCCACGCCGGGGTTCATTTCGGAGCTGCCTGACAGACGTACGACCAGGGCTGCCGGACGCTCCTGCAGGGTGCCGAGATATTCGTTGTCGCGGTTGGCGATCGGGCCGGGCACCGGCAGGCCGTGGCGCGCGAGGTGTGCCATCAGGTGCAGGTAGTAGGGCAGCTCGGCGCGCGACAGGTCTTCGAACAGAGTCAGCACGTAGCGGCCAAGCGTGGTGGTGACGAAGAAGTTGCTGTTCTGCACGCCGGCGGAAATGCCCTTCAGTTCGACCAACCGGCCAATGGCGTAGTCTTTCAGCCAGTCGGCGAGGACGGGTTCCGGGACGGGGGTGAAGACGGACATGCGGACTCCGGGGAGAAGCGCCTGAGCGCTCAGGCTGCCTGCGCGGCGATGGTCAGAGGGGTGACGGAAGGCAGAACGGCTTCGCGCACGCTCTGCCATGCTGCAAGCTTGGCATCAAAACTGCGCGCGGCGTGGGCCGGGCTGGTCGATGGCAGGCGGATGAGAATCAGGTTCGGCGGCAGTCCGATGCGGCGCTGCACATGGCGGCGGAACGCTGTTTCGGCGACGGTACCGTTGAAGAACACGTGGCTGATTCGCGGGCAATCGCGGAACAGCCGGACGAAGTCGTTGGCTTCGACGCTGGCGGGCGCGATGGCGCTGTCGAGACTGCCGCTGCGCTCGCAGGCAGCGATGACGTCCCACAGCGCCACTCCGGCGGCATTCAGCTGCGCCAGCCGCTCGTGGTAGGGGCGTTCCGGCCCGGCGTCGAACAGCGCGCCCATGATTGGCCAGAAGGCATTGCGCGCATGGGCGTAATACTGTCCGGCTGCGAGCGAGGCAGCGCCCGGCATGCTGCCAAGGACCAGCACGCGCGCATCAGGCCGCACGACCGGTGCAAAGCCGCGATGCGTCTGGCAATCGCGGACGTCGGTGGTGGGGCTCGATTTCCTTTCGGACATCGGGGGTAGCCCCCGGCGCCTTGCGGTCTGCGCAATCACCAGGACTTGATGACCCACATCGGCACCGCCAGGCTGGGGGGCGCGTCTTCGCGCACCATCTGGCCCTTGCCATCCTTGTCGATCAGGTAATAGGGCACGCCATGCGGCGGCGTGACCTTGACCATGTAGAGCTGGCCACGGATGCGGTATTCCGCCACCGTGTCCTCGCCGCGTTTGACGATGGTGACCTCGGGCTCGTCAACTTGGTCGCCGGCCGGCATCGGCGGGGGTTCGGGGATGGGTTCGAGGGCGGGCGGCTGCTGGGCAAAGGCGGGCACGGCGGCGGCGAGTAACAGGGCAATCAGGGTGCGGCGCATGGTGTTCTCCTGGACATGCCGTGATTCTAGCGGTTTAAGCCGGTTCTGCTCACAGGTTGAGCATCATCTCGTGCTCCGCCGGCAGGGGCAGGAAGCCACGTCTTTCGTAATGCTTGAAGATGGCCTCGACCACGTCCTCGGGGCGATCGATGACCTGCACCAGGTCGAGGTCCTCGGCGTTGATCATGCCTTCGCTGACCAGGCGGTCGCGCAGCCAGTCGAGCAGGCCCTGCCAGAATGGGCCGTGGACCAGAATGATCGGGATCTTGCGGCTCTTCTTGGTCTGCACCAGCGTCATCGCCTCAAGCAATTCGTCCAGCGTGCCGAAGCCGCCGGGCATGACGACGTAAGCCGCAGCGAACTTGACGAACATGAACTTGCGCGCGAAGAAGTGCTGGAAGGTCTGCGAGATATCCTGATAGGGGTTCGCCCCTTGCTCCAGCGGCAACTGGATATTGAGTCCCACCGATGGGCTCTTGCCAAAATAGGCTCCTTTGTTGGCGGCCTCCATGATGCCCGGGCCACCGCCCGAGATGACCGAAAAGCCCGAATCCGACAGCAGGCGGGCGATACGTTCGGTGAGTGTGTAATACATATGGTCGGGCGGCGTGCGTGCGCTGCCGAAGATCGACACGGCGGGACGGATCGCCGCCAGGCGCTCGGTCGCCTCGACGAACTCTGCCATAATTCCAAAAATCCGCCACGACTCGCGTGCGTTCAAGCGCGGCACGGTGCTGTCGGGCACGCTGCGGGGAAGTTTCTCTTTCGCGGTCATGTTGTTCTCATATTCTTGTATTCGGATCTTTCAGAATGCCCACCCTGCTGCTCGTCGATGGCTCCAGCTATCTCTATCGCGCCTTCCATGCGTTGCCCGATCTGCGCAATTCGAAGGGTGAGCCGACGGGAGCCATCCGGGGGGTGCTGTCGATGCTACGTCGGCTGGAAAGCGACTACAAGGCAGAATTCCGCGCCTGCGTATTCGACGCCAAGGGCAAGACTTTTCGTGACGACTGGTATCCGGACTACAAGGCAAACCGCCCTTCCATGCCCGATGAGTTGCGCGCCCAGATCGAGCCCCTGCACGAGGCGGTGCAGGCCGAGGGCTGGCCCCTGTTGTCGGTAGCGGGGGTCGAGGCCGACGACGTGATCGGCACACTGACGCGCCAGGCGCACGAGCGCGGCTGGGAGGTTGTCATCTCCACCGGCGACAAGGATCTGACCCAGCTCGTGCGCCCCGGCGTACGCTGGGTGAATACGATGAGCGAGGAAGTGCTGGACTCGGCCGGGGTCGAGGCCAAGTTCGGCGTGCCGCCCGAGCGCATCGTCGACTACCTGACGCTGGTGGGCGACACCGTGGACAACGTGCCCGGCGTGGAAAAGTGCGGCCCCAAGACCGCCGTGAAGTGGCTGAGCGAATACGGCACGCTCGACGCGCTGGTTGCCAGCGCCGACAAGGTGGGCGGCAAAGTGGGCGAAAACCTGCGCCGGCATCTGGATTTTCTGCCGCTGGGGCGTCGGCTGGTGACGGTGGCCACCGACCTCGACTTGCCGCTGACGCTCGACGAGCTGCCGGCGCGCGATGACGACAAGGTTGCGCTGCGTGCGCTGTACGAGCGCTTCGAATTTCGCGGCTGGTTGAAGGACCTGGATGCGGGCGCGAGCAGCGTCTCGGCCTCGAAAGCTGCGACCGAGGCGCGTCGCTTTGCGCCAGCAGATGACGCGGAAAGTATCCCGAGTGAGGGGGGGGAGCCCGGGACGCATCGCGGCGGCTATGTCACGATTCTCGACTGGGCGAGTTTCGACGCCTGGCTGGACAAGATCACCGCTGCCGAACTGACCGCCTTCGATACCGAAACCACCAGCCTCGACCCGATGGCGGCGCAGCTGGTCGGTATGTCCTTCTCGGTCGAGCCGGGAGAAGCGGCCTATCTGCCGCTGGCGCACAGTGGAACGGACGTGCCCGGGCAGCTGCCGCTGGCCGAAGTGCTGGCCCGACTCAAGCCCTGGCTGGAGTCCGAGGCACACGCCAAGCTCGGTCAGAACCTCAAGTACGACGCCCACGTGCTCGCCAACCATGGCGTCGCCCTGCGTGGTATCGCCCACGACACGCTGCTGCAATCCTACGTGCTGGAAAGCGACAGGCCGCACGACCTAGATTCGCTCGCCAAGCGCCATCTGGGCCTGACGACCCTTCCCTACACCGAGGTGTGCGGCAAGGGCGCCAAGCAGATCGGTTTTGCCGAGGTCGCGATCGATCGTGCCACTGAATACGCCGCCGAGGATGCTGACGTCACGCTGCGCCTGCACCAGCAGCTGTGGCCGCAGCTCGAGGCCGAAGCAAGGCTCGCCGCGCTGTATCGTGACATCGAACTGCCCGTGCTGTCGGTGCTGCAGCAGATGGAGCGCACCGGGGTGCTGATCGACCCTTTCCTGCTCAGCCAGCATTCCGAGGAGCTCGGCCGCCGCCTGCACCAACTCGAACTCGAGGCGCACAAACTGGCCGGCCAGCCTTTCAACCTGGGCTCGCCCAAGCAGCTTGGTGAAATCCTGTTCGGCAAGCTCGGCCTGCCGCCGGTCAAGAAGACCGCTACTGGTCAGCCCTCGACCGACGAAGAAGTGCTGGAAAAGCTCGCCGATGATTACCCCTTGCCCAAGCTGCTGCTCGAACACCGCAGCCTGGCCAAGCTGAAAAGCACTTATGCCGACAAGTTGCCGCGCATGGTCAACCCCAAGACCGGCCGCGTGCACACCAGCTTCTCTCAGGCCACCGCCGTCACCGGCCGGCTGTCGAGCTCCGAGCCCAACCTGCAGAACATCCCGATCCGCACGCCCGAAGGCCGCCGCATCCGCGCCGCCTTCATCGCGCCGCGCGGGCACCTCATCGTGTCGGCCGACTACTCGCAGATTGAGCTGCGCATCATGGCCCACCTGTCGGACGATGCCCGCCTGCTGGAAGCCTTCGCCCAGGGTGAGGACGTGCACCGCGCCACCGCCAGCGAGGTCTTCGGCGTACCGCCGGCCGAAGTCAGCAGCGAGCAGCGACGCTATGCCAAAGTGATCAATTTTGGCCTGATCTACGGCATGAGCGCACACGGCCTGGCGAAAAACCTCGGCATCGACCGTG
>Ga0138256_10006410_pt1 | contig 12439 bp, 17 predicted proteins | sample KNB2016incub_MG_FD_105486 | JGI IMG/M metagenome (GOLD analysis project Ga0138256, IMG submission 105486) | Active sludge microbial communities from wastewater in Klosterneuburg, Austria - KNB2014incub_MG | ecosystem: Engineered > WWTP > Activated sludge > Unclassified | place: Austria... | reverse complement strand
GGCGCAGGCGCTGGTGCACCGGCCGCCCGTCATCGTGCTGGACGAACCCACGGCCGGCGTCGACGTGGAGTTGCGCCAGACGCTTTGGGCCTTCGTGCGCGAGCTCAATGCGGCCGGCCACGCCATCATCCTCACCACCCACTACCTTGAGGAAGCCCAGGAACTGTGCTCGCGCATCGCGATGATGAAGGCGGGGCGGATCGTGGCGCTGGACGATACGGCGCGGCTCCTCGCGGCGTTCTCCGAACGCGTGCTGCGGGTGAGGTTCGCCGGGTGCGAGCTCCCGGCGGCGCTCTCCGCCGGCGCGAGCCTGGACGCGGAGGGCGCCTGGCGCCTGCCGGTCGAGGGGGCGGCGCAGGTCGAAACGGCCCTGGCCCGCCTGCGCGAGGCCGGCGCACGCATCGAGCACCTGGAGGTCGCCGAACCGGAACTCGAGGAAGTCTTCGTGAAGATCATGGCGAAGGCCGGCGACGCGACGGGGGCCCGGGCATGACGGGAGGCTTCCGCACGCTCCTCCGGAAGGAAGTGCTGCGATTCTGGAAAGTGAGCTTCCAGACGGTGGCGGCGCCGGTGCTCTCGTCGCTCCTGTACCTCGTCATCTTCTCGCACGCGCTCGCCGCCCACGTCGAGGCCTACCCGGGGGTCGGTTACACGCAGTTCCTCGTGCCGGGCCTCGCGATGATGTCGATGCTGCAGAACGCCTTCGCCAACAGCTCCTCGTCCCTCATCCAGTCGAAGATCACGGGCAACGTCGTCTTCATCCTGCTGCCGCCGCTCTCCCCGGGCGACATCTTCGGGGCCTACCTCCTCGCGGCCGTCGTTCGCGGGCTCGTGGTGGGTGCCGGCGTGTTCCTGGCGGTCCTCTTCCTGGTCCCGCTGCCGCTCGCCCACCCCCTGTGGGCGCTCGCCTTCGCACTCGTGGGCTCGGCCCTGCTGGGCGCGCTCGGCATCGTGGCCGGCATCTGGGCCGAGAAATTCGACCAGCTCGCGGCATTCCAGAATTTCCTCGTGATGCCGCTCACCTTCCTGGCGGGGGTCTTCTACTCCGTCAAGTCGCTGCCGCCCTTCTGGCAGGCCGCCTCGCAACTGAACCCGTTCTTCTACGCGATCGACGGCTTCCGCTACGGCTTCTTCGGCCAGTCCGACGTCCCGCCGGGCACGAGCCTCGCGATTGCGACGGGCACGCTCTGTGCCCTATCATGGCTGACCCTGCGGCTCCTACGCTCCGGCTACAAGCTGCGCTCCTGAATTCAACGCCCATGGTCGACCCCCGCAGCATCGAGGATTCCATCCGCAGCGGTCTCGATTGCCGTCACCTCGAGGTGAGCGGCGACGGGTCCCATTTCGAGGCGATCGTCGTGAGCCCCGCCTTCGAGGGGCAAAGCCGCGTGCGCCGGCACCAGCTCGTCTACGGAGCCCTGGGCGAACGCATGCGCGAGGAAATCCATGCGCTGTCCATGCGCACGCTGACGCCCGAGGAGTGGGCGGCGAGCTGAACCCGCGGGCACGAGCCGCTGCCCGCCCCGAATTCGCCCCACGTTGGATTTCCCCTTCATGCGCAGGACATTGCCGGTGACGCTTCGCCCGAGGGCGGAGCGACCGAAAGCACCATGATCACCATCGCACTCTCCAAAGGCCGCATCTACGAGGAAACGCTTCCGCTCCTGGAGGCCGCCGGCATCGTTCCGGCCGAGGACCCGGAAAAGTCCCGCAAGCTCATCCTCGCCACCAGTCATCCGGGCGTTCGCGTCATCATCGTCCGGGCCTCCGACGTGCCCACCTACGTGCAGTACGGGGCGGCCGACCTGGGCGTGGCGGGTCTCGACCTGCTGCTCGAGCACGGCGGCAAGGGCCTCTACCAGCCGCTCGACCTGGGTATCGCGCGTTGCCGCCTGATGGTGGCGGTGCCCGAGGGATTCGACTACCGGGCCGCCGTGCGCCGCGGCGCGCGCTTGCGCGTGGCCACGAAATACATCGGAACGGCACGCGAGCACTTCGCGGCCAAGGGGGTCCACGTCGACCTCATCAAGCTCTACGGCTCCATGGAGCTCGCGCCGCTCGTGGGCCTTGCCGACGCCATCGTGGACGTCGTCGATACCGGCAGCACGCTTCGCGCGAACAAGCTCGTCGCGGTCGAGGAGATCCTCGGCATCTCGAGCCGCCTGGTCGTGAACCCCGCGTCGATGAAGGTGAAGCGCGCCGAGGTGGTTCCCGTCGTCGAGGCATTCGAAAGGGCGAGCCGTGCCTGACCCCCGTCGCCTGAGCACCCGCGACGACGATTTCGACGCGAAGCTCGACGCCCTGCTCGCCTTCGAGGCCGCTCAGGACGATTCGGTCGACCGCGCCGTCGCGGAAATCCTCGACAACGTCCGCCGCCGGGGCGACGCGGCCCTGCTCGAGTACACGAGCCGCTTCGACCGCTGGTCGCCTTCGGGCGCCGCCGAGCTGGAAGTGAGCGCCGCGAGCGCGCGCCGGGCTCTCGATCGCATCGGGCGCGCCGAAAGATCCGCGCTGGAGACCGCCGCCGGACGCATCCGCCGCTACCACGAGAACCAGCACCTCCAAGGCTGGCGGATCGAGGAGCCCGATGGCACCGTCCTGGGCCAGCAAGTGACGCCGCTCGACCGGGTCGGGCTTTACGTCCCCGGCGGCAAGGCGGCCTATCCGTCCTCGGTGCTGATGAACGCGGTTGCCGCCAAGGTCGCCGGCGTTCCCGAGCTCGTGATGGTCGTGCCCACGCCGGATGGGGTCGAGAACGACCATGTCTTCGCCGCGGCGGCGCTCGCCGGCGTCGATCGCATCTTCCGCGTGGGCGGCGCCCAGGCCGTGGGGGCGCTCGCGTTCGGCACGGCGAGCGTCCCGGCGGTCGACAAGATCGTCGGTCCCGGCAATGCCTACGTCGCGGCGGCCAAGCGGCGGGTCTTCGGACGGGTGGGCATCGACATGGTGGCCGGGCCCTCGGAGATACTCGTGATCGCCGACGGCACCGCGAACCCCGACTGGGTCGCCATGGACCTATTCTCCCAGGCCGAGCACGACGAGATCGCACAGGCGGTCCTGGTGACGATCGAGCCCGGCTTCGCGGACCGCGTGCTGGAATCGATGCGCCGCCAGGTGGTGTCGCTGCCGCGGCGCGCGATCATCGAGGCCTCGGTTCGCGGCCGGGGCGCGCTCATCGAAGCGCGCGACCTGGACGAGGCCTGCGAGATCGCGAACCGCATCGCACCGGAGCACCTGGAGCTCGCCGTGGCCGACCCCGATGCGCTGCTGCCGAAGATCCGCCATGCGGGTGCGATTTTCATGGGGCACTACGCCTCGGAATCGCTGGGCGATTACTGCGCCGGCCCGAACCATGTCCTGCCCACTTCGCGCACGGCGCGCTTTTCCTCGCCGCTCGGCGTCTACGACTTCCAGAAGCGCTCGAGCCTCATCCGCGTGAGCCGCGAGGCCGCGATCCGGCTGGGCGAGACGGCCCGCACGCTCGCGCGGGCCGAAGGGCTGGAAGCCCACGCCCGAAGCGCCGAGCTGCGAGGCGAGAAGCCGTGAAGGATGCGGAGCACTGGGTGCGCGGGGAGATTCGCGCGCTCACCGCCTACCATGTGACGCCGGCGGCCGGTTTCGTGAAGCTCGACGCGATGGAAAGCCCCTATTCGTTGCCGCCGGACATGGCCGAGGAACTCGGACGCGTCCTGTCGGGCGTCGGCATCAACCGGTACCCGGACCCCACCGCGACGCAGCTGAAGCGCGTGCTGCGCGAATCGATGGGCATTCCGGACCGTCTCGGCATCCTGCTCGGCAACGGCTCCGACGAGATCCTGATGATGATCGCGATGGCGCTCGCGAAGCCCGGCGCGGTGATGCTCTCGGTGGAGCCCTCCTTCGTGATGTACCGGATGAGCGCGGCGATGGCGGGCCTGGGATACGAAAGCGTGCCCCTCAGGGACGATTTCTCCCTGGACTTGCCCGCCTTGCTCGAGGCCGTGCATCGCGCCCGACCGGCCGTGACCTGGCTCGCGTATCCCAACAACCCGACGGGAAACCTGTTCGCGCGGGAGGACGTCCTCGCGGTCGTGAAGGCCTCGCCGGGGCTGGTGGTCGTCGACGAGGCGTACTACCCGTATTCGGGCGGCGCCACGTTGCTGGACGAAGTGGGTCGGCATCCGAACCTCGTGCTCGTGCGGACGGTTTCCAAGCTGGGCCTGGCCGGCCTGCGCCTGGGCCTCGTCACGGGGCCGGACGACTGGCTCGCCGAGTTCGACAAGTTGAGGCTGCCCTACAACGTGAACGTGCTGACGGATGCGGCGGCCCGTTTCGTCCTCGCCCGGCGCGACGTGCTCGACGCGCAGGTGGCTCGCATCAACGAGGAGCGGGCGCGTCTCGAGGCCGCCCTCGACGGGATGCCGGGAGTGCGCCGTTATCCGTCGGCCGCCAACTTCGTGCTGGCGCGCCTTCCGGACGGCCCGCGCGCCTTCGAGGGCCTCAAGGCGCGTGGTATATTGGTCCGCAGCTTTCAAGGCTCCCATCCCCTGCTCGCCGATTGCCTGCGGCTCACGGTCGGGACTCCCGAGGAAAACGGGAAGCTCATCGATGCGCTGAGGCAGGCCGCCTGACACCATGCGTACCGCCGACATCCAGCGCGACACGAAGGAAACGCAGGTCTTCGTTTCCGTGAACCTCGACGGCGAAGGCCGCGCGAGCCTCGACTCGGGCGTTCCGTTCCTCGACCACATGCTCGACCAGATCGCGCGCCACGGCGCGGTGGATCTCGTCGTGAAGGCGCGCGGGGACCTCGAGATCGACGCGCATCACACCGTCGAGGACATCGGCATCACCCTCGGCATGGCCGTGGCGAAGGCCCTGGGCGAGAAGAAGGGCATCCGCCGCTACGGCCACGCCTACGTGCCCCTCGACGAGGCCCTGTCCCGTGCCGTCATCGACTTCTCGGGCCGTCCCGGCCTCGAATTCCACGTGGATTTCACGCGCGCCCGCGTCGGCGAATTCGACGTGGACCTCGCCCGGGAATTCTTCCAGGGCTTCGTGAACCACGCCCTTGCCACCGTGCACCTGGACAACCTGCGCGGCGACAATTCCCATCACCAGTGCGAGACGATCTTCAAGGCGTTCGCGCGCGCCCTGCGCATGGCGGTCGAAGCCGACCCGCGCGCCGCCGGCGTCATCCCGTCCACCAAGGGCACCCTCTAGACGGACTGCATCCCGGGGCCCCCGCGCCCCGTTACCCATGGCACAGCGCATCGCGATCGTCGACTACGGGATGGGCAACCTGCGATCGGTGCAGAAGGCGCTCGCGCACGTGGCGCCGGGCGATTCCATCGACATCACGGCCGACCCGCGCGCCATCCGCGAGGCCGATCGGGTGGTCTTTCCCGGGCAGGGCGCCATGCCGGACTGCATGCGCTGCCTCGCCGAAAGCGGCCTGGGCGATGCGATCCGCGAGAGCGCGGCGGCCAAGCCGTTCCTCGGGCTGTGCATCGGCCTGCAGATGCTCTTCGAGCGAAGCCGCGAAGGCGACACGCCCGGCCTCGCCATCCTTCCGGGCGAGGTTCTTGCTTTTGCCGAGGCGCCGGAAACGGTCGCGGCCGGGTTCAAGATCCCGCACATGGGCTGGAACGAGGTCTGGCAGTCGATGTCCCACCCGATATGGACGGGCATCCCGGACGGTGCCCGCTTCTATTTCGTGCACAGCTACTACTGCGAACCGCGGGACCCCGCGCTGACCGCCGCCCGGTCGCGCTACCCCCATGCCTTTACCTCGGCCATCGCGCGGGATAACATCTTCGCGACGCAGTTCCACCCCGAAAAGAGCAGCGCCGCCGGCTTGAGGCTACTCGAGAACTTCACGCGCTGGAGCCCCTGACCCGGCTCCCCATCCCTACCGGCCCATGCTCATCATTCCCGCGATCGACTTGAAAGACGGCCGTTGCGTCCGCCTCGAACAAGGCGACATGGCGACCGCGATGGTCTTTTCGGAGGACCCGGGAAAGACAGCAGCCCATTGGGCCGACCAGGGTGCCCGACGCCTGCACGTCGTCGACCTGAACGGTGCCTTCGCCGGCAAGCCCCGCAACGAACCCGCCATCAAGGCGATCCTCGCGGCGGTCGACTCGGACATTCCCGTGCAGGTGGGCGGCGGCATCCGCGACCTCGACACCATCGAGCGCTACCTGGACGACGGTATCTCGTACGTGATCATCGGAACGGCGGCCGTGAAGAACCCCGGCTTCCTGCACGAGGCTTGCGACGCGTTTCCCGGCCACATCATGGTCGGCCTGGACGCCAAGGACGGGAAAGTCGCCACGGACGGCTGGTCGAAGCTGACGGGCCACGACGTCATCGACCTCGCCAGGCGTTTCCAGGATTACGGCGTCGAGGCGGTGATCTACACGGACATCGGCCGCGACGGGATGATGAAGGGCGTCAACATCGAAGCGACCGTGAGGCTGGCGCAGGCGCTCGCGATCCCCGTCATCGCTAGCGGCGGCCTCAACGGGCTGGAAGACGTGAAGCGGCTCCGTGACGTGGAGGGCGAGGGCATTGCCGGGGCCATCACCGGGCGGGCGATCTACGAGGGCCGCCTCGATTTTGCGGCCGCCCAGGCGCTCGCCGACGGCGAGGCCTGACCGGCCTCCCGCCGGTCCCGATGGCCCCGACGATCCCGATGGGACTCGCCAAGCGAATCATTCCCTGCCTCGACGTGCACGCCGGTCGCGTGGTGAAGGGCGTCAATTTCGTGAGCCTGCGTGATGCCGGGGACCCGGTCGAGGTGGCGCGCCGCTACGACGAGGCCGGCGCGGATGAAATCACCTTCCTCGACATCACCGCCTCCAGCGATGCGCGCGACACGATCGTCCCGATCATCGAGCGGGTGGCCGACCAGGTGTTCATTCCGCTCACGGTCGGCGGGGGCGTTCGCAAGGTCGAGGATGTTCGAAAGCTGCTCAATGCGGGTGCGGACAAGGTCAGCATCAACACGGCGGCGGTCCAGAACCCGTCGCTGGTGGCCGACAGCGCGCACCGGTTCGGATCCCAGGCGATCGTCGTGGCCGTGGACGCGAAATCGGTGGGCCCGGACCGCTGGGAGGTGTTCACGCACGGCGGACGCAACTCCACGGGGCTCGATGCCATCGCGTGGGCGCGGCGGATGTGCGACCTGGGCGCGGGCGAGATCCTGCTCACCAGCATGGATCGCGACGGCACGAAGGCGGGCTTCGACCTGCAGCTCACGAGGGCCGTGAGCCGCGCCGTGCCGGTTCCGGTCATCGCCAGCGGCGGCGTGGGCACGCTCGAGCACCTGGCCCAGGGCGTGGAAGAGGGCGAGGCCGATGCGGTCCTCGCCGCGTCGATCTTCCACTACGGTGAGTTCACCGTCGGGCAGGCCAAGCGCTTCATGGCCGACCGAGGCATCGAGATGCGGCTCTAGCGATGGACTATCTCGACGCCATCGCCTGGAACGCGGACGGCCTCGTGCCGGCCATCGTGCAGGACAGCGCCTCGGGCGAAGTCCTGATGATGGCCTGGATGAATCGCGAGTCGCTCGCCCTCACCCTGAAGTCGGGCGAAGCCACCTACTGGTCGCGTTCCCGGAAAAGCCTCTGGCGAAAGGGCGAGACTTCAGGCCACCTGCAACGCGTGGTGGAGATCCGCCTGGACTGCGATGCCGACGCGGTTCTGCTGCGCGTCGAGCAGGTGGGCGGCATCGCCTGCCATACGGGGCGCCGCCGCTGCTTCTTCAATCGCCTCGAAACGGCCGGTTCCGCGCCCGAATGGAGGGTGACCGAGCCGGTTCTCGCGAATTCCGGAGGGTTCCGCCCATGAGTACCATCCTCGAGCGCCTCGAGGCCGCGATCGCCGAACGCCGCGGCGGCGACCCGGGCACCTCGTACGTCGCGAGGCTCAATGCCAAGGGCCTCGACTCCATCCTCAAGAAGGTCGGCGAGGAGGCGACGGAAACCGTCATCGCCGGCAAGTCGGGCGTAAGGCCGGCGCTCGTCGCCGAGATGGCCGATCTCTGGTTCCACTGCGTGGTCCTGCTGGACCGGCAGGGCGTCAAGGTCGCGGACGTGCTCGCGGAGCTCGAGCGCCGCGAGGGACGCTCGGGGCTCGACGAGAAGGCATCCCGAAAGGAATAGGACATGAGACGCGACCCGTCCTGCATCTTCTGCAAGATCGCCGCGGGCGAGATCCCCGCGAAGAAAGTCTTCGAGGACGACGAAATACTCGCTTTCCACGACATCCATCCCTCCGCCCCTGTACATTTCCTCATGATTCCGAAGGACCACCTGCCTTCGCTCGCCGAGGCCGGCGATGCCGATGCGCCGGTGCTGGGGCGCATCCTGGCGCTGGCGGGCCGGCTCGCCCGGGAGCAGGGATCCGTCGACGGATTCCGGACCATCGTGAACACGGGGCGGATCGGTCGGCAGGACGTGTATCATTTGCACGTCCACATTCTCGGCGGCCCGTCCCCCCTACCGCGCATGATCGCGAAGGAATAGCGCGGCGGGCCCTTCCAGGAGCATTCCATGGGTTCTTTCAGCATCTGGCACTGGTTGATCGTTCTCGTCATCGTGCTGCTCGTCTTCGGCACCAAGAAGCTGCGCAACATCGGCAGCGACCTCGGCGGCGCGGTGAAGGGCTTCAAGGACGGCATGAAGGGCGAGGAAGAGGCCAAGAAGGCTGCCGGCGAGATCGCTGCCTCCGGCGCCACCGTCGAAGGCGAGATCAAGGACCGGCAGAAGACCTGACGGCCCCAAGGACCGGGCGCCCAGGGCCCCGGCCTTTCCCCATGTTCGACATCGCATTCTCCGAGATGCTCATCATCGGGGTCGTGGCCCTCGTGGTCATCGGCCCCGAGCGCCTGCCGAAGGTCGCGCGCACGCTCGGCCACCTGTTCGGTCGCCTGCAGCGCTACGTCGCGCAGGTGAAATCGGACATCAACCGCGAGATGGACGCCTCCGAGCTCTCGAAGGTGAAGACCGAATTCGAGAGTGCGGCGCGCGGCTTCCAGCAGGACGTGGAATCGCAGGCCCGCAAGACGGAAGATGAGATCCGCGAGGTCGAGCGCGACATCGAACGTCAGGTGAACCCGGCCGAGCCTGCGGGCGAGACCTCCCCGGCAGAAGCCCCGATGCCGCTCCCCGCGCCGGAGCCGTCGCCTTCCTCCCCGCAGCTCGAGCTGGGGATCGGCGAGCCGGCCGAAGTTCCTGCCGCCAAGCCTTCCGCCTCGCCATGACGGACGAAGGGGTCCAGGAGACCTTCATCTCGCACCTCATCGAGCTGCGCGAACGCCTGGTGCGTGCGCTCATGGTCGTGGGGCTGTGCTTCCTGCCGGCGTTCTTCTACGCCTCGGAGCTCTACGACCTGCTCGCCCAGCCGATGATGAACGCGTTGCCGGAGGGCTCCCGAATGATCGCCACGGGGGTCATCACGCCGTTTTTCATACCCATGAAAATCGCGCTGATGGTGTCCTTCCTGGCGGCCTTGCCTTACCTGCTCTACCAGGCCTGGGCTTTCGTGGCGCCGGGCCTCTACGCGCACGAAAAGAAGCTCGTGCTGCCGCTCGTGGTCTCGAGCACGCTGCTCTTCTTCGCGGGGATGGCCTTCTGCTATTTCTTCGTTTTCGGGACGGTGTTCAAGTTCATCTCGTCGTTCGCGCCGAAATCCATCACGGTGGCGCCGGACATCGAGGCCTATTTCAACTTCGTGCTCGGCATGTTCGTCGCCTTCGGGGTGACCTTCGAGGTGCCCGTGGTCGTGGTGGTCCTCGTGCTCTCCGGCATCATCTCGGTGGAAAAGCTCCGGGAGATCCGGCCGTACGTGATCGTGGGCGCTTTCGTGGTCGCGGCGGTCGTGACGCCGCCCGACGTGGTCTCCCAGTTGATGCTCGCGATCCCGCTTTGCATCCTCTACGAACTGGGGATCTTCGTCTCCCAGTTCATCGAGAAGCGCAAGCCAGCGGTCGACGCAGGCGCCCCCGAGGGGTAGCCCCGGCTACTCCTCGCCGCCGGCCCGGGGCCGGCGCTTTCCGACGGTCACCGAAAGTCCGACTTCCTGGTTGCGGCGAAGCACCGAGACGGCAACCGTCTTGCCGGGCGGGATGTCCGCGATCGCGTTGAGCGCCGCATTCATGTCCGGCACGGCCCGCTCGCCCACCTTGACGATCACGTCACCGAGGCGGATACCGGCCCGCTCGGCCGGGCTGCCACGTTCGATGCCACCCACGATGGCCCCGCGCGTCCCCGAAAGCGCCAGGGATTCGGCCAGTTCCGGGGTGATGTTCGCCACTTCCACGCCGAACCAGCCCCGGGTGACGGCGCCCGTCTCGATGATCTCCTCCATCACCTTCTTGGCGAGGCTCACCGGGATGGCGAATCCGATGCCCTGGTAGCCGCCGGAGCGCGAAAAGATGAGGGTGTTGATGCCCACGAGGTTGCCGGCGGCATCGACCAAGGCCCCGCCGGAATTGCCCGGGTTGATGGCGGCATCGGTCTGGATGAAGCTCCCGTAGGGATTGGCGGCCCCGATCTCGCGTCCCAGGGCGCTCACGATGCCCATGGTGACCGTCTGGCCGACGCTGAAGGGATCTCCGATGGCCAGAACCACGTCGCCCACCTTGAGCTGGTCGGATTGTCCGAAAGTGACCGGGGTGAGCCCGGGAGCGGAGATTCGTACGACCGCCAGGTCCGTTTCGGGGTCGGAACCGACGATCTTTCCCGGCACCGTACGCCCGTCGTTCAGCGTCACCCGGATCTCGGTCACGCCGTCCACGACGTGGTCATTGGTGAGAATGAACCCTTCCCGGCTGACGACGACACCCGATCCGAGCGACTGCTGGGTTTCCGGCACGTTGAACCGATCGCCGAAGAATCGCCGGAACGCCGGATCGTCCAGCATGGGGCTTCGGCGCTTCACCTCCTTGGTGGCCGAGATGTTCACGACCGATGGCACGGCCTTTTGCGCGGCATCCCGATAGGATGCGCGCCCGGCGGTCGGGGCGGCGCCCGTCGGAACGACCTGAGCCGACTCCTGGATCGCCACGACGCTCGAACGGGGGGCCAGCCAGTCCGGTTTCACCAGGCTGAAGACGAACAGGACGCCCAGGGTCACGGTAACGACCTGGGCGAAAACCAGCCAGAGGCGACGCATCTCGGAAGGGGTGGGGCGGGCGGCAGGGAAGGGAAATCTACGGGGGGGGCGGGGGGGCGTCAACCCTGACCGGTGTCCAAAGGGCTTAAGTACTGGCGGGGAATCGGCTAAAATGGCGGGCGAACCTCCTCCCCCATTCCCCACCCGCCCCCCCGCCCGCAATGACCGCCATCGTCCATGACCAGGTCGACGAAAGGAAGCGTCGCTTCCTGATCGTCGCCACCACCGCGGCCAGCGCCGCGGCCGCCGGCGCCGTCGCCGTTCCCTTCCTCGCGAGTTGGTTTCCCAGTGCCCGGGCCCTCGCGGCCGGCGCGCCGGTCCAGCTCGACGTCTCCAAGCTCGAGCCCGGCCAGCAGGTGACGCTCGAATGGCGCGGCAAGCCCGTCTGGGTGCTGCGCCGCACGCCCGAAATGCTCGCCCAGCTCGAGAAGAACGATTCGCTGCTTGCGGACCCGGGCTCCAAGTCGTCCAAGCAGCCCGATTACGTCAAGGGCATCGGCCGGTCGATCAAGCCGGAGGTTTTCGTGGCGGTCGGCGTTTGCACCCACCTGGGCTGCTCCCCCACGCTCAAGAAGGAAGTCGGCGCCGCCTCCGACATGGGCAAGGACTGGCCGGGTGGCTACTACTGTCCCTGCCACAATTCCCGATTCGACCTGTCCGGACGCGTCTTCAACGGCTCGCCCGCCCCGACCAACTTGGATGTCCCGCCCCATCGCTACGCCGAAAACGTGGTGGTCGTCGGCGAAGACACGAAGGGAGCCTGACCCATGGCCGTCCTCAACAAGCCGCCGGTCACCGGCGCGGGCCGGCTCAACGGCGTCCTCACCTGGGTCGACCAGCGCTTCCCGCTGGTGGCGCTGTACAAGAGCCAGGTGGCCGAGTACTACGCGCCGAAGAACATGAACTTCTGGTACTTCTTCGGCTCGCTTTCCCTGGTCGTCCTGGTCATCCAGATCGTATCGGGGATCTTCCTCACGATGAACTACAAGCCGGGGGCCGAGACGGCCTTCGCGTCCGTCGAATACATCATGCGGGACGTTCCGGGCGGCTGGCTCATCCGGTACATCCATTCGACCGGCGCGTCGGCGTTCTTCATCATGGTCTACCTGCACATGTGCCGCGGGATCATGTACGGCTCCTACCGCAAGCCTCGCGAGCTCACGTGGATCTTCGGTGTCCTCATCTACCTGTGCCTCATGGCCGAGGCCTTCTTCGGCTACCTGCTTCCCTGGGGCCAGATGTCCTTCTGGGGCGCGCAGGTCATCATCAACCTGTTCGG